>Ga0209066_10005490_pt1 | contig 13346 bp, 11 predicted proteins | sample All_14_2_FD_187198 | JGI IMG/M metagenome (GOLD analysis project Ga0209066, IMG submission 187198) | Freshwater microbial communities in response to fracking from Pennsylvania, USA - Allegheny Zone_MetaG_DW_15 (SPAdes) (version 2) ...
CCCCAACCCCACCACCACGCCAATTGTGACCGCCCCCGTCGCCGTCGCCGATTCGTTTACGACTCTGGGCAATTCGGTATTCACCGGTTCCGTGACCGCCAACGACACCGTCAACGGCGCCACCGTCACCGCCTTTCAAAATCCGGGGAATTCCGGCGGAACGGTGGCCCTCTCCAGTAGCGGCCAGCTGACCTATACGCCGCCGGCCAATGTCTCCAACGTAAATGACACTTTTACCTATACCCTGACCAACTCGGCAGGTTCCTCCACCGCCACCGTCACCGTGCAAATTGGAGCGCGGGGCTTTTTTGTGAAAAACGATGTAGCGGTCACGGGGACGGGCATCCAGAGCAACCCGTTCAAGACGCTGGCCGAGGCGGTCACGGCCGCCACCGGCGTCAATGGCGCCCAGCTCGTCATCTTCCGGGGGGATGGCACCACCACAGGTTTGAACACGCCGGTGACCCTTACCGCCAATCAGGGCATTCAGGGCCAGGATGCCGCCAACCCGCCGGTTCTCACTGGCCCGGTTTTTTTGAGTAGCGGCAACGCCTTGAAGGATCTGAACTTTCAGGCCACGGCGCCGGCCGCCGTCAACGGCACCAATGCCAGCGCGGGCACCCTGACGGCTCTGAATGTTTCTACGTCAGGCAACAAGGCGGTTTTCCTGGGGAATGCCACCGGCACCTGGTCCATCTTGAACTCGCGATTTGCCAATGCCAACCTCGGTGCGCTGGACGCCACCTGCTCCACCGGCGTCCTGAACTGGACGGTGCAGAACTGCACCTTCACGAACTGCCGGGTGGACGTGGTGGGCAACCTCACCGCCGGCGGCACGGCTACCCAGACCCTGACGGTGACCAACAACACCTTCAACAACGGCCGTGGCCAGGCAGTGGTCGGAACTGGCTCGACTACCGCCACTAACATGACCTTGACCATGACCAACAACACCGTCAACGGCGCCGGCACCGCCCTGCGCGGCCTGGACATCCTCAGCACCAACACCTGCAACGTCACCGCTTCCGTCAGGAATAATGTCATCACCGGGTGCACCAACGAGGGGATTCTTGTGAACGCCCAAGGGCCATCCACCTGCGCGGCGCGTATCAACAACAACACGCTAACGGGCAACAACCTCAGCGGCCTGGTCTCGAGTCTGACTGCGGGCAACAACAATACAGCCACTTTGCGCGTGGCCCTGGACGGCAACACGGCCAACACCTACGGGGTAGGTGGTGGGCCTGCGGTTCAGACGGTGGTGGAGAACCTGGCCACGCTGCTTACTCGCAACACCGGCGTGTTCACCACTAACGACCTGGTGGACGGTCCCTGCCCGGCGCCTTAGACGGGAGAGGGGGCGTAGGTCAGTCGGTTGTAGAACGACGAACTACGTCCTCTTCTTCAGGCCAGGAGCCTCAGTGGATCCGGCGGTAGACTACCTGCAGCGTCTCCCCCACCTTGAGGAATTTGTTCAAATCCAGGGACAGCTTGCCTTGAGACACGCCTCCCTCGGCCGGAGCCTGGGCCTGAGTCCTGGCTGCCCCCTGCAAGCCGCGTAGCATTTTTTCTCGCAGTTGATAATCTCGAAAATCAAGCCCCGACTCTGCAAACCCGCGAACAACCTCATTGCCATCGGGTCCGAGCACGGGTTGGCCGGAAGCGTCGAGTTCGACCACCTCAAAGTCCGCCGGGCGGAGGAGATCGGCGTTGGGCTGGGCGGAATCGTAGCGCCCGGTAAAATCCGCCGGCACCGCCTTGCGTTTTCCATCGTGCCCATCGTCCACCTGAGCCAGCCGCACCAGACCCCCTGGACCACGAGCCGGATCCGCAGCTACAGAATAACTGGTCCTGGCCCCGCCCCAGCCCAGCGAGAACTCAAAATGGGTCCCCTCTGGAGACCCGAAGGCGTCAACGTTGTGCAAGCTCAGCACCCGGTCCTCGGATCCAGCACAAAGCACACAACCCACCACGGTCACATCCGAGAGTGTAAGATTCCCTTTGGACACCAGCAGCCCGGCAATGCGCGAAGCCGCCTTACCGCGCCCGGTAATGGACAAATCGCCGCCCGACACAATCGCCAGTTGGGAAAGCGCCCCGATGGAAGAGGACTCAAGACGCACGGGACCGGTGCAAAAGAGAGCGCCAACCCCGGACAAACGGCCGCGTACTGTCAGCGAACCATCCACATAAACGATGGCTTCCTGCAACTGCAATTCTCCATCGATCTCCACAGGACCACTGGCCCGCACATAGCCCTCGAAAACATCCGGATTTGTAAGATGATTGCTCTCCAAGATGCGCACTCCGGCCTGGTCGGCTGGATCGTGCTCCTGCAGATTGATCGTGGGAATCGTGCGGGGCTCGCGATGTTCCTTTAAGGAACCATCCACCAGAACTCCGCTTCCCAGGCGGACGCTGCCCGCCGTCACAACATCCCCCGTCACGTGAACGGGAGCGCCGTCCAATTGCACCGCTACCCCCGCAGCATTGGACAGCAAAGACCCCCGCTTTAAGAATCGTTCGAGATGATCCTGGCCCAACACGGAGGCATTCTCCACCGCCCCCACAAGAAAGGAGCCAGACGTCTTTAGTGGGCCGGAAGATGCGAGAGCAAACGGGAATTCGGAAACATGAATAACCCCTTCCACCGTCGCCTGCTGCCCCGCGTAGTGGCCTGTCGAACTTAAATAAACGCATCCCTTGGGGACCGTCACGCCACTTTTGCTGGTGACCAGGTCTACCTTTGTCAGCCGGTTCTCGCAAACCCCCAGCTCTTTCGTGCAATCTCCAAAGCGAACCACCGCCCCCGCATCCGCCGGGTGACCAGGCAAAGGCTTGATCGGAGCCATCGGTCCAGACCATTGTCCGGTATCATCCTCTTGCAAATGGGACAAGGCCGCTTGAAAGCCGCACTGGGCGTAACGCAACGCATGTTCATAGCGGGAATAGCGTTGCTGCTGACTGACCATCCAGAGGCCGCTGCCCACCGCGATCGTCAGCAGAAAAAAGGCCAGACCAGAGACGATCACGACGGTGGCCAGGCCGACGCCCCGCTGCCTGCTCACTGTGAGAGCAGCCTTTGTCCGATGATTTTCTGTTCTTTCCAGCTCACCGTTACCGTTGCCACCGCTACCCCGTCCGTTCTCTCCACGCTCCCTTTCCAGACGTAGCTCAATCCATCCACTTGGACTTCCCCCCCGTCGCTGGGTTTTCCCGAGCCCAAAGTTTGCGCCAGAGCAGAGTCTAAGACCCCCTGCGCGGTCTGATCAGAAGATGTCCGTGCCTGAAAACGATGCAGCATCACTAACATCGTCATCAGCGCCAGGCCTACGATGAGAGCAACGCTGAGCGCAACCACTCCTTCGACCAAGAATACCCCGCTCCGTCTCATCTCTTGAATATATCACAAACGCAAAAAGTGCTTGAGGCTCCGCTGCTCGAAAGCATCAGGGTGAAACGGCGAGCCTCCACGCTGGTAGAACTTTTGACCGCGATAGCCCTTCTGGGAGCTACCGCTTACGTGTGTTTCACGCTTATCTGGCCGGTTTTCTTTAAAGCCAGTCTGCTTTTATCGCGAGGCAACGACGAACTCTACGTGCAGAACGCCCTTAAACTGCTACGCAGCGACTTGGCCAGTTCTGGTCCGGCTGGTCGAAGCTTTTACCCCAAGGAGGAGAGCTGGCTTCTGGGCATCGTTCCTTTTGAGCAGGTCGAGTCGGAAGGCAAATCCCGCTGGCAACAAACCCTCATCCTCTACCGTTACTCGGCCTCGTCGCAAACGCTACTTCGAGGGACCTTCGCCAATCTGACCTGGCCGGATGGCAGTCCCAGGCTTCCAGGCGACACACCTGTTCTTTTTGGAGAACAAGAACTGCTCGCTCTTCCCGAGCAAAGGTCCAAAGTGATCGCGAAAAACATACAGGCAGATGCCTGGCGCAAGCTCCAGGAGACCTGGAAGTTTCGCCACACGGACAGCCACGCCAAAGAACGGACGTTCTTTGTCGACTTGAGCGGCTTCTTGTAGCATGCGCAACTATGCTTGGAAAGGCCACCGCTGGAACTCAACCGAGCTGCTCGAAGACATCATTGCTGCCGACTCTTTAGAAGAAGCCACCCGGGAACTCCGGCGCCAAAGCTTCATCGTTCAAAGCATCGAGCCTTACCACGAAGCTCCATCAACACCGGACGAAGCCATACGCCAACACGAGATATTGAATCCCGAGAAATCGGATCCGGGTCCTAAGTGGTATCGTGGCGCCACTCAACCTCGCCTAAGACCGCCCTCAGCCTGGCAAAAAAGCTGGCACAAAGTCTCGAATTCTTTCCGACAAACCCTCCGTAGGCTCTACTACCGTTTCCTGACCTGGCTCCACCAGCGAACCTGGTCGGATCAACAGCGCGTCCTCTTCCATCTCCAGATGGGCTGTATGCTCGACAGCGGGGTGTCGCTTACCCGCGCGATTGAGACACAGCGGCACTACATCGGTAATCCCTGGGTTCAAGACAGATTGAAGAAAATCTTGGAAAGTGGAGATTTCGGCCCGACCCTAATCAACTCAGAACTCTTCTTGCCATTTGAGCGCGCTCAACTCAAAGTCGCCTTGGAAAGCGCCACTTTACCTGAGACTTACCAGCGCCTGGCCGCTCAGGGTGAAAAAATTCTCAAGTATCATCGAGGCTTTCTCTCCAGGCTGCTCCAGCCGTTGATGACTCTGGCACTCCTCTATTTGCTCGCGCCCATGGTCGGATACCTCGTAGGCACTTTGCTTCTTTGCGTAGCCGACCTGAAAGAGAACTCGTCGCTGATGACTCCTGCGGGGCATTTTCTCACCAGCGGTCCATGGCTTGCCTTTGCCTGGGGCTTTCCTGTTCTGTTGACCTTTTTCAGCTACCGTGCCTTGCAAAGCAGACTAAGGTCCTCCCAAAAGAAGAACCTTCTCACATTGCCCTGGATTGGCAAAATTTGGTGGAATTACGATCTGGCTCACGGACTGGCGACGTTCGCAAGTCTGATTGATAGCGGTTTCCCCATCAATCAAGCGCTCAGTCTCACCCAGCAAATCAGCCTGTCTGACTGCTGGACACGAATGCTCGAAGCGGCCTTGCAAGGCCAACCACTTTCCGCCGGCCTGGCGGGGCCGTTCGCCCCCAAGCAAGAGCTCTGCTTACAGAAAGCCTTCCACGCTGGCGAAGAATCTGGAACCCTACCGAAGCTCTGTTTCAATCTGCAAAGCGGTCTGGAGGCCGAAGCGACCTACCAACTGGATCAAACCTTCCATCTTCTGGAGCCGCTCCTGGGTCTGGTTGTAGCCGGCCTGGTTTGCGGTCTCTGCCTGCTGGTGCTATCGCCTATGCGTGAGATTCTCCAGAGTCTCTAAGCAAAGAACAGGTTTTCCGCCAAAAATTTCCAACCCTGAGTTATGTCCGGTAGCATTTTGATTCTCGAAGACGATGAAGACCTCCGTGAGCTGACCATAGATATCCTCGAGCATCACGGCTACGAGGTGGAGGGCGCCTCGAATGCGGAAGAAGCGATTCTTAAAGACCGCCAGCGCCGAGAGAAGAAGCGGTCTGGCTACTGGTTGATCATCTCCGACGTTCGCATGGCTGGCGGCCGTGACGGCGTAGGGGCTTTAGAAGTCATCAAACACGAGCGCCCCGAACTTCGCTGCATCATCATAACCGGCTTTGCAGACCAGAGTGTGCCCCTGCGAGCTCTGCGCATCAAGGCCGATGACTACATTTACAAACCCTTCGAGTCGATTGAATTGCTGGACGCCATCAAGCGCGTCAAAGACAACCACAAATCGAAATCGCTCTATCAGAAGGTCAAAGATCTAATCATTAGACCCAAGAGCCAGGCGAACAACAATTTTGAGATAGCCCAAAGAATCCGCGAGAACTGCCTTCACTACTTCTGGGTGGCTATCCGTTCCAAGGCGCTTTATCACGAAACAGCCATCTCAATCTGGGATCAATTTGAAGAGATCGAACAGCGCTTCATGGACTGCCTGGCCGACCCTGAAGAGGTTCGGCTGGAGCAGTGGCGCCAATTTACCACCGAATATGCCTCAAATCAGGAGCGAATCAATAAGCTGGCTAAGGAAAAGGCCTTCGTCAGCGCCCAAACCCGAAATCCGTCGCTCGTTTCGAAGAGCAGGTTTCGGTTCTTCTTCGACAAGATTCAAGGCGGCCAGTTGGTCAGTCAGGACCTCATTCAGGCCGCTTACGCGCGCAATTTGCCCCTTGAACGCCTGGAACAAGATGCTTCCTCACGGACTCTTTACGAGCAATTTTGGGGTCCGTGGCCGTGAAGGGCTGGATTTTCATCTGGCTGCTCCTCTTCATCCACGCAGCCGCCGAACCTGGTTCTCTAGAGGTTCGAATCGTCACCCAGCCCTCGGGTGCTCGCGTCTGGCTCAATCAGGTCGAGCGGGAGCTGGACACCGGACAGACCACCGATAAGCCGGTTCAACTGAAACGGGACTGGTTCTTTGACCAGAACCAGAATCCCGTAAGCCGCACTCTCGTTTTCCGACTGGCCGGCCACCGGGATGCTCGTCTGAAGCTAACCTGGGGTCAGATAAAACCCGACCAGCCCATACTAGCTGAGGATGGCAGTCCCATCCTCTTGACTGCTGAAGGCCTTCTCGTGAATGCCCAGGACCATCCATTCCTGACGCTATTAACGCTAGGAAGCTTTCTGGCGGCACTGATGGGTGGAGTCACCACCCGCGTCCGGAGAAGGCGCGAAGCGAACGCCCAAAAAGAAGCCGAGGAAACTTCTCAACGTAAGATTTTAGAATTGCAAGCCCAGCAGCAAGCCCAGCAAGAGGAAGCCCGGCGACAAGCCCAACTCGCCCAAGAGCAAACCCTAAAAATCAAAGAAGAACAGCAACTGCTGGAACTCAAGACGCAAGCAATCCAGGAATCGGGTGGTAAGGACTCATGGATCGGGGTCGAAATTACCAGTCGCTCCATGGGTTCTTACACAATTTTGCGAAAACTCGGGGCTGGTGGTATGGCCACGGTCTACGAAGCCCGTCTGGTCAGCAGAAAGCCCGGCTCTCCTGAAAAGTTAGCGCTAAAAATTCTCAACCTTGAAGGCGACCAGGCTCGTGCCGTCTCCGAAGGCCAGGCCGGCATGCAGCTGGCTCACCCCGGAATCGTAAGATGTTACGATTACGTCGAATTCAACGGTGTCATTTGCTTGTTTCTCGAGTTGGTTGAAGGGGGGAGAGACATGACTAGCATCAGTAAACCGATCGACGCAATCTCCGCTCTTAATGGACTGGCTCCAGTGGCTAAAGCTCTAGACGAAATGCACGCACGGGGTTACGTGCATCGAGACCTCAAACCGTCCAACATCATGCTTTTGCCCGGGGGTCAGCTAAAAATTGCCGACCTTGGACTCATAAAAAACCCCAACGCGGAATTCCAAACCGGGACTGGAATCATCCTGGGAACCCCCTACTATTTGCCCCCCGAACAGGTCAAAAAGTTTAAGTCCGTTACAGGAGCCGCCGATCAGTATGCCCTAGGTTGCATTCTCTATGAACTGATCGAAGGTCAACTTCCCTTTGAGGGGGATGTCAATCAGGCGATCCTGGGCCATCTTCAGGCTCAACCCGACCTTCCCTCAAGACTGAACCCGGCCGCCGCCCGGGCGCTGCTCAAGATGCTTGAGAAAGAACCAGAAAACCGCTATCCCAGTTGCTTTGAAGCTCTCTCCGCAATCCGAGCGTCTTTATAACTCTCCCCGTCTCCCTGATCCAAGGCGCGCGGGGTGGAGCGGAGAACTCGGAGCGGATGTTCAAGCGATGGCTCGCGGCCAGGGGTCACCGAAAATCAGACTCAGCAGATCAACCCCTCGTTCAGGCGCTAACTCACGACCTGCGCGCCGGCCATACATCGATCGCCCTCGGCGAACTGGCATCCGGTTGGACTCTCCAGATAGGGCTCGTTCCGTATGACTGGCATCGCCCGACGAGCACCCTCTATCGAAACGGCAGCGTCCTGCTCGCAGACTTTCAAGCCGAATGCCATCCTTGCCAAGAGCCTGGGGTCTGGCGCCTCGAAGGGAGACTGCAGGGTGCACCTTTCAGACGGCGCCTCCACTCCTCGTCACTGGATCGCCGCTGGCCATACTTCGAGTCAGTCAACCGCGTACTTGAATATTGGAGCATGTGCTTTGTCCTTGAGGCCCAGCATCACCCTGATTGGGGCGGTGGCGTTCTCATCCGACTGGGAGAAATCGAAGACGAAGTCCACGGATTAAAGTTCCAGGGTGTAGCTCAGCCGGTTGATAGTCATTATCGAGTCAACACCCATCTCTTCGTGCGTGACCGACTGAAGATCGTCGAGCTGAAAGCGAATGACCCAATCAGCTTGCCTGACGAGAGCCAAGGAATTTTCGCCGTTCACATCCGAGGTGCGATGCAAGCCACCTCAGGCTCACCTGGCGTTGTCCCCGCCCGAGAATATTTCTGGAAATTTCTCGTCGACGAGGCCAACCGCTTCGCCGACCTCCACTCTACCCGGTGGGCAGTCCGGCAAGACCCGACCTGACGAACGAGACGGTTCCGCGAGACCGTTTTGCAACCGTCTCGCGGAACCGTCTCGTTTTAAAAAATTTCATCACCTGAAAGGCTCGTAGCCCGGCTTTCAGGAAGTCCTGGCGATGGAACACCTGACCATTCGCGAGGCTGCTCGTCAGCTAGGAATAACCCCTCAGGCCCTGCGCAGTCGAGCGAAACACCGAGGCATCTCTTTAGAAAAAGCACCTGGTCCCCACGGGGAGCGCTACTTGGTGAAGGCCGCCGATCTGTGTTTTCTGGGCGACGAGACGGTCTCGCAGAACCGTTCCGCGGAACCGTCTCGCGAGACGGTTCCGCAACAGCACGAGACCGTTCCGCACGAGACGGTCCCATGGCAACACGAGACGGTTCCGCGAGCGAACGATATCATTCCACTGGCCGCTCACCTCGAGGTCATCAAGCTGCTGCGCGAAACTCAACGCACTCTTCAAGAAGCACAGGAGCAAAGGCATCAGTCCCTGGAGGCGATGCGGCAACTCGAGCGCCAGACGATGGCCATGCAGTGGGAATTGACCGGCTACCGCCGGGCGCTTTCTGAGAACGCAGAGTCTTTGGCGGAACAGGCGGCTCGTGCGCGGCAAGTAGAGCAGAGGTTGGAGCTGGTTCAACTTCGGGCCGACCAGGCCGAGTCCGAGAAAGCACTGCTGGCCGAAGATAATCAGCGGCAAAAAGAAGAATTCGAGCGCGAGAAGGCTGCGTTGACCGAGGGCCTCAAGATTTCTCCACCCCGAGCTAGCTGGCTCAAGCAAAACACTCCGGCCTGGGTTCGCCGATTGTTGGGGGCAGGATAATGGCCGCTCCCCAAGCCGCCTCCCGAGTTCAGGCTCTCGCGCATGAGATTGCCGGAGCGTTAGGTCCTGAGGGTGCTGAAGGCCTGGCCAAGGCACTCGTCTCCACGCTCAAGCCCGAAGACGTTCAGGGCCTCGTGGAGGAGCTGACCCACGCCTTAATCGCCACTCTCAACCTTTCTCCTGACGACTACACCCAGGATATCCGCAAATTGCTGAGCGTGCTCTCTACTACGGACCCTCTCAAAGAGAATTCGTTACTGACGGTCATGAGTCCGTCGCACTATCAAGCTCTACGGGAAGCCCTGGCTCAAAACACTTTTCAGCAAGTCGAGGGCTCCCCTTGGCCCACTGCCTCCTTAGAGAAGGGCAACGCCCGCGGGCAGGCCCAGTTACGCCCCCCTCACCTGGATACGAACGCGTTCATCTCTCCGCAAGAGCAACAGAACTGGTCGCAGATGATGTGGAACCAGCGCGAAGAACTGTCCGATCTAGACGCAGATGTACTCGACGCTCTCAGCGCCATCTGGCTGGATTTGGCGCGGTCTCCTCAACAGGATGCCATCACCGACATTGATACCCTCCTGGCAATGCGTGGCTTAAAGCCGAAAAAGAATGGCGATGGACGCGGCGCTGGCTATCGAACCGAGCAAAGAGCTGACGTTCTCCAGGCCCTCTCGCACATCCAAAACCTGTGGCTCAACATGACGGAGCTAGAAGTATACTCCTCCACCTCGGGCCGCCGCGGCAAGCCGACCAAGCAGGTGGTCCAGAGTCGGGCTTTTGTGATCACAGACCGCATGGGGCAGCTTCGATTTGATGGCTGCATTGATGTTCAGAAAATCGTGTTCCGCCCAGGTAGCGTCTTCGCTCATTATCTCTTCGGACCAGGCAGGCAGACGGCTCTGCTGTCAGCTCAGGCCCTCCACTATGACCCCTACCGCCAGGATTGGGAAAAACGCCTGACTCGATACTTTAGCTGGCAGTGGAAATGCCAGGCGAGCAACGGATGCGAAGGTAATTCATACCGCACCAAGACCCTCATAGAGGCTTCCGGCGCAACGGTCAGTGCTAAACGCCCCAGTCGAACTCGAGAGCGTCTGGAAAAATCCCTTGATGCGCTTCAGCAGGATGGAGTCATTGCCAGTTGGCAATATGAGCGAGGGAACGAGGAATTCTCTAAGCAACAAACATGGGCGGAGAACTGGCTGAGGACGAGCATCTTGGTAGAGTGCCCAGAATCGATTAAGGCGCATTACCGAACTCTCGACCGGCCTCTCGAGCAGCAGACCGCTTCCCTGTGTGAACAAGAAAGCCTGGGCCGGCGGCTCCTTATCACCCGCAAAGCCAGAAGGCTGTCTCAGGCCCAGGCCGCTGAACATTTGCAGATTTCTCAAGGTTACCTGAGTTTGCTAGAACGCGACAAGATAGCCTCCGAGCAAGTCAGCCGCCAGGTCCATCTCAAGATCGAACATTGGTTCTCAATCCATTAATAAAAGTCGTCGCTATCCTGGCTTAGGGGTCGTCGCTATCCTGACAGTAAACTTTTTTTGGTCGAACATCGACAAACCTTATCCTTGTCGTGAAAATTCGTCATCCAGACCGAACACGGGACTTTTCGCTCCATTAATAAAAGTCGTCGCTATCCTGGCTCAGAGTCGTCGCTATCCTGGCAGTAACTTTTTTTAATCGAACACCGGAAAGACCTTGTTCATTGAGTTTCTTCATTGCACAGACCGAACACCATTAATATTTTAACAAGATCTGACCAGATCCTGGCGAGTTTCAAAGAGGCCCCATTAATAAACGGGGTCCCTAAAAGGGCGTATGCTAGGATGAAACTTCTTAGTTGAAAAAAAATCTAAGGGGTCACCATGTCAACAGCGATGCGCTTTTATGCCGATCCGAAGCCTTCTGGCGGCAACTGCATCTACCGTCTTCAGAGGTCTTTCTCCGTTTCGGAAGGCGTGAAATGAACTCACCAGCACTCGCGGACTCTCCTGTAACCGCGCTCTTGCGACCAGGCTTCACCGCTCTTTCCAACGCCCTGATTGACTCCGGCCTGCTGGCTCAACTGAAGCCAACCGAGGTGAACGTCTTTCTGGTTCTCGCACGCTTCTCCACCGGCTTCCTCAGGCTTCAGGCGGTCATCGGCGAGCAGAAGCTCCTGGAACTCACTGGCGCTTCCCAGTCCAGTCTCTATGAAGCCAAGAAAGGTCTGGTGCAGAGGGGCCTGATTACCATCGCTCACACCAGGACCGGCCGCTGCCTGTACCAACTCGGAAAACTCTTCCAACCGCTAATGACTCCCGGTGAGCAACCGGAGCCCGCCGCGAAGCCCGTTTGGGCCGGACCCTCCGGTCAATTGGAGGGCAACCCCTCCGAACAGTCGGAGTCATATAAAGAGTTCAAAGAAATTCAAGATCAACATCACTCCGTACCCGCCACTCAAAATCCTAATGATGATGCTCTTTTAGGTTCAGAGTCAAAGGGGAATACCGGCGGGAAGCTGGTGGAGCGCCTAAAACAGCTCGGAGTAAACGAGTTCATGGCACACCGATTGACCAAGAGCAAACCCCCAGAAATCATTGAACGTGCCATCCAGCGAGTTCGCACGCTCGCAGTGACCAATCCGGCGGGTTACCTCGTCAGTGAGATCTTGCGGGGAGGCTACCACGAAAAACCAGATGCAACTAAGGCGCAGCGAGATCTTTACCGAGAAATCCAAGCAAAACGCCAGGCTGAACGCATAAAAATGGAGCAACACCACCAGCAGTCACAAAATCAGGCCGACCAGCTCTGGCAAAAGTTTAGGTCGCTTCCCCTGGGGCATCAGCTGGATCTCAAGCAAAGAATTCAGACCCAGGCGGAACGCGAGGGCTTTGCCCGCCTGCGCGGTTGGGGAGAGGAACATCCTACCTGGCGAGGTTTGCTTCTGGAGGAATTTCAACTTTGGCTGGCTTCAGGCGGGCCGGCGCAAGCCTGTTCGATAGGATTTTCGCCTCTCAACTCACCAAATTCGCCCCACCCGTCGTAGGAGGTTTCCCTTGAAGCAAGCTCATCCCGCTCCACGAGCCCGCCTCGTCACCCAGGTTCCGTTGATTCCGGTGGCCCAGGAACCGCCCGTCCCCGTTATAACCGCTTCAAAAAAAGCTTCTAAGGCCAAGGGCACCGACCAGGTCGATCAGCAGCAAAAGCAGCAGCGTCGCCAGGCGCTGCTGCCTCAGGCGGAAGAACTCAGTCAGCAAAATCCCGGCTTGAACCCCCAAAACGCCTACGAGATTCTGCTGGGCCATTATAGCCTGGACGAATGGAGAGCTCGTCGCCAGGCTACGCAAGAAAAAAGGCGGCAGCATTGCCAGCGGCGCCGCGAGGCCCGGTTCTCGGACAAGCGCTCAGACCAAGAAAAGGCCTGGTGTTTCCCCCTTTTCGAGGCTACCGAGCCCGAACCCATTTGGATGGAAACCGTCGGCGGCGACCAGATCGCCCGCGTCACCAAAGCGAAAACCTTTCTGTTGGCCGTTCAAATCCCAGACGGTAGTTATCGTGGCTTCCCGAAAACGGAAATTTCCGCCCTCTGTAGAGCGGCTCACTCGCCTCAAGTCCAGCCCATGCGCCAAGTCGAGGCCGAATCGAAGCGCAATGTGCTCCCCGCCTTGAAACGCCAGGAACGATGGAGCTTTCCTCATCAAACTTTTTCCGGTTGGGTCGGCCGGCAAGTCCAGATCCAGCTTCTCAACGGCTCCACCTGGACCGGATTCTTGCGCTGGAACAGCCACTACTCGTTTCTCCTCGGTGGCCAACCAGTGGGAGAGCCCGAAGTCCTGCTCTTCAAGCACGCCTGCTGCGGCGTCCAGCTCCTCCATCAGTCCGGCTGAATCGGGCCACTTTCCTCGTCCGTTTCGGTGACGCCTCTCCCTGTCGACGCTTGCCGCCAACCCCTGCCCCCCGTCACTCC
>Ga0209066_10005492_pt1 | contig 13344 bp, 10 predicted proteins | sample All_14_2_FD_187198 | JGI IMG/M metagenome (GOLD analysis project Ga0209066, IMG submission 187198) | Freshwater microbial communities in response to fracking from Pennsylvania, USA - Allegheny Zone_MetaG_DW_15 (SPAdes) (version 2) ...
CTCAGAGCGACGCTAATTCCTCTAGTGACTAGAGGAGCAAGCGGAAAATGAGCCAGGGCGTGACGATCGGCGGGGCCTCAAGGGCCTGCGGGATCAAGGTTCCCACGATCCGCTACTATGAGCAGATCGAACTTCTGCCCTCGCCGCCGCGCACCGACGGCAACCGGCGGCTCTACGAGGAAGGCGACCTCAAGCGGCTGCGCTTTATTCGGCACGCCCGCGAGTTGGGGTTCGAGATCGAACCCATTCGCGAACTCCTGGCCCTGGCCGGCGACCCGAGCGGTCCGTGCGAGAGCGCCGACAGCCTGGCGCGCTCACACCTTGCGGCGATCGACCACAAGATCGCGAGACTGACGGCCTTGCGGGTGGAGGTGGCGCGGATGGCCGATTGTCCGCACGGATCGACTGCGGAATGTCGGGTGATCGAGGTGCTCGGCGATCACGCCGAATGCCTCACCGCTCAGCACTGAGCTGTTCGCCACGGGAAGGGTGAAAGCCCATAAGCCTGGATCAGGACACCGCGCCCGCAAACGGAGCGAGTTCCGGCGATAACCTTTCTTTGCCCCCTGCGGGTCTAGAGTCGGCCCATGCGCCGCGTCGCCGATGAGCCCATGAACCGATCCCCGCCGCGCATCGCGCGCGGCGGATGGCTCGACGCGCTCCGCTTCATTGTCGGGGCGCTGATCATCCTCTACCATTTTCGCGAGGCGGCGCCGGTCCCGCTGCCCCAGTTCCATCCGGTGTTCGACCGCGGTTATCTGCTCACCGACTTCTTTATCATCGATTCCGGCTACGTCCTGGCACGCATCTACGGCGACAGGCTGGCTACCCGGCAGGCGTCGCTGGGCGCCTATGTCCGCCAGCGTCTGCTTCGCGTCATCCCGGCCCATCTCGTCGTCAGTCTGATCCTCATCGCCATCGTCGGCGGCGCCGCATTGGTCGGCGTCTCCCCAAGCAATCCGCAGTGGTTCGACTGGTCGCAACTGCCGGCGCAGCTGTTCCTTGTCCAGGCCTATGGCGTGCCGGGCGGGCAGGGCTGGAACGCCCCGACCTGGACCCTCTCGGCCCTGATTGGCTGCTACCTTCTCCTGCCCTGGATCTGTCGCGCGCTCTGGCGCTGGCCGCCGGCTCTCGTCCTGGTCGGCGCGGTGATCGTCGTCATGATCTCCAATCTCGCCGCCTTGATGTGGCTGGGCGATCCGATCTACCGTTTGCCGCTGCGCTTTGGCATTGTTCGCGCTCTACCGCTCTTCCTGCTGGGTGTGGCAGCGGCCTACTACGGCTCACGCGTCTATGTCGCGCCGCGAACCTCGGGTGCGATCGGCCTCGCGGCCGCCGCCACGCTCATCGTCCTCCAGGCTTTCGGCGCCTTCAGTTTGCTGTCCTTGGGTTTGATGACGGTGATCATTTGGGCGGCCGGGGCAATCCCCGTGATCAAGCCCTCGCGCCTGATCGAACATCTCGCCCTGATGTCCTTTTCGATGTTCCTCACCAATGAGGTGACCCGCATCGTCTGGTTCGGCCTGCTTGAGGCTTTGGGGCAAGGAGCCCTGCCGTCAGGACCCCGCTGGGCGCTCTGGTGGGTCGGCTTCATCGGCGCCTTTCTCGCTGCGGCCGCGTTTCGTTACGGATTCGACCGCCCCGTCCAGACTTGGCTCGGCTCCTCCCCTCCTCGCCACGCAAAGACAGGTCAGTCAGGCGCCGTCCTCTCGGCCGAACACGCGATTTGAACGTTATTTAGGATCAGCACGGTCGCATACGGCTTGCACTCTGCTGCCAGCGTGAGCGACTTGCGATCGGCAGACGAGTGCGCGCTCGATGCAATCAGATCTCGTCTATAAAAAATCGACGCACTGAGTGAAATTTTTACGGGGGGTCAGGCTGATTGCTGCGTAAAGCGATGTGCAGAGCGCCATTCAAGATGGCTGTGGCTTTTGCGTTGCACCATTGCTTTTGCTCGTAGAAGTCGGGCTGCCTTGAAAAAGCCACGTCCAGCCCCTGGACCCGGTGATGCCGCTGCTATTCATGCGCGCATGCGCATTTCTTAGCAATAACCCACCCCAATGTACGCAATCTTCGCAAGCTGCGGAGAAGATCTGACCCCTTAATATGTCTATACATGTCTTGACTCGGCGGGTTGGGGATCGGAGCTTTGTTTGCACAGGGACGGCTATCGGGAGCTGAACCGGCAAGGGGAACCATGATGAACCGCCTGAGAAAGAGGCTTTTGTTCGCAGGTGCGGTCATCACCTCGACCCTGTGTGCTGCGGCCGCCTCGGCCCAAGATGCGACCACCAATATCGATGAAGTCGTGGTCACAGGGACCCGGATCAAACGGGCGGACATAAGCGGCGTCGGCCCCGCCACGGTGATTACCGAGGAGCAGATCGCCAACACCGGGATCACCAATCTCGAGAACCTGCTGCAGCGCTTGCCGGCCTCGGCCGGAAACGCCGGAGGACAAACCAACGCGTATTGGACCGGCAACGGCTACGGCACGGCCCAAGTCAATCTGCGCGGCCTTGGCATCAATCGGACTCTGACCCTCATCAATGGTCGACGCGTGGTCAACGGCGGCACCGGCGCCAACAGCGCGCCGGACCTCAACATGATCCCCACCGCGATCATCCAGCGGATCGACGTCCTGAAGGACGGCGCCTCGGCGATCTACGGCGCCGACGCGGTCGCCGGCGTGGTCAACATCATCACGGCCAACGATTTCGAAGGCCTAAAGCTCTCCGGCAAATACGGCATCACTGATGAAGGCGATGGCCAAGATTACACTCTAGACCTGCTCTGGGGGATCCACAGCGACCGGGGTCGCGTCGTCGCCGGCCTGTCGTATCAGCAAACCGAAGCGGTCAATCTAGCCGATCGCGCAGCCTGCGGGCTCGGCGAGGTCGGCGGACAGCTAGTCTGCGTATCGAGCGCCTCGACGATCGGCGGGCGCGCCGTGTTGCCGAACGGTCAGCAGATCAACTTCAACCAGACGCCGGGCGGGAACGGCAATTTCTACGAGCCTTATGACGCCGCCAAGCACAACTTCAACTCAAATCCCTATCTGAACGCGGTCTCGCCGATAGAACGGTTCAGCACGGCCTTCCTCGCCGACTACCGGCTCACCGACAACGTCACCCTGTTCGGGGAAGCCTTCTTCACCCACCGCAAGAGCAACCAGGTGGCCTCGCCCGGAACGCTGCGCAACCTGGCGATCCTCGCCACGAACCCTACCAATCCGACGGGTCAGAACATCACCCTGATCCAGCGCCGCCTGCTGGAACCCGGCCCACGCCAGTTCTTCCAGGAAACGGACACCTACCGCTTCGTGGGCGGGGCAAGGGGCGACTTCATGGGCGACTGGAGCTGGGAGGTCGCCGCCAACTGGGGGCGTAGCACCGGTGTCGACGGCAGCACCAACGTCGCCAACCTGGAGCGGGTTCGCAACACGCTCAACACGGCGGTTTGCAGTTCCGCCGCCGGCGCGGCCATTCCCTGCGGCGACTACCTCGGCTTCGGCGACATCAGTCCTCAGGTCCTCAACTACATCCTGTTCACCTCACGCGACACCGGCGGCAACGAACAGCGCAGCGTCACCGCCGACGTAACCGGCACGGTCCTGCAACTTCCTGCCGGTCCCCTCGCCGCAGCCGCCGGGCTCGTCTACCGCGAGGAGGAAGGGTATCGAAACCCCGACGCCCTGACGGTGCTGGGGATCGCCAATACCAACCAGCAGTCGCCCATCGCGGGCAGCGTCACCGCCAAGGAAGCCTATCTCGAGCTGTCTGCGCCCCTGCTTGCGGACCTGCCCTTCATTCAGCGGCTCGATCTCGACGCAGCGGTTCGCTACTCGGACTACAATCTGTTCGGCGACAACACGACGTACAAGCTGGGCCTTAACTGGACGGTCATCAACGACCTGAGGTTCCGGGCGACCTTCGGAACGGGCTTCCGGATTCCGAGCGTCCCGGAACTGTTCGGCGGCGTCGCCGAAGGCAATCTGACGACGACCGATCCGTGCAGCCGTTATTCCACCAGCACCAACGCGACCCTGGTGGCGAACTGCCGTGCGTCGGGCGTGCCGGCGAACTATGTCCAGCTGGGCAACTCTATCCTGACGACGGTTGGGGGCAACTCGGCCCTCCAGCCGGAATCCACGGAAACCCTGACCCTCGGTTTGGTCTGGCAACCCTCGCAGGTGTCCGGCCTGTCGATGACCGTCGACTATTTCGATATCAAGATCACCGATGCGATCCGGTCCATCCCCGGCTCGACCCGCCTGGCGGTCTGCTACGCCTCGGTCGGACTGAGCCATCCGTTCTGCGGCCCGACGAACTTCACTCGCAGCACCCTGACCGGCGAGGTCAACTATCTGTCGGCTCAACCCTCCAACGCGGGTGAGGAACAGATGACGGGCGTCGATATCGGGCTGCGCTACGCCTTTGACCTCTGGGACCGTCAGGTCAGCCTGGACTGGAACACAACCTATCTGGACGAGTATACGATCACGCCGTTCCAGGGCGGGGCCCCCATCGAATTCGCCGGCCATATCGGCGGTGGCAACGGCGGCTATCCGCACTGGCGCTCGCTGGCCAGCGCCTCGGTGACGGACGCGCGCTGGACGGGCGCCTATTCGGTGCAGATGATCGGGGAGGCGACCGACTTCAACGCCGCCCCGACGGACATCGGCTACACCTCGCCGAACGTCTTCTATCACAACGCCCAGTTCGCCTATCGCCTGGGCGAAAGCGCCGATATCGCCTTCGGCGTCGATAACCTGTTCGACAAGAAGGCTCCGTTCATCAAGAGCTGGACCGACGGCAACACCGACACGATGACCTATGATCTCCTGGGTCGCCGCGGCTATGTCCGTCTGACCTACCGCTTCAACTAAGTCTTGTAACCGCCGGGTGGCTTCCAGCCGCCCGGCGGGTGCGTTTTGCGACCAAGCTTATCGAGAGACCGCCCATGCGATTGCCGGCCCTTGCCAGAACATCCCACAAGTGGCTCGGCCTTCTGCTGGCCATCCAGGCCGTGTTCTGGACGGCGGGCGGCCTCTACATGACGGCCGTCCATATCGACATCATCCACGGCGACCGTCTCGTGCGGCCTATCCCGGCCACGCCGCTGAACCTCGCTTCGCTGGTCGAGCCAAGCGCGCTCGCGGCGGGCGCCGAAACCGTCAGGCTCGAAACCCAGTTGGGGCGCCCGGTCTATATCATCGGCGGGTCCGGCGGGTCTCGACTGGTCGATGCGCAGACCGGCGCTCAGCTATCGCCGCTGGGCGAGGCCGCCGTTCGGGCGCGCGCCGACGCGCATTTCGCCGAGCAGGGCGAAATCGTCGACGCCGAGCTCCTCAGCGAAGCGCCCGGGGAGTTGCGCGGCCGGCCCGCGCCCTTGTGGCGCGTGCAGTACGAAGGGGCGTGGAAGCCGACCCTCTACATCTCGCCCCAGACCGGGGAGCTGATGGCCAAGCGCCACGACCTCTGGCGGACGTTCGACTTCGTCTGGATGCTCCACATCATGGACTACGAGACCCGGGACAATGTGAACAATATCCTGTTGCGCATCACCACCTGGATGGCCTTCATCACCTCTCTCACCGGGGCCTGGCTTCTCTTCTACAGTTTCCGTCGTCGGCGCCGCGCGCGTCCGGCCAAAGCGTGAGGCCGCACCGATGTTCCTGATCCGCACACTTCACAAATGGGTCGGCCTCATCCTGGGCCTCCAGTTCATCCTCTGGAGCTTCAGCGGGGCGATGATGGCGCTGCTTGACACCGACAAGGTCTCGGGCGCGACCTCGGTGCGCGAACCCGCCGCCGTCGTCATTCCTGCCGCCGTTCTGCCGCTGGGCCAGGTGGCCGAGAGGATCGGCCAGCCGATCACCAGTCTTCGCCTGAAACCGCTGGGCTCAGCCTATGTCTACCAGGCGGCGACGCCCACCGGCGTCCGGTTGATCGACGCCGTAACAGGCGCGCCCCTCGCCATCGACGCCGGCCGGGCGTCGGCGCTGGCGACAGCCGACTTCAGCGGCGCCCAGGCTATCGCCTCCGTGCGAAGGATCACCGAAGGCGACGTCGAAACGCGCAAACTGCCGCTGCCGCTGTGGCGGGTGGAGTTCGCCGATCCGGAGAAGACGACCCTTCTGCTTTCCGAGGCGACCGGAGAGGTATTGGAGCGACGCACCGAAACCTGGAGGCTCTGGGACGTGTTCTGGATGATCCACATCATGGACTACACCAAGCGCGAAAGCTTCAACCACCCTCTGATCATCACCGTCGCCACGGGAATCCTGTGGCTGGCGATCAGCGGGCTGATCCTGCTGTTCCGCGCCTTCCGTCCTTCCGATTTCAGCTATGTCACGGAGCCTGTCGCCCGCACGCGCGCCGCCATCGCCTCTCGTCGTCGGTAGGCGAGGATTCGCCAAGTATCACAGGGCCGATATCGACACGCCGAGAGCGCGGCCGCCGACCTGAAGCGTCGGAGGCGGAGGCGCAGGGGCGAAGGCGCAGATCAGTCCGTCGAGGACCCCCAAGGTGGTCCTGTGGTCTGACCTGGTCTCCTCGATGACACTGAGGGGTTCGAGCGCAATCAGGAGTGCGACGTCGCCAATGGGGCGCCATCGGGCGTTTGACAGCCGCTCGACCTGCGATCGAAAACGGCCTCGACGAACCATCACATTGAGGTCCACCACCGCCCCCCCGACAGGCAGGCCGTGACAGGCCCGATCGCCCGGAAAGATTGACGGCTCGGAGCGTGCGTTTAGCGACACGGCGCGCCCTCCGCCGAAGGTCAGGCGCAGTCCGCCCTCGATCACCGTCAGGCAGCGTTCGACGCCGGGGAACAGGGAGAAGGCGCCCGGCTCCCTGACCTCCGCCATGCTGACGCGCCAGTCGAAATCGTCGAGGCCGGAGCCCGGTGGCCACACCGCGACTTCGCGGGTGACGCCGCCCCCGTTCTTCCACGGTGTGGCGGTCCGTTCCGATGCGGGAAGGACCGTGGTGATCATCCGAGAATGCCGGGCAGGTCGAGCCCTTTCTCGCGGGCGGTGTTCAGGGCGATGTCGTAGCCGGCGTCTGCGTGGCGCATGACGCCGGTCGCCGGGTCGTTCCAGAGGACCCGCGCAATCCGCCTGCCCGCCGCCTCGGTGCCGTCGCAAACGATGACGAGGCCCGCGTGCTGGGAGAAACCCATTCCGACGCCACCGCCGTGGTGCAGGGACACCCAGGTCGCGCCCGAGGCCGTCGAGAGAAGCGCGTTGAGCAGGGGCCAGTCGGATACCGCGTCCGAGCCGTCGCGCATGGCCTCGGTCTCGCGGTTGGGAGAGGCGACCGAGCCGGAATCGAGGTGGTCGCGACCGATCACGATCGGCCCCTTCAGTTCGCCCGACGCCACCATCTCGTTGAAGGCGAGGCCGAGCCTGTCGCGGTCGCCGAGGCCGACCCAGCAGATCCGGGCGGGCAGGCCCTGAAACTTGATCTTCGCCGCCGCCATGTCGAGCCAGTTGTGCAGGTGCGGATTGTCGGGGATCAGTTCCTTCACCTTGGCGTCGGTTTTGGCGATGTCCTCAGGATCGCCCGACAGGGCCACCCAGCGGAACGGGCCGATGCCCCGGCAGAACAGCGGGCGGATATAGGCGGGCACGAAGCCGGGGAAGTCGAACGCGTTCGTGACGCCCGCCTCCTTGGCCACCTGACGGATGTTGTTGCCGTAGTCGACGGTCGGCACGCCTGCGGTTTGGAAGTCGAGCATCGACTGAACGTGTTCGGCCATGGAGGCGCGCGCCGCCTGTTCGACCTGATCGGGCGCCTGGGCGCGCATCGCGGTCCAGCGCTCCAGCGTCCAGCCCTTGGGCAGATAGCCGTTGATCGGGTCGTGGGCCGAGGTCTGGTCTGTCAGCAGGTCGGGCCGGACGCCGCGCCGGAACAGTTCGGGCAGGAGCTCGGCCGCGTTGCCGAGCAGGCCGACCGAGGTCGGCGTCTTCGCCTCGCAGGAAGCGCGGATCAGGTCGAGCGCCTCGTCGAGATCCTCGGTCGCCTGATCGAGATAGCCGGTGCGCAGACGCATCGCGATCCGGCTCGGATCGCATTCGATGGCCAGGCACGACGCCCCCGCCATAACCGCCGCCAGAGGCTGTGCCCCACCCATGCCGATGCGCCGCGCGTCGGCATGGGTGCGGAAAACGCCGACCGGCTTGCCCGACTGGATCAGCAGGGTCTCGTCGTCCTCAAGCCGGCGCAGTGTGTCGACGATGGTGTCGAAACTCTTCCAGTCGCGGGCGGCCCTGCCGATGCCGCCATAGACGACCAGTTCCTCGGGCCGTTCGGCGACGTCGGGATCGAGGTTGTTCATCAGCATTCTAAGCGCTGCCTCGGTCAGCCAGCTCTTGCAGGTGCGATCCGGGCCGGTGGCGGCGCGGATAACGCGGGTGGGGTCGTTGCGGTTCATGACGGGCTCGGAGTTTCAGCAAAGGTCAGGCAGGCCATCAGGACAGCCTGCAAGGTGGCGCGCAGGGGCTCAGCCTGTTGAGGGTCGTAGGCTGAGGGCCATGTCGTGGGGTCAGGCGCTTTGTCCGGGTCATCCATATAGCCGCGACAGGCCAGCTCCATCTGGACGGCGTGGATCCCGATCTCGGGCCTGCCATAGTGCCGCGTGATCCAGCCGCCCCGGAATCGGCCGTTGGTGACGCGGGTGAACGCCCCGGCGTCGCAGGCGGCTTCGACCGCGCGGGTCAGGGCCGGGTGGCACGAGAGGTCGTCGTTGGTGCCGATGTTCAGATTGGGCAGTTCGCCGTTGAACAGGCTGGGAACCATCGATCGGATGGCGTGGGCGTCGTAGACGACGATGCGATCATGCTGGCGGCGGAGCCGGGCGATCTCATCGCGCAGAGCGACATGGTAGGGCTCGAAATAGGACCTGCGGCGCCGCTCGATCTCATGAGCATCCGGACCTGCCATCCTGTACAGCGGCTCCCCGTCGAACGTCTCCCTTGGACAAAGGCCCGTGGTGAACTGACCGGGATACAGGGAGGCGCCCGAAGGGTCGCGATTGACGTCGATCACGCTCCGGCTCAGCCGGGTGCGGACGGTGGTCGCGCCGAGATCGGTCGCGAAGGCGTAGAGTTTATCGACCCACCAGTCAGCGTCCTTGGTCGCCAGCCAGGGCGAGACGAATCCGCCCACGAGTTCGTCCGGAATATCCGAGCCGGTGTGCGGTAGGCTGATGATCAGGGGCGCGGTTCCACGATGGATTTCAAGCCAGTCCATCAGCAGATCCCGGGAAGCGCGACGCCGGCCGCCTCGACCGCCGCGCCGGACCGTACCAAGGACAGCGCGGCCTCGATGTCGGGATGGAAATGGCGGTCTTCGTCGAGATGCGGGATGCCCTCGCGGATCAGGCTGCGGACAGCTTCCAACGCGGTGCTCGAACCCAGCGGGCGATGGAAGTCGCAGCCCTGGGCCGCAGCCAGAAGTTCGATACCGACGACGGCGTTGGCCGACTCGACCATGGCCAGCAGCCTGCGCGCGCCGTGGGCGGCCATGGAGACGTGGTCCTCCTGGTTGGCCGAGGTCGGGATGGAGTCGACGCTGGCCGGATAGGCCTTCTGCTTGTTTTCCGAAACGAGGGCGGCGGCCGTCACCTGGGGGATCATGAAGCCCGAGTTCAGCCCTGGTTTGGCAGTCAGGAAGGCGGGCAGGCCGGACAGGGCGGGGTCCACCAACATGGCGGTTCGCCGTTCCGACAGGGAGCCGATCTCGCAGATGGTCAGCGCGATCATGTCGGCGGCGAAGGCGACGGGTTCGGCGTGGAAATTGCCGCCGGATAAGGCCTCGTCGGTATCGGGGAAGATCAGGGGATTGTCGCTGACGCAGTTGGCCTCGATCGACAGGGTGGTCGCCGCTTGTCGCAGCACGTCGAGCGCCGCACCCATGACCTGAGGCTGACAGCGCAGGCAATAGGGGTCCTGGATCCGCTCGTCATCGACCGCGTGCGACGCCCGAATGGCCGAGCCGCCCATGAGGGAGCGCAGCGCCGCCGCCGTCTCGATCTGACCGGCGTGACGGCGCAGGACGTGGATGCGCGGATCAAACGGGGTGTCCGATCCCTTGGCCGCTTCCGTGGACAGGGCGCCGGAGACGAGCGCGCTCTGGAACAAGGTCTCGGCGCCGAACACGGCGGCGAGCGCATTGGCAGTCGAGAACTGGGTGCCGTTGAGCAAGGCCAGGCCCTCTTTCGGCCCCAACTTCAGGGGCTCCAGCCCCGCCTCGGCGAGCGCCTTGGCGGCAGGACGACGGACGCCTCCAACCTCGATCTGGCCCACCCCGATCATGGCGGCGGCCATATGCGCCAGAGGCGCCAGGTCGCCGGACGCGCCGACCGATCCCTGGCACGGAATTATCGGCGTCAGGTTGCGGACGATCAGCGCCTCCAGCAGGGCGACCGTCGCTGGCTGCACGCCTGACGCGCCTTGGGCGAGGCTGGCCAATTTAAGGGCCATCATCAGGCGGATGACCGGCGTCGGCGACGGGTCTCCTATGCCGGCCGCATGGGACAGGACGATGTTGCGCTGAAGCGTGGCCAGGTCGCCCGCCTCGATGCGGACGCTGGCCAGTTTTCCGAAACCAGTGTTGATCCCGTAGACCGGTTCGCCGCGCGCCAGAATGCGCTCGACGGCGGCGGCGCTGGCGCGGATCGGCCGGGCGGCGTCGGGGTACAGAACGGCTGCGGCGCCGCGATAGATGGCGCGCCAGTCCGCGAGACCGACCTCGCCCGGATGCATGACAATGGTCTCGGTCATTGGCCTCTCCAGACGCGGGCATGGAGCGGGTTGAAGCCCATGCGGTATACAAGTTCAGCGGGCCGCTCGATGTCCCAGATCGCGAGGTCGCACCGCTTGCCGACCTCCAGCGTCCCGACCTGATCGAGCTGGCCCAGGGCGCGGGCGGCCTCGCGGGTTACTCCGGCCAGACATTCGTCGACCGTCATCCGGAACAGGGTCGCGGCCATGTTCATGGTCAGTAGCAGCGACGTCAGCGGCGAGGTTCCGGGGTTGCAGTCGGTGGCGAGCGCCATTGGCACGCCTGCGGCTCTCAAGGCCTCGATCGGCGGCAGGCGGGTCTCGCGCACGAAATAATAGGCGCCGGGCAACAGGGTCGCGACGACACCGGCTCCGGCCATGGCGGCTATCCCCGCGTCATCCAGATATTCGAGATGGTCGGCCGACAATGCCCCGAATTCGGCGGCGAGCGCCGCGCCGTGCTGGTTCGACAGCTGCTCGGCATGAAGCTTGACGGGTAGGCGGTGCGCCCTGGCTGTCTCGAACACCCGGCGCGTCTGGGCGGAGGTGAAGCCGATGCCTTCGCAGAACGCGTCAACCGCATCGATCAGGCCTTCGGCGGCGAGCGCCGGGATCATCTCGCGGCAGATGAGGTCGATATAGGCGTCGGCCTGGCCCGCGAACTCGAGGGGCAGGGCGTGAGCGCCGAGGAAGGTCGTGCGGATCGACACGGGGCGAAGTTCGCCCAGCCGCCGCGCCGCTTGAAGCGTCAGCCGCTCGTGTTGAAGCGACAGGCCATAGCCGGACTTGATCTCGACAGTGGTCGCGCCCTCGGCGATCAGGGCGTCGAGCCTGGGCAAGGCCGTGGCGATCAGACCAGCCTCGTCGAGCGCGCGTGTCGCCGCGACCGTCGAGGCGATGCCGCCGCCCGCGCGCGCGATCTCCTCATAGGCAGCGCCGGCCAGCCTGACTTCGAACTCATGGGCGCGGTCGCCGCCGTAAACCAGATGGGTGTGCGGATCGATGAGGCCGGGGGTGATGCACCGGCCCCCGCAGTCGACGATCTCGGCGGGATCAAATGGGGGTGCTTCGGAGGCAGCGCCGACGTGGACGATGAACCCGTCACGGGCGGCGATGACCCCATTCTCGACGATCCCGAGACCAGCGGCGTCGGGCGCGACCGTCGCCAGCCGTGCATTGGTCCAGACGCGATCACATTCCATGGTCCGCCCTCCAACATCTCACAGGAATCGCTAGCCGACCGCCCCGGTATTGTATAGACATATTGCAGACTGATGAGGATTGTCCAGTGACAGTCGACGCCCAGAACGCCGCATCGCCAGAGACCTGGCTTTGGTTCGAGCAGGCCCTTCTCGACACGGGATGGGCGCAGTCCGTCCGTATCGGACTTCGCAATGGCTTGATCGATGTGATTCTGACCGGGGCCGTGGCCGAACCCGGCGACCACATCCATGTGACCGGCGTCCCTGGACTGTCCAATTTACACAGCCATGCGTTCCAACGCGGCATGGCGGGACTGGCCGAAGCCCGGGGGCCATCGCGCGACAGCTTCTGGACCTGGCGCGAGACCATGTACCGCTTCGTCGATCGGCTGCGTCCCGACGAGGTGGCCGCCATTGCAGCCATGGCCTTCGCCGAAATGCTTGAAGGGGGGTTCACGCGCGTCGCCGAGTTTCACTATCTGCATCACGACCTCGACGGTCAGCCTTATGGCAATGTCGCGGAGATGGCTGAGGCGATCGCGGCGGCGGCGGCGGAGACCGGCATCGCCCTGACGTTGCTGCCGGTCTTCTATGCCCATTCGGGCTTCGGTGGCGCGGCGCCTGCGGAGCCGCAGCGGCGGTTCGTCAATGATCTGAATGGCTTCCACCGTCTGATGCAAGCCAGCGAAAGGGCGATCTCGATCCTGCCTGACGGTGTCATCGGCGTCGCGCCCCACAGTCTGAGGGCGGTGACCCGCGAGGAACTCGGCGTTGTCTGCGGCATGACGCGCGGCCCCGTGCATATCCACATTGCCGAACAGGTCCGCGAGGTGGACGATTGCCTCGTCTGGTCGGGCGCCCGGCCGGTCGATCTGTTGTTCGACACGGTCGAGGTCGATCGCCGGTGGTGTCTGGTTCACGCCACTCACATGTCCGCCTCGGAGACCTGGCGACTGACGAACAGTGGCGCGGTCGCCGGTCTGTGCCCGATCACGGAGGCCAATCTGGGCGATGGAATATTCCCGGCTGCGGCGTATTTGGCGGCGGGGGGCGTCTGGGGCGTGGGGTCGGATTCCAACGTCCTGATCGACGCGGCGCAGGAACTGCGGATGCTCGAATATTCCCAAAGATTGGGCGAACGATCGCGCAACGTAATGGCGGATGAGGCGGGCGGTTCGACGGGCGGCGCGATGTTCCGTGCGGCGCTCGCCGGCGGCGCGCAGGCGGCCGGGGATTCGGTCAGTCACGGGCTGGCGGTCGGCCAGGTCGCCGATCTCGTCGCCTTGGCCAACGAGTCAGGCGCGGACGAAAGGGTGTTCGGAGACGTCCGCCTCGATCAATGGATCT
>Ga0209066_10005493_pt1 | contig 13340 bp, 14 predicted proteins | sample All_14_2_FD_187198 | JGI IMG/M metagenome (GOLD analysis project Ga0209066, IMG submission 187198) | Freshwater microbial communities in response to fracking from Pennsylvania, USA - Allegheny Zone_MetaG_DW_15 (SPAdes) (version 2) ...
TTTAATAGCTGATTCTGACTTATGAGGCAATTAAAGATTATTAAGCAAGTAACTAATCGCGAGGCGGTTTCGCTCGATAAGTACTTGCACGAAATCGGCAAAGTGGATCTGCTTACAGCCGACGAGGAGGTTAACCTCGCTCGCAAACTTAAGGAAGGCGACGAGGATGCTATGGGTAAGTTGGTGAAGGCGAATTTGCGTTTTGTGGTATCGGTGGCCAAGCAGTATCAGAATCAAGGATTAAGTTTACCCGACCTTATTAACGAGGGCAATGTTGGATTAATAAAAGCCGCTCAACGTTTCGACGAAACCCGTGGCTTCAAGTTTATCTCCTACGCTGTGTGGTGGATTCGTCAATCTATCCTACAAGCATTGGCAGAACAAGCTCGAATAGTAAAACTACCGTTAAATAAAATTGGCTCTATAAATAAGGTAAACCGCGCATTAACTGAACTTGAACAGAAGTTTGAGCGCGAACCTACAATTGGAGAACTGTCCGAAACACTAGAACTAGCTCCCGACGATATTAAGGAAGCGCTAAGAAGCAATAGCCGTCATATTTCTATGGACGCACCATTAACTCAGGATGAGGACGGAAATATGTACGATGTAATTCTTTCGCCCGATTCTCCTATGCCCGACAGAGGTTTGTTGAACGAGAGTTTACGCCGTGAAATTGAGCGTGCGCTTGCCACATTAACTCCACGCGAGGCCAATATTATTCGCTTATACTTTGGACTTAACGGTAAGCATCCTCACACACTAGAAGAAATTGGGGAGGAGTTTGACTTAACCCGCGAGCGTGTTCGCCAGATTAAAGAAAAAGCGTTGAAACGCTTAAAACAAGCAACCCGCAGCAAGATCCTTAAAAGCTATTTAGGCTAGTTTTAAAAAATATGTAGTGACAAGTGACCGGTGACTGGTTACTTGTTTTTTTACATCATCGCTCCAGCACTCCATTCCTCCAAAATAATTTTAGAATTCTCTCAAATCACTTACCTTTACACCATCAATCTACATAAACAACAATCAACAAAGCATATGAATCATCTTGTATCTCCATCAATGCTCTCGGCCGATTTTGCAAATTTATCCCGCGATATCGAAATGATTAATAACAGTCAGGCAGATTGGTTTCACCTCGATATTATGGATGGTGTTTTTGTTCCAAATATCTCGTTTGGATTTCCTGTGGTGGAGCGCATTAAAAGTCTGGCCCAAAAGCCACTGGATGTTCATTTGATGATTGTTGATCCTGATCGTTACTTGGAGCGTTTCCGCGATGCTGGTGCCGACTGGCTTACCGTGCACTACGAGGCTTGTACTCATCTACATAGAACATTAAGCCAAATTCGCAAACTTGGGATGAAGGCGGGTGTTTCGCTTAACCCTCACACTCCCGTTGAGGTTCTTGCAGATATTCTGGAAGAAACCGATTTGGTTCTTTTGATGTCAGTAAATCCAGGTTTTGGTGGTCAGAAATTTATTCAGAATACCTATAGTAAGGTTGAACGCCTAAGAGCTATGATTGATGCTCGCAAACTTGACACGTTAATTCAGGTAGATGGTGGTGTTGATACAAGCAATGCAGATCAACTATACAAGGCTGGTGTAAATGTTCTTGTTGCAGGAAATGCTGTTTTCAAAAGCCAAAACCCACATGAAACAATTCGCATTTTAAAGGGACTATAGATGCATAGAGCGTTTAATCGTTACTACTACTTATTTAACTGACAAAATAATCTTATGCGAAATTTATGGTTTCTATTTATTCTTACATCAACAATATTCATAAGCGCAAATAGATTACTTGCTCAGGATGAAAAATTCATACAAATAGGTGATAAGCCAAAATCTTTTTATGGGTGGAAAAAAGTATGGAATCCTGAATGGTTTCAGGGTAGCACAAAGCGAAGAAACTATTTTGAGGGTTGGTACTTTAAGGTAGTTTCTAATAGTGGCTCAATTAGATATGCATTTATTCCGGGAGTATCATTGGGTAAAGATCCCCATTGTTTTATCCAAGTTATCGAGGGGAACACCGGCGAAACATCCTATCATAGATTTCCAATCAACGAATTCAGTTACTCCAATAAACGTTTTGCTGCTAAAGTAGGAGAAAATTTTTTCTCAGCCGATAGTTTCTCAGTAGATTTAGGATTAGGCGACGAAAGATTATCGGTTAAGTTAAAACATACCGACCAAATTACCTACCCTATAAAATTTTTTACTCCAGGAATTATGGGTTGGTACAGATTTGTGCCATTCATGGAGTGTTTTCACGGTGTGGTTAGCATCGATCATAGTGTTTCTGGACAGTTCAACTTAGGTACCGATACCATAAATATTATTGATGGTAAAGGCTACATCGAGAAGGACTGGGGTAAAAGTATGCCTTCGGCCTGGATCTGGTCTCAAAGTAATTATTTTAATAATAGCCCAAACACTTCGTTTATGCTTTCTGTGGCAAATGTTCCTTGGTTAGGACATTCATTTACAGGTTTTATTGGGTATTTATATGCAAATGATAAACTATATAGATTTTCCACATATAGCGGAGCAAAAATTAAAGAGTTTAAAACTGAAGGCGATAGTGTTAAAATTACAATCAAGTCTAAAAGGTTTACCGTTCAATTTGATGGGGTAAAAGGTAAGAGAGGTAATTTGATAGCTCCAGTTTCAGGTGTTATGGAGCGCACTATTCATGAGAGTATTGATGCATCGATACAAGTAAAGCTTTTTGATCGCAAAGGAGTTTTACTTTACCAGGGCATTTCAAATATTGCAGGTTTAGAACTAGTTGGAGAAACCAGTAAATTAAAGATTCGAAGGTGATTGAAATTTTAACAACCAGTTAAAAATCATCTGTTTCCCATTCGGAGTTAGGATTGATTCTGGGTGGAATTGCACGCCACATACATCTAGAACGTCATGGCATAGGGCCATTATTTGACCGCTTTCGTCCGTTGCGGTAATTCTTAAACACTCCGGAAGGGTTTCAGGATTTACAACCCAGGAGTGATACCTTCCAGCCTCAAACTGCTTGGGAATATTGCCAAAAAGGTAATGTACAGGTTCTAGCACTTCCATCTTTGTGGCTATTCCGTGGTAAACAGTGCTTAGGTTAAGTAGCGAACCACCAAAAACTTCTGCAATAGCCTGTTGTCCTAAGCAAACTCCGAATATCCTTTTGGTTTGATAGTATTCCTTAATTATTGGAATGAGATTCCCCGCTTCGCATGGAATTCCTGGCCCTGGCGAAAGAATTATGCCATCGTACGCTGCCACATCTTCAACCAGTATTTGGTCGTTGCGGAAAACATCAACCTGATGCACGCCGAACTCTTCAACATAGTGAACTAAGTTGAATGTGAACGAGTCGTAATTATCAAGTATGAGTATGCGGGCCATATTTCAAATGAGAATCGACTGCAAATGTCGTATTTTAATCAACATCATCAATTGTATAATAGATTTTTTGAATTAGGCTTATAAGTGTTAATCTGCGAATAGTTACAAACCCAGAGGGTTTGAATGTTTATAGCAATGAGCATATAAAAAAATTCGACTCCAGCTGGAGTCGAATAATCTTTATTCACAATGAATTTCTATAAACATTTGATGCCGCTGGCATCATTTAATATTAGCAAAACGACTAATTCAATAGATTTTAAAATGTAAGTTTTTCAACACCTTAAATGTTAATCGCTTACAATTTTATTTTGATTAATATTTGGATGTTTCACATAAACAATCTAAAATTGTAAGTCGAAAAACAAGAAACAATGGCAAATTTCAGTTCATACTTTTACGCAGGCTTTTACTTCTACTTTAGCAAAGTGGGGGCTTGGTAATTGTGTGTGAAGTGATGAACTAGAATAGCACAGAATAAATCAAGCCCCGAGAAATCGGGGCTTTTTTGTTTAATCAAACTACTAATAACCGAAAAAAAACAATAGTCAACAACAATGAGCAAATTCAGTCAATCATATTACTTTTTTTATTTCTATTTCCGCAGCAAACATGGGGACTGATAGCATTATGTAGATAAAAAAGGTAAAAAATGCAGGGGTCCCAGAGATGGGGCCTTTTTTTATTGAAATCAATTAGAACACATAAAAATAGTATGAGAAAAAAAGTAGCAATTCAGGGTGTGCGAGGGGCTTTTCATCAGGAGGCAGCAAGAGATTTCTTTGGAACCGACATTGAAATAGTTGAGTGCATAACCTTTTCAGAGTTGATTGAATCCATTGAGTGTGGTAACGCCAGTTTTGGAATTATGGCGGTTGAGAATTCATTGGTTGGCGGGATACTCCCAAATTACGCACTAATACGAGAATCAACATTGACTGTGATAGGCGAAGTTTACCTGCGGATTGTTCAGAATTTAATGGCATTGCCCAATCAAACTATCGACTCAATTGTTGAGGTGCAGTCGCACCCAATGGCATTGGCGCAATGCGACGACTTTCTTTTGCTAAGGAGGAATTTAAGGGTTGTTGCGTCGGACGATACTGCGCTTAGTGCAAAGTTGATTTCCGAAAACAATCTTGCTGGTGTTGCCGCAATTGCTAGCGTTGAGGCGGCAAAGGAGTATGGGTTGGAGATTATTGCACCAAGTATTGAGTCGAATAAGGCTAACTATACCCGTTTTATGGTGCTTTCGCCTACCCAAAATAACGAAACTCAAATAAAATCAAACAAAGCCAGCATTGCATTTGCCTTGCCGCACAAATCGGGAAGTTTGCAGAATGCACTACAATCTTTTTCGCGTTACGGCATCAATTTAACGATGCTACACTCGTTACCTCAGGTAGGTCAATGCTGGGAGTACTACTTCCACGCCGATGTGGTATTCCGCCATATCGACGATTTCAACCTTGCTCTTAAATCGCTAAAAAATCATACCAATTACCTGAGAGTTATTGGAGTTTACAGCACAGGAAATTTTATCAATAAAAATTCAACCAATTAAAAATTAATACTATGGATTTAAGTAAAAAAAGTTTAGCAATCGTAGGAACTGGCCAAATGGGCTGTTCCATTGGACTAGGCCTTCACGGAAAAGTTGGACTAGTTGCTGGTGTCGATACCAATAAAAATAGTGTTGAACAGGCCATTCAGCAAGGAATGGTGGATGTTGAGTGGAGTTTGCACGATGCCATTGCTTATGCAAATATCATTGTTGTTGCCACTCCCGTTGATGTTGCAATCCCAATTATTACAGAGATTCTTGACTACTCCGACGAAAGGACAGTGGTTATAGATTTGGGCTCCACAAAGGCATCAATCTGCAGCGCTCTTAAAAGCCATATCAACAGGAAAAACTTTGTTGCAGCGCATCCAATGGCTGGTTCATCGGTAAAAGGACCCGATGGTGCTGATGCCGACCTGTTTGCTGGTTGTAAAACCTACATATGTCAGCCGCAGCGTTCGTCGAGCTATGCGCTTAAAGTTGCTCACGAACTATTTCATCAACTCAACTCAAAAGTTGAATACATAGAGCCACTGCAACATGATAGACTGGTGGGATTAGTTTCGCATTTGCCTCAATTAGTTGCATACTCGTTGTGCAACGTTGTTAAATCGGTTAATCACGAAAATCCTGAGTGGGAAAATATTGCGTCAACTGGATTTGATTCTGCCTCGCGTTTGGCAAAAAGTCCTGCCAGTATGTGGCTGCCAATAGTGAATCAGAACAAGCAAAATGTTCTTAGCAATCTTGGATTGATGATTGCCGAGTTACAGAAACTAGAGCAGAGTATTGCAACAAGCAATCAGTCGGCTGTTGCCGATTTTATTGATAGTGCAGTAGATATAAGGGAACAGTTCGAGGAGTCGCGTAAACAGTTAAAAGCAAAAGATAATGGAAAGAGAAAATCTTCCTCAATTGCAGCCGCTTAGCGGTTGGAGTAGTAAGGCTGATGGGCCTTTAATTATTGCTGGGCCTTGCAGTGCTGAGTCGCCAGAGCAGCTGCTGTGTGTTGCCAACAGTTTAAAAAGCACAAACTCAGTTTCCTACTTACGGGCTGGGGTTTGGAAGCCAAGAACAACGCCAAATTCGTTTCAGGGTTACGGAAGCGAGGCTTTGGCTTGGTTACGCGATGTGAAACGCGAGACAGGTTTGCCTTTTTCAACCGAGGTTGGCAGTCATCAGCACGTTTACGAAGCGCTGAAATTTGGGGCAGATTTAATTTGGATTGGCGCTCGCACGGTTTCTAATCCCTTTGCAATGCAGGAAATTGCCGATGCTTTAAAGGGAGTTGATATTCCCGTTCTGGTTAAGAATCCGTTAAGTCCCGATATCGAACTTTGGGAGGGTGCAATCCGCAGGCTTTACAACGCGGGAATTTATAGGTTGGGAGCAATTCATCGTGGGTTTTCAATTTGGGGTAAATCGGTTTTCCGCAATCAACCTTTGTGGGATATTCCGCTACAACTAAAAATGCGTTATCCAAATCTCCCAATTATATGCGACCCTAGCCACATAACTGGGAAAAGCGATTTGGTCCCACTAGTTGCCCAACGGGCAATGGATTTAAACTTTGATGGTTTGATGGTGGAGGTGCATCCTTACCCCGAAATTGCGTTGAGCGATTCGGCCCAGCAGTTAACCCCAAAGCAATTCCACGATTTGTCGAAATTAGTTCTAGCCGAAGAGGCTCCCTCTCGTAAATTTTCATTGGAAATGTTGGATGAGTTAAGGGCGGAGATTGATATTATGGACGATTTACTGGTTTGGGTACTTTCTAACAGGATGGAGCTTGCTGGCAAAATTGCCGATGTAAAACGGAACGAGAAAATGCAGGTATTGCAATCTACCCGTTGGAATCAAGTTTTGGAGCGAGTTACAAGTAAAGGTGTGGAATCGGGCTTGCGACCACAGTTCCTCGAAAAACTTTTTAGAAGTATCCACGAGGAATCGGTCGGAATGCAAAAGAATCTGATTGCTCACGAAAATAGAGTTATTTGAAAAAATCAACGTAACTTTGAGTATTAAAATTATTGTCATGCCGAACGAAGTGAGGTATCTGTGATTTGAGATTTAGATTTTTCGCTTCGCTCAAAATGACAAAAGGCAAGCATTGCAATGGAAATAATACAAGTAAGAGGAAAAATATCAGAATCGACAATAATTGTAGGGGAAAGCATTTCAAATCTATCGAAATACATTCCTGGCAAGGGTGTTTACATTATAACCGATGAGAATGTAGATAAACTCTATGGTGATAAATTCCCCAATTATCCAAAGATTGTTGTAAAAGCTGGTGAAACATCAAAAAATTTACTTTCAGTTTCGGAAATTTACCGCTGGTTGTTAGACTCTGGTGCTGATAGAAGTTCGTTCATTGTTGGAATTGGTGGCGGAGTTGTTTGCGATATTGCAGGTTTTGTGGCATCTACATATATGCGTGGCGTGGAGTTTGGCTTTGTGGCTACAAGCCTACTTGCTCAGGTCGATGCCAGCGTGGGAGGCAAAAATGGAGTTGATTTGGATGGATACAAAAATATTGTTGGAACATTCAATCAGCCAAAGTTTGTTATCTGCGATACATCGATGCTGAAAACCTTGCCTGCTGTTGAACTTTCCAATGGTTTTGCCGAAATGGTAAAGCATTGCTTAATTGCCGATGCTGCAGACTTTGCATTTATGGAGAATAATATCGAGAAGTTAATGCAATGTGATGTTGAGGTAATAACTCCTTTGCTGGCAAAGTCGGTTCGCATTAAGGCAAGCGTTGTAACTGCCGATGAACACGAGAAGGGTGAGCGTAAAAAGTTGAACCTCGGTCACACCTGGGGGCATGCAGTGGAGAAAATATCGGGTTTGCCGCACGGGGAAAGTGTAAGCATTGGGCTTGAGTTCTCGGCTCGCTTATCAGCAGAAAAAGGATTGCTTGAGAATCGGGACTATATGCGGATTATGAATTTGCTTCGAGAGTTGCATTTGCCAATCTGCACAAGTATTAATCCATTACGCATATTCGAAGCCCTAACCAAGGATAAGAAAAAGGTTGACAATTCCGTTGATTTTATTTTGATGAAAGGGATTGGGAATGTTGTAATTGAGAGGTTGGAGTTGAATGAAATTAAGAGTTTTTTAGTTAGTCACTAATCACCCGTCACTTGTCACTGAAAAAAATGCATCCAAAAATATGTTTAACCATAGGGAATGTTACTTACGATGAGGCGCTAAAACATCTCAACGATGTTTCGTTGGCCGAAATCAGAATGGATTTATTGGACTTCTCCAACGAACAGTTTTCCTCACTTTTCAGTCGGGGAAAATGTGTAATTGCCACTTATCGCTCCGATAACCATTTCGACGTTTTGTTCTCAAAGTATAGTCAGGCAATTGAGTTTGGTTGCGCTTGTGTTGATATCGATATAAATGTACCAGAGGTTTACCGCGATAAGATTGCCGATTTGGCTCATAGTAAGGGTTGTAAGGTTGTTTTATCATACCATAACTACGAGAAAACGCCAGAGCATAGGGATTTGATACGTTTAATTGATAAAATGCGCACATCTGGCGCCGATATAGTTAAAATAGCATGTATGGCAACTAGTACGGAAGATTGCTCCAGAGTTCTAAGTTTGTACGAAAATCATACTAAACTTGTAGCATTCTGCATGGGCAAAATTGGTAAAATCTCCCGCTTATCCGCACCGTTGCTTGGTGCACCCTTTACCTATGCATCAATTAAAGGGAATGAGGTTGCTCCAGGTCAAATGAACTATGATGTGGTTGAGAGTATGTTAAAGATGATGGAAGTGGGAAGTTAGAAGAAAGAAGTGGGAAGTAGGAGGCGAGAAGAAGGAAGTTAGAAGAAAGAAAAAGGAAGCGGGAAGATGGAAGTTAGAAGAAAGTAAGAATTTTAGAAGTTAGTAGCATGATGTCACCAGTCACCAGTCACCAGTCACCAAGAAAATATTACGCCGTTTTTGGCAAACCAATCCTTCATAGCCGAAGCCCACAGCTTTTCAACTCAGTTTTTGAAAAGTCGGGAATGGATGCATTCTATACACGAATCAGAGCATTAAGTGGTAAGGATGTGATTGAGATAATAAAAAACCTGAATATTTCGGGGGCTAACATTACCACTCCATTCAAGGAGGAGGTGATACCCTATCTGGATTTTATCGCCGACGATGCTAAACTTATTGGCGGAGTTAATTCAATTGTTTATGCCGATGGTAAATTATCGGGTTACAATACCGACCATTTAGGTGTTACCCGTTCACTTATAGAGTCGGGATTGAACTTGAATGGGCTGAAATGTCTTATACTTGGTGCCGGCCCTGCGGCTAGGGCTGCCGTTTATGGCTTAGTGAAAAATGGGGCAGAGGTTACCGTTTCTAACCGCACTCACCATAAAGCACAGCTCATTGCCAATGATTTTGGGTGTAGGGCTTTGGAAATTGCTAAAATCAAACCTGAAATCGGCGGATTTGATGTTGTTATATCAACCCTATTGCCCGATGCTAACCCAATTAGTGATGTTGATTTGCCTGCAAAGTTAACTATTCTCGATGCAAACTACCGAATGTCGAATTTTGGCATTTATGCCGAGGCTTTCGATTGTAAAATAATCTCAGGTAAGCGCTGGCTTATCAACCAAGCGATTGAATCGTTTAAATTGTACTTTGGAGTTGATCCCGATATTAAAGCAATGGAAAAAGGACTTAGCGTTGATTTGGTCAGGAGTTCGATAAATGCAATTCCCTACTCTTCGGGTGCTAGGTTTGTAAATTTGATAAAAACAGATATTGTTATATCGCTCCCTGCAGCGCAGGTCGATTGTTTAAATACTTTTTTAGATGAAGAGGTTTGTAAAGTCTTCGGCAGTTAGTGGCGTGATTCAGGCACCTGCATCCAAAAGCGTTGCACAAAGGGCAATTGCGCTTGCATCTATGGCCGATGGACGTTCAGAGATTTTGAATGCTGGAAATAGTGACGATTGCCATGCGGCAATTCGTGTTTGCAGGGATTTGGGAGCAACTATTGATGGAGATGCTAATCAACTAATCGTAGATGGTGGACTAAAACTTCCTGCACGTCCGCTGAACTGTGGCGAATCGGGATTAAGCATTCGGATGTTCTCTCCAATTGCTTCAACGTTGAATGGCTCGATTACACTAGTTGGCGAAGGTTCTTTAAAAAATAGGCCAATGCAAATAATTATCGATGCATTGACTCCGCTTGGTGTTGAGTGTTCTACTGCAAATGGTTTTCTGCCAATACAGGTAAAAGGGCCAATGAAAGGTGGGCAAATCAGCGTAGATGGCTCATTAAGTTCGCAAGTGCTTACGGGTTTGCTTATGGCTTCGCCAATGGCAAGTTCCGATGTAACAATATTGGTTGATAATCTCAAAAGCATTCCCTACGCGCAGTTAACTATAGATATGATGCGTAAGTTTGGTGTTGATGTTGAGAATATCAATAATTCGGAATTCAGAATTAAAGCACCTCAGCGCTACAAGCCCTGCAAGTATAATGTTGAGGGCGATTGGAGTGGTGCTGCCTTTTTGCTTGTAGCTGGTGCAATTGCTGGAGAGGTAGAGGTGATGAACCTTAACCCACGCTCGCTTCAAGCCGATAGGGCAATTATTAATGCGTTAATGTGGTGTGGTGCATACGTTTCTATTCGCGAGAATAGCATTTTAGTAAAAAAGGAGAGTTTAGCTGGCTTTGATTTCGACGCCACTCATTGTCCCGATCTATTTCCTCCGTTAGTTGCACTTGCTTCGCATTGTGTTGGAGAATCAAAAATTCTGGGCGTTGGCCGACTAAAAGTAAAGGAGAGCGATAGGGCTGCAACGCTTATGGAGGAATTCACTAAATTGGGAATCGATATTAAGGTACAGGATGATTTGATGATAATCCAAGGAGGAAACCCACAGTCGGCTAAGGTTCAATCGCACGGCGACCATCGCATTGCAATGGCTTGCGCAGTTGCCGCATTAAACGGTAATTGCGAGGTTGAGATTGATGGCGCCGAAGCCGTATCGAAGAGTTATCCAGATTTTTTTGAAGATTTGGAAAAAATGAGTAAATAAGTAAGTTAGACTGTCTTTTTTAACCACAAAGGCGCTCTAAGGGTTTCACAAAGGAACACAAAGTGATGGAAATGAATAAAGAAGAAGTATTTAAAAGGATTTTAGACTGCTCTTTTCAAGTTCATAATGCGCTTGGACCGGGACTGCTCGAAAGCGCTTATGAGGAGTGCCTGTACTATGAATTAACTCAAAGTGGCTTAAAAGTTGAAAAGCAAAAGGCTTTACCATTAGTGTACAAAGAAGTAAAACTAGAAACTGGTTACCGAATTGATTTAATTGTTGAAAATAGCATAATCATTGAGATAAAATCAGTTGAGTCATTAACTGATATTCATTTGGCTCAAATCTTAACTTACTTAAAATTATCAAACTGTAAATTGGGCTTATTGGTAAACTTCAATGTAAGGCATTTAAAAGATGGTATAAAAAGGGTAATTTTATAACTCTTTACTTTGTGCGCCTTAGTGAAACCCTTAGAGCGCCTTTGTGGTTAAATCAATTTGTTTTGTAATTCAAATTATTGCCCGAACAACTCAATAACCTAATAACTAAATCACCCAGTTACATGAACACATTCGGACGAATATTCAGAATATCAATTTTTGGCGAGTCGCACGGCCCTGCTGTTGGGGTTACTATCGATGGTGTTAAACCCGGATTGCCATTACAGATAGATGATTTTACACACGATATTTCACGACGTAAGTCCGGCGCAAAAGGAACTACTCCACGAGTAGAGGACGATATTCCCGAGATAATCTCTGGTTGGTTCAATGGTTTTACAACGGGGGCACCACTAACAATCATATTCAGGAATGCAAACACCCAATCGGCCGATTACGAGCGCATAAAGGATTTACCACGACCTGGACACGCCGACTTTGTTGCACATCAAAAATTCAACGGATACAACGATTATCGTGGCGGAGGACACTTCTCCGGTCGTTTAACCCTTGCGCTGGTTGCTGCTGGCGTTATTGCAAAAAAGATGATTGAGCCAATAAGCATAAATGCCAAGTTGATTTCAGTTGGAGGAAGTATTGATATAGAGGGAACTATCAGCAAGGCGATTGAAAGTGGCGATTCTGTTGGAGGTATAGTTGAGTGTAGAGCAAACAATTTACCTGTTGGACTAGGCGAGCCATTCTTCGATTCGGTAGAGTCGTTAATTAGCCATATCGTTTTTGCTATTCCAGCAATTAAGGGAATTGAGTTTGGCTCAGGTTTTTCAGCAGCAACAATGACGGGCTCTCAGCATAACGATAAATTCTTAGATGCCCAAGGAAGTACATCTACCAATAATGCTGGAGGAATATCTGGAGGAATAACCAATGGCAACGAGTTGGTTTTCCGAGTTGCCGTTAAACCCACATCGAGTATAGGTGTTCAGCAGCAAACCGTAAATCTTGCCAATGGTAAAATTGAAAACCTCGATATCAAAGGGCGTCACGATGCATGTATAGCATTGCGTGTTCCAGTGGTAATTGAGGCAGTAACGGCAATAGTGCTGGCGGATTTGCAGAAGAGCATTCAGGGTCGGTAATCCTGAAAGAGTTTTTTAGTTGGTTAAATTTTTTTTTCAATAATTAATATCAATACTATGAGAATAATTGAAACACCAAATATGCCTAAGAGCAACGGTCACTACTCTCAGTGTGTTGAGCATAATGGGATATTGTACCTTGCAGGACAGTTGCCTCGAATTCCTGAAACCAGGGCTATTCCGGAGGGAATTGAGGCGCAAACACATCAGGTTTTGAGTAACATTGAGAAAATACTCACAGAGGCAGGTAGTGGCAAGGACAAAGTTTTGCAGGTGCGGGTTTATGTTTCGGACATAAAGTACTGGGATACCGTAAACGGCATATACGCCAAATTTTTTGGACAGTATAAGCCAGCAAGAGCTGTTATACCCACTCGCGATTTGCATCATGGTGCATTAATTGAGGTAGAGGTAACAGCTTTTGTTTAAATAAGGAGCTTAGTGTTGTGGTGATAGGATAATTCATACTGAAAAAAATGATGTTTTTGTCATGCTGAACGGCTTGAAACATCTATATTGCATTCACTTAGATTGTCATTGGAGAACTCGCAAGTTACAATCGGTTCTTCGCTTCGCACAGGATGAGAATTATACCTTAAAAATCCTCAGGCAGACTCTTTCAGGTCTGACGACTCTGAAAGGTCTTTAGCAATCGATGAATACCTGACAGAGTTCAAAGAACCTGTCAGAGTATGGCGACTGAAATAACATCTAATGGTACGATAATGGATATTCA
>Ga0209066_10005494_pt1 | contig 13339 bp, 11 predicted proteins | sample All_14_2_FD_187198 | JGI IMG/M metagenome (GOLD analysis project Ga0209066, IMG submission 187198) | Freshwater microbial communities in response to fracking from Pennsylvania, USA - Allegheny Zone_MetaG_DW_15 (SPAdes) (version 2) ...
GGCTAAGGTACAGCGGAATTTGTATGGGTTGCGATTGCGTCAGATAAAACATCAACGGCGCCGCGATGCCGATCGCCATCGCCATGCCGCCGCAGCGGGGGATGATGCGCGTGTGCTGCTTGCGCGCCTCATCCGGCCGATCGAGCAGGCCCAGTGTCGGTGCTAACCGTACGACCATCGGCATCAGGGCAATGGTAAGAAACAGCGCGATGGCAAAGCTGTAGATCAGTTCCATAATGTCAGGGCGCGTATGCGGGCAGCAGCGGATAGAAATCGCGCAGGAACTGTTGCAGGTGCCGATCGGAATCGGCGATGTCGGTGTCTTCCGGCACATTCGTGATCACACGCACTAATGCGCCATCCGAACGCGAGTGCAGCAGTGAATCCTGAAAGATGTACCACTTCGCCAGATACTCATCGGTGATGTTGCGGCCACGGCCCTCGAACCAGTAGTAAACAAGTTGCGCGCTGCTGTCCTTGCGGATGATGGCGCGGTTGACGCGCAGCGGGCCGCCGTTGGCGTGCTGAATATTCGGCACGTTGTACTGCGTCAATTCATCCATGCGCCAGCCGCCGCCGGGAATGCAGGAACGTGGCGAGTGGATCGATGCGCCTTTTTTCTGCGACTGATACCACGCCATGTACAGATTGACAGGTTGCGCGGTAGCCGCAGACGGTTGCGTGAAATCGGCGATGATGTAATCGCTGAGTTTCAGCGTGTCGAGAACTTCGCGATCGAGCGCATTTTCGCGGCCGATCCATTGACCATGCAGCAGCGGAAATTGTGCAAAGGCTTTGCGTGCAGGCGGAGTTTCTGCGCGCTCATTGAGGCTGAGCAGCCACGGCGCGGTGACCAGCAACAAAACGGCAGCCACCAGCAAGGGGCGCTGCTTTTGCCAGTTAAAACCGTAATCGCGCCAGCTGACAGTGATGCGCGGCAGATCGAGTTGCAGGCGATCGAGCATCGACCCCGGCGTGCGCGTCAGCCAGTGCAGACAGAGCGCTTCCAGAAACAGGATGCCGACACAGCCCATGAACACGATCCAGCCCTCGAAATCGTGCAGAAAGCCCTCGGCCATTTTGATGCCCCAGCGATCGATCGTGACACCGATAACACCAATACGAAAGCTGTTCATCAGTACCGTGATCGGAATGGTCGACAGGAATAACAGCGCGCGCTGCCACAGCGGCGCCTGGTAAAGGTACGCAATCAGAAAGCCGAAGCTCATCAGCGGGAACAGATAACGCAGCCCGGAGCAGGCTTCCACCACCTGCAATTTCATGGCGCCGAGATCGATGACATTACCTTCGAGAAATACGCTGATGTCGAACAGGCGAATGACGGCGACGCCGATCTGCGACGAAATCAATTGCAGCTGGCTCGACAGATTGAAATACAGAAAATTCGGCAGCGGGATCATGAAAATAAGGTAGATCAGCGCGATGCCTACCAGATGTGTGCCATGCACGCCGAATGTGCTGAGCAGCAGGCCATACAGCGCCAACAAAAAGCCATACTGAATCAGCGTGTATATCGCACTCATCTCACCGAGAACGAAGGTGGCGAGTGCGGCGAGAAGAATCACCGGCCCCCACCAGGAGCCTTGCTGCGCGGCGGCGGGCAATTGATTAAGACGCTGATAGACCAGAAATGCCGATACCAGCGGGATCATGTAGCCGTGGCTGTACTCCTCTCGAGTCCAGTCATTCAACAGCATATAGGCCAGTGCTTCGCGAAAAATGAATAGCAGAAACCCGAATGACAATATCAGCAGCAGCCAGACAAGTGCAGACGAACGCTGGTGTGCAGCTTGCGTGTAAATCGCGAGGGATGGGGCGGATGTCATCGTGGAGTCAGTCGGTTTTTGTGGCCGCGAGGCGGGGGCCACAAGCATGATTTATGTCGATGACAAACGTGTTGCAAAGTGCTGACGCGGGGCAGAGAAATCAGCGGCGAACCGAATCCACGTTTTCGCTAAACCAGCGGTAAGTGTCTTTCAGTCCCTGTGGCAGGGCGATGTTTGGCTGCCAGCCGAGATCGCGTATCCGGCTGATATCCAGCAGTTTGCGCGGCGTGCCGTCGGGTTTGGTGGGGTCGAAGCGGATCTGGCCGCGAAATCCAACCACGTTGGCGATCAGGTTTGTCAATTCCTGGATGGTGAGGTCGTTGCCTGTGCCGACATTGATGTGGGCAAGGTCTTGCCCCAGCACGTTGTCGATACGCTCCTGCTCCAGTTGCATGACATGCAGGCAGGCCGAGGCGAGGTCGTCGACATGCAGAAACTCGCGACGCGGCAAGCCGCTGCCCCATACCGGCACAAAATCTGTATCGGAAAGTTTCGCTTCATGAAATTTCCGCAGCAGCGCCGGAATCACATGGCTGTTTTCGAGGTGGAAATTATCCTGAGGTCCGTACAGGTTGGTCGGCATCAGCGAGCGATAGCGCGTGCCGTACTGGCGGTTGTAGGACTGGCAGAGTTTGATGCCGGCAATCTTGGCGATGGCGTACGGTTCGTTGGTCGTTTCCAGCGGACCGCTGAGCAAGGCGTCTTCCGTCATCGGTTGCGGTGCCAGCTTCGGATAAATGCAGGAACTGCCGAGAAACAGAAGGTCGTGTACGCCGGCACGAAAGGCCTGATGAATCAGATTGGCTTCGATCATCAGATTGTCGTAAATGAATTCCGCCGGCTTCACATAATTGGCGTGAATGCCGCCAACCCTGGCAGCCGCAACAATGACGTAATCAATTTCTTCACCGCGAAAAAAATCCCGGACCGCGGACTGCTCGGTGAGATCCAGCTGCGAACGGTCGAGTGTAATCAGGTTCCGGAATCCGCCTTTCTTCAAGGCGCGCACGATGGCGCTGCCGACCATGCCGCGGTGACCGGCGATAAAAATATTGCTGTCCGTATGCAGGGCCATAAATTACTCGGTGGTCAGTGACAGCTTGAAGCCGTTGTCGGTGAGCGTCGTGAAACGCTTGGCCTGATCGAGATCGTGCTGAACCATTTCCCGCACCAACTGGCCGAAGGTGGTGCGTGGCTGCCAGCCCAGTTGTTGCCGGGCCTTGCTGGCATCGCCCAGCAGCGTTTCCACTTCGGTGGGGCGGAAATATTTTGCATCGACGCGAACAATCGTTTTGCCGATGAGTGCCGCAGCGCGCAGACCCTGCCCCTTGTCGTCTACCGTGCGCACAATGGCGTGTTCATTTTCGTCGGCGCCGACCCAGTCGAGAAATATGCCGAGTTCGGCTGCGGCATTGTCGACAAATTCGCGCACGGAATACTGGTGTCCCGTTGCGATCACATAATCTTCCGGCTGTGTCTGCTGCAACATCAGCCATTGCATCTCGACATAGTCGCGGGCATGCCCCCAGTCGCGTTTGGCGTTGAGATTGCCCAGATAAAGGCAGCTCTGCAAGCCCATGGCGATATTTGCCAGCGCGCGGGTGATTTTACGTGTTACGAAAGTTTCGCCTCGGCGAGGTGATTCGTGGTTGAACAGGATGCCGTTACAGGCGTAGATGCCATACGCCTCGCGATAGTTGACGGTGATCCAGTACGCATACAGTTTTGCGACCGCATACGGTGAGCGCGGATAAAAGGGCGTGGTTTCGCGTTGCGGGATTTCCTGAACCAGGCCATACAATTCTGAAGAGCTGGCCTGATAAAAGCGGGTTTTCTTTTCCAGTCCCAGCATACGAATCGCTTCGAGCAGACGTAGCGTGCCGATGCCATCGACGTCGGCGGTGTATTCGGGCTGCTCGAACGACACGGCGACATGGCTCATCGCGCCGAGGTTGTAGATCTCATCCGGCTGAATCTGCTGAACCAGACGCACCAGATTCGAAGTGTCCGACAGATCGCCGTAGTGCAGGATAAAACGCACATGGTCTTCGTGCAGGTCGCGGTACAGATGATCGACACGCTCGGTGTTGAATGATGAAGAACGGCGTTTGACGCCGTGAACCTCGTACCCCTTTTCCAGCAGTAGTTCCGCGAGATAGGAGCCGTCCTGACCGGTGATGCCGGTGATAAGTGCGCGCTTGGCTTGCATGTGATGCCTCCTGATGCGAGGCGAAGATTATGCGCAGCGAATATGACGATTCTATGGACGTATAGATTGTGCCGTTGGAATTACAGTCGAGTTGCATGAGCGAGCGCGTTGAGTATTCCCGCAGCTGCATTTTCGTATGAAAAATTCTGTACGTGTTGCAGCGCTGCAGTAGAAAACCGCTGCCAGATTTCCGTGTCGCCCAGCAGGCACGAGCAAACCTTGCTCCACTCATCCGCGTCAAGCTGGCGGACGAATCCATTGATGCCATCCAATACCAGTTCACCAGCGACACCGGCCTGCGGGCATGTGATCACAGGTGTGCCCACTGCCATTGCCTCGTTCGCGACGATGCCCCAGGCGTCGCGCGTGGTTGGGAACAACAGCATTCTGGCGCGGGCGTACTGCTCGGGTAGTTGCGATTGATCGAGAAATCCCATGAATGCGACGCTGGCCCCGATCGCGGCGAGCCTGTTGAGGAAGTCGGTGCGCGCGGGGCCATCGCCCACGATCAAAACTCGCGGCGGTCTGCCGATTTTCACTCTCGCTACAACGTCGGCAAAAAAGTCATATTTTTTCTCGATACATATGCGCCCGCAAAACATGAAATCGAATTCGCGGTGATCAAGTGTTCGAGTGTGGGGAAGATAATTGCGGTTGTCTGCGCACAGGTGTGTCTGGAAGAACGCAACCGGTGGCTTTTTATAGAGTGAGAACAGTGCCTTTGTTTTGCTGGAGGGGCCAAGAAATCCCTGTGTGTTGGCGTACACGATTCTGCGCAGCAGTCTATGTAGTGATGACAGATTAAGTTCGTGCTCGGGGTGAGAGTCCGAGAAGGCCAGGTGGGCGGCGTCATGCCGTTTCGCCCAGATGAAGGCAAGTAACATCGGCATGGAAAAGCCGCTGGTGATCACGATATTCGGCTGCAGGCGACGGAGGGCAGAGATAACTCCGCTGCCGAGATAGATCGATTGACCGCGATAGGGAATTGCGAGACCGCCGAGAAACTCCTTTCGATAGTGTCCCTCGGCGAGTTGCCACTGGCGATTTGGCTCCAGCCGGGCGCAATAGAGAACGGTGAGTTCAATATCGAGATTTTGGCTTACCAGTTCATAGACGGTGCGGCGATAGGGAGTAGGAATGTTGGTGACTAAAACCGCCTTGAAGGGCTTGTTGTTCATGAAAGGTATTTTCAGGCCCCCTGCGAATACTGGCGAGTAAATACCGTGTAGAGAAAGTAGGGCAGCGATATGAAAGTCCGCTTCCACATTCGCCGCGGTTCGCGCGCAAGACGTACCAGCCACTCCAGTCCGGCTCGACAGGCCCATTCCGGTGCGCGTGGATACGTTTCTGCATAAAAGTCGAAGACGGCACCGATTGAGCCTATGACGGCAGCATCAAGCCGTGCGCGATTTCGGTAAACCCACTTTTCCTGCTTGGGCGCAGTCATACCCACCCACAGCACATCCGGTTGCGCGGCATTGATGGTGGCGATCATGGCGGCGTTGACGGAATCGTCCCACTCGCCGAATGGTGGCGAAAGCACACCGCATAGTTCGAGATTCGGGTATTGCCGCTCGAACTTGGCGGCAATGCGGTCAAGTACATGCTGGGATGATCCAAAAAAGAACACGCGGCCCTTGCGCCCCAGCTTTTCGCGTTGATCATGCAGGAATTGAAGCAGCGCTTCGAAGTATTCGTTCCCGGTAACGCGTGGCTCCAGGCGGGTGCCAGCCAGGCCAGCAGCCAGCACTAGACCAACTCCATCGGCTACAAGTTGATCCGTATCGATCAACGCACGACGAAACTCCTTGTCTTTGTCGGCTGTTGCCAGCGAATGCGGATTGGCACACGCAAATGTGATTTGAGGATGTTCGCGACGAGCAGCGGCGAGGGCTGCAGCGGTCAGAGCATTCAGAGGGCTGTTGGAAATCCGATAGCCCAGAAATGGCGTGGTGGCGATCGTCTCATCACGCGATGCGGGCGGATTGTTCACGGCGATGTTCTTTGCGGGCGGCATCGTAGACGTCCATCAGCTGGGCAAAGTTACGGGTCGGGGTGTAGCGCTCCTCGAACTCGATCGTGGCGCGCCCGGCGAGATCCCCGAGCAGGGCGGCATCTTTCCATGCTTGTGTTACAAGATTGCGTAAGTCGACGGCATCACCTGCCGTGAAGTGCAGGCCGTTGTCGCCGTGACGGATGATTTCCTGCAGGCTGCCGATACGGGATGCCAGCACTGGTGTGCGCGCCGCGAAGGCTTCCAGGACCGCCATCGGAAAGCCCTCGTAGCACTCGGAGGGCACGATTTGAAGGCGAGCCCTGGCAATCAGTCCCTGAGTTTGCTCACGATCGCACTGGCCGAAGAACTGCACCGGCGCACCGCTTGCGAGAGCACTTGCTTCCAGTTGCCCGCGCAGTGGGCCATCCCCGACGACCCGCAGCGGGATATCCGGTAAATTTGCCCAGGCGTCGACAAGTGTCCGCACACCCTTTTCTTCGGATAAACGTCCAACATACACCGCGTAGTTTTCTTTTTTTTCCGGCGCAGGAGGGACCGCCGAGAAGTTTGGTTTTACGACAATGCGCGATGCGGGCAATCCACCGACAATAAATTTCTGGCGGGCGAAATCAGTGAGCGCGATGAAGCGATGCACCTGGGCGAAGCTGTTGTTGCGTTGTGCCAGCCAGATATTTCCGGCCAGCGCGGAGGTTGCCAGCAGAGAATCGCGGTAGCAGCGATGTTGCAGGGCTGGCAGCAGCGTTGTACCCAGACATTTTTCGCAGGGCTTACGATCCCGTTGCAGCAGTCCGCCCGGGCAGACGAAGCGATAATTGTGCAGAGTCTGCACCACAGGGATTCCAGCATCGGCACAGGCGGCATACACGGACGGAGACATTTGCGGGAACGTGTTGTGAAAGTGCGCAATATCAGGCTGTGTTCGTTCGATCAGCGCTCGCAGCTCGCGATAACTGTCGCGCGACCACACGCAGTTGATCGCGTTTTGGACTTTGTCGCCTGGCGACGTGTCGCGGATTTCGTCGTTTTGTTTCTCGTACAGAACCAGTTCCACGCCATGGCTGGCAAGCAGTGACTTCTCGTTGCGATAGACCGAGTCCTCCCCGCTGGGCGCAGAGGTTCGGTAGAAGCAATGCCCCAGAAGGACTCTCATCGTCGACTCTCGTGCAGACAGCGATGGATGCCTTGGGCAAACCGGTCTGCCATCGCGTCAAGCTGGAAGCGATCCACCTCCACTTGGCAATTTCTTTTCCAATAATCGAGTTTGCGGTCGTCCAGCAGGGCGTCGCAGACGGCTGCGGCATAGGCCTCAATATCCACCGCCGTTATCAAACCGTTTTCACCATTGCGCAGGTACTCGATCTCCGGGCCATGCAAGCCGCAGTCTGTGGTGATCAAGGGCGTTCCACTCACAATGGAATCCACGACGGCAAGCCCTACCGCGCCGGGTAACAGTTGCAGTGTGGCCAGCCGAAATAGCAGTGCCTGCTCTCGTCCGAAGCGAGGGCCGACATAGTGAACCCAGTCGTGAGCGGCGGCGAATTGCTCGACCAGCGGACGCTCCTTGCCATCGCCAGCGATGATCAGCTCAAATCGCTGATCGCGCTCGCGAATACGCAGTGCAGCGGCCAACAGGAAATCCAGCTTCTTTTCCGCGTACAGCGAGCCGCAGAACACTCCCACATGTGTTCCGCGGATGTTATGTACTGCGCGGAACTCGGCAATATCGACTTCGGTGATTGCATCGAGATGATCGATCAGCTGGCGGATGTCGATTGTGTTGTCGACTGTGGTAATTCGCAGGGTGGGGTAACCAAGAGAGTGGAGATAGCGTCGCGTCTCGCCGGTGTAGGCGAACCACCAGTCCGGCCAGTGCACGACGCCGCGCTTGATACGCTCGGACAAGGTTGAACTTTCAATCGCCTGATGGTTGTAGCCATGCCCCCAAAAGGCGATCCGGAATTGTCGCCACGGTCGCAGCAGGAATAGCAAAAAGTTCAGCACCAGTCGATTGGCCTGTTCAACGATGATCAGGTCGTGTGCGATCAGTTGTTGTCTCGGGCTGATCTTCTGGGTCAGTTGTGTGCCAAATATTTGCCAGGTTTGCAGCGGCGCCTTCCAGCTGTGCAATGTGGGGCTGCTCAACTGAATATCCTGCGAAGCGTCGCCATAACAGAGTGCCAGCTCGATGCCGCGTTCGCGCAGACGTTCGGCGAGCATGGCAAAAAAGGCAATGCGGTAGTGTGGCAGCGTGCGCTGCACAATAAGTACCTTTTTCATGAGGCCCGCTGTTTGTCTATCCAGCTCCTCAGCAGCAGATGGTCATCTGTGTGCAATCCCAATATCAGGATCGACAGCAGCACCGCCGAGGGCACGACGAAGAGATTGAGAGTGCCGAGCGTAGCGCCGAAAAATGACTCCAGTGTGACGACGAATGCCGCGGCACCGAGCGGGCGCAACAGATATCGCGAATACGGGTGAATGCCAAAGCGGTTCCATACACACCTGACCCGCCAGATATTCAGCAGGCTATTGGCTATTGCAGCGCCCCAGGCGGCGCCCGTCAGCCCATTCAGCATCGTGCCGGCGAGTACACAGGCAAAGATCGCAACGCCGTAGAAAATATCATTACGCATCACGGTCCGCGTGGCGCCGGCCATGATCAGTATCGGATTGGCTGGTCCGGTCGCGAGATTGCAGAGCTGGCTGACGCAGAGAACAGCGAAGGCTGCGCTGGCACCCTGAAACTCTTCGCCGAAAAGTTTTATGAACGTTTCGGCATTGGTAATCAGCGTCAGCCCGATTGGCAGGCCCAGCAGAATCGACCAGCGCGTGGCTTTGGCGAATTCGCGCTGCAGTTCATCAATCCGGTTACCAGCGATCGCTGCTGAAAAACGTGAAGTGCTGACCATTTCAATCGCTTGCAACACAATCGCCAAAATGGCTGCGCTCTGCAATGCGACGGCGTACTGCCCCGTTTCCACTTTGGAGAGCCAATGGCCGACGATCAGCGTGTCAGCGCGAGCGGCGACAACAGTGAACGCGCTGGCGGCGATCAGTGGCCAGCAAAACCCCGCGATCGAGCGCATGGAGTCCTGGTCGATAGTCGCGCCGGAATGGAAGAAGTAACGCGAATACAGGCACAACAGCGCGAGCAGCGCCAGCGCGAACGCGGCAACCATGCCAATGGCGGGGGCCAGCGCGCCCCAACCCAATGACAGGAACAGCATGGCTATGCCGATTTTGGCGCCGGGCTCAAGACAGTACTTGATCCACAGCCGTGGCATCAGCAAATGGTGGCCTTGCAGAATGGCGAGCCAGATCGTCAGCAATGGCAGTAGCGCCGAGCCAGCGGTCATGGCTGCGATCAACTGAGGCGACTCGATGCCAATCAAATGCCGGGATGATAGCCAGAAGCCGAACGCGCTGATCGCGCTGCCAATGACGCCAAATACAAACAGGCTGCGAGTGAAGTCAGGCAGGCCATGGGAATCCTCTCGCTGAAAATACGGGATGAATCGGACGGCAGCCTGATCGAGTCCGCCGACGGAAAGCAGAACGGCGATATTGAAGGTCGCGAGCGCGAGGCTAAATACGCCGTACTGTTCGGCGCCGAGATCTCGGGCCAGCAAAATGTTGAAGAGATAATTGGAGCCGAGTCCGAACGAGAGGAAGAAAAGGGTTCTCAGCATGAAGCACCCGAAGTTGGGACATGCTCTCGAAGAGCTTTTTTGCCTTCGTAGGTTGCTGGCCGTATGACCGATTTCGGAGCGAAGTTTCTATTTAGGCTTGAAAAAAGCAATGCAAATGGAATAAATACATAGAACCCAAGCTCAGTGACGTAATTTAACGAGTTATCAGTAAATAGCGTTATCGAAAAGAAAATAAGCATTGAAATGGATAGAGATGCGTAATATTTCGTCTGCTTAGTTCTGGCTTTTCCCAGAAGAGAAATCGACTTGATTAAGCAAAAAATCAAAAAAAGTACGTACAAAGATAGTCCGATCAATCCCACGTCAAAGTAAAGGCGTAGGTATTCTGAATGCAGCCGCGTTCCACCAAGCTTATCTGCAAGCCAGCCATCCACGCTGCCTAGTCCAGCGCCGATTAAAATATTGTTGTCATCAAACTTCTTGAACGCTCTCTCCCAAAGAAGTGTCCGTCCTGATGTATCAATCGACTCCGATAGCTTTTGGACATTACTTGTCGAAATGTCGACGGAAGATCCACTAAAAAACATGCGTTGACGAAGAGGTTCGTATAGGGCAAAAGATGAAACGAGTCCAATAATAAGTGCGAGTGGCAAGAGAATTCTTGTCAGGTTGCTTTTTGATAAAAGAAAAAGACTGCATGTCAATGCAATTGACAAGCCACCTATCGATATGCGAGTGAATGCGAGAAATACGCATGCTGAAAATACCAAGCAAAGTGCTAGATGAATCGCCCTCCGGAAGGACATGAATTTGTTCAAAGATAAAATTGCTCCGGAAGCCATCAGAAACGAATAGTTGGCAGGACTCATGTACGGAGCGGTAAGAATGGATCGAGAGCTCCAGTCGACTCTAGCGGAGGCGACATCTATCCCACCCGCAGCGTAATTGAGGAACGACAAGGCCATGACGGCTCCACAGCAGATCAGAACAGATCGCTCGAGCCTTTCAGCAAATTCGGTGCGGGTAGCGGTTGCATAGCACAGCATCATCATAAGAAGAGGAGAAACAAGCTTTATTAGAAACCTCATTCCATGAGCGATGTTTTCAGACCAAGCGATTGATGCTGAGCAGAAAATTATGAACGCAATAAATAGCGGAAACTTTATTGCAACCTTCAGGCTTCTTCTGTGAGTCGTAACGACGCCAAGTAGCATAGCCGAGAATATGATCAACAAATAAACAGCTTGAGCGCCAAGTCCGCCAAGAGCAGCCTCTGTGCCAGAAAATCCGGAAATAAATAGGGTGACAGGGATGCCGGCACATCCCGCAATGGTGTAGGCCAGCATGCGCGGAGACACTGCAGCGATCACAAAGAGCGCTAGGGATATCGCGAAAAAGACTGCGTAAGAGATCATGAGCTAATGGCGCTACCAACCCGCGGATAGTAGTTAACGTCCCTTGATCTCAAGGAGACTCATCAAAATTTTTAGCTGCGCCGAAAGCTTTCGGTTTGCCTATGACTTGAGTGTTTATCAGCCTATTGCTTTCACCGGCGTACGCTGCTACGGGGGTAAATTCGGAAGCCTTTTTTTCGTTCGGACGAGAATTGCCCACCAGCAACTGACTGCCAATGATTGTGTTATGGTTCGGAAAAAGCTTTCCGGATTTGTCCGCTTTTACTGCAATTGGAACTGAGCTTGAGGATGGTGCAAGTATTCTTGCGCCGCTGATCAGATTGTAGCTACTGCCTTCCAGTAGAATTCCATAGCCACCAAAGCGCTCTATATGTCCACCGAACAGATTCAGCTTGCCGTCGTAATCGGAAGTTGCCCTGACTGTGATTGCATTAAGAAAATTCTCTACGTTGATGTTGTATGCATTTACAGTTGAGTCAGTGATGACAATGCCTTCGCCGATTCCTGTGTCTGTCCCGTATACCGATATATCGTCGAGCCTTACGTGATTCGAATTTTCGATTCGGATGCCTGCCAACCTAGCGTCGTAAACAAACACTTCGCTTAAGGTCACAGTATAAGTTTCCGAAATGATGATGGCTTCTTTGGACTTGGCATCCTTCATTACAATAGTGATTGAGTCAATCCTATTTCTGAAGCTGTATCCGCCAGGCTCATGTGCCCCTACTATTTCGATGGCTCGGCAGTTCACGGGTGATAAGACTGAAGCAAATCCGATCCCCTCGCCGCGTATATCTACATTTCTAGGGACTCGCAATGGCTTCGTGATTTTGTAGTTACCCGCGGTAAGGCTGACCGTGTGCCCGGCTCCGCCCGCGAAGGCGGAATCTAGGGCTTTCTGTATGCTCGAAGTATCGTCTGCTTTTCCATCGCCCTTTGCGCCGAATTTTTTTACATCGTAGTCGTTGGCGATTGCATGCGCACATGCAGGGATCTGCATGAAAAAGGCTGCAATCAAAGCCAGCGTGAACCCAATGCTCCGGAGCGATGTATTCGCCTTCATAGGTTGACGGCCTGCGTCCCAATTGCAATCTTCCGCCCATGCGACGCTTCTTTCACGGCTGCCGACGAAACAGTGGGCTCATCCATCGCAAAGGCATAGACCAATGCCTGATCGCACAGCGTGTTGATCAGTCGCGGCACGCCGCCACTTGCTGCGAAAATGGCGTCGATTGCCGTGTTGGCAAAAATCCCGCCATCGCCGCCGGCAACAGACATGCGGTGATGGATATATTGCGTGGTTTCTTTGCGCGTCAGCGGCTCCAGGTGATATTCGACCGATACGCGCTGGGCGATTTGCGAAAGCCGCGGGCTGGAGAGTTGCTGTAACAATTCCGGCTGTCCGATCAAGACGATTTTCAGCAGCTGATCCTGATCGGCATTGATATTGGTGAGCAGGCGAATTTCTTCGAGCGCCTTGTCGCTGAGATTCTGGGCTTCGTCGATGATCAGCAGGGTCTGCCGGCCCTGCGCATATTCCTTGATGACGAATTGCTGGAAGTCGCGGAATACGGCGATGCTTTCGCGGCCCTCGAAGGGCAGATTGAAGGCGAAGGCCAGCCAGCGAATCAGGTGCTCTTCAAAATTCAGCGTGTTGTTGAGCAGGCCCACTGTGAATGTCGAATTGCTGAGTTCGCGCAGTATCTGGCGCAGCAACGTGGTTTTGCCGGCGCCGACATGCCCCGTGATGACCGTGAGGCCACCGCCGGCGTCGGTCAGTCCGTAACGCAGCAGATTGAGGGCGAGCTTGTGTTTTGCCGACAAGAATAAATATTCCGGGTCGGGCGCCAGTTTGAAGGGCGCGCTGCGCAGGCCGAAATGTTCAAGATACATATCAGCGCGCCTTGTTGAGCACGGTGCCCAGCAGCGGGGTGTTTTGCAGCAGGCGCAGCGCGCGTTCGATATCGCTGCGTTTGCTGACGCCATCTTCCACCACCATCAGCAGTGCGTCGGCATGCGGCGCAAACATCAAGGCGTCGTCGTCGTCGAGCACGGCTGGCAGATCGAAAATGATGATGCGCGATTCGTAACGGTTGATGATGTCGCGCAACAATTCGCCCATCTGCGGTGAAGACAGCAATTCAGAACGCTGCGCGGTGCCGGGCAGATTCGGCAGGATGACCAGCCGCTCGAATCCCGGA
>Ga0209066_10005495_pt1 | contig 13338 bp, 9 predicted proteins | sample All_14_2_FD_187198 | JGI IMG/M metagenome (GOLD analysis project Ga0209066, IMG submission 187198) | Freshwater microbial communities in response to fracking from Pennsylvania, USA - Allegheny Zone_MetaG_DW_15 (SPAdes) (version 2) ...
AGGGAAATCAGTGGGCGGAGGGCGGAGTCCACGAACTCACGTTCGTGGCTACACACCTTCGTCTGACTTCGGCGCGGCAGGCAGGTAGTTTCCCCAAAAACCTCTGCGACTCCGCGTCTCTGCGTTAAGGGTTCCACGGGACGCGGAGCGCGTCCCCTACAGGGATAAGACACCGGGGCCATCGGCCCCGGCTACAGGAAAGGCAATCGGCGGCATGCCGCTTTCCACAAAAACTCTACGACTTTGCGTCTCTGCGTTAAGGGTTTTCCATCCACGAACTTATGTTCGTGGCTACAGGGGATAAGGACAAAAAAAGGGAGTTCCTTGCGGAACTCCCTTTTTGAGAGACTGACTGATCAGGCCAGTGCGGCTTGTGCGGCGGCCAGTCTTGCGACGGGCACGCGGAACGGGCTGCAGCTGACGTAGGTCAGGCCGAGTTTGTGGCAGAACTTCACGGAATCGGGATCACCACCGTGCTCGCCGCAGATGCCGAGCTTCATGCCCGGGCGGGTGGCACGGCCTTTGACGGCCGCGATTTCCATGAGCGCACCGACACCGACTTGGTCGATCGTGGCGAAGGGGTTCTTCTTCACGATTTCCTCTTCCGCATATGCGGGGAGGAAGCTGCCGGAGTCGTCGCGGCTCATGCCGAGGGTGGTCTGGGTCAGGTCGTTGGTGCCGAAGCTGAAGAACTCGGCGGTTTCGGCGATCTGGTCGGCGGTGACGGCACCGCGGGGGACTTCGATCATCGTTCCGACGAGGTAGCTGAGCTTGACGCCTTTTTCCTTCTGCACGGCGGCGGCGACTTCATGAACGATGGCGACCTGGAGGTCGAGTTCCTTCTTAAAGCCGACGAGCGGGATCATGACTTCGGGCTTGGTCTTGATGCCGGCCTTCTGGGCATCGGCAGCGGCTTCGAACACCGCGCGGGCCTGCATGCGGGTGATCTCGGGGTATTTGATGCCGAGACGGCAACCGCGGAAGCCGAGCATGGGGTTGAACTCGTGCAGTTCGTGCACGCGGGCCATGATTTTTTCCACCGGGATGTTGAGCTTCCGGGCGAGATCCATCTGCTGTTCCTTGGCGTTGGGCAGGAATTCATGCAGCGGCGGGTCGAGGAAACGGATGGTGGCGGGATAGCCCTTGAGTTCCTTGAAGATGCCGAAGAAGTCTTCCCGTTGGAACGGGAGGAGCTTGGCCAGGGCGGCTTCGCGGGCGGCTTTGTTGTCGGCGAGGATCATTTCGCGCATGGCGTCGATGCGATCACCTTCGAAGAACATGTGTTCCGTGCGGGTGAGGCCGATGCCGGTGGCGCCGAAGGCGAGGGCGTTGCGGACCTGCTCGGGGGAATCCGCGTTGGTGCGGACTTCGAGCTTGGTGACCTTGGCGCACCAGTCCATGAGCTGTTTGAAGCTCTTGAACTTGTCGGTGGCCTGGGCGGCTTTGTCGCCATCGATGAGGCCGGCGATGATTTCCGACGGGGCGGTTTTGATTTCGCCGCCGTAGACGATCCCGGAGGTGCCGTCGATGGAAAGGAAGTCGCCTTCCTTGAACACCTGGCTGCCGACGGAGACGTTCTTGGTGTCGTAGTTGATTTCGAGGGCCGCGGCGCCGCAAATGCAGACTTTGCCCATCTGGCGGGCAACGAGGGCGGCGTGGGAGGAAACCCCGCCGCGGGCGGTGAGGATGCCTTCGGCGGCGATCATGCCGCGGAGGTCTTCCGGCGACGTTTCGATGCGGACGAGGAGGACTTTTTCACCCCGTTCGGCGGCGGCAACGGCGCGGTCGGCGTTGAGGTAGATCTTGCCGGACGCGGCACCGGGGCCGGCGGGAAGGCCGGTGGCGATGGCGTTGGCTTTCTTGATCTCGCTGAGGTCGAACACCGGCGCGAGCAACTGGTCGAGCTGGTCGGCCGGGTTGCGGTTGATGGCGGTCTTCCAGTCGATGAGCTTCTCCTTGACCATGTCCATGGAGAACTTGAGCGCGGCCATGGCGGTGCGCTTGCCGTTCCGGGTCTGGAGCATGAAGAGTTCGCCCTTTTGGATGGTGAACTCGACGTCCTGCACGTCCTTGAAGTGTTTTTCCAGGGTCTGGCGGACCTTGAGGAGTTCCGCGTAGGACTTGGGCATCACTTCCTTGAGCTTGAGGACGGGCTCGGGGGTGCGGACGCCGGCGACGACGTCTTCGCCCTGGGCGTTGACGAGGAATTCACCGTAGAATTCGTTCGTGCCATTGGCGGGGTTGCGGGTGAAGGCGACGCCGGATCCGGAGTCGTCACCGGTGTTGCCGTAGACCATGGCCTGGACGTTGACGGCGGTGCCCCACTCGGTGGGAATGTTGTATTTGCGACGGTAAACGATCGCGCGGTCGTTCATCCAGGAACCGAAGACGGCCCCGGCGGCGCCGCGGAGCTGGTCCCACGGGCTGAAGGGGAAGTCATGGCCGGTGCGGCCCTTGACCAAGGCCTTGAAGCGCTTGACGAGTTCCTGCTGGTCGGCCGCGGTCAGGTCGGAGTCGACCAGGTCGCGGTGGTACACTTCGTGTTTGTACTCGTGGATGATGGTTTCGAAGGGTTCGTGGTCTTCGCCTTCGAGCTTTTGCACGCCGAGGACGACGTCGCCGTACATCTGGACGAAGCGGCGGTAGCAATCCCAGGCGAAGCGTTCGTTGTTGGTGGCCTTGGCGAGGGCGAGGACGGTCTGGTCGTTGAGGCCGAGGTTGAGGATGGTGTCCATCATGCCGGGCATGGAGTCGCGGGCACCGGAGCGGACGGCGACGAGGAGGGGCATGCCCTGGGTGTCACCGAACTTGCAGCCCATGATTTTTTCCATGTTGGCGACGCCGGCTTCCATCTGGGCCTGGAGAACCTTGGGATAGGTGCGCTTGTTGGCGTAGAAATAGGTGCAGACTTCAGTGGTGATGGTGAAGCCGGGAGGCACCGGGAGTCCGATGCGGGTCATTTCGGCGAGGTTGGCGCCTTTGCCGCCGAGCAGGGGCTTCATTTTGCCGTTGCCGTCGGCTTTGCCTTTGCCCCAGGTGTAGACGTATTTGTCCTTCGGGGTCTTGACCGCAGCGGGGGCGGATTTCTTGGTGGCGGGTTTCGTGGTTTTCTTCGCCACGGGCTTTTTGGAGGCTTTGGCGACTTTTTTGGTGGGTTTTTTCTTGGCCATAAATTGGTGGGATAAGGGAAGCAAAAGTAAAGGGATGTTGCCGGGGTAAGGCAAGCAATTCTAATGAATAAAGGGTTGCGGGAAGCAGGTATTAGAACGGGCGGCAACCTCTGGAAAACGCACGGATGGCTATAGGGCCGGTGCGTGACAACGAATGTAAGTTCGTGTGTGCCAAGGGTCCACGAATCCGGGCGGCGCTTACCGGACTAGCCCGGGGGGCGTCAAGTGCTATAGCCGGTCTTGGCATCCACCAGCTTCGAGCCGGCTTCCCGGACGCGCTTGCTGAGGATTTCACATAATCCGAAAAGGATGATGTTTCCGGCCACGGGGCTGTCCTGGATGTAACTGAAAAGGGAATCGCGGTCGATTTTCCAGACCTGGGAGAATTCCAGGGCGCGCACCGTGGCACTGGCCGGGGAGGGATCGAAGAGGGCCAGTTCGCCAATGGACTCGTCTTTGTTGATGAGGCCCACAATGATGTCGTCCTTGAGTCCGGTCCGGCGCACTTCCAATTTTCCGGAAATGACAAAATAGACGAGATTCTGTTCCTCGCCCTGGCGGATCATGTCGTGGTCCGGGTGGACCCCGATGAATTCGCCGTAGCTGGCGAGAAGGTTGCGGTCTTCCTCTTTGAGCTGGCTGACCCAGCCGGTGGAGGGCAGGGCGGGGCGGTCGAATCCGGACATACTTCTTGTATGCCGCCCGGCGGGGGAGCCGTCAATGGCAACCAACGGGACAACAAACAGAAGGTAACAAAGTTAACGGAGCAAGGCAGGGGGGGGATTTAAAATCCCAAATCCCAGATTCCAAATCCCAAATCTGCAACGGGATCAAACTTTGGGGCGTTTGCGCCAGGCTTTTTCCTGGAAGGCGATGAGTTCGCGCACGCCTTTGGCCGCGAGCTTCAGCATCTTGCCGAATTCCGCGGGGCTGAAGGTGGCTTCCTCGCCCGAGGCCTGGACTTCGACCAGCTGGCCGGAGGCGGTCATGACCACGTTCATGTCGGCGTCGGCGTCGCGGTCCTCGAGGTAGCACAAATCGAGGATGACGCGTTTGCGGTAAAGTCCGACGCTGGTGGCGGCCACGGGTTCCTTGAGCGGGCTTTTCTTGATCAGGCCTTTTTGCTGCAGGCGGTGGATGGCCAGCTTGGCGGCAAGGAAGGCCCCGGTGATGGCGGTGGTGCGGGTGCCCCCGTCGGCGGCGAGGACATCGCAATCGATCCAGAGGGTGCGTTCGCCCAGGAGATCCAGGTCCACCGCGGCGCGCATGGAGCGGCCGATGAGGCGCTGGATTTCCGAGCTGCGGCCGTCGATTTTTCCCTTGGTGATGTCGCGGGGTTTCCGGTCGGGGGTGGAATACGGAAGCATGGAGTATTCGGCGGTGAGCCAGCCCCCGGGGACTTTCTGGGATTTTTTCCAGCGGGGGACGTCCTCTTCAAGGCTGGCGGCGCAGACGACCTGGGTTTTTCCGCAGGATACGAGGATGGAACCGGAGCAATTGGGGGCGACATCCCATTGATAGGTCCAGGGGCGGAGTTGGTCGGGGCGGCGGCCATCGGGGCGGAAAGGTTTGGGCATGGCCGCACTATTCCGTGCCGGAGTCCTGTTGTCGAAGGGAAAGATGCGGCGGAACGATGCAGCTACATTAACGCAGAGGCGCAGAGAACGCAGAGGTCTGATCCCAAATCGAACTGATTAAGCCTCATAAAGGCAAACGCGCTCGGAGATCGCGTTCCACCCTAAATCCTTTTAGGCGATGATGGTGGGTAGGGACGGGTATCCTTACCCGGTCCTTGCCTTCGATTTGCCCGGCCCGAAAGGGTAGCACAGGCACTCCTGCCTGTGTTCTCCAAGGGACACAGGCAGGAGTGCCTGTGCTACCCTACGGATCATCTTTCGGTGAAGAACTGCATTTTTCCAGCTTAGGCGGGGACGGTCAAAAAAACGGGGGCACTCAGTCAACGGGCCGGGCGAAGATGAAGAGGGTGGCGCGGCGGTCCTTGGGATCGGCGACGCGGCCGCTGCGGTTGTTGTCGATGACGAGGTAAATCCGTTGGTCGTCCATGGCGAGTCCCTCGGCCTGGCCGAACTTGTCGGCCAGGTAGGCATAGCGCGGGTCGCGGACCGATTGGCTGAAGGACCACGCTTTTCCCTCGGTCCAGGTTTTCTTTTCCTTCCGGAGTTCCACCAGCATTTCGGAATTCCGGGCCAGGGCAAAGACGCGTCCCTGATCGGCGTGGAGATCGGCGAAATCCGGGGTGCGTCCCGGGGGCAGGGGAAGACGGGTTTCGATGAGGGGGAACCAGGTGAAGGTTCCGCGGGTCCATTCGACCAGACCGCGGGGTTCGCGCTCCTTGGCCAGGAGGAGATGGTCTTTATCCAGAAAGGCGAGGCCTTCGATGCCCGCCGCGGGATCGGAGATGCCCCCGCATTCCGTGGGGGGTGTGAGCCATACGGCTTTGCGGGCTTTTGGGGAGAGGGTGGCGATGCGGCCGTTTTTCTCGCTCGCCAGATAAAGCACGCCATCGGGGCCGGACTGGAGGGCTTCCCAGTCCATTTTTACAGAAGGGGCTGCGGGCGGGGTGAAACGGCGGTGGGTTTTGATGCGGGCGCCCTTGGGGTCGACGACGATTTCATAGACTGTGTCGTCCACCTTGTCGGAGACGGCCAACAATTTTCCCTGGTGGAAGTGCAAACCGGAAAGATCCAGCTCCGCGGAGCCCTCCACCACGAGGGCGCGCTCCAGGGACAGTTCGGGGGAGGGTGCTGCCGATAACCGGAGGGTTCCGGCCAGCAGGAGGAAGGCGGTCATCATTATTCTTGATTGAAAGGCCATCATCGCGGCATCCTTTCCATTCCCCAAGCGCCCGTAGCTCAACTGGATAGAGTGACGGCCTCCGAAGCCGTAGGTTGTGGGTTCGACCCCCGCCGGGCGCACCAAGCTGGTGAAGATCAACAGCTTGTGAAAATGGGGTGGCAACAGAGTGGCAAAACGTAGCATTTAAAGTGTTAGGTTTGGCTGAAATTCGGCCCCCAGGTCAATAGGGTGGTGCTGTCGCCCCGTCCCGCGCTTTCCTCAAGCCAGTTCCAGGCGGAATGGGCGCACATGCGACCTGTAGGCTCCTCCGGGTTTTTGGGAGTCCGGGCTCCAGCTTCCGGAGAATTGCAGCCATCCCGTTGTGCCGTCCGCCTCCATCCATTTTAAAGGCACTTTGGGACAGTAGGGATTGAACTCCCTGCCTTCCCAGTATTCCTCGAAATGGACCCAGGAAAAGGGACCCCAGGGTTCGGGGGCCTCAAGGATGACCAGATCGGTGCCATCCAACGGGGAAAAGTCCTTGTGCAGCCGCCAGGTCACGAGCAGGTACCGTTTGATACCGGCCAGATAAACCATCTCGGGAATGCCGAGCCACCGGTGGAGACTGAGAATGGGAACAGACTCCTCGAGGTCATAACTCCAGGCCGGTCCGCCGGCGGGATCGAAGGAACACACCCACTCCCACGCCGTCGCACGCGTGATGCTGTCCGCCGGGACGCGCCCGAGCCGGAGGTTGCTGCCGTTGTCCCACTGGTCGCCCGACACGGCATAGACATGGTTGTCACGGGCATGGGCGTTGTTCTGCCCGAAGTTCACGAACACCGGACCGCCGAACTTGTGCCCGGGAAACATGGGCGCAGCGATGTTTCCAAAGGCTGGAACCCAGAGTGATTTCCCGCTGAAGGAATAGAGTATATGCGCATCGCTGCCGTGCTGCGAAACCACACTGAACGGAGCTTTCTGGGTGCGGCGTATGTTTTGCACAGCCAGATACAAGACACCGTCAACGCAGATCATGCCGGTCGGCTTGGGGCCGTCCCCACCCCAGCCCACAAAATCGTTCATGGGGTTGACCTTGGTGATCTTGTAATCGGCCGGCCCGCCACTGATTTTTTCGACATCAAGTCCGCTCTGTGTTTCCCCCCAGAGCGGGTCCCCGGCAGACGTATAGATTTCGCCGTCGTCGGCCCAGGTCATGGGAAAGCTGTCACCTTTGACGTCCGGTTCAGGATAAGAAATCCGGTCCCCGCGCCATTGGAAGCTTTTGATGAAGGTGCTTTTGGGAATTGAGAATGGAGGGGACATGGCATTCTTTTTATTCAGGTGACATCTGGTTCCGCTGAAACCTCCGAAACCACCCGTGGTGGGTTCTGAAATCCTTCCCGGGACGCTATCAAGCCGCCGTGAGACGGGCGACAAATTCTTTCGCCAGTTGGCGGTAGGACTGGGCCCCGGTTCCCGAAGGGTCGTAGGCCAGGATCGGTTTCCCGAAGCTGGGGGCCTCGCCGAGCCGGATGGACCGCGGGATGATGGTCTTGAACAATTTGTCGCCGTAGTAGGCTTTCAATTCGGTGACCACCTGCGGACTGAGCCGGGTCCGGGCATCGAACATGGTCATGACCACCCCCGTGATTTCCAGGCCGGGATTCGCGCCCTCGGTGCGGAGCCGTTCGACCAGGCCGGAAATTTTGCTGATGCCGTCGAGCGCGTAGAATTCACACTGGACGGGGATGAGCAACCCGTCGGCCGCGGCAAGGGCGCTGGTCATGAGGATTCCCAGCGAGGGGGGACAGTCGAGGATGATGTGGTCGAAATCGCCGCTGTTCTTGAGCGGCTGAAGGACTTCGGCCATGCGGGCGAGCGGGCGATCGAGGCGGGCGATTTCGACTTCACAACCGGCGAGGTCGATTTCGGCGGGGATGAGGGAGAGGTTTTCGAAAGCGGTGGCCACGATCTGGGCGCTGGCGGAACCCCGGCCGATGAGGGGGAAGTAGAGGCTGCCGCCTGCGGTGATTTCCACGCCCACGCCGCTGGTGGCGTTGGCCTGGGGGTCGAGGTCGATGAGGAGCGTGCGGCGGCCCAGCTCGGCCAGGGCGGCCGAGAGGTTGACGGCCGTGGTCGTTTTACCGACACCGCCTTTTTGGTTGGCCACAGCGATGATCTTCATGACTTCGGACAGGCAGCAAACCGGAGGAACCTGTTCCTGTCGAGTGCATTTGGAGGCGTACAGGGGGCGTTTTAATTTGTGGAACTTGACAACAGGGCAGGTGTCCTTAATTTTTTAAAACTCAAAGGGCTATGATCGAGGTTCAAGATTTGCGGAAACGCTACGCCGGGGTAGAGGCTGTCAAAGGCATCAGCTTCCGGGTCAAACAGGGGGAGATTGTCGGGTTTCTCGGACCCAACGGGGCCGGGAAAAGCACCACGATGCGCATCCTGACCGGCTATCTGCCGGCCACATCCGGGGAAGTGCGGATCGCCGGGCACGATCTCATCAATGAATCCCTCCAGATCCGGCGCAAGACCGGGTATATGCCGGAGAATGTGCCGCTTTATCCGGACATGCGGGTGAAGGAATTCCTGGAATACCGGGCCGCCCTGAAGGGCCTGGACCGCCGCAAGATCCGCACCCGGGTGCCCCTGGTGATGGAAAAATGCGGGGTGGACTCGGTTTCCCGCAAGATGATCGCCAATCTTTCGCGCGGCTTCCGCCAGCGCGTGGGGCTGGCCGACGCCCTGGTCCACGACCCGGCCCTGCTCATCCTCGACGAACCGACGGCGGGGCTCGACCCGAACCAGATCCGCAGCGTGCGCGACCTGATCAAGTCCCTCGGCAGGGAGCACACCATCCTTCTTTCCACGCACATCCTGCCCGAGGTGGAGATGATCTGCGACCGCGCGGTCATCATCAACCGCGGGCGCATCGAGGCCTCCGACACCTTGGAGAACCTGTCCAAGATGGTCCACAGCGCGAGCCTCCATCTGGAGATCAAGGCCGACCGCGAAACTGCCCTGCGCAAGATCAAGGAACTGGCGCCGGTTTCCGAGGTGCGGGTCGAGTCCGAGTCGGACGGATGGCTGGTCCTGGAATGCTCGGCCAAGCCCGGCGAGGACGCCCGTGCGGCCGCCGACCAACTGATCAAAACTGAAAAATGGCCCCTGCGCGAATTCCACCGGGGCAAGGCTACCCTGGAAGACGTCTTCGTCGAACTCACCCAACAATAATCCATTTCCGTCAAATTCCCATGACACGTGCATTCTGGTTCCTGCTTAAACGCGAATTCGGGGCCTTCCTGCTCTCGCCGCTGGCCTACGTTATTTTCTTCTGCCTGACGCTTCTCAATGCGGGATTGTTTTACCTGTGCGTCAGCAGCATGGAAGTGGTGCGTGCGAACACCACCGTGATCCAGGTCTTTTTCAGCACTCCGTTTTTCTGGTTTTTTGTCATACCCCTTGCCCCCATCCTGACGATGCGCTCGTTTGCCGAGGAATACCGCTCGGGGACGATCGAGCTGCTGTTGACGGCACCGGTCACGGACTGGGACGTCGTTCTCTCCAAATTCCTCGGCGCGCTGGGTTTTTACTGCCTCCTGTGGAGCCCGACCGTCGTTTTCCTCCTCACGTTCCAAGTGGTGACGAACCATGCGATCCCGATTGCCTGGGGCGGCACGGTTCTGGCCTATCTGATGGTGGTCTTTCTTGGAATGCTTTACACCTCGATCGGTATTTACGCTTCGTCGCTGACCCGCAGCCAGGCGGTGGCGGCATTTCTGTCCTTCGCCTTCATCATGGTTCTTTTATTGGGCAGTTTCATCACCATTTTCAGCAATTCGACCGGAATGACCGATTTGGTCAATATCTTCTCGGGTCTACGGCACATGCAATTTTTTGCCGACGGTATTTTCGATTCGAGGGTGGTGGTCTGGTATGTCTCCACCACGGTCCTGTTTTTGGCCCTGACCCAGCGGGTGCTGGCCGGAAAGCGGATGAAAGCTTAACCCTGTCCAAAGAAATTCCATGGCTGCCCCCGCACATTCCACCCACACGTCCACCAAGCGGATCCTCCGGCTGAACCATTACATCGGCCTGATTCTCCTGGGGTTCATTTTCGCGGCTGTCAACGGCATCTCCTACAAGCAGTTCTACCGGAAAAATATTTCCAACAACCCGTTCAGCCAGCTGGGGACCCAGACCATCGGCGTCATCCAGTCGCTGCCCGACAAGGTGACCATCACCAATTTTGTTTCGGGACAGGGCGGGGAGGGGGCCGAGCTGATCATCCCCGATGTCGACAAAATCCTCGATGAATACCGCTACCGTTCCAATGGCAAGATCGAGATGCGGCGGATCAATCCCTACATTGATTTCAGCGAGGCGCGGGCCATCGCCGCCGAACAGAAGCTGACCACGGATGAGAACGTCCTCATCATCCAATACAAGGACCAGACCAAGGTGCTGAATTACCGCGAGCTGGCGGACATCGACACCTCGGCCGCCTACATGGGCGGACCGTCGCGGCTGCTGGCCTTCAAGGCCGAGGAGGCCATCACCTCCGCCATCCGCAGCCTGGTTTCAGGGGTGAAATCCAACGTCTATTTCCTCAGCGGCCATGGTGAATACGACACCGAGTCCCGCGTCAACGACCAGGCCGGCTACTCGCGCCTGGCGGACCATGTGCGGCGCCAGAATGCGGAAGTGCGGAAACTGAATCTGGCCCAGACCCCGCAGATCCCCGACGATGCCGATCTGCTGGTGATTGCCGGGCCCCGCCAGCCTTACACTCCGGTGGAGATTGAAATCATCCAGGCCTTCCTGGCGCGGACGGACAAGCCCGCGCGCCTGCTCATCATGCTCGATCCGCTGACGACCACCGGGCTGGAAAGCCTGCTTTCGCGCTACGGGGTGGTGTTCGATGCGGACATTGCCACCACCCGGGTGTCCATCCTCGGCCAGGCCCGCACGCTGATGGAAGGGATTGCCACGACTTTCTCCGACCACCCGGTCACCCGCTGGCTGGTGAAGAGCGGGAGCAATATCACCCTCGGACCCATGCGCTCATTGACGGTCAAAAAGCCCGAGAATCTTGCCGCCGACCAGGTGGTGGCGCTGGCCATGACGCCGGCGGCTTACTGGGGGGAAACGCAACCCCAGGCCAAGCCGGTCCAGTATGAGCCGAATGCCGACCTGGCGGGGCCGCTTACCCTGGCCGCGGCGGTGGATCTCGGGCGTGTCACCGGCGGCGAGATGAAGGTCAAGGGCACCAAGGTTTTTGCGGTTGGCGGCGGGGAATTCCTCACCAACCAGCTCATTTCCGGCGCCCAGCTCGATTTCTTCCTCAACGGCTTCAACTGGTTGCTCGACAAGGAAGACAGCCTTGGCATCGCCCCGAAGACGCCCAAGGAATTCCGTGTCACCCTGGATGATTCCCAGCGCCAGCGCCTCCTTGGCATCACCTTGTTTGCCATACCGCTGGCTGCGGCAGTCCTCGGTTTTCTGGTTTGGTACCGCCGCCGCTGATCCGTCCACCCGGCGGGCCGGTCCGTTCCTGATTTTATGAAAAGCTGGTCCACTTTGTTTCTCGCCCTGGTCACCCTGGGGCTCCTGGCTTACCTTTACTTCCTGGGTCTTGAGACCCCGGGAACCAAGGAAAGGCAGGACCGTGAATCGAGGGTGATGGTCATCGATCCGGAAAAGGTCGACCGGCTGGAATTGGCCGCAGGGGAAACCACCGTGGTCCTCACGCGTTCGGGCACGGGAATGTGGGACATCGAGAAACCCATCAGCTATCCGGCCGACCTGTCCAATGTGCGCCAGGTATTGGGGGATTTTGAATATGCCCGCCGCCGTGACACCCTTGAGCGCAGCGCATTCCAGAACTACGACAAGGCCCTCGATTCCATGGGATTGAAGACCCCGAAGGCCAAGGTGCGAATCCGGCAGGGGAAAGATATTTTCACGCTCGCCATTGGCAATGAAACCGCCCGCGCCGGGCAGTTTTATGCCCTGGTCAGCGATGGGAGCAAGGAGGATTTGGTGATCATCGACCGTGGCGTCGAGTCCGCAGCCCTTCGCGAACCGGCCTGGTTCCGCAAGCGCGAGGTGTTTGATTTCCAGACGCCCCTGGTGACCGGGGTCATGCTGAGGAAAGGCGAGCAGGAAACCGAACTGGTGCGTACCGGGGACCAGTGGGCGGTGACCAAGCCATTGGCCTGCCCGGCGGATGAAGCCCAGGTCATTTCGTATTTTGCGGAAGTGCTGGCCGGCAAGGTGGCCGACTTTGTGGCTGACGGGCCGGGGAATATTGTGGGCTACGGCCTCTCGACGCCGACGATGGTCCTGGAGGTCAAGTCCGGGGACAAATCGCAGCAGTTGCGCATCGGCCAGCCTGTTCCCGGCAAGGAACAGGTGTATGCCCAGATCAACGGGCGGCCCCATGTGGTCGGCCTGCAGAAAAGTTACGTGGACAAGCTCGGGGAACTGCTCGGACGCACCCAGGACCGCCGCGTTCTTGTATTCCAGGATCCGTTTGAATTGGACTCCGTGCACCTGAAGGGCAAAGGGGTGGACCTTTCGTTCAAACAGACGGGCTCGCGGACCTGGAGATTGGGGACCGACCCGCAACGCACGGCGGATACCCAGTTGGTGAACGCATTCCTCACCTCCCTCCGGGACCTCCGCGCATCGCAGCTCATGCCCAAGTCCGATGCCGAACTCGCCAAGTGGGGGCTTGAACCCGCATCCACCGTCCTGACTTTCAGCCGCAAGGCCGACGCCGCCCGCAAGGATGCCCCGCTTGGGGAAATCCGTTTCAGTGCACCCCGGAAAGGAAAAATCTACGCCACCACGCTGCGCCTGCCATTCATCGCCGAATTGCCCGAATCCACCCTGGCCCTGGTTCCCGTGGTGCCGAGCGATTGGTTTGAAAAGAAGGTTTCGCTGCTGGAGGACCCGGTGAACATCCGGAAAATCACCTGGCAGCGTCCCAATGGCACGGTTGTGTTGGAGCGGGCGGCGGATGGAACGTGGCCCCCGACCCTCCAGGGCCGGCCCGTCGATGCGGATCTTTTCGCCCGCCAGCAAAACATGCTGGCCGGAATGGATGTCGCTTCGTGGGTCCCGGTGAAGGAATCGGATTTTGCCAAACCCCGGTTTACCCTCGTGCTGGAATCCAAGGATGGCACCTCGTCCAAAGTGGATTTTGCGCTGCTGGGCAACCCGCAGGAATACCGGGGGCGCATCCGCGGAACCCGGGAAATGTTTGTCATCCGCGGCACCGGGCCCCAACTGCTGGAAAATCCGCCTTTTGCCGAGCAGGCTCCGGCGCCCCCAACGGCCCCGCAGCCTTCCTCCC
>Ga0209066_10005496_pt1 | contig 13337 bp, 7 predicted proteins | sample All_14_2_FD_187198 | JGI IMG/M metagenome (GOLD analysis project Ga0209066, IMG submission 187198) | Freshwater microbial communities in response to fracking from Pennsylvania, USA - Allegheny Zone_MetaG_DW_15 (SPAdes) (version 2) ...
TTAATAACGTCTCTTATTAATATCCAGCCAGCCGAAAATGGACACCTTATGAAAAGCAAAATGACCAAAGTTGAATTGCAAACCGAACTGCACTCTGCCGAAAAGCGGATCGCAGAATTGGAAGCCGCATTAGAAAAGGCAACAGGGCAGTCCTCGGCTCGGTTGGGGAACCAGGTATCGGCAGAGGGGGAGGCGCTTTTTTCCAATGTATTTCAATTCAACCCATCTCCGATGGCGCTTTCAAATATTGATTCAGGTTCGTATGTTGAAGTAAATGAGGCGTTTCTAAAAACCTTTGGGTATAAAAAAGAAGAGGTTATTGGCAAGACATTCCGTGAACTAAACATCTTTGTTGACCCTGACCATCGCCAGAAGGTCATTGAAAAGGTAAAAGAACGAGGGTATGCACGGAATGAGGAAATTGTGGTCTGCACAAAGACGGGGGAGTTAAGGCACGGATTGTTTTCGGCAAAGATCGTCCAAGTGTATTCTCATACTCTTTTGTTAACTGTGATGAACGATGTGACAGACAGCAAACAGAGCATGGATTCGTTACGAAAAAGCGAATCTCGCTTTACGACCATTTTCGAAAATAGCCCGGCTGCCATCGGTATTTCACGTTTGAGCGACCTTAAGATCATTCATGTGAATTCAGCATTTATGAAAGTATATGGGTTTTCACGCGAAGAGATAGTAGGGCGCACAACTGAAGAATTGGGAATTTGGGCAGACTTAACCGAACGACAACGATTTATCGATCTGCTGAAAAATCAAAAAAAGGTCACCGACTTTGAGGCGGTTGCAAAAGACCGATCTGGCAATGAAAAGAACATGCTGATCTCGGGAGAGGTCGTTGAGATCGACGATGAACCTTGTTTTTTAGTACAGGTTATCGATATCACCGAACGAAAGCAAGCCGAGCTTGAATTACATCAAAGCCGGGAAAATTACAAGACCCTTTTTGAAAACAACCCACATCCCATGTGGGTATATGATATAGAAACCCTGGCATTTTTAATGGTCAATGATGCTGCAACCCAACATTATGGGTACAGCCGTGAAGAATTCCTCAAGATGACCATTCTGGATATTCGTCCGCCGGAAGATCACCAACCGCTCTTAAATCATGTAATGAAAGTAAAGGATGGTCTGGATGAAGCGGGTGTTTGGCGTCACCAAAAAAAGGATGGCAGCCTGATCTTTGTTGAGATCACTTCGCATACGCTTGAGTTCAATGGACGCAAGGCTGAGATCGTCCATGCAAACGATGTTACAGAAAGAAAGAGAGCCGCTTCTGCTTTACAAGCCAGTGAGGCAAACTATCGCAACCTGGTCGAAAATTCTGAAAGTGCCATTGCAGTTGTAGATTGGGATGGGCGCATCTTATTTGCCAATGAAAAGGGAAAGGAAATCTGGCAGAGGGCTGAAGTTCTTGGGAAGACCATCTACGACATATTCCCTTCGGAGTACGCAGACCGCTATCTGACCGCTATTCGTTCGGTTATTAATACTCAGATCGGCATCCTCGATGAAATAGAAAGTGTTGTGGCCGGCAAATTGATGTGGTTTCGCCTGACCATGACCCCATTGAAAAACCCGGATGACACCGTCACAACTTTATTATTGAACGCATGGGACATTACAGACACCAAAGCAGCAGAACAATTGCTGCATGAAAGTGAAGAAAAATACCGCACACTCATCAATTCTTCGGCAGATGGTGTCTTTGTTGCACAAGATGAGAATTTTGTGTTTTGTAATGCCGCCCTGCCTGCCATGTTGGGCTATACCCCCGAAGAGTTCGAGAACATTCCTTTTACGCGGGTCATTGCGCCAGAACATTTGAGCATTTGGACGCGCCGCTTTCACCAACGCATCGAGGGCAAAGAAACCGTCTCCAATTACCAGGTTCAATTCCTCGATAAAACCGGTACCAAACGTATTTGGATCGAACTACGTGCCAACCGCATCTTCTTCAACAAGAAACCAGCCGTACTTGGCATTGCCCGCGACATCACAGAACAGAAACAGATCCTGGAACAGATCGAGAATCTCGCCAAATTCCCGGCAGAAAACCCCGGACCCGTTCTGCGCATCGACCTTAACGGGAAACTGCTCTATGCCAACGATGCAAGCATCACGCTGCTAACTGAGTGGACCCTCGAGATCGGCAAACTGGCACCCACCATCATACAAAATATCGCAGCAAAGATCATCGAATCAGGCAAAGATAAGACCATCGAAACCGTTCATAGGGATAGGGTTGTAACCCTGGACTTCATCCTGCTCCATAACAGAAATTACATCAATATCTATGGGCGCGATATCACCGAACAGAGACTGGCGGAAGAAAAACTGCGTAAAAGCGAAATGCGGGCCCGCGCCATGTTAAATGCCATGCCAGATCTCATGTTCCGCATCAATCGCGAAGGGGTATTCCTCGATTACAAAGCAGATACACGCGACCTCTATGTTCAAAATATTTCTTCCCTTATCGGTTTACGCAATCAAGATGTTACCCCGCCCGAGTTCTCCAGCCTGATCGACCAAAAAATAAAAGAGACGCTAAGCACCGGGCAAGTACAGACCTTTGAATATCAACTTCAACTGCCAGATCACAATATCCATGATTATGAAGCACGCATGGCGCCCAGCGGTAAAGATGAAGTTGTGGCTGTGGTTCGCGATATCACAGACCGCAAGAAAATGGAACGCGAGATCAGGCAGGTGAATGAGCGTTTCACTGAATTGGCGGAAAAGGTTTCAGATATTTTTTGGATCTTAGAACCAAAAACCCGCAGACACCTGTATGTCAACCCATCTTTTGCCGCCGTTATAGGGATCAGTGTTGAAGGTGTTGACAGTCTCCCCAACGGCTTCCTCGATGTTGTTGTGCCGGAAGATCGGCAAATCGTAATAAAAGACAATGAAATGGAAAACAATGGGTTCAAGACCGATTCGAAGTATCGCATCCGCAGACCCGATGGCAGCATCCGCTGGATCCATGACAGAGCAACGCCCATTTTAGATGAAACCGGCAAAGTGGTGCGTGTGGTCGGTATCTCAAGCGATATCACCGAACGCGTGGAGTCAGAAAGGCGCATAAACGAATCTGAAACGAAATTCCGCCAGATCGCCGAAACCATTCCAGAAATGTTCTGGATGGTTGATAACCAGACACGCAATTTGATCTATGCCAGCCCTGCCTTTGAAGCCATTTGGGGACGTCCAACAAGTGATCTGTTCAAAGAAGACAGTACAGCCTATATGGACTCCATTCCTGTTGAGGACCAAGCCGCCTTGTATCAGGCATTCGAGAGACAGGAACTTGGCGAACATACAGAAATGGAGTACCGTGTCAAAAGACCAGATGGCACCATGCGCTGGATCCACGACCGGTCTTTCCCCATTTTCGATGAAGAAACCGGGAAATTGATAAGAACAGCAGGCATCGCCGCCGATATAACCGAACGTAAACTGGCAGAAGATGCGTTGAGAGCTAGTGAAGAACGTTTGCGTCTTACTCTGGAGTCATCGCATCAAGGCATATATGACCTAAACGTTCAAACTGATGAAGCATTCGTCAACCGTGAATATGCTGAAATGTTAGGGTACGACCCGGAAACCTTCGTTGAATCCACTCAAAACTGGATAGACCGGATGCATCCAGATGACAAGGAATCCACTTTACAAACTTACTCGAATTACATCAACGGATTAATTCCTGAATATCGTGTTGAGTACCGCCAAAGAACACAGAATGGACAATGGAAATGGACGCTCTCCATCGGCGAGATCGTGGAATATGACTCTGCCGGAAAACCGCTCCGCATGCTGGGCATCCATACAGATATTGATGCAAGGAAACAGGCTGAGTTCGAATTACAACGCCGCGCCGCTCAATTGGCATTGATCAATGATGTAGGAAAAGAGATCGTTGGTGTGCTCGATATTCAAGGCGTGTTGGAACTCTCAGCAAATCTTGTACATGATAGTTTTGGCTACCACCATGTAGGTCTATTCACGATCGATGATAAAAAGAAGCACATGGTCATGCGAGCCAAAGCAGGGAAGTATGCGGTCATGTTCCCCAACGATCATCGCATCAAACTGGGGGAAGGCATCGTTGGCACAGCAGCCTTAAGTGGAGAAATGGTTCTCACGAATCAGGTTAATGAAAGCCCGAATTACAAAAACTATTTCCCTGAAAATATCAATACTATCTCCGAGCTGGGTCTGCCCATCAAGTATGCAGGACAGGTGATCGGCGTTTTGGATGTTCAGAGTCCGCTTCCCAACGCATTTAGCACCGACGACATTCAGGTTCTCAAAACCCTGGCTGATCAGGTAGCAATTGCACTTGAAAATGCCCGCCTGTACGAGTCGGTTCAAAACGAGCTGGCAGAACGCAAAAAGCTTATTTATGAGTTGGAAGGTTTGATCGAAGCGGGGCATGCCTTAAGCGAAACACTTGACCCGAAAGCCATCTACCCGCTTATTTACGACCACATTTCCAAGGTCATGCCTTGTGATTTCATCATCGTGTCGTCTTACGACCCGCAGTTTGAGATCATTCGATGTGAGTATCTTCACACCACTGAAGGTCCGCAAGATGTAACCAACTTTCCGCCTATTCGACTTGAACCGCCGGGGCAGGGAACACAAAGCCTTGTCATCCGCAGCGGAAAATCCTTGCTCCTGCCCGATTATGAAAAAGCACTCAAAAACACCAATACCAGCATGTACTTCAACGAAAAAGCGGAGATTGTTGAAGAGACAACCGAAGATGATGATCGTACCCGTTCGGCTGTCCTTGTTCCATTAAAGGTCAATGGTATGGTGAAAGGTGTATTACAGGTTCTAAGCACAAAGGTGAATGCACACACTGAAGACCATTTGCGTTACACAGAAGCGCTTGCCTTCCATGTTTCTTCAGCACTTTCCAATGCCCGCCTGTTCTCAGAACTTGAAGAGCGTGTCCGTCAGCGTACGGCAGAAGTGCAAGACCTATATGAAAACGCCCCCGCTGGTTATCACTCCTTGGATATCAACGGGAAATTCATGTTGATCAACCAAACCGAGTTGAATTGGTTGGGATACGACCGTGAAGAAGTGCTCGGACACCTTTTCCCCGAATTCCTGACCCCTGAAAGCCTGCAAACCTTCCAACAAACCTTCCCCCTCTTCAAATATCATGGATATATAAACGATCTTGAAATGATGATGGTGCGAAAAGACGGTTCGATACTTCCAGTTCTGATCAATGCTGTTGCCATCAAAGATGATGACGGTAATTATCTTTTGAGCCGCTCCACAGTGTTTGATAATACAGAGCGCAAAAAAGCCGAGCTTGCCCTGCAGGAACGGGAGGAGATCTATCGTGCCTTATTTGAAAGTGCAAATGATGCCATTTTTATGCTCCAACCCGATGGCACGATCATTGGAGCCAACCCCCGAAGTTCAGACTTTCTAGGCATTCCAAATCAAGATCTGATTGGCAGGAATGCCCTTGGTTTTATTGCCGAACAGGAAAACCAAGAAGCTGAAGCACAAACCAATCGGTTGCTGGCGGGTGAAAGTCTGCCTGTATATGAACGCACCTTTATCCGCAAGGATGGAACTCTCGTCAACGCCGAGATCAACCTATCCCTGATCCGTGATGAAACCGGCAAACCGAAATTCATCCAAAGCGTTGTGCGCGATATTTCCTCTCGTAAACGAGCCGAAGAAACGCTGCGCCTTGCCAATGCTGAAATGGAACGTGCCTTGCGCCTCAAGGATGAATTCCTGGCCAATATGAGCCATGAATTACGCACACCATTGAACGCCATTCTCGGCATCACAGAAAGTCTGCTTGAGCAAATATCCGGCTCTTTGAACGAGAAGCAGCAAAAATACCTTCAAACCGTGCTGGAAAGCGCACAACATCTTTTGGAATTGATCAACGATATTCTTGACCTTGCCAAGGTCAACGCCGGGCGCATCGAGCTGGATATCAGCAAAGTAGATATCAAAGCAACGGCCCACACCAGTCTGCGCATGATCCGCGAGCTGGCGCAAAAGAAAGGGTTGAATGTCCAGCTTGATATGGATCCAAACGCCACCTTAATATGGGTGGATGAACGCCGTCTCAAACAAATGCTGGTCAACTTGTTGAGCAATGCCGTCAAATTCACGCCAAATGGAGGAGAGATCGGGCTCATCATCCGTGGCAACAAATCAGATCAGGTAATAAACTTCACAGTTTGGGATACGGGAATCGGCATCGACCAGGAAGATATTCGGCTCTTGTTCCAACCCTTCGTCCAGTTGGATGCCGGACTGGCACGCGGTAGTCAGGGAACCGGTTTGGGGTTGGTGCTCGTCAGCCAAATGGCGCGCCTGCATGGGGGTAGTGTCTCTGTAGAAAGCAAACCTCAACAGGGCAGCCGCTTTACGATTACCATTCCTTGGGTTACTATGGAAAAGCCAGAGTTGCTCCAACACGAGGCACACCATGTCATGCCCGTCAATGAAACTTCTGTAGAAAGCAAGCCTGCTAAAGACCAATTGATCCTTTTAGTGGAAGATACAGAAGCGGTCACCATGTTGATCAGTGACTATCTCAAAAGACATGGCTACAAGGTCATTACCGCAAGAGATGGTATCGAAGGCATTGCCCGCATTAATGAAACACTACCAGACCTGATCTTAATGGATGTTATGATGCCCGAGCTCGATGGTATCGAAACCACTCGCCGCATCCGCACTCAACTTGGGCTGGTCCATATTCCCATCATTGCTCTCACAGCCCTCGCTATGGCTGGAGATCGCGAGCGTTGTCTTGAAGCTGGAATGAACGATTACTTGAGTAAACCGGTTAAACTTAAGGAACTTCTTGAAACCATTGAACGCTACCTGAAACCCCGCAAGGAGGGTCTCCAATGAACAGTACAGTCTTGATCGTAGATGACAACGCAGCAAGCCGTGATACTCTGGAAGCGATCCTTGCTTCAGAAAATTACAACTTGCAAATGGCAGAAGATGGCTTGCAAGCACTAGAAAAAGCGGATGCCCTGCACCCAGACTTGATCTTGCTGGATGTGATGATGCCAGGCATGGATGGTTTCGAAGTCTGTCGACGCCTCCGGTCTTCGCCCGTGCTTGCGGAGATCCCCATCATCCTTCTCACCGCCTTGGATGATACCGCCTCACGCCTTGAAGGCATTGAAGCCGGCGCCGATGACTTCATCTCCAAGCCATTCGACCGCCAGGAACTTCGCGCCCGCGTGCGGACCATCACCCGTCTCAACCGTTATCGCACCCTACTCGAACAGCGTGAAAGCCTGCGAGAAATGGCTCAACGCATGGTCACCAGCTTGGAAGATGAACGGATGCGCATCTCCCGCGAACTGCACGATGAACTCGGACAACTTCTCACCGCGCAACTCATGGATATCCGCGATCTGCAAAACGACCTGACCATTCCACCTGTAACCCTGTTCGAGCGGCTGGAAAAAATCCACAACCAGGCATACGAGGTTACGGTAAAGATTCGAAGAATGGCGCATGAGCTTCGTCCACCTTTGCTGAGCACCTTGGGGTTGAAACAGGCGATCGAAGTTCATTGCTCGAAATTCTCCAACCATAGTCACATTCCCATCACCATCGAAGTGGATGATGCCATTTCAACTCTCCCCGATGTATATGGCATCATCCTATACCGTGTGCTGCAAGAAGCGTTGACCAATATTGCCAAACATGCCAATGCCAAGCGTGCCTGGGTGGAATTAAGCCTGGAAGACGACCACATCAACTTGATCGTTCAAGATGACGGACGCGGATTACCAACCTCTGATACCCCAGTCAATGGGATTGGTGTCGTTGGTATGAAAGAACGCATTGCACTCGTAGGCGGAGAGTTGAACATCCGCTCTGGAAAGAATGGCGGTACCATTCTTTCGGCGTCTTTACCTTTAAAACCTGGAACAACCCGCAAGAGGGAGGAAGCATGATCCGCATTTTGATCGCAGAAGATCATCTCATGGTACGAGCAGGCATCCGTGCTTTGCTTGAAAAAGTCGGCGATATGACCATTCTGGGTGAAGCAGCCAATGGTCAGGAAGCCGTTGAAATGACCGAAGCGCTGAACCCCGACGTCCTAATTATGGATATTATGATGCCGCGACTGAATGGCATCCAGGCGGCAGAACAGCTTCGGAGTAGGAAGAACCGGGTCAGTATCCTCTTACTTTCCATGTATGCGGATGAAGGTCTGGTCTATCAGGCACTGCAAAGTGGCGTGAATGGCTATGTGTTGAAATCCTCCGCCAGTGATGAGCTGGTTCAGGCTGTACATGAGGTTGCGAACGGCAAGAAGTTCCTGAGCGGTCCTATTTCTGAGATCGTGATGGAAAATGCGTTCAAGCCGCGCCCCACCAGCGAACTCGACCCATTGGCAAGCCTCTCACCCCGCGAAAAAGAGATCATGCAACTGATCGCCGAGGAACATACTAGTGTGGAGATCGCCAAGTTCCTTTCGATCAGTGAAAAGACGGTCGAAAAGCACCGAGCCAATTTGATGGAAAAACTACGCGTTCGAAATCTCGCCGGGTTGGTGCGGCTAGCAGTAAAGTACCGCCTTGTAGACAAAGATTTCTAGGTGCTTACAATAATGGAAACCCCCTGTGAATGGGGGTTTTCCCGTATTTGCAAATATTTCATAGCAAAATAACCTTGGTCAATAACACGCAATGTTACTTGATCAAGGATTATTTTTTTTATGAAACCCACCATTCTTATCGTTGATGATGAGCCCTCCGGTCAGCAAGTGGTCGAATCCATATTGCAAGACCAGGGGTATGCAATGGAATTTGCCTCAACTGGAAAAGAGGCGCTAAAAAAAGCCGGGGAACTCAAACCTGACCTGATTCTTTTGGATATCATGTTGCCGGAAATTGATGGCATTCAAGTTTGCCAGATGCTACGCAAGAACAGCGAACTTGCCAAAATCCCGGTGGTCATGCTCACAGCCCTGAACGATCGCGACATTCGCATTGCCAGCCTCGATGCTGGCGCCGATGACTTCATCTCTAAACCGTTTGACCGGGCAGAATTGCGGGCGCGCGTGCGTTCGATCACCCGTCTGAATAAGTACCGTCTCTTATATGAGAGGAATATGATGTTCTCGTGGATCAGTGACCAATCCAGCGATGGGTACCTGCTGATCCGCAATGGGGATGAGGTTATTTATGCCAACCCTCGTGCAAGGTTTTACCTCGGGTTGGATCTGGATGCTACGATCCCTGCCGCCAGTTCATTCATGGCGATCGCGTTACGCCAATACCAACCACAACCTCAAGAAGCATGGCAAGATTGGCCGTCCCCCATTGCTAAAGATGGTTCGCGAGTCCGTTACCTCGTCCGCCCGGAGACGAATAATTCCCATGAATTCTGGCTTGCGGCTTCCGTCTTTGAAGTCCCCAAAGGGGATCCCGGCTCCCGCGTCATTCGCCTGCGCGATGTGACCGCAGACATCCTGAACCGACGCAACACCCGCAGCTTTGGCGAAGCGATCAACCATAAGATCCGCACGCCAATGACCCATATCATCTCCAGCCTAGACCTGCTCGCAAGGCACGCCTCTAAATTTTCTCCAGAAGAACTTTCTCAGCTTTCAGAAACGGCATTAATGGGTGCGAAACGACTGTCGGATACGATAGATCGGATCTTGAAATATACGAACCTGTATACCAGTGCAAGTGTCTCTGAAAGTTTCTCATTGTCCTACTTCAAGGAGCTGGTCGAAAAAATCTCTTCTGAAACAGGCATTTCGAATGTGCTCATTAAGATGGATGATCGTTTGCGCCAGACCAAGATCATCTTGCCTTTGCAATCTGTTGAAGTTTTATTGTGGGAGATATTGGGCAATTCCAAAAAATTTCATCCTTCAGGCAATCCCGAGGTGATCATCGAGGTAATCCCTGGAAGTTCACAGAACATACTTTTTAATTTCAGCGATGACGGTATAAGACTTTCACCCAAACAATTAACCACCGCCTGGTTACCATACTATCAAGGCGAAAAAGATTTCACAGGAGAGGCACCTGGCATGGGGTTGGGTCTTTCCACTGTAAATGCCATTGTGTGGGGCGCTGGCGGCACAAGCCGTATAACAAATCGTGAAGACAAACCTGGGGTAGTCATTCGGCTGACAATACCAGCTGCCAAATGTCCATGAAGCCATAAGGGTAAAACAAGAATTTATGAATAAATTAAAAAGTACGATCTTGATCGTTGATGATGACGCAGCCGGACGAGAGGTATTGGTTTCAATTCTGGAAGCAGATGGCTACGAGTTGGTACTGGCAGAAAATGGCTTTCAAGCCATTGAATTAGCCCATGCGATCCAGCCCGATATCATCCTTTTGGATGTGATGATGCCAGGCATGGACGGATTTGAAACCTGCCGAAGGATCCGAAGCAAAAAAGATATTGCTGAGGTTCCGATCCTGTTCCTTACGGCGTTGGATGACCGCCAATCCCTGCTCAGCGGATTAGAAGCCGGAGCCGATGACTTTATTACCAAACCCCCAGACCGTTATGAATTGAGAGCCCGCTTGCTTGGGATCTCACGACTGAACAGGTATCGCAAATTGGTAGATGAACGCCAAAATCTTGAAGAAGCCCATCAACAACTCCTCCTGGCTTACGATAAGACCATCGAAGGATGGTCACGCGCCATGGACCTGCGTGACAAGGAAACTGAAGGGCATACTCAACGTGTCACTCAATTGACCCTGAAAGTTGCCGGTTTGTTTGGCATTAAGGGAGAAGAACTAACTCATATCCAACGTGGAGCTCTTTTGCATGACATGGGAAAATTGGGCATCCCAGATGCGATCTTGCACAAGCCCGATAAACTCAATGATGAAGAATGGGAACTGATGCGCCAGCATCCACAAATGGCATATGAGATGCTGCATCCCATTGAATACCTGCACCCTGCGCTGGATATTCCTTATTGTCACCATGAAAAGTGGGACGGCAGCGGGTATCCGCGTGGATTGAGAGGCGAAGAGATCCCATTACCTGCAAGAATATTTGCCGTCGTCGATGTATGGGATGCCCTTACATCAGACCGCCCCTACCGTGCCGCATGGAGCAAGGAAAAAACCCTCGAACTCATTCAGGAACAATCGGGAAAACATTTTGACCCCAAAGTAGTTGAAGTGTTTTCGATGGTCATTCAAAATAATTTATTGGAAGAAAAATTAACAGTGTGAGTAAAGGAACCCGCACTCAAAAAAGTAGGGCAACCTGTTCGGGTTGCCCTACTTTTTATTTCACAACGATCTTGAACGTAACCGTTTGCTCTGGTTCGCCATCGGTCACATTAACCCCAGGTGGAAAACTGCCAAGTGTGATCTGCGTCTCGCCAGCGGCAAGTGCATTGAAAGTCCATACATCCATGCCGCCAGAGCCGGTGAGAACGGGCTCATCGGCTTTGTAATCGCGCAGAACAAATTCAACGCCGGTCAGTTCTCCCACGATCTCCCAGTGATACCCCGTACTGGGATTGGATGCGATCACAATATCAAAAGACTCACCCGCCTGCACTTCAATAGGCTGCGCAGGGTCAGTGACAGTCACTCCTCCCCCAGTTTCTGCCTCAGGGTTTAACGTCAGGCAGCCAAAAGATAGGATCGCGATAGTTACGAGCAGATATGTTTTTTTCATAACAACCTCCGATTGAATTGAAACAATAAACGTCATCAACAGACACACCTATTCTAACAACGAAAAGAGGCAACTGCCATTACACAGTCACCTCTTTTTATGCTCCAATTAAGGTTTAGTACAAAATCAGCAAACCCTTAAACAACTTCTCTATCAACCCAGTATCGCCTGCAATTCGGGCACGCTGCATACCTTCTTCATACGAAAAGCGACCTGAGACAAAAATATTGAAATCAAGTGCATCCATTTCCAATTCAGCAACTGGGTCGCCGCTCCCGATCTGCCAGGTACCGCCTGCAATCCCTGTCAATGAGATTGTGATGGCTTGCCTGTTGAGGCGTCTCTTCAACTTATTTGCCACGTCCAGCATCACCAATTCTACGATCCTCCCATCATGCTCGCGTGTCTGCTCGAAGGGACGGTTCGTCGCGCGGCAGATGTCCAGTCGGTGCATCCATGTGTCGCGGCTATGCGTGACCCACATCAAATGCCGAACCGACATGAACCCGCCAACCGGGTGAGGGATGGCGATCCACTTAATAGAATTGAATCCGTATGCCCAGTTATCAATGGCTGGCTTACCAACCTGACTCAATTCATTGATCAAGTTCTGCGGCGACATCTGCTTGCGCTCACCCACCTGAAAAGCATTGATGGCATCTTCAGGTAACTGTCCATTTTTGGGGATGCGCATATATTGTCGCATCATCTCGCGCAGGCTCACACCGCTCAAATACCCGCCCGCCTGATGTGCCACCATATCGTGTACATCCCACTCGGTGCAAGCAGTAGGTTTGGACCAATCGTCAGCGTGGAGAGAGGCTAGCAGAGACATCAACCGGGCAAAGGCTTCAGTCATGAGGCGATGGGCTTCATCCGCTTGAGTATAAGGAATGGATTCAGCGCGGGCAACGGTCAAAGAGGATAGGGCAGCAGTCATTGGGTTTCTCCTTTTACAATTAAGTGCGCCTCAAGCATGGACATCGCAGCCGGGATCAGCGACCCAAACCTTCCCTTCCCGACAGGGAGATGCGGTTCATTGGCGAGATGCATAGCAGTAAGCCCATGCGCAATGGCGATGACAAGATCTACGATCTGGTTGACAGTGAGATTGGTTTGCAGTTCCTGTTTGAAATGTTTGATACGCTGACGCGATGCATTGAGAACGCCAAAGCTCAGGTCGAGACTTTCCTGCGATGGGATGAACCCAGGCACAGGACGTTCGAAGCAAAGCTGATAGAGTTCGGGGTTCTCCAGCGCAAAGGTCATATAACTTGTGATGACATTACGCAATTCATCGCGGATGTTGTGTGACTCAGTTTCCAAGGTATCGAGAATATCTTTCCACAAAGTGAAGCCAAGGCGAAAGAGCGCATCGTAAATTTCCATTTTGCTGGAGAAGTAGTTGTAAAGAGACGGCGCACGCATATCCATACGGCGGGCAAGTTCATGCATGGACAGTGCCGCCACGCCTTCTTCGCGCATGATGGCACGCGCAGCCTCAAGAATGGCAGCGATGGCAGCTTCACGATTGCGTTGGACACGAGGGGAAATCGGTTTAGAGTTCTTCATTTTTTTTCTAATGCTGTTAGTTTTTTCTAATTATATTAGTTTACAAG
>Ga0209066_10005497_pt1 | contig 13335 bp, 15 predicted proteins | sample All_14_2_FD_187198 | JGI IMG/M metagenome (GOLD analysis project Ga0209066, IMG submission 187198) | Freshwater microbial communities in response to fracking from Pennsylvania, USA - Allegheny Zone_MetaG_DW_15 (SPAdes) (version 2) ...
GGAAATGGTGTCAGGTACCTTTATGATACAGTCGTCTAAAACAACGAGCTGTGTGAGCAAACCGAAAACTCCTACACTGCTCATCATATAGTTTTAATACTTAGTTGCGGTTAGTTCGGCCTCTTGCACCTAAGAGGTCTGCAAACTTTACACAGATACCCCATGGGGGTATCATTGAAAAATGAAAGCGGATTTAAAGAAAAAATCCATGCGTCGTCTCAGCCTTATCAGGGGTCAGCTGAACGGCTTAATCAAAATGGTGGATGAGGAACGGTATTGCGTTGACATCATCACCCAAGCAAGCGCAGTAAAGGAGGCGCTCTCTGGGGTTGAAAACCTTATTCTTGAAAACCATCTCTCGACCCATGTACTCGAACAGATGAGAGGCGGAAAGGAAAAAAAGGCTGTGGACGAAATCCTCAAGATTTACAAGCTTGCTCAAAAGAAAAAATAATATGGACCACAACCACGCACCTCATCACGAACAGAAGGAACAGCACGATAAACATGCCGGGCACCACACCGCAGATTTTCTAAAGAAGTTTTGGATTTCATTAGCTCTTACCGTCCCCATTTTTTTCTACTCGGAAATGGCACTTATGGTCTTCGGCATCCGCGGCCCAGAGTTTCCGGGCTGGCAGTATGGTATGCTCGCGCTTGGCTCCATCGTCTACTTCTACTGCGGATGGGTATTTCTCGTAAGTGCATATCGCGAACTTAGGACGAAGCTCCCTGGCATGATGACGCTTATTGCTATCGCTGTTACCGCTGCATATGCCTATAGCGTCTTTTCAATACTCTCAGGGGGAATGCACGACCTAATGTTTGAGCTTGTCTCGCTAATAGCGATTATGCTTCTTGGTCACTGGATTGAAATGAAGTCTGTCACAGGCGCGCAAGGGGCGCTCAAAGAACTATCGAAACTTCTTCCAGACCAAGCAGAGGTTATTCGTGGTAGTGCAACCCAAATTATTTCGCTGTCCGAACTCAAAAGCGGCGACATTGTTTTAATAAAGCCAGGATCAAAGATTCCCGCCGACGGCAAAGTTATCGAAGGTCAGTCGGACGTAAATGAATCCATTCTCACCGGCGAGTCAAAACCGGTGCATAAAACTGCCGGCACCGAAGTCATCGCTGGTTCCATTAACGGCGGCGGAAGTCTCAAAGTCGAGATTGTCACTATTGGGGAGAAAACATTTCTTGCGGGAGTTATGCGACTGGTTGCAGAAGCGCAATCCTCAAAATCGCGTTTGCAAATGCTCTCTGACCAAGCCGCGTTCTATCTCACCATTGTTGCCCTTGTCGGCGGCGGCATCACTTTTGTTGCGTGGCTATTAGCTGGTGCGGGGATGCTGACTGCTACCGAGCGACTGGTTGCCGTTCTCGTAATTACCTGTCCGCACGCACTTGGTCTGGCGGTACCGCTGGTCGCTGCAATCTCGACAACGATGGCGGCGAGAAATGGTTTGTTAGTCCGACAAAGAATCGCACTTGAAGGAGCACGAAAGATTGATACGGTCTTGTTCGACAAAACGGGAACGCTCACCAAAGGAGAATTCGGTGTCGTATCAGTAACCTCGGACGAAGTGCTTGCGCTTGCCGCCGCGGTTGAAACGAGCTCGGAACATCCGATTGGCAAGGCAATCTTGAAAGAAGCGCAAAAAAGAAACCTCCAGATTGGAGAAGCGAGAGATTTTAACACCATTGCGGGCACCGGGGCGGAAGCGAAAGTAAATGACACAACCATCTTTGTGGGACATCGAGGAGGCAAAGATATTGTGGTTGAAAAGGACGGTATCCAGATAGGCACGATTGAAGTCGCCGATTCGGTTCGCTCTGAAGCGAAAGAGGCAGTGGCGAAATTGAAAGCAATCGGTGTCTCCATTTCGATGATTACGGGCGATTCTGAGGACGTGGCGAAAGAAGTAGCTGAAGAGCTTGGTATCGAAGAATATTTTGCTCGTGTACGTCCGGGAGAAAAATCCGACAAGGTGAAGTTACTTCAGAGCAAAGGTCATAAGGTGGCAATGGTTGGTGATGGGGTGAATGATGCGCCCGCTCTTGCTCAAGCCGATCTTGGCATTGCCATTGGTGCCGGAACGAATGTCGCGATTGAGTCTGCGGGAATCATCCTTGTAAGGAACGATCCTCGAGACATCGTAAAGATTTTTAACCTCTCACGCCTCACTTATAACAAAATGATCCAGAACCTCTTCTGGGCAACCGGTTATAACGTAGTCGCGATTCCGCTTGCAGCAGGCGTACTCGCTTATAGAGGTATTATCCTTGAGCCATGGCTTGCGGCAGTGTTCATGTCGGCTTCGACGGTCATCGTTGCAATCAACGCCGTGTTATTGGGGAAGCAAAAAATCTAAGTATATGAAAAATCTGTATATCGCTCTTGGTCTTGCAATCGTCCTGATTCTCGGTGGATGGTACTTCTCTCAAAATATCGCCACTTCTCCAGCCGTACAAGCAACGCAAGTCGTTGAACTCAAGGATGGCGATACCTATGACCTCGTTGCGAGTGCTGTCACAAAAGAGATTAACGGTATGAAGTATACGATGCTCGCGTACAACGGTTCCATTCCCGGGCCGCTGCTTAAAATCCCGCAGGGAGCGGAGGTGACGATTAATTTCAAGAACGAACTCGGCATGAATACACTCCTTCACTCGCATGGCGTGCGAATGGATAACGCATTTGACGGTTCCCAGACCTCTCAGGAAGAAATGAGGCCGGGAGAAACATTCTCCTACAAACTCAAATTTCCCGATGTCGGCGTCTACTGGTATCACCCGCATGTGCGCGAGGACTATCAGCAGGAACTCGGACTCTATGGAAATTATCTTGTGGTTGCAACAGATTCAGACTATTGGTCATCAGTAAACCGTGAAGTGCCGCTCGTACTTGATGATATTTTGATTGAAGACGATGCAATAAACGTAAGCGAAAAAGAAGTAGACCATGCGCTCATGGGTCGTTTCGGAAATGTGATGCTTACAAATGGCGAGACGGATTACCAGCTTGCTCTGCAAAAAGGCGAGGTTGTTCGCTTTTATATTACCAACGCGGCAAATTCCCGCCCGTTCAATTTCGTCATTGACGGTGCGCGAATGAAACTTGTCGGCGGAGATGGTGGAGCATACGAGCGCGATGCTTGGACTGATGGCGTCGTGCTCGCACCATCGGAGCGGGCAGTTGTTGAAGTTCTTTTTGAAAAGGCGGGGGACTATAGTCTTCAGAACAAGACGCCAGAACGGACCTACATGCTTGGGAAGGTGGTAGTAGCTGATGAATCAATCGGGATTTCCTACGCAAGCGAATTCGATGTATTGAAAATCCATGAACACACTACACGAAGCATTGATCCATTCCGTGCCTACTTTTCCAAGACTCCCGATAAGCGCATTGCGCTTACGATTGACATGATCGGTGGCATGGGCGGCCACATGATGCCAAACGGTACGTGGATGGGCGGTATGGGCATGATGAGCGGTGTACCTGAAGGCGGTATCGAGTGGGAGGATGACAGGGGTGTGATGAGTGCTGCATCAAACCCTGATACGGCGCAGTGGCATATTGTCGATCAGGATACGGGGAAGCAGGATATGGATATTGACTGGACGTTTACACGTGCAGAGCCGGTTAAAATCCGCATCGAAAATCCAGCGGATTCCATGCACCCGATGCAACACCCGATTCACTTCCACGGACAGCGTTTTCTTGTTGTCACGCGAGAGGGGGTGCCGCAAACAAACTTAGTATGGAAGGACACGGTGTTGGTGAAAGCTGGGGAAACTGTGGAGATTATTCTCGATACATCAAATCCCGGAGTTTGGATGGCACACTGTCATATTGCCGAGCACTTGGAAGCGGGCATGATGATGCAGTTCGAGGTGCGATAGTCCTTTCAGACCAACTTCCTGTATACTACATACCGTATGGAAAAAAATGCGTATATACCAGGAGTGTGCAATATAGGCCCGGACGAAATTAAGAAAAGAAAGATTGGCGGATGGTCAGGACTTGCTATCGCCATACTGTTTTGGGGAGCTTTCTTTATAGTTGCAATTCCTAGAGTATGGGTAGTACTGATTTTTTTCCCGGTAATGATGTCCGCAGTCGGATTTCTTCAGGCATATATGCACTTCTGTGTATACTTTGGATTTGCAAACCTCTTCAACTTTGGTGACGTTGGTAAAACCGATAGTGTGTCTCAAGCTGAATTCCGTAAACAAGATAGAAAGAAAGCGTGGAACATACTCGCGTATGCCTTTCTAATAAGTGTTGCCGTTACGTTCGTAGCATATAAAAGTATACGGTAACGCTATTTTTACGAAACTAGAGATAAAATAATTCTAAACAACTCTCGTGCGGCTGGTTCTTTGAAAAGCGCCGGAAAGAGCGCTAGTCCGTGTGGACTAGGCACAGGACGTCTGCTGGTATACTCTGGCTAACTTGAAAAGACTGATTATTCCTGGTCTGGTGGTTGCGGTTGGGGTCGTGGCAGCTTTTGTGCTGTGTCTGCTGCTTGGTGCTCCCGTACCGGCCTACTTGCAAGCAGGGACTCACGTGTTCTCTGGAACTGGAAATTTTTCAGATACGACCGCGTTTCCCGTGGACTCGAACTCTGCGGACTCGGCAGCCACCATTTTAGCCTTTGGTGATATGATGCTCGATCGCTCGGTTCGAGTCGCACTAGAAACAAATGGGCCGGAGTACCCGTTTGCGCCTCTTAAGGATTTCCTACAAGGACACGACATCGTGGTTGCAAATGCAGAGGGCGCGTTTACCGGTAGCTCGTCGGTATCAGTTGCAAACCACGAGTTGTTGCAGTTTACGTTTGACCCAGCAGAACTGCTGACACTACAGAAGCTTGGCTTCACACTTTTTTCACAGGCGAACAATCATGCGTTAAATTTCGGAACCTCGGGACTCACAGAATCGCAGGCGCTCATACGTGCAAATGGGATGGAAACCTTTGGAGACCCTCTGAACACCAATCCTGGCCCGTACTACCAGACCGTCAGGGGAATAAAAATTGCGTTCATCGGCTACCACCAGTTTTCAGGAACGGACACCAATGTGCTCCCTGCAATCAGAGGAGCCCATGCGGAAGGTGCGTTTACGATTGTCTATCCACACTGGGGTGAAGAGTATCTCCCAACAATGACCGCATTTCAACAAAGGGAAGCCCATACATTTATTGATGCGGGCGCGGATCTTATTCTTGGCGCACACCCGCACGTCATTGAGCCGATAGAAATCTACAAAGGCAAAGCAATTTTCTACTCATTAGGTAACTTCATTTTCGACCAATCGAACGCAGGGCCTACCTCGGAGGGTTTGGCGGTGAACATTGCCGTGGGAACACATGAGGTGCGGTACACCCTTGTTCCAATTCAGATTCGGCGTGCGCAAGCTTCTCTTATGACGTTTCCTGATAAACAGAGAGTTCTCACGACGGCAGCAGATACGGCGATACTTACCGATGAGGGGAAGGCAACGCTGCGCGAGGACATTGCATCGGGTTTTTTTATGGTTGCCCGCTAATTACAAAACAAGACTTTCGGTGCGTTTAGTGAGGGAGTCGCAGGTGCGGTATAGGATAGTCACAAGCCAGATCAAAAATGACACAAGGCCGACAATGAAAAGCGTTGCAGCGATTTGAAAATACTCCTCCGCAGGAGGTCCACCCCACATAAAGGAGAGAACTAAGCTCGCGCAACTTATAAGGGAAACGAGGAATATGCGTACTGCAATTTTTTCGATCATACTCCTAAGAACGCGAATGTTGCCGCCATGGTTTCAACTGTGTATTTTGATACAATTCCGCCTATGAACAAAAACATGTATAGGGGGGGCGTTATTCTCGGACTTTTCGTCCCGATTGTTGGCGTATTTGTTGGTCTTCAAGTCTCTACGTTGCTCGGCAACATTCTTGCGTTCCCGATTATCTTGATTGTGTCTATAACCGGTACTCCGTTTGGATACTGGGGTGCAGGTATGTGGTTGCTCGCTGCCGTGCTCTCAATCGGATTGTGGACCGCGATCGTGGCGTTCGTCAGCTCTTCCGTGAAGAGGTAGTATCTCTGGGTGACGAATTTTAAAACTAACTACGATGTGGTTGTGGTCGGTGGCGGGGCCGCTGGCATGATGGCCGCTGGGCGCGCCGCCGAGTGCGGCGCGCAGGTTTTGTTGATTGAGAAAAATTCTATACTTGGCAAAAAATTGCGCATTACGGGCGGTGGTCGTTGCAACATCCTTAACGCCGAACCTGACGTAAAGACGCTCGTAGCAAAATACGGCAAGAAAGGTTCCGCGCTGCTTGGATCACTTTCGCGCTTTGGCATCGCAGACACCATGCAGTTTTTTGAAAATCAGGGATTGCCGCTCAAAGTAGAGGCAGAGCAGCGCGCCTTTCCTGCAAGCGAAAAAGCCGAAGACGTGGCGCGTACCATGATAAGTTATCTCAAAGCAGGGAATGTTGAAATTCTCTCGAACACATCAGTTGCGGGAGTTCGTCACACAAAGGGGAATATTTCTGGTATCCAGCTGGACGACGGTCGCATGGTAACGGCGCGCAACTACATACTTGCAACCGGCGGAAAGTCTCAACCGGAAACAGGGTCGACCGGAGACGGATTTTTGTGGCTCGCAAAACTGGGACACACGGTTCAGGAATCAAATGCAGCGCTCGTTCCGATCAAACTCAAAGAGGCGTGGGTGAAAAATCTCTCAGGCTTGAGTTTCCAGAGCGCAAAGCTCACCGTTTTCCAAAAAGAAAAAAAGAAAGAGCAGCGCATTGGAAAAATTCTTTTTACGCACTTCGGCATAAGCGGCCCACTGGCACTCAATATGAGCAAAGGTGTTGCAGATTTGTTTGCTTGGGGGTCTGTGGAGCTGCTTCTCGATATTTATCCAGAGGAAGACCTTGGCGCGCTCGACGCACGCACGCTGGCTCATCTGGGCGAAGCGCTCAACAAAAAAATACGAAATGGCCTTGGGGGAATTGTTCCGCCACGGATGGTCTCGACAATTCTCGCGCTCGCTGAGATTGATCCTGAAAAACAAACAAACGTTCTTACAAAAACAGAGCGCGCGCGGCTGGTGCGGTTGCTCAAAGCGCTTCCGCTTACGGTTTCAGGATTTCTCGGAGTAGAAAAAGCCGTGGTAACCTCCGGCGGGGTATCGCTCAAAGAGGTTGATTTCAAAACAATGCAGTCAAAGCTTTTTCCAAATCTGTATATAGTTGGAGATTTACTGGACTTTGATCGACCGTCTGGCGGGTATAGTTTGCAGATTTGCTGGACGACGGGATTTCTTGCTGGGGAAAACGCAGCGCAACGATAACACTCGGGATTTTCTGTCGCCTCATACTGCGGTACTATAAGACCATGAACATACGCATAGCTCTTATAGCGCTTCTCTTCTTTGTTATGGCTGGAGGAAGCGTGTACCTATTTAACGTATCAAAGCCTGTTTTTGAAATCACTACTTTTGAAGGGTGCGTGCAGGCCGGGAATCCAGTTATGGAAAGTTACCCACGACAGTGCATCACAAAAGACGGCAAGCATTTCACCGAGGACATCGCACTCGTGTTAGAAAAAGATGACCTCATTCGGGTCACGAGTCCTCGTTCGGGAGAGACTATCTCGAGTCCTTTTACGGTGATCGGTGAGGCGCGCGGAAATTGGTTCTTTGAAGCGAGTTTCCCAGTGCTCCTTACCGACTGGGATGGAAAGATACTGGCGCAGGGCGTCGCACAGGCTAAAGGTGACTGGATGACGACCGACTATGTGCCGTTTACGGCGACGCTCATGTACATAACCGATGCACAAACATATTCGGACAAGGGCACGCTGATTCTTAAAAAAGATAATCCTTCAGGACTCCCGGAAAACGACAATGCGCTTGAAATCCCGGTGCACATTACCGCAACCGCATCGAACCTTTCGCCTGACGCATACCCGCTTTTCAGTGGTGTTTCCTGGGGCGCAGAGCAGTCCAAGACTGATAGCGGCATCACCGGATACGCAGTATCGTCGGTGCCAGTAGAAAATATTTCTAACCCGGCCGCGTTCACTCAGCCGTTTGAACAGTACTATGCAGAAAAACTAAAGAAGGCCGGATGGAGTGAGGATATATCAAAAGCGGCAGGTGGTCCCGGTGCTTCCGTTACGGTATACACAAAAGGCAGCGAGTATATTGTGACGAGCTTCTCTACGAAGTTTAAGGGCGGTGTCGCTAACGAGCCAGTTCAGTGTCCGTGCGACACTACCTTCTCGGTGTTTTCAGGCACGAAAATCTAGCGCTCGATAAAAAATAAGGCCCTCCCCCAGGGGGAGGGCCTTGGTATTACCTGTCGTCGCGAGTTTCGTTCATGGCGAAAGAAACTCGCTGCACGTATTCGTACTTGTGTACGTTGTCCGTGCGTTTGGCGGCTGTTGGTCCTCGATTGTATGCGAAGACCACGTGTAGCCAAGAAAGATCATAGGCATCACGCAGGTGTCGCAGATACGCAGCGCCTTGTCGTATAGAACAGACAGGACGATGCGTGTTGCAATGGACACCTGCTTCTTTTGCGGCGGCGGGCGAAATTTGCATAAGTCCGCCAGAAACCTCAGGATCCCCAAGACTTTCAACCGCAATAACGGCGGTTAAGAGTGCCTCGGGAATCTGATATCGGCGACTTTCCTTACGGATGAGGTCGCCAAAGTTCTCTTGTATGTCCGGGAGCGCTTCAGTAGCGCTCTCGTACCATGCTCCCCCGTTGTCTTTTTTTGTCTGGCCTGCGTATGCGGGACCAGAAAGTGCGGACGCGATTATGCCCGCCAGGCAAAAAACGGCAAGGTTTTTCAACGTTTATCCTACTCTTGTTTGTTAAACGGATAGTCCCTTCTACGTATATATACGCCGTGAAGGCATATATTGTTTCATTTTCCATTTACCTGCTACAGTTAGCAGATGACAAAGAAACAATTCGTTCTTCTCACGGGACTCGTGATTTTTGTGGGTATGGTGGCTGTTGTTCTCACCATCCCCACGTCACCACCAAGTGCACCGGAAACCTCAGGCGCACCTAGCTATAAGGATGCCACATATATGATTAATGGTCAAGATGTCCGCCTTGTTGACGGAAAAGCGGAAATTGAACTTGCTCCCGGATCAGCGTCAAAACTCGTGACGCAGTACTTTGGAAATAAACTCACGACTGATCTCAATGGGGATGGACGAACCGATGAAGTGTTTCTCCTTACGCAATCGAGTGGGGGAAGCGGCACTTTCTTCTATGTAGTGGCGGCTCTGAATACAGAACACGGCTACGTAGGTTCAGATGGATACCTGCTTGGAGACCGTATCGCACCACAGACTACTGGAGTGAGTCAGAATCCTGCCCAAGTGGGCGTCATTGTGGTGAATTATGCCGATCGTGCAGCTGGCGAACCAATGACGGCACAGCCGTCAGAGGGTAAGAGCGCATACCTCAAGCTCGACCTGGCCACTATGCAGTGGGGAGTTGTTGAGCCGAACTTTGAAGGTGAGGCAGACCCCGGACATATGACGCTCGGCATGAAGACGTGGCACTGGGTAGGTGCAACCTACAAGACAGGTACCAGTATTACGCCAAAGAAGCCAGATGCGTTCACGCTCACCCTTCTTCCAGGTGGAACGTTTTCAGCAACGACTGACTGTAATTCCGTTGCGGGAAACTATACCGCAACCGGAAATACGATTGCCTTTTCCAAAATGGCGGCGACACTCATGTACTGCGATGGTTCGCAGGAGAGCGACTTCACCAAAGTGTTGAGTAATGCTGCAAAATATCACTTCACCTCAAAAGGAGAAATGATCTTTGATTTGTCATTAGAGAGCGGCACCGCGACATTTAACTAATTCCTCCACGTCACATTCCTATGAAAAATAGTCTCATCATCACCATACTCGTTTTTGTTGTGGGAGGCGGTCTGTACGTAGCGTCAACACAATTCCGTGCTGACGGGCCACATGCGGCGGCTTGTTCTGCTGAAGCGCTTATGTGTCCCGATGGTTCGTACGTAGGAAGAAGCGGCCCTGCGTGTGCGTTTGCGGCGTGCCCCGCAGAGGATACTCTTGAAGGAGTGCTTGAAAAACAGGGAGAAGGGTACCGCCTACTTATGGCCGCGCCAGATAGCACCTCTTCACAGGAAGTCTCCTACAGTCTTCCGCTCGTAATCTCAAGTGTTGCCTCTGCAGAAGAATTGCTTGGCGCAAAAGTCGCGGTTAAAGGTTCATTCACCGACGGTAACACCCTTCGAGTCAGTACAATTGAGAAGCTTGCCGGAGATGCGGGAGATCCAACAACTATTATGCTTGGGGTAGGCGCGAGCGGATTTGTAAACGGTGTAAAAATTACCGTACTGAGCATTACTGCGGACAGCCGCTGTGCAAGCGACGTGCAATGCATTCAGGCGGGCTCACTTACCGCTGAGGTAACACTCCAAAGTGACACGGACAAAGAGACGCGAGTACTCGTTTCAGGAGCAGACCCGGTGGGATTTGATTCTTATCGCGTGAGTCTCGCACGTGTCGCGCCGACACCAGTGTCGACCAAACCAATCGCAACCGAAGAATATCGGCTTACCTTTGAGGTCGTGGTAAACCAATAACAAATACCGCGGTGTCTTTACGGAGAGAGGTAACGTATGGTTGATATCCTTTATAACTCACGTACGGCGGAAGTGCAGCATGACTGAAGACAGCGTACTAGAGAAGGGGTAGCACACGCCCTCGGTGCTCTTGGCGCTAAAGATTGGAAAACATTTCGGTACCTCGGTTTAGGAACTTTTTACTATTCGCTATGAAAAATAATCGCACTGCACACCGTTACTGGCGACGATGGCGGCACGGCGTCGTTTGTCCTGATTCGCGCTGTATCCACACATGACCCCAGTAGAGTGAGTGCTATAATTTGAGGTATGAAAAACACCATAGATTTTAGAGCCCTTACTAAAACCGTTGTTATCGTCGCTGTCGTTTCGAGCATAATAAACGTTGTGCTCGCCGTCGTTGGTAAAATGATTTCACAACCGCCAGAGACCTTCAGTCCCTACATGTACGGACCAGTTATTGGCCTTACCGTTGTGGGTGTCGTTGCGGCTGGCATTACTTTTTTCGTTATGCGCGCATGGTACGCCGACACCAAAAAAGCAAACAAACACTTTGTCATTCTTTCCGTGCTCGTGTTGATTGTCTCCTTCTTTCCAGACTTGGCGCTTCCGTGGTCAACAGCAGCCGACGAAGTTGGCTGGACGTACGGCATTATGGCAAACCTCATGCTCATGCATGTAGTTACAGCCGCACTGGTTATCTACTACTTCCCACGCGTTAAGAGTGTGACTACGAGCTAGCTTGTTGAAAATCATTAGAAGATTTCAAACCGAGGGATGTAAGAAACTTTTCGAGCTCCTCACCGTCAATTTTTCGAACGCCGCCTTCGGCAAGATTTCCGAGGCGGATGTTCATGATGCGGATGCGCGCAAGGTCTACGACGTCGTTGTGGAGCGCAACTACCATGCGGCGGATTTGGTGCCGCTTACCCTCGCCAAGCACGATGCGAAAGCTGCGTTCGCTCTCTACGTGTACGGTGCTGGGTTTGGTTTTGTAATCGCCAATGTCTACGCCTGCCGAGAGGTGCGTGGCAAAGCTCGGACGGAGATTTTCTTGCACGCGCACACGGTACTCTTTTTCGTGATCATGCTCGGGGCTTAGCAGGCGGTCCGTGATGCGGCCGTCGTTCGTCAGAATGATGAGCCCGTGCGAGTCTTTGTCGAGACGGCCGACGGGGAAGAGACTTTGTCCTTTGACGAGCTCCTGGTTTTTGACACTGCTCATGATGTCCTCCTCGCTTTTAAGTGAAGCGTGGGTAGAGAGTCCGCGTGGCTTGTTGTAGGCGAGGTAGGTGTAGGTGGTTGGCTTTTTGTTCGGACGCACGGTTACTTCGTCGCCTTCCTCTACTTTGTCGCCAAGCTGCGCGGTGTGGCCGTTAATCTGCACCTTTTTACGCTCTATAAGTTCATCGGCCCCTTTGCGGGTCGCGTAGCCTTTGTGAGCTAAGTATTTATTGATGCGCATTGGAAACGCTCCGCCCGCTGAAACAGTGCCATCTGCTTTGTTGCTCCCATTGCTCAAAGTCGCACGGTATGGGGAATACCGCTTGGTTTTTCGCTCAGTTACGCGATGCAACGGAGTACCCGAAGGGGTGCCTCGCATCTGGGGCTTTTTCATCGGGCTCATTTGGTAGCACTATACACTCTAAAGTATCTATTGTCTAATTTAATAGTCTGTAATATACTCGTTTCGAGTTCTTTGACTATCAACTTGCAGGTTTGCCGTAGCAGAGAGCGGCCGCAGATATTATTTATTTGTCGGCCTCCGTCTGCTACGGCAAACCCTCACGACGAGGGAGCCCGCTGGCACGCGACACGGTTCGTAAGAACACCGTCGTAATTCGGAGTACAACGATGAGCAACGATTTGATGCTCGATGTTGGCCAAGCCAACGAACTCAAGCTGGCGTTCCGCCGTGCGGACTTCAGCAACGACGACATCAAGCGCCTCTGCGAGGGCAACGTACTCGCCGATGTCCGCCGCGTCCTCCTCGGCCACGCCGCCATCAATGTCGTCGAGCACGCCATTGACTGCGACGCGCAACCCTTCGTTCCCGATGGCTGGTCTGTCGAGGAGCACCAGAAGGGCGGCGCGTTCAAGTGGGACAGGAACGCCCAGAAAGACGCTCTCTACCTCTCAAAGGGGCAGGCGGGCAGCAAGTACATCGAGGGCAACAAGCTCCGCAAGGAACTCTCGGACAAGAGCACGCCCGTGCTCAATGCCAATGCTCTCGATTACCTGATCGCAAACCCGCACCTCATTCCCGAGGAGTGGAAGGGCAAATACGTTTTCTTCTGGGGGACGGTGTACCGCAGCCGCGGTGGCAGCCTGTTCGTCCGCTGCCTCTACTGGGGCGGCGGCAGGTGGGACTGGTGCTACGACTGGCTCGACTACGGCTTCGACGGCTACGACCCCGCCGCGGTGCGTGTAAGTTGAACTTGGTGCTCTGAACCTCTGAACCCTTGAGCTCTTGGTTCTTTGCACTTTGACCCGCGCTTTAACTGGCGCGGGTTTTTCTTTTCCAAAAATGGGGAAATAAGGTAGGTTGTGTGCATGGCACGCGAAGAAAGCGTTATTCGGTTCGAGGGAGTTTCCTTCGAGTTCGGACATAACAAACCCATTTTAGATGAGGTTGATTTTCCTATTCGCCGCGGCATGAAGCTCGCGGTGATGGGGCAGAACGGT
>Ga0209066_10005498_pt1 | contig 13335 bp, 9 predicted proteins | sample All_14_2_FD_187198 | JGI IMG/M metagenome (GOLD analysis project Ga0209066, IMG submission 187198) | Freshwater microbial communities in response to fracking from Pennsylvania, USA - Allegheny Zone_MetaG_DW_15 (SPAdes) (version 2) ...
GGCCGACTGAATGGCCTGCAAGGCCGCGCGGTGCTCCCGCGACACGCGCGTCGCCCAAAGCAACATATTCACGCCTACGTACATGGTGCGTCCTCCGGCGGGCGGGCACGACGTCCCGCCCGACCTTATTTCTATTTCTCTTCCGGAATGCCGAGCGCCTGCAGTGTCGCGCGCAGCCAGCCCAGCGACCGCTCGATCATCGGCCCGCCCGCACCCTCGCACTCCATGCTGAGCGTGCCGGTGTAGCCCGCGTCGCGCAGGAGCACGAGGACGGCCTTGATGTTGTCGGCGTTCACGCCGTCGCCGATCGCGCAGTGACTCAATGCGATGCCCGTCGCGTTGCCGCGCACCCGTTCCGCGAGCGACTCCGACACGTCCTTCACGTGCACGTGACGGATCTTGCCCATGAACCTCTTGGCGAACTCGACGGGGTTCTGGCCGGCGATGAAGCTGTTGCCCGTGTCCAGATTCAGCCCGAGCCACGGCGAGTCGCAGAACGCCAGCATCTTCTCCAGCATCTCGGGCTTGGTGGTGAAGTAACCGTGGACCTCGATGTTGATGTGGATCTGATAGGCGTCGGCGACCTCGAGTATCTGTTCGTAGGAGCGCTTCATCAGGTCCAGCGCCTCGGCGTCGGAAAGCCCCTCCGGCCGGTGCAGACCGTCGGTCGTGGCGATACACGGAGAACCCGCGTGCTTCGCCCACGGCAGCGTCTTCAGGACATAGGGCACGCCGTACAGGGGACCGTCCTTGCCGGACAGCGGAAACGCGGCGTCCACTTGCGAGAAGCGCACCCCGTAGGTGGCCATTTTGTTCTTCAGCATCAGAGGGTCTTCGTAGAGAGCCACATGCGGCTGGTAGCCCAGCCCGTGGATCCAGCTCACGCCGTCGATCAGGCCGCACTCGATGTTGTGAACGTCATTCTTCTGCGCCCACGCCAGGCAGGCTTCGAAATGGATGAAGCTCGTGTTGAACGCGTCTGTGTGGAATCCGATTTTCATGGCTGTTTCTCCTGCTCCAATCCCGCGGCCCAAACCGTGCCGCGGCGGTAGAGCGTGCCGGCCGCTTCGCTCAATGCTTTCACGTCGTGGCCGAGCACGCAGTGGAACGTGCGCCCTTTGCCGGGCGTCAGCACGAACGCCATCGGGTACTCCTTCTGGTCCACCTTGGAGGTCGCCGTGGCCAGCACTTGAATCGGAGGCGCGCCGTCGAGGCAGGTGTAGAGTTCGTCGTCCACGTCGAAATCGCCGAGACCTTTCGTGATCGGGTGGCCGCTTTCGGCGATCCGCACGCGGAAGGCCCCGCGCGGGTCATGTCCCCGAAGTTTCGGATTCCAGGTCCGTCCCGCGACCGCGCCGAAAGCGGGGGCTACGGTCCGGGTCGTCCAGTCGATGAAAGCGCCGCACGCGAAGTGAAACAGCACGAGACCCTTGCCGCCTTCAACCGCACGCGTGAGATTCGCGAGCGCGCCCTCGGGCGCAGGAACCTCATGGTTTTGATAGTTCAGCAGGATCACATCGTACGCGTCGATGGTCTTCAGCGCCAGCGTTCGCGGATCCTCCGTGAGGCTCACCTCAAGCCGTTTGTCTTGCGCCAGAAGTCCGGCGAGGGCCGGCGCGGTCTGCTGCCAGGGATGTCCCGGATACTCGAGGCCCGTCACGATCAGCACGCGCTTCGGAGCGCCCTCGTTCGCCTTCACGCGGGGGGGCGCGACCGTGTCGGCCGTTTGTGTCGGCGCCGCGGGGCGCAGCGCGCCGTCGTCCGCCCGGCTCAGCCACACTTCGCCCACAACCGCGTTGCTGTCGGCCTCACGGCGGAAACGGATCTCAACCTTGCCGTTCTTGACCGCGTCTGCCGGAATAACGACGTTCACGGTCGCGGCCGGCTCTTGCTTTCCTTTCCAAGCCGGCAGAGCGGTCTTCGCGACGACCTGCCGCTCGCCGATCCACACGGACTGCGCGCGCCCATTGGCATCGTAGTCCCACCAGGTGAAACCCAGCGCGTAGACGTGCCCCGCCTTCAACCCCGTCGCCTCGACGACCACCGCGGCCGCATCGAACGCGACCGTCCCTTCCGGCTGTTTCGAATAGGTCCATGATTTGCCGGCCGCCACGCGCAAACGGAGGCCCTCTTTGCCCGCGGCTTCCGAGGTCGCGCCGCAGTCGAGATAGGCGAGCGCGGAATAGCGCGTCCACGCGGCGGAAAGCCGATTCAGCGCGCGCCTGGCCAAGGTGCGGTGCGCCACGCTCGCTCCCGGATCGTCCGCGATCTGCTTCAGCTCCGGCACCGCCGCCGCATCGGGCCATTCGACAAGGGCCCGCACAGCCGCATCGCGCAGCGCCGAATCCGCGGAGGAAAGACGTTCGCGGACCGGAACCAAGGCGTCTTCCCCGCCCAGCGGCGCCAGCGTCCGCAGCACCGCAGCCTGCGCCGGAGCCGGCAAGCGGTCGTTTTGCAGATGCGCCAGCAGGGGTGCGAGGCGCGCCGTCCGGCTCTCCATGCGCCGCCCCATGCCTTTCACGGCACCCTCGACAGATTCGGTGTCGGCGCCTCCCAATAGCGCCACCACGAGGGGGTAAGCCGCAGTGTCGCCGTTGCGGCCCAGCACTTTCAGGGCAGCGGTTCGCACGGTCGGGTCAGCCTCGCCGGTCGCCCGCAGAAGTTCCGGCGTCAGCCCCGTCAGACCCCGCGCGACGGCGGCGTTCATCAGCACGATCCGCGCTTTGGGCGGCCCCGAGGCAAGACCCTTCATGATCGCCTCATCGACGCCCGATGCGCGAAGCTGTGCGAGGGCCTCGGCGGCGTTTGCCTCGGCCAGCAGAGGCACGCTTGACGCATCGCCGACCGCGCCGAGTGCGCTGAGCGCAGCCTGCTTGACCACCGGGTGGCGGCGCCCGCGAGTCGGGTCGCCTCCTCCCGCGCCGCCGCCACCCGGCGCTCGGCCAGCACGTCCAGCGCCAACGCCAGGCGTGGTCCGGCAAGCGTCGGCAGTTCGCGGACCAGAGCCGCGCCGTCCAAGCGCCCGAGCAGCTGGACCGCCGTCGCTCCCACAGCCGGGTCAGCGTCGCGCAGGGCCTGGACGCAGGCGGTCCGCGCTTTGGCCGGGTAGTCGTGCGCGAGCGACGCCAGCCCGGCAATCCGCGTGGCCGGCCTGGCGTCCGACGCTTGGGCGAGGCAGGCGGCTTCGGCTTGCGCATGGCCGGGCCTGCCCGCGTCCTCGTTTAAAGCGATGCGCGCGTCCGCTGCCCAAGCCGGGTCAGCGCGCAACGTGCGCAGCGTCGCTGTCTCCGCCTCTCCCGCGACTTTGGCGAGGTGCTGGCAGAGCACGGTCCGCGCGGCCGGAGTCGCGTCGAGCGCCGTTGCGGCGCCGATCAAGAGCTTGGCCAGCTGTTGCCGCTGCTCCTCGTCACCTGTCGCCTTAGGGACGAACTGCTCCAGCAGGTAGAGCGGCTGCCGCGGCTGCACGCCGTCGCTGGTCCGCACCTGCCGCACGGCTTCGCGAATCTCCTCGGGCAGAGGGGCGGAGGCCGCCGCAAAAGCGAACGTCAACGCCGTAAGAGTCATTACCTTCATCGGGTGGCTCATGGGAAAACTCCTTATACGTGCCACGGTGTGCGCAGCGTCCGCTGCAACATCCGGTTGGCCGGGTCGTCGTTGGCGAACCGCTCCTTGCTCCAGTCCCACACCAGCCTGCGGCCCGTGCGCGAAGCGATGTCCGCCACCAGCGAAATCGACGTGGCCGCATGGCATGCCTCGACCGGCGCGACCGGATCGCGGCGCGACCGGATGCACTGGAGAAAATTCTCCATGTGATTGTTCGAGAGGTAGAGGCGCTCGTCATCTGGCCGGAGGGTGACGTCGAGCAGCCGTGCCGGCTCGGCCCTGATGTCGCCGCGCGTCACGTGGACCCACCCCTTGTCGCCTTCAAAGCGCACGCCGTGCCCCACCGGCGAGCTCGCGTCGTCGAAAAACCGGAGCCTCAGCCCTTCGGGCGTCGTCATGTTCACTTTCCAGCCGAACGAGACGTCGGCATCGCCCTCCGGCAAGAACTCGGCCGTGCCCTCGACTTCCAGCGTCGAGGCCATGAGCTGGGGTGCGCCCCACAGCGCGCTGTCCAGATGGTGCACGCCCCAGCTCTGGATCCAGCCGGCGCAGTAGTCGGTCAGGAAGTACCAGTTGAAAGCGCACAGGTTCTCCCGGTAAGGTTTATAGGGCGCAGGCCCCAGCCACAGGTCGTAGTTCACGTCTGCCGGAACCGGCGCGAGGGGGATTCTCAACAGGCGCTTTCCGCTCGGCACGGCGGCCGTCACGGTGTGCAGCGTGCCGAGATAGCCGTTGCGGGCCAGCTCGCAGGCGAAGCGGAATCGGCTGTCCGAGCGCTGCTGCGTGCCCGCCTGCAGCACGCGCCCCGTGCGGCGTGTCGTTTCGCAGATCGCGCGCCCCTCGGCGACTGTCAGCGACAGCGCCTTCTCGCAGTAGACATCCTTGCCCGCCTTCATGGCCTCGACGGACATGACCGCATGCCAGTTCTCCGGCGCCGCGACGGTGACCGCATCGATGTCCGGGCGCGCCAGGATCTCGCGGAAGTCCTGAGTGGCGACGCAGTCTTTGCTTCCTGATTTCTCGTGGAACCCGCGGCAGACTTTCGCCGCCTGCGCCCCGCGCACGTCGCACATCGCAAGGACCTGCGCCTCCTTGAAGGCCGACAGCGCCGAGAGGTGGTAGTTGCCGCGATCGCCCAAGCCGATGACACCGACACCGATCCGGTTGCTCGGCGCGACTGCCCCGTCGCGGCCGAGGGCGCGCGCCGGAATGAGCGTCGGCATCGCCAGCGCCGAAGCGGCGGCGGCCATAAACGTTCTTCGTGAAAGCGGCTGCTTCATCGTTCGTTGCCTCCCTTTCGTGCCCGACAGGGCGGGTGCCACTATCGTTGTTTCATCTCCTTCAGATACGCCTGATACATCCGGACGGCCTGCCCGTCCGAGAGGTTGCGGCAGATGACGAGCCGGGCCCGAGCCGTTGCGGCCTCGCCTGCCCGGACGTCACGCCCGAACAGCGAGAGGTAAAGCGAGCGGTGCCCCTCTTCACCATACGGCATCAGCACGGCAAAGCACTCCTCCGGAGGAGCCATGACCACTCCGGCCAAGCCGCTCGCGGCGTCGCGCCTCAGACCGAGCGCCCCCGCGTAACGCGCGACCGGCTTGAAGGTGACCGGATTCGGCGGCCAGAGCCACCTGCCGTCCGCGATGAGCGCCGCAGCCGCATCGTCGCGGGGGAACGAGAGCCAGTCGCCCAGCTCTTTCTTGGCTTCAACGAAGCCGTCTGCGCCGTAGCCATAGGCTGCGGGAAACCCCATGAAATAGGAGGCCATAAAGACCTCGAACCGGCGCAACGGCTGACGGGCGGTCACTGTGGTTGTGACATCCAGCGCATTCGAGGAGGCCCACGCGTACACCGCCAGCAGGTCGAACGGGTGCTGCGCGTCGGCCTGCCACCGCATTTCCACGGCGCCGTCGGGCAGGAGGCGCGCCTGGCTGGGCCAGTTCCGCGCGTCCGGCAGGTAGCGCCGCTCCGCGTCGAGCAGCCGATAATGGGAGAACAGGCCGAGCGACCCCGTGATGTTTACGCCGGTGCCGCACTCCGTCACCGGGCCGATCCCCATGGACTTGCCCTGCGACCGCAACACGCCGCGCAGCATGCCGGTGTCGAAAGAAAACGCGTTGCCCGCCTCGCTGAATCTCAACTCCGCCCGGCCCGCTATGGCGAGCAGACAGATCCCGCACAGCACCCTGCTCCTCTTCATGAGTCCCCCTTTCGCGTCGCGGCATTCCGAAGCCTGCCGAGAACGGGTTATCGCGCCTTCCGAGGACATCCTGGAGAGGGGTTCCCTCCTCCAGCCCCCGACGTCCGCCCTCTGGCCTGCGCCCGCAATCCGCGCCGAACGCGGACCGTCCCGCTATCGCTGCGGCCGAAGATCCCGAGCAGACCTTCCACAATCGCCCGACGCTCAGACGCTTTCGCGATGTGCGGCTCGAAGCCCGCGCGGAGCTTGAGCCCCTCCATCGCCTCCAGCATCAGATCCACGTCCCTGCGCGCGTCTCCCGCCGCGCGCACTCCACCCTGCTGCGCAGCCTCCACAAGGCCGACATAAAATTCGCGGACCTCGCCGTAGAAACGCGACCAGCTCTCCCTCACCTCGCCGTCCTCCTGCATCAGCATGAAGATGCCGGTGGTGAACAGCCTGTTCCGCTGGTCGATGACGCAGGAGTCGACGCTGAACGTCAGCGCGCGCTTCAAGCGCTCCCGCGGATCGGGAAACGGCGCGATCGCCGCCTGCACGTCCTGCCGCCACTGCCGGTAGTAGTGCTGGCAGGCTGCAAGGATCAGCGACTTTTTGTTCTTGTAGTGCCAGTAGAGGCTGCCTTTGGTCACTCCGGCGCGCCCTGCGATCTGGTCGAGGTTGACATTGGAAAAGCCGTTGTCTGCGAACAGCTCGAACGCGCTCTGGGCAAGGCGCGGCGGCATGTGCGGAGCTGAGACACGTGAAATCACACTCTTCATCTTGACCATACTGTACCGTACGGTATGGTCGGGCGGCAAGCACTTTCCAAGAGAAGCAGCATTTATAAATTAAGAGCAGCGCGGTTTAAGGAGGCGCTGGCCGCCAATAAATGCGGGGTGTCGGTCCCGGAACGTCAAAAACACGCATTTAGCGCCAGCCCGCCAACCACCTGCGTGCTGGCATGCTCCTCGCCGTCGATGTATGTTCGGGCGGCCTCGCGCAACCTCCGGTGCAGCTGCTCGTATACCGCCACATAGGGCGAGACCGCGAGCCGGTCAGTGACGTTCCAGTCCAGCGATACCGAGCAGTGAATGTCCTTGAAAGCCCAAGCATCGAACGCGGCGTCATACCGGTTACGCTTGGCGTTGCCAAGCCCGACCCCCGCGCAGAGCGTGAGAGACAGTGGATCGGTCTCGCGCCCCTCTGCCGCCTTGACGAGCGCAAACGTGTGGCCCACATCACCCAGCACATAGACCGCGCCGCATTCATTGTCGATGTCAAACTCCGCCGCCAGAATCGGCGCGAGCCAGAGGTCGGGTAGAGCCATGCCCGCGTTGACAAACCGCGTGTCCGGGTTCTCCTCGCCGTTCCGCGCGTTCACGCGCGGGTGATATTCATAGATGTGGTTGACGAACAGCTCGACCGTCGTGGGCAGCAAGGCGAAGTCGTCCGGCGACACGGCGCACGCGTATCCGGGTCCGAACGCCAACTCCTGATACGTTCCCTTGCGGTTACCGTAACCGCCGTGTTTCTCTCCCCACTTCGTCGTGTCGAAGATCATGGTGCAGTCAAAGGTGAGACCGTGCCACGCGACGGCGGCCTTGGCGGCCATAACCGGCTCCCGGTTATCCACAAGGCCATAGGTGAGCTGACGCGTGCAGAAGTCGAAGGCCACCTCAAAGAAGGGCCTCTCGCTTTTCTCCGCGACACAGACCTGAGTGTTCGTGCTGCCCGTTCCGACGGAGCCGTCCGCCAGAGCCGACTGCATCAACCAGATGCCGCACCAAGCAGCCATCTTGCTGACACGTTGAACGTTCATTGTTTCCATTTCCTTGTTTTCGCCGCTGTCCCGCCCACCGGGTCAGCAGCGAATTCTCGCTGTCTTCGTTGCCGAAAGAGCCGTCTTTGCCGACCGAGTTGAGGAGGCCCGGCAGCAGCACCATCCGTCCCGGATTCTCGCTGAAAAAGGCCGCGCCGAATACGGTGTAGACCGGAAGCTTTGCGCCGCACGACATGAAGGGAACCATAATAATCGTTAAAAAGCGGTTCATCACGAAAGCGGCCTGCGCCATGTACCCCGAATCCTCGAGAAGCGATCGGACGTCTGGCCCGCTTTCATCTCGTTCAGCGTCATCGTTCACCTCGCTGTGTTAGATGGGGCGCACTTTATTAGATTAGACTAACTTCCGCAAGCGAAAAATTTCTTTTCCTCGGAAGTCGTTTCTGGTTGTCGCCCGCATCAAAAGGCAACACGCTGCCGGTTCTTGTCCGCCGACCCCTGCGGCGTCGCGCGCAGCGGTCACGCGGCCGTCATATCCGCGCGACCGCGCCTCGCCCTCGCGCGTATCCCGCCCTTTACAGGGCTGCTTTGCCGATGAGGATCGGATATCCGGCGTTGAAGGGCACCATCCGGACGCCGTCGCCGATCCCGACGGATGCTTTATCGCGGAACCGGTACGCGCCGAGGCCCAAGGGTATTTCCGGAACGCCCGTATCCGTGTCGCCACACCCCAGGTCGCACCCCTCGTCAGGCAACCATCCCGGCAGCAGAACCCCCGCATAGGTGGCCGCTACGGTCCTGGTCCGTCCGGCAGCGTTTACAAACGGGAGTTTGATGGATCCCCTGAAAATGCCGGTCGCCCGGTTGACAGACAGGCTCGTCCGGGTCGGGTTGCTCGCGCCGGGCTGAATTTTCAACGTCTCTCCGGACGCCGCAAGCGGCAGGAACGGCAGCGCGGTTGCCACGCCATAAGCCGCGCTTTCGGGCACAACTCCCGATGCCATCACGGCCGTTGTCCCGCCCGCCGTATACCGGTCAAAATGTTCCTTGAGGTCGTTTTCGCGGTTGTAGTAGAGGCCGGAGACATCCAAGGCCATGTCAAAGGAGGTCTCGGCATGAGCACCCGCATAGGACCAATACGGCTGTATCCCGCCGCACGCCGTCACCGTGCCGGGAGCGACCTCACCCGCCTCCTTCGCGGGGGAGGTGATGGAAAGCAGGCCGGAGAGCTGATGCTTCCCGCTGCGCGTGAAGATCACGAGCCGGGCCGAACCGTCCGCGAACGGCTGCAAGACCGCGCTCCCGCTGTATCCCGTGCCGTCCGCCAGTTTGCCGGCATAGGTCACCTTGCCGGTTTTCGCCGATGTGGTCTTGAGCAAGATCGTCATATACGAAAATCCTGTCGGCGCGTGATTGCCCTCAACCGCCTCGGGCACGAGAGCAACCGTATAGTAACCCAAAAAGCCCGTTGCGGGGTTAACCGTACTCCACGGGGCGATCGCTAGGCTGGCCGTCAAAGGATGCGCAAAATCCGGGTCGGTGATGATCGCGTACGCCTCGTCCACGCTCGGCATCTGAAGGACCAGCCGATAAGCGCCCGTGGAGAAAACCGAGGTCAACACGCCGCTCCCGTCGAATGTCGTCCAGAAGTTTTTCGTCGAGAACGAAACCGTCTTGTCCGGCGTCCGGTATTTCACCGTTGCCCAGCCGGACCTCGTCACGGAGAACGTGAGCACGCCCGTGACGCGAGGGCAGTCGCCCATATCGACGACCGCGCCCTCCGCGCCCCGTATGGATTTCGCGGACGGCGGCGCCACCGTGACTTGGCTGTACGCAAACGTATAGCCCGCCCTTTCGTCAAAGATTCCGCTCACCCTCACATAGACTTTCAGCGGGAGGATCTGATTGAGCGACCAGGTCAACGTCTGCGGCTGCCCCAGGGGCCCGTAGGCCGCGGCGACAGGCAGCGCCGCCGCGTTCGTCTCGGTGAACACCTCGATGTTCACCTGTCCCGCCGGCAAGGCCGCCTGTCCTTCCAGGAGCCGGCCCCCTGCTCCGAACGTGTAGACTTTTCCGGGCTTCGCGCTGAAACTGTACCAGTCTCCGGAATCGGTCGGCGACAGGGTGTGCGCCTGCTGCATCACCGCGTCGGCGATGTTCGTGAGCGCCGTCGCTGTCGAGACCGCGTCGTCGCTTCTGCCGGGAACGGCGTTGTCTTGCACGTCCCAGGCGTCGTCGTTCCAGACCCGACGGATCTTGTTGATGAAGAGACCCGCCGTCACATACGTCCACTGGCGGTAGTGCGTCACCTCGCCCTGATACGAGCCGTCGGGGCGGCACACCACAAACGTCGGCATGTTGAGCGACACGGGAGACCGGTAGCCCTTGACCGCACCGTACCGAGCTTCCAGACTGCGGTTCCGGGCCAAGAGCGCCTCGGATTCCTCCAAGGTGAATAGGCCCGTGTTGGTGTGGCACAGCCAACCGTACTGGACGGCATTCGTCGCCCGGCGGCTCGGCAAATCCAGCCACACCCAGTAAGCGTCACTCGCCTGCATGAACGCCTGCATCTCCGGAGTCGCCATGACCTGCTGCTGCAGGGTGTTACAGTCGGGGCACCACGTCGAGCCAGAGACCAGCAGGTAGAGATTTCTGCCCTCGGCCAAGGCGCGGTTCGTCGCCGCCGCATAATCCATCGTCCACTGGCCGACCACAGCAGGGTTCGTGCACACCGCAGGATAGGCGGGCGGCGTGTAGGTCCAAGCCTGCGCCAGAAGAAGACTCGGCGCCAAGAAAAGTGCCAGCCGCAACGTGTGTAACATGTTCATATCGCTTCTCTCGTCTATTGTATGCACGCGGCCGGGACCGCCCGGTGCAGATAAAATTCAGTTTACGACGCCCGCGCGCGCAAGTCAACCCGTCTGCCCAGGACGCCGGCAACCCCAAGTGCACGCGGCGCGGTCTTGCGGTCTCCTCGATTTTTGCGTATTCTCAGCATGTTGGTCTCGTTAGTTTCACATAAGGGGGTAGCGATTATGCAACTTATACACCGTCGTTCTTTTCTGAAAGGTTCTGTTCTGGCCACACTGGCCGCGGCGCAGGGCCCCGCATTTTCCGCCGAAGGTGCCAAGACGGCGGAAGAGGGGAAAGGTGCGGCAGGAGGGCAGCCGCTGGTGACGACTCCGCCGGCCCTCCAGATTCCCGCGCCCACTTCGATGGGCGTCGCGTGGGGCGTTGGCGCCAGGGCAACCGGTTTCGTCGATGTCGGGCGCAAGGCCGATCTTTCCGATGCCCGAAGGTTTTTTGCCGGCGACGCGGGGCTGAAGGCGTTGGACGACGCGGCCCTGTCGGTGCGGCTCACGGACTTGACGCCCGACTCGGTCTACTACTACCGGACGGGAACCGTTCCCATCGATTTCCAGGGGGCGTACAAGATTCTTCCGGGCGAACCCGTCCTGAGCGACATCGCTTCGTTCCGCACCCTGGGGCCCAGCGCCCCGGCCTCGTTCGCCGTCATCAACGACACGCACGAAAACAACAAGGCCTTTGCCCTGCTTGCCGAAAAGATTGAAGCGCTCAAGCCGGCCGTGACCGTATGGAACGGCGACCTCTGCAACTGGCTGGACCAGATGCCGAAGATGGTGCAGAACCTGCTCAACCCCGGCCTGTGCGGGTTTGCGGTCAGCCGCCCGTTTCTGTTTGTTCCCGGCAACCATGACTACCGGGGTGTGCTCGCCCGCGAGTTGCCGCGTCTTCTGATGACGCGCGAGCCCGCCGAGCGGGACAGCGCCTATTGGAAGCTGGGCCGCAACTTCGCCGTCCGCCAAGGCGACATCGCCCTGATCGGGCTCGACACGGGCGAAGACAAGCCGGACGGGCGCAGCGAGTGGGGACAGCTGGCGCAGTTCGCGCCCTATCGTGAACTTCAGGCCCGGTGGCTGGCCGACGCTCTCGAAAAACCGGAGATCAAGGCGGCTCCGTTTGTCGTGGCCTTCTGCCACATCCCGCTCATCGACGACGCGCCCGGCGCGAATCCGGGCGACCTCGAAGAAGGGTACGCCTCCTGGCAGCGCCCCTGCAACAAGCTGTGGGCCCCGCTTTTTGAAAAGCACGGCGTGCAGCTGGTCGTCACGGCCCACCGGCACAAATTCCGGTTCGACGCTCCGGCGGCGGGCCGCTCTTGGGCGCATGCGGTGGGGGGCTCCGGCTGCGAACTGAAGCCGGACCGCGCCTTGACGGTGCTCGAAGGCAAGGTCGTTGGAGGGCAGCTGAAGCTGATCGCCCACGATCTCACGTCCGGCACCGTCCTTGGAGAGTACACCTTCAAGCCGCGCGCCTCTACATGAGTGGAGGCCTCGCTTTTACCCTTGGCTTCCGTCGCCGCCGCGGCCGGCGTTTACGGACAAGGGCGCCGGGCGGCGGGCCAACCGATTACGCTGAGCGGGCCAGTTCCCGCTCACTTTCCCAATGCGTCGTGAACCTCGTTTATCAGGCCTGCGAGTTGCCGCCGCTTGATCTCCAGGCGCTCACGGTCTTTGGTCCAGTCAAAGACCGAGCCGACGATATCCTTGTCCATCTCCAAGGCGGTTTCGATGCGTTTCAGAAGCTCGGCGTGGCGGGACCTATCGAGTCGGGTTGCCCGGTCCTTCAGCGTGGCAAAGAATTCATAGTCCTCCAGCCCTTCGCGGATGTTTGCAAGCCGCATGCCGGGAATCAGATCGAAGTCCGGTCCCGGGTATGCCAACGTGCCGCTGCCGCGCTCGCCGCCCTCTGACCACTCGGCGTCCGGCCAGCGTTCGGACGGTTTCTTTCCGGCATTTTGCGGTGGCAGGCTGTTCATCATGAAAATGTAGTAGCCGTCCAGCTTGTATTTCCACGCCATCCAGGCTTGGATGCGTGTGGCGATGTAGGGGCGGTGGTAGACGCAGAAGGGCGAGTAGTGGTCCTCTGTGCTCCGCGACGTATAGGAAACTTTGCCGTCCGGGCTCCGGCGGTATTCGATACAGGAGTAGGCCCACAGCTTCTCGCCATAGTGGGCCCGCCGCGCATACATGGCGGCGAGCGCCTCGGGCCTGTCCAGCACTTCCAGATGGGGTGCCCAGGCATCTAGCAAGCCCGCGGCGGTCTTGCCGTCCACGGCTTCAACGGGGTCGGTGCCGAAGTCGAGCAGCTTCAGATCGGGGACGGTTTCGCGGAAGAACTGGTGGTGGCGCAACATCTCACGAAAACGGTCGCCGCCCGGCTCGTCGAAAAGTTCGTAGTAGGAGATATCGTTGATTTCCAGTTCCTTGAGATGCGCGACGTAGGCCAGGAGGAAGTCGCGGTAGACCTTGTTTTCGCGATAAGGCAGTTTTTCCAGCGGCAGCCAACTGCTGGAATTCGTCATGCCCGGCGGCAGGAAGCGTCCCAGCTCTACCGTCTTGCCGGTGGCGCGCTCGAAGACCTTCACCCGCGGGTTATGCAGGTAGCGCGTCCACCCGGAGTTGCAGCTCAGCGCGCTCCAGAAGGCGGTGCTGCCGTTGTCCAGGGCGTTCTTGACGTACTTGTCGAAGGTGGTCCAGTCGAAGGTGAAGTGGCCGTCCGGCTCTGCGGTGATGGGCACCTGTCCGCAGAGAACCGTCCAGTCGCAGGGGAAAGAGCTGACCCGGTAGCGGCCCAGCGTGGCGGCGTGGCGGGCATGTAACTCGGGCGTGTAGGCGAAGTTTCCGTAAAAGCCCCGCCAGTTGCCCGGGCTCAGCCAGAACTCATTGGCGACGGAGCTTTTTTTGGGGAT
>Ga0209066_10005499_pt1 | contig 13334 bp, 13 predicted proteins | sample All_14_2_FD_187198 | JGI IMG/M metagenome (GOLD analysis project Ga0209066, IMG submission 187198) | Freshwater microbial communities in response to fracking from Pennsylvania, USA - Allegheny Zone_MetaG_DW_15 (SPAdes) (version 2) ...
GGAATGCGCCGACGATGACGCCTGGCTCACGGCGCTCGAGGATCGCGGCGGCGAGTCCGATCGCCGCGGTCGAGTCGCGCGGCTCGGTCTCGAGCACGATGTTCGCATCGGCGAGCTCGGGAAGCTCGCGCTCCACGGCGGCGCGGTGGGCGCGCCCGGTGACGACCATCACCCGGTCGGGGCCGGCGATGCCGACGACGCGGTCCCAGGTGTCCCGGAGCAGGGTCTGGCCGCTGCCCGTGAGGTCGTGGAGGAACTTCGGCGCGCCCGCCCGCGAGAGCGGCCAGAGCCGGGAGCCGATGCCGCCAGCGGGGATGACGGCGTACAGCCCGTCGATGACCGGTTGCTCTGTCATGCCATTCAGCCTACGGCGGTGCGGTCGTTCAGCCGCGCGGCGACGACACGTCACGGGGGCGACACCGCCAGGACACGTGCCGGAGGTGTGCTCGACCCAGGCGAACCGGGAGGAGACGGGCCCATGCGCGTCGCAGTCGTGAGCGAGAGCTTCCTGCCCACCGTGAACGGGGTGACGAACTCGGTGGCGCGGGTGCTCGATCGCCTGCGCGAGCTCGGTCACGAGGCGATCGTCATCGTGCCGGCCGCCGGCGCCCCGGCCGAGTACGCGGGGTTCGAGGTGCGCGAGGTCCCGGCGGTCGCCTACCGCGACTTCCCGGTCGGGCTGCCGAGCCCGATCGTGCAGCGCCACCTCGCGGAGTTCGCGCCAGACGTGCTCCACGCCGCGTCCCCGTTCCTGCTCGGCGCGCAGGCGATCGCCGGCGCGAACCGGCTCGGCATCCCCTCGGTCGCCGTGTTCCAGACCGACGTCGCCGGGTACGCCAAGCGGAACCGGCTCGGCGCCGCGACCGCGATCGCCTGGCGCGTCGTGAAGTGGATCCACGACGGCGCCGACCGCACGCTCGCGCCGTCGAGCGCGTCGGCCGCCGACCTCGCCGCCGTCGGCATCAGGCGGGTGCACCGCTGGGGCCGCGGCGTCGACCTCGAGCGATACCACCCGCGCAACCGTCTGGACCCCGCCGCGGTCGCCCTGCGCGACCGGCTCGCTCCGCACGGCGGCGCCGTCGTCGGCTACGTGGGCCGGCTCGCCCCCGAGAAGCAGGTCGAGCGGCTCGACGCCCTCCGCGGGCTGCCGGGGGTCTCGGTCGCCGTCGTCGGCGACGGGCCGTCGCGGGAGTCGGTGCGCCGCCGCCTTCGCGGGATGCCGGTCACGATGCTCGGCGCGCTCGGCGGCCGCGACCTCGCGCTCGCGTACGCCGCGTTCGACCTCTTCGTGCACACCGGCACCGAGGAGACGTTCGGCCAGACGGTGCAGGAGGCGCATGCGAGCGGCCTGGCGGTGGTCGCGCCGCGCGCAGGCGGCCCGATCGACCTCGTCGAGCCCGGCGTCGACGGCGCGCTCTTCCGCCCAGACGACGACGCCGACCTGCGCGCCGCGGTCGCCGCGATCACGGCCGATCCGGCCGCGCGCGCCCGGATGGGCGAGGCCGGCCGCCGCCGCGTGCTCGGCAGGTCGTGGGCCGCGGTCTGCGACGAGCTGCTCGAGCACTACGCGGCGGTCATCGAGGCGCGCGCCAGGCGGGGCGCCCCGGCGCGACTGTCGGTCGACTGACCCCGCCCGGCGGCACCGGGCCCCACCGTTCGTCGGTGCCTGGTGAACGCCGACCGCGACGCGAGCCCATAGACTGAACCCGTCCGCCACCACACCATCGGACCGCGCTCGCGCGGCCACGGAATGCGTAAGGAGGGGCCGCTCGTGGCATCGACGTCGACGGGTACCCTCGATTCCGGCGCATCCGCTGCACCGACTCCGAAGGCGCCACGCTTCGCCGGCACGCTGTATCGCGGCCGCGAGGGCATGTGGTCCTGGGTCCTGCACCGGATCACCGGCGTCGCGATCTACTTCTTCCTGCTCGTGCACGTGCTCGACACGTCGCTCGTGCGCCTGAGCCCCGAGGCGTACAACGCCGTGATCGGCGCGTACAAGACGCCGATCATGGGGCTCGGCGAGATCGCGCTCGTCGCGGCGATCGGGCTGCACGCGCTCAACGGGCTCCGGATCATCCTCGTCGACTTCTGGAGCAAGGGCACGCGCTACCAGAAGCAGCTCTTCTGGGGCGTGATCGTGCTCTGGGTCCTCCTCCTGGCCGGCTTCGTGCCCCGCCAGCTGATGCACATCTTCGGAGGCTGACGATGACCGCGATTCCTGCACCGGGCTTCCGCGAGCCGGCCAAGCGCCGCGGGTTCAACCTCGAGAAGTGGGGCTGGATCTACATGCGCGCCTCTGGCGTGATCCTCGCCGTGCTCATCTTCGGGCACCTCTTCGTGAACCTCGTCGCCGGCGAGGGCGTCAAGGCCATCGACTTCGCGTTCGTGGCTGGCAAGTGGGCCGACCCGTTCTGGGTCGTCTGGGACACGCTCCTGCTCTGGCTCGCGCTCATCCACGGCGCGAACGGCATGCGGACCGTCGTGAACGACTACGCGACGAAGCCGGGCCTGCGCAGGGTGCTCCACGCGCTCATCCTCGTGTCGACCGCGGTGCTGCTGCTCCTTGGCACCCTCGTGATCTACACCTTCGACCCGTGCCCGGCCGGCGCCAGCGCCGACCTGCTGCCGAGCTTCTGCCCCGCGCCGTGAGCGGCGCCGACCCGATTGCGACCATGACCGAGACCAGTTCGACGACCCCGGATGGCGTGCACATCCACCAGTTCGACGTCGTCATCGTCGGCGCCGGCGGCGCCGGGATGCGCGCCGCCATCGAGGCGGGCCCGAAGGCCCGCACCGCGGTGATCACGAAGCTCTACCCCACCCGCAGCCACACCGGCGCCGCGCAGGGCGGCATGGCCGCCGCCCTCGCGAACGTCGAGGAGGACAACTGGGAGTGGCACACCTTCGACACGATCAAGGGCGGCGACTACCTCGTCGACCAGGACGCGGCCGAGATCCTCGCGAAGGAGGCGATCGACGCGGTCATCGACCTCGAGAACATGGGTCTGCCGTTCAACCGGACCCCCGAGGGCAAGATCGACCAGCGCCGCTTCGGCGGGCACACCCGCGACCACGGCAAGGCGCCGGTGCGCCGCGCGTGCTACGCCGCGGACCGCACCGGCCACATGATCCTGCAGACGCTGTTCCAGAACTGCGTGAAGCTCGGCATCGAGTTCTTCAACGAGTTCTACGCGCTCGACCTCGTGATGAACGACGGCAAGCCCGCCGGCATCGTCGCCTACGAGCTCGCCACCGGCGAGCTGCACGTCTTCCAGGCGAAGTCGATCGTCTTCGCGACGGGCGGCTTCGGCAAGATCTACAAGACGACGTCGAACGCGCACACGCTCACCGGCGACGGCGTCGGGATCATCTGGCGCAAGGGCCTGCCGCTCGAGGACATGGAGTTCTTCCAGTTCCACCCGACCGGCCTCGCGGGGCTCGGCATCCTCCTCACCGAGGGCGCCCGCGGCGAGGGCGCGATCCTGCGCAACGCCTCGGGCGAGCGCTTCATGGAGCGCTACGCGCCGACGATCAAGGACCTCGCGCCTCGCGACATCGTGAGCCGCTGCATGGTCCAGGAGGTCGCGGAGGGCCGCGGCGCCGGGCCGCACAAGGACTACGTGCTGCTCGACTGCACGCACCTCGGCGCCGAGGTGCTCGAGACGAAGCTGCCGGACATCACGGAGTTCGCCCGCACCTATCTCGGCGTCGACCCGGTCGTCGAGCCGGTGCCGGTCATGCCGACCGCGCACTACGCGATGGGCGGCATCCCGACGAACGTCAAGGCCGAGGTGCTGCGCGACAACGACACCGTCGTCCCCGGGCTCTACGCGGCCGGCGAGTGCGCCTGCGTCTCCGTGCACGGCAGCAACCGCCTCGGCACGAACTCGCTGCTCGACATCAACGTCTTCGGCAAGCGTGCCGGCAACAACGCGGTGGAGTACGCGACGACGGCGGAGTTCGTGCCCCTGCCGGAGGACCCGACCAAGGACGTGCGCGAGCTCATCGAGCACGTGCGCACGTCGAACGGCTCCGAGCGGATCGCGGCCCTGCGCAAGGAGCTGCAGGACGAGATGGACAAGGGCGCCCAGGTGTTCCGCACCGACGCGTCGCTGCGCCACGTGCTCGGCGTCATCCACGACCTCCGCGGCCGCTACAAGAGCATCGGCATCCACGACCGCGGCAAGCGCTTCAACACCGACCTGCTCGAGGCGGTCGAGCTCGGCTTCCTGCTCGACCTCGCCGAGGTCGTCGTCTATTCGGCGCTGAACCGCGAGGAGTCGCGAGGCGGCCACATGCGCGACGACTTCCCGAACCGCGACGACGAGCAGTACATGAAGCACACGATGGCCTACCTCGTCGGCGACGCGACGTCGCCGGACCCCGAGGACCACATCAAGCTCGACTGGAAGCCCGTCACGATCACGCACTACCAGCCGATGGAGAGGAAGTACTGATGGCGACTGCGACCGCCGAGGCGCCCGCCGAGATGGGCGCGGTCCAGCAGTTCACGGCGACCCTCATCATCCGCCGGTTCGACCCGGAGACGGATGCGGAGCCGCGCTGGCAGGACTTCGACGTCGAGGTCTACTCGACCGACCGCGTGCTCGACGCGCTCCACAAGATCAAGTGGGAGCAGGACGGCTCGCTCTCGTTCCGCCGCTCGTGCGCGCACGGCATCTGCGGCTCGGACGCGATGCGGATCAACGGCCGCAACCGCCTCGCCTGCAAGACGCTCATGAAGGACCTCGACCTCTCGAAGCCCATCTACGTCGAGGCGATCAAGGGCCTGCCGCTCGAGAAGGACCTCATCGTCGACATGGAGCCGTTCTTCGCGGCCTACCGCGCGGTGAACCCGTTCCTCGTGTCGAACTCCGCCCCGGAGCCCGGCAAGGAGCGCCACCAGACGATCGCGGCGCGCGAGGTCTTCGACGACACGACGAAGTGCATCCTCTGCGCCGCGTGCACCTCGAGCTGCCCGGTGTTCTGGACCGACGGCCAGTACTTCGGTCCGGCCGCGATCGTGAACGCGCACCGCTTCATCTTCGACGACCGCGACGACGCCGCCGGCGTGCGCCTCGACATCCTCAACGACAAGGAGGGCGTCTGGCGCTGCCGCACGACCTTCAACTGCTCCGAGGCGTGCCCGCGCGGCATCCAGGTGACGAAGGCGATCGCCGAGGTCAAGCAGGCGATCATGCGGGGATCGCGCTGAGCGCGATCCCCGCATGATCGCGGCCGGTGGCGAGACCCGGTGGGTCTCGGCACCGCGCCGAACGACCAGCACCTCCCAACACCCCGCATGATCGCGGCCGGTGGCGAGACCCGGTGGGTCGCGTCGCACCGCGCCGGAACACCAGCGCCTCCCAACACCCCGCATGATCGCGGCCGGTGGCGAGACCCGGTGGGTCTCGTCGCACCGGCCGCATAGGCTGGCCGGGTGAAGGCCGCGTTCGACCGGGTGGCCGCGCTCGTCGGCCGCGTCATCGCCTGGGTGGAGCGCACGAAGCCCGCCCGCGTCTGGAACCGCTACCTGCGCGCGAGGGGTCCGCTGCTCGCGCAGGGGCTGTCGTTCCAGGCGATCTTCGCCGTCTTCGCCGCGCTCTGGGTCGCGTTCGCGATCGCGGGCTTCGTCGTCCGCGGCGACCCGGCACTGCAGGCGGCGATCGTCGAGGTCCTCGCTCGCGCGTTCCCGGGGCTCATCGACACCGGCGACGGCGACGGCGCGGTGACGCTCGACGCGCTGCTCTCGGCGACGATCCTCGGCTGGACCGGCGCGCTCGCGGCGGTCGGCCTCGTCGGGACGGCGCTGGGATGGCTCGCCTCGGCCCGAACCGCGGTGCGGGCGATCTTCGGCCTCGCCGACGCCACCGGGAATCCGATCCTCCGCACCCTCGTCGACCTCGCGACCGCCGCCGGACTCGCGGCGGCGCTGCTCGTCTCGGCCGCGCTCACGGTCGCGAGCGCCGACGCCCTCGGCTGGGCCTTCGGGGTCGCGGGCATCGGCGCGCAGACGACGATCGGGCTGCTCATCTCGCGCGCCACCGGCATCGCGATCACCTTCGTCGTCGACGCGATCGTCCTCGTGCTGCTCTATCGCGTGCTCGCCGGCATCCCGATCCCCCTGCGCCTGCTCGCCCCCGGCGTCGCCGTCGGCGCCGCGGCGCTCGGCGTGCTCAAGCTGCTCGGCACCCTCCTGCTCGGCGGCGCGACGGCGAATCCGCTCCTCGTCTCCTTCGCCGTCATCCTCGGCCTGCTGATCTGGTTCTCGCTGCTGTGCCAGGTGCTGCTCGTCGTCGCCTCGTGGATCGCCGAGACGGCCGCGGGCCGGGGCGTCGACCTGTCCGGCCGCCGTCGTCCCGGCCACCGCGTCGGCGAGGACCCCTCCGACGTCTCGGCGCGGCGACGCCCGCTGCGCCCGCGGACGCGCCCGGGCCGTGTCGCCCGCGCCGACTAGACTCGGGAACCATGGCTCGCCCCCTGCGCATCGCGACGGTGAACGTCAACGGCGTCCGCGCCGCCTATCGCAAGGGCATGGGCGACTGGCTCGCCGACCGCGACGTCGACATCCTCGCCCTGCAGGAGGTGCGCGCCGAGACGGCGGACCTCACCGGCCTGCTCGGCGACCGCTGGCACGTCGTCCACGACGCCGCGCTCGCCAAGGGACGCGCCGGCGTGGCGCTCGCCAGCCGGGTCGACGGCGCCGCCCGTGCGCCAGAGCTGCACCGCGTGGCGCTCGGCGGCGAGGAGGCCCAGACCTCCGGCCGCTGGCTCGAGGCCGACTACCTCGTCGGCGACCGCACGGTCACGGTGGTCTCGACCTACGTGCACTCCGGCGAGGTCGACACGCCGAAGCAGGTCGCGAAGTACGCGTTCCTCGACGCGATGACCCGGCGACTGCCGGAGCTCGCGGCGCACGGCGAGCTCGCGCTCGTCGTCGGCGACCTCAACGTCGGCCACCGTCCGTTCGACATCAAGAACTGGCGGGGCAACCAGAAGAACTCCGGCTTCCTCCCGGCCGAGCGCGCGTACTTCGACCGGTTCTTCGGGCCGCTCGGCGAGCCCGTCGAGGGCCCGGACGGGTCGGTCGGCACCGGGCTCGGCTGGGTCGACGTCGGGCGGCGGTGGGCCGGCGAGGTCGACGGTCCCTACACCTGGTGGTCGCAGCGCGGGCAGGCATTCGACAACGACACGGGATGGCGCATCGACTACCACATGGCGACCCCGGCGCTCGCGGCGACCGTGGCCGACTACCGGATCGACCGCGCCGCCAGCTACGACACCCGATGGTCCGACCACGCTCCCGTCGTCGTCGACTACCAGCTCTGAAGGACTCCCATGACCCCCAAGCCCCGACTCTTCTCGGGCATGCAGCCGAGCGCCGACTCGCTCCACATCGGCAACTACATCGGCGCGCTGACGCAGTGGCGCGCGCTCCAGGACGACTACGACGCGATCTACTGCGTCGTCGACCTCCACGCGATCACCGTGCCGCAGGACCCGGCAAGGCTGCGCGAGGCGACGCGGCGCACGGCCGCGCAGTACATCGCCGCCGGGATCGATCCGGCCTCGACGATCCTCTTCGTGCAGTCGCAGGTGGCCGCCCATCCGGAGCTCGCGTGGGTGCTCAACACCATCACCGGCTTCGGCGAGGCCGGCAGGATGACGCAGTTCAAGGACAAGTCCGCCAAGCAGGGGGCCGACTCCACCACGGTGGGCCTGTTCACCTACCCGATGCTCATGGCCGCCGACATCCTCCTCTACGACTCGGTCATCGTCCCCGTCGGCGAGGACCAGCGCCAGCACGTCGAGCTCACGCGCGACCTCGCCACCCGCTTCAACTCGCGGTTCGGTGAGACCTTCGTCGTGCCCGAGGCGCGGATCCTCCCCGAGACGGCGAAGATCTACGACCTCCAGAACCCGACGTCGAAGATGTCGAAGTCCGGCGAGTCGCCGCAGGGCATCCTGTGGCTGCTCGACGAGCCGTCCGTGACGGCGAAGAAGCTCAAGTCCGCCGTCACCGACGGGGAGCGCGAGATCCGCTTCGACCCGGCGGAGAAGGCGGGCGTCTCGAACCTGCTCACGATCCTCAGCGTGTTCACGGGCACGCCAGTGGCCGCGCTCGAGGCGGAGTTCGCGGGGCGGGGCTACGGCGACCTCAAGGGCGCGGTCGCGGATGCGGTCGTCGCCGAGTTCTCGCCCGTCCGGGCGCGCGCGCTCGAGCTCCTCGACGACCCCGCCGAGCTCGACCGGGTGCTCAGTGCGAACGCCGATCGCGCCGCGGAGCTCGCCGACGCCACCCTGCGTCGGGTCTACGACCGGGTCGGCTTCCTGCCGCGCGTGCGATGAGCTGGACGGTCGGCGACCCGCCGCCCGTCCTGCGCACGGCTCGGCTCGTGCTCGACCAGCCGACGCTCGAGGATGTCGAGGCGATCGTCGAGTCGTGCCAGGACGCGACCCTGCAGCGATTCGTCCCGGTCCCCGTGCCCTACGAGCGCGAGCACGCGATCGCCTTCGTCGACGGGACGGTCGCGCACGGCTGGTCGACGGGCGAGGAGTGCACCTGGGCGATGCGCGAGCACGAGCGGGGGCCGCTCGTCGGCGTCATCGGGTGGCGGCTCGCGCGTGGCGACGTCGGCTACTGGCTCGGCGCCGCCGCCCGCGGCCGCGGGCTCATGGCCGAGGCGGTCCGCGCGGTCGACGCGTGGCTCTTCGCCGAGCGTGGGGTGCAGACGATCGGGTGGCTGGCCACGGCGGGCAACGTCGCATCGGCGGCGACCGCCAGGGCGGCCGGCTTCCGCTACACGGGCGACGGCGACCTCCCTGCCCCTGGCCGCGACGGCGTCGTCGAACGCGCGTGGTTCGCCGAGCTCCATCGCGACGACGACCCGCTCGTGCGGCACGAGTGGCCGGTGCTGTGACCGGCGCCTGGATCTTCGATCTCGACGACACGCTGTTCGCGCATCGCGAGGCGGTGGTCGCCGGGATCACCGCCTACCGCCACGCGCTCGGCGGCGCGGTCGCCGAGGCGGACGACGACGCCGAGGCACGCCGCTGGCACGCGCTCGAGGAGGAGCACTACCGCCGCTACCTCACCGGCGAGCTCGACTTCGAGGGGCAGCGACGCGAGCGCGCTCGCGCCTTCGTCGCGCCGTTCGGCATCGCGCTCGACGACGCGGCCGCCTCCGCGTGGTTCGACGGCTATGTCGCCCGCTCCGAGGCCGTGTGGCGACTCCACGACGACGCCGTGCCGCTGCTGCGCCGACTGCGCGCGGCCGACCCGGCCGTCCGGTTCGGGATCATCACCAATGGCGACCTCGCCTTCCAGTCGCGCAAGCTCGCCGCGGTCGGCCTCGGTCCCTGGATCGATGCGGTCGTCGCCAGCGGCGAGGTCGGCGTGCGCAAGCCGGACCCCGCGATCTTCCGCATCGCCTGCGAGCGGCTCGGCGTGGCGCCCGGCGACGCGAGCTACGTCGGCGACCGACTGCAGACCGACGCGATCGGCGCGGCCGGCGCCGGGCTGCTGGGCGTGTGGATCGATCGGACCGACGCCGCGACCGAGGCCCAGCTCGCGGAGGCGGCCGCGGCCGGCGTCACGCGGATCCGGAGCCTCGACGAGCTCGGCTGACCCGCGAGCACGGCCCGCCCCGTCCGATGATGGGAGCCACGACCGCGCCGCGGGTAGGCTTGTCGGTCGGTTCCGTCGCAGTGGGCGGCGGACGCAGGACAGGAGCATCGTGGCCGAGCAGCCCGTTCCCACCGCAGCACTGGAGCCCGAGGAGCGCGAGAACCTCGAGCTCGTCAACGCGAACCCGAGATCGCGGGTCATCGTCGCGAGCCTCGTCGGCACCTCGATCGAGTTCTACGACTTCTACGTCTACGCGACCGCGGCCGTGCTCGTCTTCCCCACGCTCTTCTTCGCCAACGACGACCCGACCGTCGCCCTGCTCGCCTCCTTCGCGGTCTTCGGCGTCGCCTTCGTCGCGCGGCCGATCGGCTCGATCCTCTTCGGCCACTTCGGCGACCGCATCGGTAGGAAGGGCACCCTCGTCGCCTCGCTGCTCACGATGGGCATCGCGACGTTCGTCATCGGCCTGCTGCCGACGGCGCAGACCCCGGGCTGGGAGGTGCTCTCCCCCGCGCTGCTCGTGCTCATGCGGTTCAGCCAGGGCCTCGGCCTCGGCGGCGAGTGGAGCGGCGCCGCGCTCCTGGCGACCGAGAACGCGCCGAAGGGCAAGCGGGCGATCTACGGCACCTTCCCGCAGCTCGGCGCGCCGATCGGCTTCATCCTCGCGAACGGCATCTTCATCATCTTCGGTGCGACGCTCACCGACGAGCAGTTCCTCGCCTGGGGGTGGCGCGTGCCGTTCCTGCTCAGCGCGATCCTCGTGATCATCGGCCTCTACGTGCGCTTCCGGCTCGTCGAGACGCCCGCCTTCCGGCGCGTCGTCGAGCAGGGCCAGGTGGCCGCGGTGCCGCTCGCGCGCGTGTTCCGCACGAGCTGGCGGCCGCTCATCCTCGGGACGTTCATCATGCTCGCGACCTACACGCTCTTCTACCTGATGACGACATTCACGCTCACGTTCGGCACGAAGCCCACCGACGCCGACGTGCCGGGGCTCGGCTACCAGCGCGAGACCTTCCTCGTCATGATGATCATCGGCGTCGTGTTCTTCGGCGTGTTCACGCTCGTCTCCGGCCCGCTCGCGGAGCGCTTCGGGCGACGCTGGCTCCTCGTCTGGGTCACGATCGCGATCGTCGCGTTCGGGCTGCTCTTCGTGCCGCTCTTCGCCGGCGGCACCGTCGGCGTCATGGCGCTGCTCGTCATCGGGTTCACGCTCATGGGCCTGACCTTCGGCCCGATGGCGGCCGTGCTCCCTGAGCTGTTCCCGACGAACGTGCGCTACACGGGCTCGGCGATCAGCTACAACCTCTCGAGCATCCTCGGCGCCGCGGTCGCGCCGTTCATCGCCGTCGCGCTCTGGGCGGCCGCCGGTGGCAGCCCCGTGCTCGTCGGCAACTACCTCGCGCTCATGGGGCTCATCACGCTCGGGGCGCTCCTCATCTCCCGCGAGACGAAGGACGTCGACTACACCGACACCGTGGCCTGACCCTCGCGGCGCGCGAGTATGATGTCGCTGCACACGTGCTCCGGGGTCGGTGAAATTCCGAACCGGCGGTGACAGTCCGCGAACCCCGCGGCGGCCCGGTCTCCTGACCGGATCCGCGACGGGGCCGACTCGGTGGAACTCCGAGACCGACGGTGACGTCGATTGCGTCCAGCAGTCGTCGAAGTCCGGATGAGAGGCAGCACGCGCGCCGGAGGTCCGACATCGGACGGCCGGCGCGAGCGTTCGCGCATCCCCGGAGTCCGACGACGGGAACCGGGATGGACGAGACGACGCCGATCGAGGACGCGGCCCTGCTGCGCGCGGCCATGTCGCGCGCCGTCGAGCTCGCCGCCCTCGGCCCGCTTGCCGGGGGCAACCCGCGCGTCGGCTGCGTGCTGCTCGGCCCGGACGGCGCGACGGTCGCGGAGGGCTGGCACCGCGGCGCCGGCACCGCGCATGCAGAGGCCGACGCCCTCGCGCACGCCCGCGGCGCCGCGGTGGAGACCGCGGTCGTGACCCTCGAGCCGTGCGCGCACCACGGCAGGACGGCGCCATGCGCCGACGCGCTCATCGCGGCCGGCGTGCACCGCGTCGTGTACGCGGTCGGCGACCCGGCCGACGGTGCCGGCGGCGGCGCGCGCCTTCGCGCCGCCGGCGTCGAGACCGTCGCGGGCATCGGCTCGGAGGCGGTCGAGGCGCAGCTGCACTCGTGGCTCACCGCGGTCCGCCGCGGCCGGCCGTGGACCACCGTGAAGTGGGCGCAGTCGCTCGACGGCCGCGCGGCGGCCGCCGACGGCTCGAGCCGGTGGATCACCGGCGCCCCCGCCCGCGCGGACGTCCACCGGCGGCGCGCCGAGTCGGACGCGATCGTCACCGGCACCGGCACCGTCATCGCCGACGACCCGGCCCTCACGGCGCGCGACGACGCCGGCGCGCCCCTCGGCCACCAGCCGCTGCCCGTCGTCGTCGGCGCGCGGCCCGTCCCGGAGGGGGCGCGGCTGCGCCGACACCCCGCGGGGCTCGTCGAGGTCGGCGCCCAGCCGCTGCTCGAGGTGCTCACGGGACTCCACGGCCGCGGCATCCGACGCGTGCTCGTCGAGGCCGGCCCGGCGCTCACGAGCGCGGTGCTGCGCGAGGGGCTCGCCGACGAGATCGTCGCCTACGTCGCGCCGGCCCTCATCGGCGGCCCGATGACGACGATCGGCGATCTCGGCGTCACGTCGATCGCCGACGCCATCCGACTCGACCTCCACGAGGTCGCCCGCCTCGGCGACGACCTCGCCATCACCCTGCGACCGCGGCGCACCGCCGCACCGGAAGGAGCATCCTGATGTTCACGGGACTCATCGAGGAACTCGGCGAGGTGATCGCCGTCGAGCCCGCCGGCGACGGCATCCGCATCACCGTGAGGGCACCGCTCGCGGTCACCGACGCGGCGCACGGCGACTCGATCGCCGTCTCCGGGGTGTGCCTCACGGTCATCGGCAGCGGCGTCGACTGGTACGCCGCCGACGTCATGGCCGAGACGCTCGCGGCGACGACGATCGGCCGCCGCGGGCCTGGCGACCGCGTGAACATCGAGCGGGCGCTGCGCGCCGACGCCCGGCTCGGCGGGCACGTCGTCCAGGGGCACGTCGACGGCGTCGCCCCGGTGCTCGAGGTGCGACCAGGCGAGGCGTGGCGCGTCATCCGCTTCGGGCTCGACCCCGAGCACGCCCCGCTCGTCGTGCGCAAGGGCTCCATCGCCGTCGACGGGGTCTCGCTCACGGTGAGCGACGCGGGCCGCGACTGGTTCGAGGTCTCGCTCATCCCCGAGACGCTGCGAGCGACGACGCTCGGCGCGCTCGAGGTCGGCGACGTCGTGAACATCGAGACCGACATCCTCGCGCGGCACGTCGCGAGACTCGCCGAGTTCGGGGCGGGGAGGGCGGCATGAGCCTCGCGACGATCCAGGAGGCCGTGGACGCGATCGCGGCAGGACGCCCGGTGCTCGTCGTCGACGACGAGGATCGCGAGAACGAGGGCGACGTCATCATCGCGGCGTCGCTGGCGACGCCCGAGCTGCTCGCCTGGATGATCCGGGTCACCTCCGGCTACCTCTGCGCGCCGATGCCGGCCGACCTCGCGGACCGCCTCGCGCTGCCGCCGATGGTGGCGAGGAACGAGGACCCCCGCTCGACCGCATACACGATCTCGGTCGACGCCGCGGCGGCCGAGATG
>Ga0209066_10005501_pt1 | contig 13326 bp, 8 predicted proteins | sample All_14_2_FD_187198 | JGI IMG/M metagenome (GOLD analysis project Ga0209066, IMG submission 187198) | Freshwater microbial communities in response to fracking from Pennsylvania, USA - Allegheny Zone_MetaG_DW_15 (SPAdes) (version 2) ...
AAACGTACTGAATAAATTAATAGATATGGGGTTTAATCTGTCATTAGATGATTTTGGAACGGGATTTAATTCACTAAATTATTTGCTTCGGGTTCCGGTTAACAGCGTTAAAATTGACAAGTCATTTATCGACGGCCTGCCGAATAATAAAAACAGCATGGCAATCGTAAAAGCAATTATAACCTTGTGTCATGCTTTGGATAAAAAAGTTATTGCTGAAGGCGTAGAAACACTGGAACAAACACAGTTCCTGAAGCAGGAAGGTTGTGACGAAATACAAGGCTATTATTTCTCCCCCCCTGTTCCTGCCAATGAGCTTAAAATCCTTATTTCTGAAAACAAAAAATTGATCTGCTAGATGGATGAAATACTGTAAATGTTTGCCATTATGTAGATATGCAACTGGAAATAATGATCACAAAATCACCCTGCTCCCCCATATTAACCCAGGCTGTTATAAAAAAATACGGAAAATATTTGGGCTTATAACAAAAGTATGGTACGGTGGAAAAGATTATTAACTTTTGAGGATTGAAATTATGATTGTTCCTGTCTCATCGCAGCATTACTCGCTTCCTGCTAAAAGTATTGCATTATTAAACAGTCAAACTGCCTCTGCTACCGCTACCACCACCTCGACCACCACCGCTTAATTCAGCGTTTCATTTTCCAATACGACATATATAAAAAAATTAAACGCTCACGGGTTGTTACCCTTTTGCACGCTATTTTTTTATCAAAATTCTGGTGATCTATTATGAACGATAAACAAGTTTACGCTATTCACAAATTTGGCGGCAGCAGTCTGGCCGATGCAAAAAAATTCATGGCAATTAAATCATTACTAAAGGGAAAAGATGACATTGTGGTGGTTTCTGCCATGCAGGGAGTGACCTCAGCTTTGCAAGACCTGCTCGATTTAGCCAAAAATGGTCTGGATTACCTGCCGGCATTGAGTGCCCTGGAAGAAAAACATGTCATGCTGGTCAGTGCGCTATCCCTGAATGATTTATCTCATGTGATTCAAAGCGATATCTTGAAAATAAAGGATATTTTATACGCCGTTTATTTAACTCGCTCCTACTCGATTGATACACAAGGACTTATTTTAGGATATGGCGAATTATGGTCGGCAATCATTCTGAAAAACCATCTTGGCCAATATCATAACGTTGCCTTTTTAGATGCGACGGACGTGCTTTTTATCTATGAAAAAGAAGGCATGATTTGTATTGACTGGGAGCGAAGTAAAGCAGCGCTGCTCCGTGCATTGCAAGACGTTGCTTTTGAACAACTTGTTATTCCAGGATTTATCGCATCAACACTGGACGGACAGCGGACAATACTTGGCCGTAATGGCAGTGATTTTTCTGCGGCAATTTTTGCGAATTTATTTAATGCGCGTTCATTAACGATTTGGACTGATGTTGATGGCATTTATTCTGCCAATCCGAATCTGGTGCAATCAGCTTTTGTTATTCAATCCTTATCCTACAAAGAAGCCTTTGAGCTTGCTTATTTTGGCGCGAACGTATTGCATCCCATGACAATTGCCCCTGTTGTCGAGCAACAAATACCCATTCATATAAAAAACAGCTTTAATCCTGATGCACCAGGCACTTACATTTCACACGAAACAGGAAAGTCATCGCATCTTGTTAAAGGCATCAGCTGCATTGAAAACGTTTCGCTCATTAATATCGAAGGTAGTGGGCTTATCAGTGTTTCTGGCATCGCTTCACGCGTCGCTGATATTCTCAATCGAGCACATATTCATGTCCTGTTGATTGTTCAGGCCAGTTCCGAGCATTCCATTTGTTTTGCCATACCAGCGGCCTGTGTTAACAAAGCCCGGCATGTCTTGATGGAGAATCTGCAATCGGACATTGAACGAAAGCAGCTTGAGGGTATTCATGTTGATCCTGATTGCGCAATTTTATCGGCTGTTGGAGACGAAATGATTGGCGCGACGGGGGTTGCAGGCAAGCTTTGCACAGCCCTGTCCAAATCAAATGTGAATATCCGCGCAATTTCTCAAGGCTCATCCGAGCGTAATATTTCAGTGGTGATTAAAAGCGCAGATGTAAATAAAGCCATGCAAGCAGTACATACAGGCCTTTACCTTTCGCGTAAAACTTTATCCATCGGCTTGATAGGCCCAGGCTCTGTTGGCAAAAGTTTACTGCAACAGATCTGTCAATCGCTTGAGAAGCTTCGTTCAAGTCATCAGATAAACCTTCATTTGCGCGGGATCATGAATAGCCAGAAGATGCTGCTAACCGATACAGCCATGGATCTGCAGCATTGGCAAGATGATTTTAGTCATCATGCCATCGAAGCCAATCTGGAGAATTTTGTCCGTCATATTGCTGCTGATAATATGACTCAAGCGGTCATCATTGATTGCACAGCCAATAAAATGATTGCACAGCAATATTTACATTTTATGGAACAAGGAATACATGTCATTACCCCGAACAAGCACGCCAATGCTGGCGATGCAGGCTACTACAAGCGCTTGAAAGAACGAGCCAGGGCCAACAACCACTATTTTTATGAAGCAACGGTTTGCGCCGGATTACCGGTAATCAGCACCTTGCAAGATCTGATTAAAACTGGAGATGACATACTTGAGGTTGAAGGAATTGTATCGGGAACACTCAGTTATATTTTCAACGAACTGGCAAAAGGCAGACGTTTTTCTGACGTGGTTATTGACGCAAAAAATCGGGGGTTTACCGAGCCTGATCCACGTGAAGACTTGTCAGGTATGGATGTTGCCCGTAAATTGGTATGTTTGGCGCGTGAAATTGGCCATGACGTCGGAATTGAAGATGTGGCTGTTTATGACCTGGTTCCACCAGAATTAGCATCATGCAGTCAACAGGAATTTATTGCTAATCTGGCAAATTACGACCACAAGATGGATGACCTCGTATCTCAAGCCAAAGCAAGCAATCAACGCATTCATTATGCGGGCTCTATCAGTCGGGATGGCACATTGCAAGTTGCTCTTAAATTGCTGCCCGGCGAGCATCCCTTCTCAAGGCTGGAGGGAACCGACAATATGCTGATATTTCGTACGAAAAGATACGATGAACGGCCGCTTGTTATTCAAGGACCAGGAGCAGGCGCTGAGGTGACTGCCGCGGGCATTTTTGCTGATTTATTGCGTTTGGTATCCGTTATATCTTAGGAGGTGTGTATGAGTAAAATTAATTCATCTATTCAAATGGTCAAAGCCTTCGCGCCCGCAACTTGTGCAAATGTTGCAGTTGGATTTGATATTTTGGGATTTGCTTTCGCAGCCCTGGGTGATTTCGTCACGCTAACAAAGCGTGACGACAGCCAAATCATAATTGAATCCATTCATTCAAAAGAAACATTACCTTTTGTTGCTCATAAAAACACGGCATCGCTTGTTGTCCAAAAATTTTGTCAACACGTAAATCTGGATATCGGGTTTTCGATTCATATTCAAAAAGGCATTCCCTTGTGCTCAGGCATGGGGGGATCGGCTGCCTCAGCCGTTGCAGCGTTGGTGGCATGCAATCATTTCCTGACGTCTCCTTTGTCTAACAATGAGTTGGCACATTTGGCTTTATTTGGTGAGCAAGAAGCCAGCGGAGAAGCACATGCCGACAACATTGTGCCCTGTCTTTTTGGTGGTTTCACCTTGATTCAGTCGCATACTCCGATGGACATTGTAACGCTACCCGTTCCGGACCTGTATTGTGTGTTGTTACATCCTCATTTGCAGATAGCAACACGAGATGCGAGGGCCGCGCTTAAAAAAGAGATTACTTTAGCTGATTATGTCCGACAATCGGCTAATTTGGCTTCTTTCATCGCTTCATTGTATGAAAAAGATTATCAACTCATGCAAAAGTCCATGCAAGATTTGATCATTGAACCTCAGCGCGCAAAATTTATTCCCGAATTTTATTCCATTAAAGAAGCAGCCCTGCAAGCTGGCGCCCTGGGTATGTCATTATCTGGTTCCGGTCCTGCTTTATTTGCCTTTGCTCGCAGGATAGAGGAAGCCGAAGCGATTGCCTCGGTAATGGGTGCAATCTTGAAAAAGAAAAATATTGATTTCGATTGCTGGATTTCACCCATCAGCAAACAGGCCGCACATGTTGTTCATGAGGAGAGGAAGCTATGAATTTTATCAGCACACGTAATCCAGCCATTGCAAGAACCTTGTCCGCTGCGATCCAGGAAGGTTTGGCTGCGGATGGCGGCTTGTTTGTTCCGGAGTCGATGCCTGAGGTAGATAGTGATTGTTTTCCACCGGAGCTTTCTTATCCCACGTTTGCTTCCCGATTACTGACGCATTTTTTCAACACGGATCCATTGGCATCGAAGTTGGACGCTATGTGTCAGCGGGCTTTTAATTTTCCTGTTCCACTCAAACAATTAGACCATCATTTATTTGTTCTGGAGCTTTTTCACGGCCCTACCTCTTCGTTTAAAGACATTGGTGCGCGCTTTTTGGCTGAATGCTTGAACGAAACGGCGGATGGTCAAAAAACAATCCTGGTTGCCACATCCGGTGATACCGGTTCAGCCGTTGCCAGCGCCTTTCATGGAAAATTACATTATCGTGCTGTTATCCTTTATCCAGATGGCCAGGTTTCAGCCAATCAAGCGCATCAAATGACGTGTTGGGATGAGAATATTTTTGCTTTTGCCGTTGACGGAAATTTTGATCACTGTCAGCAACTGGTTAAATCGGCATTTTTTGATCCGGAATGGCAAGCGGCCAGGCTCAGTAGCGCCAACAGTATTAACATTGGCAGATTGTTACCGCAAATGACGTATTATGCCTGGTGCAGTCTGCAATTCTACAGAACACATGGGGTCAAACCCGGATTTATTATCCCAAGCGGCAATCTTGGCAATGCCACGGCCGCATACTGGGCGAAAGCAATGGGTTTCCCCATCCGTGAAATCCAGTTGACAACCAATGCAAACCGGGTCTTGCCGGATTACCTGAGCAGCGCTCATTACGAACCCAAACCCGGCATCAAGACGATTGCAAATGCAATGGATGTAGGAGACCCGAGCAATCTTGAGCGCTTGAATCATTTATTTAACCAGTTTGAAACCTTGAAAAAACAGGTTAAAGCGATGAGTGTTACCGATGACGCCATTCGCAAAACAATCGTGCAAATTTACAAGCACCATCAGTACATTAGTTGCCCTCATACCGCGACGGCTTTTCATGCACATAGCCAATTAGACGATCAAGCATGGATAGTCGTTGCAACGGCGGATCCTTGTAAATTTACCGAAATCATTGAGCCGCTTATCAATGTCCAGGTTCCCCTGGCGCCACAATTAAAACAATTACTTGATATGCCCAATAAAATCAGGCGAGTAAGTGCCAGTCTGGCTGCAATAAAAAAACTTCTTCCATAACTTCATCCGATGAGCCCAGGCCCTGGTAGCTGTTTGCAACGGGGCCAGGGCCGCATAGCCGTCAGGTTAAGGGAAAAGCTTCGGTTTATCAGGTGGCACCGTGCCACAATCAGGAGACCCTTCGCTGCGCTCTGGGCGACACGCTTGAGCATCAGAGTGAAGGGCAGTCTCGCAACCCACAACGCAATCCAAACGTGTCGCCCAGAGCGAAGCGAAGGGTCTCCGTACGCTCGCTTGGCGCCGAAATTTTCCTCTTAACCTGACGCCATGGGCCAGGGCCGCAACCTATACCACTTCGCGGCCGGTCTGTGCTCAAGATCTTCCCAAACTACCGAAGGTACTGGAGGGGTGGCAGGGTACTGTTAATTCTTTGGCGCGGAACGCAGTGAGCACCAAAAATTCACAGTACCCTGACAGGACCCCGACGCTTCGATCTATTGTGCGGAGCGTGTTTTTCTCTACCCATGCGACAAACCATTCGTTGCGCAGGCGTCTTCGCAGAAGGCCAGATCTTTTTCGACCTGGATGGTTGCGTGCTGGATTTTGTGTTTTTCTTTTAATGCGTGGACCAGGTTATGGCGGGCTTCGTCGCTGAGTTCTTTGTTGGGCATTAACAGGTGGACGGACAGCGCGTTTTCCTGGGTGCTGAGGGCCCAGATGTGCAGGTCGTGGACCTGGGTTACGCCGTCTTCGGCTTGTAACATGTCACGTACAGCGCTCAGGGAGATGCCGCGGGGGACAGCGTCGAGGATTAGGCGCAGGCTGTCTGTGAACAGGCTCCAGGTACCTTTGAGGATGATGAAGGCGATTAACAACCCTACCACAGGGTCAATCCATAACCAGCCGGTGAAGTACAGTATCCCTGCAGCGACTACCACGCCGAGGGATATCAGTGCGTCATATAATAGATGCAGGTAGGCAGCCCGGATGTTTAAATCCTCTTTGCCGCCCATAAACATCATGGCGGTGGTGCCGTTGATGACGATGCCGATCGCGGCCACGATCATCACGGGAATGGCCTGTACTTCGGTGGGAGAAAACAGTTTGTACATGGCTTCTGTGGCGATGATTCCGCAGGAGAAGACCAGCAGGATGCCGTTGGCCAGAGCGGAGAGGATGGAGGTTTTTTTCATGCCGTAGGTGGATTTTTCGGTTGCTGATCGTTTCAACAGTCCGTTGGCTATCCAGGCCATCACGAGGCCGAGAACATCGCCGAGATTGTGTACGGCGTCTGCCAGCAAGCTGGTGGAGTTAGCGGTGATGGCGAAGAAAATCTGGCAGAGAACGAACAGGCCGTTGGCGGTGATCGCGATAAAAAAAGCGCGGTTAAAGGTGGGTGCTGCGCCGTGGCTGTGGTCGTGTGAATGCCCGCCGCCTGTGTGATGATGACCGCCCATTAATTGCTCCTTAAGTTAACGATTAATTACCCTGCCACAATCAGGAGACCCTTCGCTGCGCTCTGGGCGACACGCTTGAGCATCAAAGTGAAGCGGCGATCTGCAACCCGCATCACAGCCCGAACATGTCGCCCAGAGCGCAGCGAAGGGTCTCCTGATGCTGGCTCGGATGCCCTGCATCCATGGATCTTATTCTTCTTCTGTTCCGTAATAACTCACGCCGATTTTAATACGTTCGCGTTCGTTTTTCTTACGCCAGGCGTTGGTATCGCGCAGGGAATACACGCAACCGCAGTACTCTTGTTGATAAAAATTTTCCCGCTTGGCGATTTCATACATTCTGGCTGATCCGCCGTCTTTACGCCAGTTATATGTCCAGTATTGCATACCAGGATATCTCGCCGCAGCACGCAGGCCGGAGTCGTTGATTTGATTCATGTCTTTCCAGCGTGATATGCCGAGCGAGCTGCTGATCAATGAAAAACCATGCTCGTGTCCATACAAGGCAGTTCGCTCAAAGCGCATGTCAAAGCAGGCGCTGCATCGTTTGCCGCGCTCAGGCTCCCATTCCATACCTTTGATGCGCTCAAACCAGTTGTCTTTGTCATAATCGGCGTCAATAAATGGAATGTTATGTTTCTGTGCAAAAGCGACATTTTCCTGTTTGCGGATTTCGTATTCCTGAATCGGATGAATATTCGGGTTGTAAAAAAAGATGGAAAAATCGATCTTTGAAAACAACAAGGCCTCCATCACTTCACCCGAACAAGGTGCGCAGCAGGAATGTAATAATAATTTGTCAGCTCCGTCTGGCAACACCAACACTTCACGATTAACCATGACCCACCGTCTCCAAATTGATAAAATGTTCGCGATAATAGACCAGTTCTGCAATCGAATCCTTGATATCGTCCAAAGCCAGATGCTTCGATTCCTTGATCACGCCGTTTAACAACTTCGGTTTCCAGCGTTTGACCAACTCTTTCAGGGTGCTGACATCCAGGTTGCGATAATGAAAAAACGCCGCCAGATTCGGCATATATTTATACAAAAAACGTCGGTCCTGGCAGATGCTGTTTCCGCACATCGGCGACACGCCTTTGTCTATAAATTGTTGCAAAAAGGTGATGGTTTGTTGTTCTGCCATCGCTTCGCTGATGCTGGATTCGTTGACGCGTTTGACCAGACCGGACTGATTGTGTTGCCGGGTGTTCCACTCGTCCATGGCGGCCAGGCGTTCGGCAGATTGATGCACCGCCAATACAGGCCCTTCGCCCAGAATATTTAAATGCAAGTCGGTCACAATGGTGGCTATTTCAATGATGCGATCGGTTTCCGGTTCAAGCCCGGTCATTTCCAAATCAATCCAAATCAGGTTGTTGTTATTTTTCATTTTTTTTCCGGGAAATTAAAATCTGTTGGATGCTGGCTACACGCCGCTGATGCAGCTCATGTTTGATAGCAACCCCTTCATAACCTTGTTCAATCAACTCATTGACCGATACAGCCAGACAGTCTGCGAGGATCTGCCGCCAGACTTCGGCTTGTTCATAGTGTATTTTTCGACCGCGACCTTGCGAATCGGCCTCACAAGCCAGCAACAGTTTATCAAATAATTGCGGACGCCGAAACGCATCCGTTTTTTCGAGTATCTTCACAATGGTGTCCGCGCGTAATTCAGACAGTTTATGAATATTCAAATGATAACGTGAGGCCATAACTGCAAGATGACGATACTCCACCGGGATGCGCAAACGTTGACACAGGGCTTCAATGGGTTTGACGCCCAACTCCTCATGCCCGTGATGGCTGGGCCAGTTGCTCATGGGCGTTTTGGCCTTGCCCAGATCATGCACAACTGCGGCAAAACGCACCACCGGATCGACTGACAATTCCACGGCCGCCTGCAATACCATCAAAGTATGCACCCCGCTGTCGATTTCCGGGTGATGCCTGGGGGGATTGGGCACGCCGAACAGCCGATCCAGCTCCGGCAAAATAACGGCAAGCGCGCCACAGGATCGCAGCGTGCTGATGAATATTTCCGGATTTTTTTCTTCCAGGCTGCGCTGCCATTCCTGCCAGACGCGCTCGGGCACCAGATGCGCCAGCTCGCCGGCTTTCACCATGCGATACATCAGCGCGCGCGTTTCCGGCGCCAGGCGAAAACCCAAATGATGATAACGCGCCGCAAAACGAGCCACGCGCAAGACGCGTACGGGATCTTCGATGAATGCATCGGACACATGGCGTAACAGTTTGGCTTCAATATCTTTCACGCCATGAAAGGGATCGATCAACTTGCCCTGATCATCCATGGCAATGGCGTTGATGGTCAAATCGCGGCGCAGCAAATCCTCTTCCAGGGTCACCTGCGTACCGGCCTCCAGCGCAAAGCCATAATAACCCGGCGCTGTTTTGCGCTCGGTTCTGGCGAGCGCATATTCTTCCCGCGTTTCAGGATGAAGAAAAACGGGGAAATCCCGGCCTACCTGTTGATAGCCCTGCTGGCGCATTTGTTCGGGTGTCGCACCGACGACGACCCAATCACGCTCTTTAACGGGCGTACCAAGAATGCCGTCCCGAACGGCCCCACCTACCAGATACACTTTCATTACTTGACCTTCATGCGTATTTATTGACCTTTAGTGATATAATTAAAGCATATCAGGATTGCAAATGACTTGCGACCATTGTACCGGAAAATAAAGCATGCCCATACCATCAGAATTTTATCACCTGCAAACCCGGGCAACGCGGCAATACACCCGTGTTCCCACGGGTAATCTGGATGTTGGTCAGCTGATAGTGTCAAAACCGGTATGGATATTACCAGCCAGCCTTCAACTCGGCCCCAAAAAACTGATTTTGAACGACTGGACCTTGTCAGACTGGACACCCAAAAAAACCCAAGCTGTGCAGGCCATGTTTTCGAATTTGATCGGCCAGGGCTTTACGCTGTATTGCTATTGGGAAGGGAGTCTCCTGCCTCTGACCAGAGATAATTTATACCTGCTCAACGATGCAATGTTTCGGGTTCGCATAGGTCTGAACGCCCCTCAGGACGTACTGGACAAAGCAGCCAAACAGTATCGCCTGGCTCGTGACAGCATCTTCATTCTTGATGATTATTGGCTATCGTACTTGATAGCAGACGAACAGGAACGGCCGCCGCGCAGCTTGAGAGTCAGTCATTATTTTGCCCTCAATGATGATGAGGGCTTGCGCTTGCCGGAGATAATGGAGCAAGCGTTTCCTCCTCTGGAATACATTATTGACGATATGATGGAAGCGAGGACAGCCATCCATGATCAGGTCTTTGCCATTCTCGACCACGACTTCCCTTTGGCGCAAAGGATAAGCGAGCATAGCGTTGTCTATATTGGGGAACACGAAGAACAGGGCTTTTTAAGCGACCATCCTGACCAGTCGAAGATAGTGGAACTGCGATCAGAAAGCGAAGATCCATTCCAGTTTCTCTTGCCTGGCAGCTTGCCCGGGCTTGAAATATTGGAAATCCAGCACAGTGAGGAACAACTGGCCAGATTCGCTGTTGCCGCTCCCCAGGTCCGTACCTTGTTCATCAATGACTGGCAAGATGTCTGTGGCTTCGATGGCTTGAAACCCTTCACTCAGGTTAGCAATCTGGCCATTTCTGGCAGTCATTTTGAGCTCGGCGATCTCTATGCTCTGTTACATTTTTGCGCTACCCGCTTACCCAATCTGAACATGCTGGCCTTGACAAATTGCGTCATTACCGGGAATGAGGCAAGCACCGGCCTTGTTGCTGACTTCGGCAATCTGGACGCCCTGACTCGTCTGGATCTCTCATTAAGCATGATGGACATGTCCGTCATGAACAGCTTGCTCGCCCGTACACCTAATGTAAGACACTTGCTCATCGGAGGACGTGGGGAGGAAAACTACAGCGAGAGCCCTCGCATGAATGAACTCAATGTCGAAACGCTGGCTCAACTGGAATCCCTTAAATTGACTTCCTGTCCGTTGTCAGGGGAAGAATTCAATAACTTGTGCAAGCGATTATCCCGGCCGAGCCGACTGATATTGAAAAAATTGTCCCTGAAATTTCTGTCTGAAGAAACCTTGAATACCAGCATGTCGACGCTTGCAGAACTGGTGCTGGAACATTGCGATATATACCCCATGGAGCTTCAGGCAATTCGTTCCCTGTGTCCCAATATCACCACGCTGGAGCTGATCAATCCCCGCAATATGTTTGCCGATTTCTCTCTTGCCATCCCTCCTTTGGCAAAATTGAATACCGTTTATCTAAACGATTCTCAAAACCGCAAGCAAATAAACAGCGAGCTGATGACCTCATTGTTGAACCCCTCTGATTTTCCCATGATGAGCTGCATTCTTTTGCGGGATTGTTACGATATATCGGTTGCCAGCATCGAGGAATCGCAGGCTGATTATCCCGACATCCGGATACTGGACTCACACCCCGGCATGACCGAGGCCAAACTGCAAGACATTGCTCACACGCCCCGCCCCGTTAACAGCCGGCATAATATTAAAAAATTTATCAATATCAAACCGACAAGCAGAGATTTTCAATTTGCGTTTCGCCGCAAGCAGCACACAAAAAATCAGACTATGATCATTGAAAAGCTGTCTCAATTCCTGACTGTCCAACAGAAATTCTGCCATATTATACCCAAACTTCAGGATGGCATTTGCCATGCTCTGTGCTGTCTTTTTCAGGCGCTCAGCGCCCAGGAATGGACAGCTTTCATCGAATCAGTCTACGCATGGGATGGGAGAAAATCGTCATTACATCCGGCTCTTGTTTCAGAATTTAAACGATTGACACGCTTTGTGCTCGATCATCAGCTCAATCAGTCTCGACAGTCCATCAATCTGTATGCCGGCGAGCACTTGCCCCAGATCCTGGTCGCGAATAAGGCTGATGACCAGTATCTGTTAAGAAATCCATGGCATGCCATCACCGCCAGACCAAACGCCGATAACAGCTGGCAATCTTACGACCCTAACGCGGATGAAGGCCAAATCACCTTGCCCGACAAAACGGCCTTGCTCAAGGAAATCAAGGAGCGGCTCGGCAATCTGGTGTCTGTCCACATCAAACTGGATGGCGATATCAACATCAACGCAGGGGTAAGCGACCCGGACACCTTTCTCAAAGAAGGCGGATTGCTTGCTATTACCCAGGTCTTTAATGGTCCGAAATTGATAACCGGCATTGCGCAGCACGACTTTAGCGCCGACGCCCTGAAAGGCATATTGTTGCGCAACAGGGCTGGAAAACCGGCCTGGGTTTGCGGTCTGAGAAATACGCTGACCGCGCAATTCACCGATCAAGTACTACAGCAATTTATGGATCAGTGGCAAGGAGACGCCGAGGAGATGTTGCAACGCAGCATCAAGCTGTTGGGCTTGCAGGAAAAACAGGACTGCATGACCCACATTCTCAATCTTGGGCCGAGTCCACATCGTGAACTGCTGATTGAGACGATTCGTAACGCATCCAACAAATATGCTTTTGAGGAAGCCCTGCAAACCTGGCACAAAGAAAGACCCAGTGTCAGCGGCCTGCCTGCTTATTGTCAACAAAGCCTGCAGCCGGGGCCAAACAAAAAACGCCTGATAGAAGTCGACTCCACCCAGTCGCTTAACGCGCTGCGCCTGGCCCTGGAAAAACACTGTCAGAACACGCAACGCCCCGTTTTTTATGTTCATTCCCCCGATGATCTGATTTGTTCCACGCCTTTCGTTGAACGCAACGGTTCCCAGGGCATCAAGCGCAAAGGTCCAGGCGGCCCTTTGCATGATTTTCTCAGTAGCCATCACGGCAAACCGCCACCGGTTTTGCTGGTAAATTATGAGACATTTTCAGCCGAAGATTTGGCGAAATTCAATCAGTTGATCGACAAACAACGCCAGGCGGATGGCACCGCATTGCCCGAAGATACCCTGCTCATCGGTCTGTTCAACAGCAAAAAACCAAATTGTTATGAAGGAGAGGATTTTTACTCCCGTTTTGATCAAATTGAATCCTGCCCGATTTCCAGCACCAACTTGCGGCAGAGCCTGCCCAATTTGCCGCCGACAGAAGCGCCCCAGGATGGCCAGGTGATCAACCTGTTCAACAGCCCGAACTGGAAAGACAAATTGCTGGGCCATTGGGTGCTGGACGGCAATTCACTACGCTTTGAGGAAGGCGAGCTGGCCAAACTGAGCAGCAATCAGATAGACATCTGGAACGGTCCCTGGGAGGATCCGGCGTTTGAATTATTCTGGCAAACGGCTTGTTATCCCGGCAGAACGCATTTTCCCGGCAGCAACATTCCCATACCCCAGGGCATGCAGCCGGTCAGGAAAAGCGGCTATGATCTGGAGGCGCTAAGCTTACACTTGTCGCTGGTTGATCTGCCGGACGACGAAGGCTGCGCCATCCTCAATCCGCATCGCCTGAATAGATTTCTTCCTCATTATGAATATCAGGCTGCCGATCTGAGTG
>Ga0209066_10005502_pt1 | contig 13323 bp, 10 predicted proteins | sample All_14_2_FD_187198 | JGI IMG/M metagenome (GOLD analysis project Ga0209066, IMG submission 187198) | Freshwater microbial communities in response to fracking from Pennsylvania, USA - Allegheny Zone_MetaG_DW_15 (SPAdes) (version 2) ...
AGCGAGGAACAGGAGGTCATGCGAACTTCAAACGAGACGGGATTCAATTGCCTCGCCCCTTTGGGGAGAGGGTGGGGTGAGGGGCAGGCAGACAGCGAGCGTCTACCATCACCCCGCCCTCACCCCAGCCCTCTCCCAGAGGGAGAGGGAGCAAGAAGGATCAACGTGCGGCGTCAGCGGCCACGGCGTCGCCGGTGAAGAAGCTGTCAGGCTTGCGCGGCACCACCTTGTAGGTCTCCTCGTTGAGCGCTTGCACCACGCTCATCGTGCCCGCCTGCAGGTTGAACACCGCCACCGGCTTCATCTGCATGGCCGGCACCGAGGGCAGCGCAAACGGCGTGACCTGCGTGGTCCGCCACAGCTTGCCTTCAGCGTCGTAGCCATCCATCAGCGCCAGGATCCAGCTGTCTTCATCGAAGTAGAAACGGCGCTTGGGCACGGCGTGGCGCTTGCCCGCGGCCACCGTGGCCTCCACCACCCACACGCGGTGCAGCTCCCAGCGCATCTTCTCCGGGTTGATGTGGTTCTTGGCAAACGCCTCTTCCACCTTGGCCGTCACCAGGTTGTTGTTGTTGTAGGGGATGTACAGCTCCTGCTTGCCCACCAGCTTCCAGGTGTAGCGGTCGATGCCGCCGAAGAAGCCCTGCACTTCGTCGAAGTAGTTCGCCCCCGAGGCCACGAAGTCTGGCGTGTCGTAGCCCACGGTGGGCGCGCGGCGCACGCGGCGTTGACCCACCAGGTACTGCCAGGCGTTACGCGGGTTCTTGGCGTCGATGCTGTCGCGGATCACCAGCGATTCACCGGCCTTGTACGGCGGCTCGGTGGCCAGGAAGCGCTGGATGGAGTACTCGCCACCCCAGCTCTCAGGGCTGCCGTCCTTGTAGTAGTACGGGTACTGGAAGTAGTTGTCGTTGCGCGTGGCCAGGGCCCGCACGCCGTCCGAACTGGTCACCAAGTTCTTGAAACCGTAAGCCACCGATTCCGGCTCTACGCGCAGCAGGTAGTTCCAGATCACTTCGAAGCCATCCTTGGGGATGGGAAACGGGATGCCGCCGAAGCAGCCCTCCAGCGACAGGCCGGCTTCCTTGGTCTTGCAGCGCGTGGCGTTTTTGAAGGTGTTGTCGTACACATAGGCCGGCGCAGCGGCCGAGCGATGCGTTGGGTACACATCGAGGCGGAAGCTGTCAGGGAACTTCTTCAGCAGCGCCTGCGTGCCTTCGCTAAGCTTGGCCGCGTGTTGGCTCGCGTTCTTCGCGTCGATCTTGAGCAGCGGCTTGTCGTTCGGGTACGGGTTGACGGGGATGTCGCCCACCTTGGGGCCGGATGCCGACTTGAGGCCGCCGTCCCATGCAGGGATGGTGCCGTCTTTGTTGGCCGCCTTCTCGGCGCCCAGCGGCGTGAGGGTGCTCTTGAGTTGCGCGGCTTCGTCAGCCGACACCGCGGCTTGGGCGCTGGCGCAGACCAGGCCCGCGGCCAGCACGATCAGGTTCAATGTGTTGCGGTTCATGTGGATCTCCTAAGTGCGCGCTGCGTCAGAAGGTGCGCTGGACCGACAGCGAGATGAAGTCGCGGTCCTTGTAGTACTGCTTGTAACTGGCGTTGGTGTTGGTGGCCGCCTCCATGCTGGGCGCCGGGCCGCCACGGCCGTAGTAGTGGGTGTACTGCACACCGGCCTTCCACAGCTTCTGGTAGTCGAAGTTCAGGCCGATGCTCATGTCGCCCCCCTTCTCAGGCACCAGCTGGAACACCGCCGAGCGGCCGTACAGGCCCACCCCAAGGCCAATGGGCACTTGCAGATCCAGCGAGGGCAGCACCTGGAAGAACTCGGGCTGGAACACCATGCGCGCAGCCAGATGGTCACGGGTGTGCGTCTGGTTCAGCGCATCGGGCACCGCACCGGGGATGCCGGCGGGCGAGCGGGTCACCTTCAGCAACCGGTTGTAGGCGGTTTCTGCCACCAGGCTGGCCCCATCCCACAGGCCGTTGGCCGGGAACACCGAGATGGCCGACAGGTTCATGTGGAACGTGTTGCCCAGCGCGTACGGGGTGTTGTTGTCGTTGTCAGCGGTGCCGTTGACGGTGATGATCAGATCACCCAACGGAGCGAGCGGTGTGCCGCGTCGGATCGACGCCTCGGCCGCCACGTTGGTCTCACCCAGCACCGTGGACAAGCTGGCACCGAAGGTCTTCACCTTGCGTTGGTAGTAGAGCGCATAGGTACCGGTGGTGCCGTCCACGACAGGCACAGGCGCCTTCTCGTCGAACTGCGCAGCGTACAGGCCGTAGTCGACATCGCCAACCTTGATGCGCGCCTGCATACCGAACTGGCCACCCTTGCGGCCCTTGCGATCGGCGGTGCGCGGGGCGGCCGCGCCCGTGGGCAGCAGCACCACGTCGTTACCATCACCCACGAAGTCAGCCGGGCTGAAGTAGCTGCCCGTGGCCGGCAGGCGCAGCGAGCGCCATTCGAACTGGTAGTAGCCGCCGAACGACAGGCCTGGAGCCACTTGCAGGTTGCCCGAGACCTGGGTCACCGGCAGCGCGATTTCCTTGAACTGTGCGGTGGGCTGCGAGAAGGCCTTGATCAGATCGACCGGGCCCTGCGCATACGCAATGCCGTTGGCGCCCAGGAACAGCGTTTCACCGAACAGCAGCGTGTGCCGGCCAGCGCGCACGCTCAGCTTCGACTCACCCAGGTTCACACCGCCGTAAATGAAGGCATCCGAGAACTCGGCCTTCTTGCCCATCAGCTTGCGCGTGGCTTCGGTGAACTGGCCGTTGGGCGTGCTCAGCGTGTTGGGCGGGTAGCCGGCGGCGGGGTAGTCATTGCTGCTCTCGCGGTAGACCTGGTCGTACCAGGCGGCACCCGATACCCGAGCACCAAAGCCCTGGTAGGACGCATCGAGCTCAGATAGCAGATCGATGCGGTTGTTGATCAGGCCCTTCTTGAAGGACATGTCGCCGGCATCCACGTTGGGCTGGGTCGTGGGGGTGGCCACGCTGGCATCGGCCTCCTTCAGGCGGAAGGCGGCGCCGTACTTCACCGTGTTGTCCCAGCGTAGCTTGAAGTCGCTGTCGCCGGTGTTGATGGTGACGGCTGCGGCCTGTTGGGCCACGGCAGCCAGGATCGCTGCGGTCAGGATGGACAGGCCAGGGGCCTTGTTCTGAAGTTTTCTCACGTTGTCTCCTACGCTGGGGCTGCGCTGGTCAGGGTCGGTGTGACGCCCTGCGTTCTGGCTGGCCCCGTTGTTGCCAAGTTCCCCGCGGCGTTCAGACAAGCTGACGCTCACCGAGGTGCCCGGTGGTTGTTTTGCAGTGATTCGTCTCCTGGTTCGGACTCTTCCGGTCCGGCTGGCTCGGCTGATGACCGGGCCTGCCGCCTGCGCTTGCTTTCATGCACCCTGCCCCCCACTGGAGAGCAAAGCGCATGAAGTGATGCTGCGGGATGAACCTTATCCACCGGTCAAAGGCTGGTCCAATACCGATGCGCACACCCCCCGATACTTCGAAGGTATCTGTGGGGCGCCTCCCTATGACGGCAGGTACAGACAGGCCTTCATAGAGGGCGCCGTCTTTGAGGCAGGACAAAGTGCGCGCAAGCAACAGCTTCCCGGCCTGCGGGCCATACCCAAGAGACACCCGTCGTGGCCTGTGGCAAGCCGCTGGCGCGCACGTCAAGGCCCGCGGGCGACAATGCGTTGCACCCGCGCTGCCATGAACCCGCCCGCCCCGCCCCGCTCGCCCGATCAGCCGGCCTTGATGTCGCTGCGGCACGATGCCGTCACCATCTCGGCGGTGTTCGTGCGCGCGGCCATGTCGAAGCTGCCCGCAGGCAGCGCCGGGCGCGCGCTGGTGCTGATGCAGGCGGGCGTCCCCGAGGAGTTGCTGAGCCTGCCGCAGGCGCGCGTATCGGCCGTGCAATTCGCCGCCGTGTGGCTGGGCGTGGTGAAGGTGCTGGACGACGAGTTCTTCGGGCTGGACTCCCGCAACATGCGCCGCGGCAGCTTTGCGCTGCTGTGCCATGCGCTGATCTCGGCACGCACGCTGGGCCAGGCGATGAACCGCTTTCTGCGCGGCTTTGCGCTGTTCCTGGCCGATGTGCAGGGCGAGTTGCTGAGCGAGGGCGACACCGCCCGCATCGTGATCCACGCCCGCCGGGCAGACTCTGAAGAGAAGCGCTTCGCACAGGAGATCTTTGCCACCGTGGTGCACGGTGTGATGTGCTGGCTGGCCGGCCAACGCGTGCCGATCACACATGCTGATTTCAACTACGCGCGGCCCGATCATGGCGATGAATACCTCTCCACGTTCTCGCGCTCGGTGGCCTTTGAATCACCTCAAACCGCGATGCACTTCGACGCCGCGTGGCTGAGCCGGCGCATTGGGCAAGACGAAGCCGGGCTGAAGCAATTCCTGGCCTCGTCGCCGCTGTCGATCTTTGTGAAGTACCGCAACCCGAACAGCTGGCAGGCCCGGGTGCGGGCGCAACTGCGCAGCACCGAGCCAGCGCAGTGGCCGTCACTGGCGACGCTGGCGCGCGCGCTGAACACCACCTCCACCACGCTGGCGCGCCGCCTCGATGAAGAGGGAACGCGCTACCAGCGCATCAAGGACGAGCTGCGCCGAGATCAAGCCATCGCCCTGCTCAGCAGAACGCAGCGCAGCATCGACAACATTGCCGTGACCCTGGGCTACGAAGACCCCAGCGCCTTCTACCGCGGCTTCAGGCGATGGACCGGCTCGGCCCCCAGCGGCTATCGGCTGGGCGGCCGAGACAAGGCACAGCCTCACCCGATCAAGGGCGCGTCTGTTCCTCGCTGATCAGCTTGCGCAGCAGGCGGCGCACCTTCACCGGCGAGGCGTCATTGCTCATCAGCACCGGGTTCAACGAGAAGAAGTCGGTGGTGCCTATCTCGTTGTGAGCAGCTTCGATAATGGGGCCATCCTCATCGGCGAAGGCGCCATGCATGGCCTGGATCTTCATCGCGCTGTACTCGGCGTCGGCTTCGTTGTGATTGCGGCGCGTGGCGAAGAAGTAGTGAGTGGTGTTCTCGGTTTCGGGCGTGACCACATGCAGGTCGTACTGTCCCACGGTGTGATCCAGGTCCAGCGGCCCGTCGTCCTGGCACGCACCGATGGAGAGCTGGATATTGGCCGGCGGCGCCCAGGCCACCTCCGCCCAATGCTGCGCCACGGCCTGCGGTTGAGGGAGGAAGTTTGCGAAGATCAGCATCGGCGGCGTCTGCTGCCATTCCCAGCGGGTGACGACGGCGCGGTCGCTTTCCTTGACGGCCGCCTTCTGCGGCGTGAGCTGGCCGCGGGTGCTGATGATCTCGCTGTGCACGTAGTCGACGTGGCTGAGGTCCATCACGTTGTCGATCAGCAACTCGTAGTTGGCCTTGAGCAAGATGTAGGTGTACCCCAGGGCATTGGGGTGGCCCTCGCCCAGCGAGCTGTAATCGGGCAGCAGTGCGGGGTCGGCCGGGGCATCGCCCATCCAGATCCAAAGGAAGCCCCAGCGCTCAATGACCGGGTAGCTGCGCAACTGCGCAGCCTTGGGGATGCGGCCATCGCCATGTGGGTTGTGGGTGCACTGGCCCTGCGCGTCAAAGCGCAGCCCGTGGTAGACGCAGCTCACCTCATCGCCTTCGCGCTTGCCCATGTGCATGGGGGCGAAGCGGTGGGGACAGCGGTCATGCACGGCCACGGGGGTACCGTCCTGCTTGCGGTACAGCATCACCGAGGTGTCGAGCAGCTTGCGGTGGAACAGGGCTTCGGGCCCCACTTCACTGGACAACGCGGCCACGTACCAGACGTTCCGCAGGTAGGGTTGCTTCGAATCCATCAACAGGTCTCCTGAGTTCATTCAAACCACGGCGGGCAGACAGCGCGGCCCGGTTCTTGTGTGCATCGCCTGGCGACCGTGGGCCGCCAGGCCGCCCCGACGCATTGCAACCCATGTGCCAGCCCAGCCGTTCCCGGGCAAGTGCTTGATTCATCGGCGTTTGCCCTGTTGAGCCCGCCTCCTTCAGCCACCAGAATGGATTCGTTTCATGCCGAGTGATTTCAACGTATCGCGCGTCAAGGCATCAAATCAAGCCGACCCGTCGACATTCAGCGGGCGCACCGCCCCGATCCTGGAGCTTCAATCCATGCCCTCTTCGCCGTCGCCGGACAGCATCAGCGCCAGCGAACTCAAGCACCTGCGCGAGCAGCTGCGCTTCTCGCCCGAGACCGGGCACATCATGCTGTTCGACCAGCGCATGCTGCTCATGCACGGCTTCTCGCTCACCGAGTTGCGGCGCGAGCTGGTGGAGCGCATGGGCCAACCAATGGCGCGTGGCATGTTCACCCGGCTGGGCTACCAACAAGGCATTGAAGACCACCGCCGCATCCGCGAATCGGTAGACGGCTCGGTGGAAACCGCCGTGCGCCTGGGCCCGCGGCTGCGTCAGATGGAAGGCTATGTGTCGCACACGCCGATGGAGGTGAACGTGAGCCAGGAGCGCGCCGAGTTCTTTGGCGACTTCACCTGGATCAGCTCGTGGGAAGCCGAAGCGCACCTGCGCCACTTTGGCCGCAGCGGCTGCCCGGCCTGCTGGATGAACGTGGGCTATGCCAGCGCGGTGGCCACCAGCGCGCTGGGCAAGCCGGTGCTGGCGCGCGAGGTGGAATGCGTGGCCATGGGCCACACGCAGTGCCGCGCGGTGATGAAGACCCTCGACCTGTGGGGCTCTGAGGCCGACGACGACCTGCAGTTCCTGCAGATCGAAGACTTCGTCGACCTGCCGCGCCAACGCACCCCGCGCCGCACCACCCCCAACACCGCGAACCTGCCCAAGCCGGTGTCGCCGCTGCAGGGTGAGCTGGTGGGCGCCTCATCGGCGTTCAACAGCGTGGTGTACCTGCTCAAGCGGGTGAGCCAGGCCGATGCCACGGTGCTGTTCCTGGGTGAAAGCGGCGTGGGCAAGGAGCGCTTCTCGCGCACGCTGCATCAGATCAGCAAGCGGGCGCAGGGCCCGTTTGTCTCGGTGAACTGCGCGGCCATCCCGCATGACCTGGTGGAAGCCGAGCTGTTTGGCGTGGAACGCGGCGCCTACACCGGCGCCAACTCGTCACGCCCCGGCCGCTTCGAACGTGCCGATGGCGGCACGCTGTTCCTCGATGAAGTGGGCAGCCTCTCGCTGCAGGCCCAAGGCAAGCTGCTGCGTGCGCTGCAGGAGCGCGAAGTAGAGCGTGTGGGCGGCACCGAACTCATCAAGGTGGATGTTCGCGTGGTGGCCGCCACCAACGAAGACCTGCGCAAAGCCGTGGAGACCGGCCGCTTCCGGGCCGATCTGTTTTACCGCCTGAACGTGTTTCCGGTGCGCATCCCGCCGCTGCGCGAGCGGCGCGAAGACATCCCGCTGCTGCTCAACGTGTTTGTGCAGCGCTACAGCCAGCGCATCGGCAAGACGGTGCCCGGCGTCACCCAGCATGCGCTCGACGCGCTGTGGCACTACGCCTGGCCCGGCAACGTGCGCGAGCTGGAGAACATGGTGGAGCGCGCCGTGATCCTGGCCGATGACGACGCCCCGCTGGACGTGCACCACCTCTTCTCCGGCGGCGAGCAGGTGGAAGCGCATTCGCTTTCACTCTCGTCCACCGGTGCCCTGGTGGATAGCGGCCAGCCGCAAGGGGATGCCGACACCCCCGACGGCGCCGCCCGCCAGCTGGTGCACCGCCTGCTCGACCAGGGCCACACCATGGACGCGCTGGAAAAAGCCGTGCTGGCCTGCGCGCTGGAACGGCACGAAGGCAAGATGGCCGCTGCCGCCCGTGCGCTGGGGCTGGGGCGCGGGCAAATGCAGTACCGCGTGCGCAAGATGCGGGGCGAGCTCGACGAAGACGAAGACCAGGCGATGGACGACCCGCCGCACACGCCCGAGGTGCCCGAACCGGTGCCCCGTGGACGTACACCACGGGGGCCGGTGAACCGGGCAAAGGCCACTGTGCGGTGAATGGCAATGCCCTTGCGCTGACGCTGCAGGCAGCGCGTGCCGCTACGGCAGGCGATCCAGCAACGCGTTGCGGGCTTGGGTGATGCGCACAAACGCTTCGTGGCTCCCGCCCGCGTCTGGATGCGCCCGCTGCGCCAGCCGCCGATAGGCCGTCTTGATTTGCGCGGGCTCCAGCCGCCCGTCAGCGGGCAGGTTCAGCGCGGCTCGGTGCTGCCGCTCATCAACGGGATGGCCCTGCGTTCGGCGCCGCCCGCGCGCTGATTGGAACCGCGCCTGGTCTTCGTGCTGCCGCCGCTGGGCAGCGCGTCGCTCGTAGGCTTCGCGACGCAGGGCCGCTTGATCGTGCTGCCAGCGCTGGCGCGACATGACCAGGCAAGCCGCAAAGGCAATGCTGCCGCGGGCTTCCAGCTCGTCGAGGTCGAACGGGCCCACCATGTCGAAGGGCTGATCGAGCCAGGCGCGTCGACCGCCACCAACGGTGTCGACCCGACCCAGTGCGGCTGTCGCGAGAAGACCAGACGTGCCGTTCCAGACCACCCATTGCGGCGGATCTTCAGGCGATGTGCTGTCAGGCATGAACGGTCTCCCGGCGGTGCATCGAGCGACGGATTGAAGCAAACACCACCAAGCAGCCCTCCGGCAGGCGTGGCGACGCCAGATTCCGGTCATCAAGCAAATCGCGCACCCAAGCGGCGGCGCAGGCCCTGTCGATTCCGCTGGGCAAGGATCGTCGTACACACTGAGGGCCGTCCTCTACTTCCGGCGTCAACCATGACCACCCACACCGTCCACCTGCACCGCATCCTGCGCACCACGCCCGACAAGCTGTACCGCGCCTTCACCACCGCCGAGGCGCTGGCCAAGTGGCTGCCGCCGTACGGCTTCACCTGCACCGTGCATCACATGGACGTGCGGGTGGGCGGCACGTTCAGGATGTCGTTCACCAACTTCGGCGCCGGCCAGGGCCACAGCTTCGGCGGCGAGTACCGCGAGCTGGTGCCGGGCGAGCGCCTGCGCTATTGCGACACCTTTGATGACCCGAACCTGCCCGGCGAGATGGTGACCACGGTGACGCTGACGGCGGTGTCGTGTGGCACCGAGCTCAAGGTCGAGCAGGCCGGCATCCCGGCAATGATCCCGCCGGAAATGTGCTATCTGGGCTGGCAGGAATCGCTGGCGCAGCTGGCCAAGCTGGTGGAGCCGGTGATTCCGGGGTGATACGCCAGGGCGGGCCAAGGGGACTCGGCCTGCGGGCGGTGCGCACCGCCCAAGCCGCTTGGCGCTGACACCCCCTGATCGGTGTGCCGTGAGCTCACCTTGCGCACCGGCGGGCCGCGCGAAAATCGGGATCGGCCGCTCCTTCTCGCCTTTGCGCTGTGCCAAGCGCACGTCATGTCCCCCACCAGAGCGAGCCGCCCCTGGAGATCACACCCCATGAATCGACTCAGCATGGCAGCAGCAGCCCTCGGCCTCTTCGCCGCGGGTTGCGCCGGGCCCAAGCCATCGACCCTGATGGCCACGCCCACGGAAGCTCGCTTCGTCGCTGCCGACGACCACTTTGCCACCGGGTTGCCGGGCGCCAAGGCCGCAGCCCGGCTGGCGGCGATCAACGGAACACCCACCGGCGCATGGCGCCTCGACCGAGGGGCGGGCGCGGCCCCCGCGGGCCCGGTGAACCTGCTGGTGGGGCTGTGGGTGGTGGACAAGTTGCTTCCCCTGGCCGGGCCGGACACGTTCGCCTGCCTTCGCTTCAAGGCAGAGCCGCACACCGTCTACACGGTGGCCGCGGTGTCAAGCGGCACGCAGTACACGGTGGCGGTGCACAACACCTCATTCAATCCATCGCATCAGGAAGCCACCTTCGTGGTGGAAGCCAAGGGCCAGGCCACCCCCCCGACGTGCGGCAAGCTCGATTGATGCCGCGAGTTCGCCCGCAGCCAGCAGCGCACAAGTAAAAAGGCCTCCCCTTCGGGAGGCCTTGCCTGCAACGTGTTGCCCGTCAATCAGTTGGGCGACACCCCCAGCGACTTCACCGTCTCCAGGTTCAGGTACCCATCCACCGGCAGGCCCTTGGCCTGCTGGTAGGCGTTGACAGCGCTCATGGTCTGGGCGCGGATCACACCATCCATCTTGCCCGGGTTGTAGCCGGCCTTCTTCAGCGCCTGCTGGATCTCGCTGATCTTGGCGCGGGTGGCATTGGTCTCGCACAGGATCGAGCGGCGCTCGGTCTTGGCTTCAGACACCTGCACCTGCTGGCTCAGCGTTTCGTACTGGCCCGGCACCTCGATCTCGCGGGTGCTGGAAGCCACATCCACCACTTGGCGTGTCACCGTCTTGTAGACAGCCGGCACCACTTCCTCGCGGGTGGAGGCCGGGGTGTCGATCACGCGGTGGGTGAGCTTCTCGGTGACGGCCGCCACCGGGATCTGGCGGGTGCTGGCCGGGGTGGCCACCACTTCGCGCGCCACCGTGCCTTCGACTGCCGGAACCGGGATCTCACGGGTGCTGGCCGCGGTAGCCACCACTTCACGCGACACCGTCTTGTAGACGGCCGGCGTGACCACTTCCTTCGTGGTGGCCGGGGTCACGACCACGCGGGTCTTGACCGTCTTGGAGGTGGCAGGCACTTCTACCGTGCGCACGGTGGCAGGCTGATCCACCACCTGGCGAGTGACGGTGCGGTACTCGGCCGGGATCTTGATCTCGCGCACATAGCCCTCGGCACCCGACTTCGCACCCGCCGTGTTGGCTGCAGCGCCATCGCGGCCCGCCACGGCGGCAGCGCGCAGCACACGATCACCACTGGGGGTGGCGATGATGTCGCCCGCGTCATTGAAGCGGTAGCCCTGGGCCTTGAGCTTGTCGATGTCGATTTCCTGCCGGGTCACCGTCTGGTAGGTGGCGGGGATGTCGATCTGGCGTGAGCTGGCTTCTCGGTCGACCACCTGGCGGGAGACCTCACCGTATTCGGCAGGCACTTCCACCTCACGCACCGTGGCGGCGCTCTTGAGCACCTGGCGCGTGATGGTTTCGTAGCGCTCGGGGATCTCGACCAGGCACATCACGTCATCATCGAGGTCGGTGTTGTTGGCCGTGGCCCACTGGGTGTCGACCTGGGCGCCTTTGACGCGGCCGTCCTTGCCCGGCTTGAAGCCACGCAGGGGACGCACGTCAACGGCCTGGCCCACCCACACGCGGCCACGCTTCCATTCCTTGTGCGACTCGGCCACCTTGATGCGCTCGGTCACCGTCTCGAAGACGGCCGGCACGGGCACCAGGCGCTTGCTGGCCTCCTTGATCACCACCCGCTCGGTCACGGTGCGCAAGGTGGGCTTGGAGGTTTCCAGCCGGGCGCTGGCAGCTGAACGCACCACTTCTTCGCTCACCGTGCGCAGCGGCAGATCGATGGGCTCGTAGCGGCGCGACTCGGCCTTGACCAGCACACGCTCGGTCTCGGTCTTGTAGGTGGCAGGCACCGTCTCCACGCGGGTGGTGGCGGGACGATCCACCACCGTCTCTTCCTTCTCGCCGTACACCGCCGGCACCACCACCAGCTCCTTGCGCTCGGGCGTGGCCATCACCTGCTCGGTGACGGTCTTGTAGGTGGCCGGGATCACCTCGACACGGGTGCTGGCGGGCTTGATCACCAGCTTCTCGGTTTCGGTCTTGTAGGTGGGCGGCACCGGCTCTTCGCGGAAGCCGGCGGGCTTGACCACCACCTCTTCGGTCACCGTCTTGTAGGTGGGCGGCACCGGGAACTGACGACGCAGCTCAGGACTAACCAGCACCTGTTCGGAAACGGTCTTGTACGTGGCCGGGATCACCTCGTAACGCTTGGTGGCCGGTACCTTGACGACCTTTTCGGTACGGGTCTCGAACTTGGCCGGGATCAGCACGGTGGCGAAACACTCGCTTGACACTGCTGCCACGGCCGGCTGGCCGGCCGGGCGCGGCACGGCCTTGCCGAAGTGGTTGTCGCACTGCTGCATGGTGGCGCGCACGATGGCGTTCTGCGCGTCGTAGTAGACGTTGACGGACATGTCCGGCCCATAGGGCACGTACTTGCCGATCAGCGCCCGGCTCACGCCGTCACGGCCCAGGGAGCGGCCCACGCCGATGTCGCAGGCGCCACGGCCATAGCCTGCGCTGTCATAGCCCAGGCCGCTGGCAGCGCCCTTGGCCTCCACCAGCTCGCGCAGCTTTTGCACCTTCACATCCACCTCGCCCGCGCGCTTGAGTGGCGGCTGGTGGGTGAATGATTTGTAGAACTTGGCCGTGCCGGCCGCGATCGCGGCGTCGCATTCGGCGGCGGTGTCGTATCCCACGTTGCCGTGGGCATCGGTCACCATGGCAGCCTGAGCTGTGCTTGCAAGGACCAAACTGCTGCCGAGCAGCACACCCCAGGTTGGCAACGTCTTGTGTGACTGTGTTGTCATATCCAACCTCAAGTGTTAGAACTGACTAATGTACTAACAACTTTTTACATTGGGTAGATGGGCATCGGCGAACTTGACCCAGCTGAAGCGCCGGGTCGGTATCCCCCTGCGGGCGTCGCGGCCACGCCACAGCAGGGCCGGGCCACAATGCGGCATGCGTCTGTTCATTCGCGCCTTCCTCTCGCCCGCGGCCCTGGCGGTCAGCGCGCTCGTTAGCCTGCCGGCCTGCACCACCACCCCGGCGCCGCAGGGCGGCGTGGTCGAGTCGTTCGACGCCACCGACCGGTTCTCGCGCTCGGTGGGCGTTGCTCCGGCACAGGCCTGCCAGGCCGCCCGCCTGGCTCTGTTGAGCCAGGGCTACCTGGTCACCCGCATCGACGACGCCGAGTTGCGCGGCCGCAAGAACTTCCAGCCCAAGGTCGACAGCCATGCCGAGCTGGAAGTGCATGTGGTGTGCGCCACCAGCCCGGAAGCGCCTGAGCGGGGCACGGTCTTCGTCAGCGCGCTGCAGGAGCGCTATGAGCTGAAGAAAAGCGCCAACTCGGCCAGCCTGGGCGTGCCCGCGCTGGCGTCGTTCTCGGTGCCGTTCTCCACCAGCAATGATTCGCTGATCAAGATCTCCAGCGAAACCATCGCCACCCCGCGCTTTTACGATCGGTTTTTCGAGGTGCTGGAGCGCTACCTGGGCTCATCCACGCAATTGCCCAGCACCAAGCCAGCTGCCGATGACGACGGCGTGGCCGTGCCCTGAAGGGGCAACCGGGCGACGTCGCGCTGAGTGGGGGTTCTCGGGTGGGTCACGCCCGCGTCGTATGCCAGCGTATAGAGTCCGTCATTCCCGCCGCTCAGGAGCTGCTCCGCATGACCGCCGCCCCGACCCAAAGCCC
>Ga0209066_10005503_pt1 | contig 13323 bp, 9 predicted proteins | sample All_14_2_FD_187198 | JGI IMG/M metagenome (GOLD analysis project Ga0209066, IMG submission 187198) | Freshwater microbial communities in response to fracking from Pennsylvania, USA - Allegheny Zone_MetaG_DW_15 (SPAdes) (version 2) ...
CCAGCGCCGACCTCGAAAAGGCCCGCGAGGAGTCGGGGAGGGGCGCGGACAGGTAGACGGCCGTGCGGCGCCGTCGAAGGGAAGCTTCCGGCTTCCCTTTTTTATTGGCGGGAGGCGTGCCGCGCCGCGAAACGGCCGTAAAGGTCCGTCAGCGCGTAAGCGGCGAAGATCAGCAGCAGGGGGTCCAGCGGCACCCGGTAACGCAGAGTGCAGACGAACAGCGTATGCGCCAGGTTGTAGGCGAAGACCAGCGCCCAGATAAGGAAGGTCTTCCTCCAGGCCGCGGCGGAGAGGAACAACCCGGCGAAAGCCAGCGGGATGAAGACCCCGGAAGTGAGCAGCGCGGCCAGGCGCTGAGGCGCGCTGTCGGTGATCGGATAAAGGCGCCAGAAATGGAAGAACCGCAGTTTCATCAACTCCAGCACGGTGCCCGGGTTGGAGCGCATGAAGGCCAAGGCCCGCGCCGTGTATTCTCTGTCCGCCTCCACCGGCGGCAGTTTGGCGATCTCCTCGTACTCCGGCGTATACCAGTCCACCTCTTTTAAACGTCTCGTTTCCAGTTCTATTCCCATGGTTTCCGGGTTGTTGGCCTGGAACAGGTAGGAGCCGGACATGTTGACCAGGATGAGTTTCCCGTGCACCCGGTAGTTGCGGGCGGTCCAGGGCAACACGCACAGGCCGGCCCCCAGCACGAAGGCCGCCGCGCAGCGCGCCGGCAGCCGGTTGAGCGCGAACCAGAGCAGGATGAAGGGCGCGGCTACCAGTACTGTGGACTTGGTCAGCACGGCCAGCCCGAAGGCGGCGCCCGCCGCGACCGCTGTCGGGAGGGCGTTGCGGCGGTCCGGCAGCAGGTAGAGCAGCGCCAGGAACAGGGTGAGCAGAAAAGAGTAGAAGGCTTCCGAGAGAAGGTGCGCCGAGTGAAAAATGGCGTAAGGGTACAGGGCCAGGAACAGCGCGCTGAGGCGCGCGATGAGTTCCTTTTTGAAAAGCGAGCGGGCCAGCGAATATACCAGCAGGCACTGCAGGGCGCCGAGCGCGGCCTGCGCCAGGCGCACGGCCGTGTCGCCGGTCCCGAACAGCTTGAAGACAACGGCCAGGAAAGCGATGTAGCCCGGGTGGCGCAGAACTTCGGTGAAGCCCCGGCCCGAGCTCAGGTCGATAGCCGCCGTCCTCCAGCTCGCCTCGTCTGGGGCCTCGGTGTGGGGGTAATACAGGGCGAAGAGCGCGCGGACCAGCAGGGCCAGCAGCGCCACGGCCGGCACGAACCAGGGGCGCAGGTAGAACGGAGGCTTTTCACTCATGGTTCAACCGCGCTCCTTCCTGCCGCCGAAAATCCGCAGCAGGGCCAGGAAGCCGCGGACCTCCTGCCGTAACTGGGCGAGGGTGCGGATCTTGAAGAGCCGGCGCAGCACTATCCTGGGTCTGAAATAAAAATCTCCGTGCACCCGGGCGTAGTAGTACTTCAGCCGTTCGGGGGAGATGGTGGGTAGCCGCAGGTTTATCTCCGACATGTTGTGGTCGGACCAGGAGGAAGACGTCAAATAACCGTTCTCCCTGGCCCAGTTGTAAAGCTCGGTGCCGGGGTAGGCCGTGGCTATGTTGAAATGGACCTGGTCCGGGTCCAGCTCGAAAGCGAAATCTATGGTTTTCCTGACGGACTCTTCGGTCTCCCCCTGGTTGCCCAGCATGAAGGAGGCGCGGGTGTCTATGCCGATCCTGCGCGCGGCGGCGACCGCTTCCTTTACCCGGCCCAGGTCTATGCGCTTGTTGATGGCCTTCAGGATGCGCTCGTCCCCGCTTTCCACTCCGAACAGTATGAGGTGGCAGCCGGCCTTCTTCATGGCGCGCAGCAGTTCCTCGTCGATCAGGTCTACGCGGGTGAAGCAGGTCCAGGTCAGCTTCAGGCCGCGCTTGTGCAGCAGGTCGCAGAATTCAAAGACCGTTTCCTTGAAAGAGGTGAAGGCGTCGTCGTAGAACGCTATCTCGCGAATGCCGTAGTTCCTGTAAAGCAGCTCCACCTCGGCCACGATGTTGGCGGCGGACCGCTTTCTCAGGCGGCCATAGAAAGTCCTGTAGCAGAACGTGCAGCGGCCGGGACAGCCGCGCGTGGCGAACAGGCTCATCGCCGGGAGATTCCTGTAGGAGCCGGTCGCCGGGTAATACCTATCCATGGGCAGGAGATGGTACGCGGGGGGCGGAATGGTATCCAGGTCCTTTATCAGGGGGCGGTCCGGGTTATGCACCACGCGCCCGTCCTCCTTGAAGGAAATCCCCAGGATCTCCCCCGGCTTGCGGCCTTCCGCTATTTCCAGCATCGTCTCTTCGCCCTCGCCGCGCGCCACGATGTCGACGGCCGGGTGCGCCAGGACCTCGCCGGGCAGCACAGTGGGGTGCACGCCACCCAGCACTACCTTGGTTCCGGGAAAAAGCCTCTTACAGGCGGCCGCTACCGCCAGCGCGTTCTCAATAAGGGGAGTAGTGGCCGTGATCCCCAGCAGGGCGGGGGGGGCTGCGCGCAGCTTGAAGAGGCGCTCGATGTCGGCGAGGCCGTAGCGCATGGCAGTGCAATCCATGATCTCAACGGCGTGGCCGCGGGCTTCAAGATAGGAGGCTATATAAGCCAGCCCCAGGCTGGGCAGGCAGCTGCCTATGTTCTTCCAGAAATTGTCGTCGGCGTCTATGACCCAGGGCGGGTCGATGAGCAGGACGGGGCCCTTCACGGGAACACTCGGTATTTCAGCAGCGTCCATATGGCTATAAGGCCGTCCCGGAAGCGGATCTTCTTGCCCTCGGCCAGCGTTCTGGGCGAGTAGCTGATGGGAACTTCCAGTATTTTTATGCCCTGCCGCAGGATCTTGGCGGTCACTTCGGGGCAGAACTCGAATCCCGTGCTGGTGAGTTTCAGCGCCTTGAGGACGTCCGTCCTGAACACCTTGTAGCCGGTGGGCTCGTCGGTTATGTCCGACAGGTAGAGGACGTTGGTGAGCAGGGTCAGGAGTATGCCGCCGGCGGCGAAAGAAAGATAGGAGAACTTGTTCTCCTTGCGCAGGCGCCGCGAGCCGTAGACAACTTTCACCGAGGGGTCGGCGAAGGGGGCGGTCAACAGGGGGTAATCCTCGGGGGAATATTCCAGGTCGGCGTCCTGGATGATCACGATATCGCCCGTGGCCAGGGCTATGCCCTCGCGGACGGCGGCCCCTTTGCCGCGGTTGCCGGGCAGGGTGTGCACCCTGATGCGGGGGTCCTGGGCCCGGGCCTGTTCCAGGAGGGCCGGGGTGCCGTCGCCAGAGCCGTCGTCCACTATCACTATCTCCGTGGGCTCGGGGCGCGCGCGCACCCGCGCGAGCAACTGCTCTATGTAGCGTTCCTCGTTGTATACGGCGATAAGTACCGTCGTCTTCATGTGCTCCTTGGCCCCTGGTCCCTGATAATCACCGCGGCTCCGCGCCGCCGGCGGTGGGGTTAGTTTATCTTTTCTTGGCCGCCGGTTTCAAACTCCCGTCCCGTTCCGGCCCGCTCCCGCGACGGAACGTAAAAAAAAGGGAGGCTTGCGCCTCCCTTTTTCTATTAGCTGCCGCGGTCAGGCGGCGGCTTGTTCCTTCTTTTTTCCGCCCATGTATTTCTTCCTGAACCAGATCTCGAAGTCGTCCATCAGCGAGTAGGTCACCGGCGTCATCAGCAGCGTGATGAGCAGGGACAGCGTCTGCCCGCCGATGATGACCATGGCCATGGTGCGGCGGGTGCCGGAGCCGGCGCCGGTGCCGAGCGCCGTCGGGATCATGCCCGCTATCAGCGTCAGCGTGGTCATCAGGATCGGGCGCAGCCGGGTCTTGTTGGCCTCTATCATCGCCTGGTGGCGCGGCAGGCCCTTGGCCCGCAGGGTGTTGGTATAGTCCACCTGCAGGATGGAGTTCTTGGTCACGATGCCGAAGAGCATGAACATGCCCATGATGGAGAACAGGGTGAGGTTCTGCCCGGTGATGAACAGCGAGATGATGGCGAACGGGATGGTGAGCGGCAGCACCACCATGATGGAGACCGGGTAGACGAAACTCTCGAACTGGCTGGCCAGCACGATGTAGATGAAGATGAAGGCCAGGGCGAAGGCGATGCCGAACTCCTTGAGCATGTTGCCCAGCTCCTTGGCACGGCCGTAGATGCCGGCCCGGTACTCGGGCGGGGCGTTGAGTTCCTTGAAGGCCTTCTCGGCTTCTGCGATAAGCTTGTTCACCGGGATGCCGTCCACGTTGGCCGTCACCTGCACGTTGCGCTGCCGGTTGTAGCGGGCGATCTGCGTAGGGCCCACGCCCTCGCTCACGCGCGCCACGCTGTCGAGGCGCGTCACGCGGCCTCCGGAGGCGGGCACCATCAGCGCCTCTATGGCCTCCATGCGGTCGCGGAAGCCTTCCTCGGCGCGCAGGCGCACCTGGTACAGCTCGTCTCCGTCCTTGAACTTGGTGATGTCCTCTTCGCCGCCCACCAGGGTGCGCAGCGAGGTGGCGATATCCTCCACCTTCACGCCCAGGTCGTGGGCGCGGCTGCGGTCTATCTCCACGCGGTACTCGGGCTTGGCGTAGGAGAAGCTGGTGTCCACGTCCACCGCGCCCTTCACCTGGCGCACCCTTTCGGCCACCGCGTTGGAGTATTCCTCCAGCTTGACCAGGTCGGGGCCGGAAATGTTGTACATCAGCTCGGCGTCGCCGCCGCCGAAGCCGCCGGCGGGCATCACGGCCACCTGCAACCCCTTGTACTTGCTCATCATCTCGCGGGAGGCCAGCAGCAGCTTCTGCATGGGCAGGTCGCGGTCCTTCAGGTCGTCGAGCTCCACCAGCACGTAGCCCTCGTTGGTCGTGGAGCCGCCGAAGTGGCCGCCCACGCCGGTGCCGATGGAAGAGAGGATGTTCTTGACGTGCGGCAGCTGGCGCGTCTCGCTCTCCACCTGGGCGAAGATCTGCTTCATCATGCCGAGGCTGGTGCCCTCGGGGGCGGTGATGTTCACCTGGTAGAGGCCGGTGTCGTCGGCGGGCATGAAGTCCTTGCCGAGGAACATGAACAGCGGCACCATGGAGATCATGATCAGCAGGCCGTAGACGGCCATGCGCGCGCGGCGGGCCAGGGCCCACTCCAGCATGACTATGTACTTTGTCGCCAGCCATTCGTTCACGCGGTCGGTGAACTGTTCCATCCGGCTCTTGGCGCCGGGCTTGACCTTTAGGAACAGCGAGCAGAGCATGGGCGTCAGCGTCAGCGCCACGAACACGCTGAGCGCCACGGCGAAGGCGATGGTGAGGCCGTAGCTCTTGAGGAAGCGGCCGATGATGCCGCCCATGTAGGCGAGCGGCACGAAGATGACCAGCAGCGCGGCCGACATGGCCACCACGGCGAAACCGATCTCCCGCGAGCCGTCCATCGCCGCTTTCAGCGGGCTCATCTTATGCTCTTCCATGTGCCGGTAGATGTTCTCCAGCATGACGATGGCGTCGTCGACGACGATGCCGACTGCGATGGTGAGGCCCAGCAGCGTCATGGTGTTGATGGTGAAGCCGGCCATCTGCATGAAGATGAGCGTGCCGATGAGGGAGGTGGGGATGGCGAGCGAGGAGATGATGGTGGAGCGGAAGTCGCCCAGGAACAACAGCACCATCAGCGCGGCGAAGACCGCGCCCAGCACCAGGTGTTCCGTGACGGTGTTGACCGAGTCCTTGATGAAGACGCTCTGGTCGCCGATGATGGTGGTCTCTATGCCCTGCGGGAGCGACGCCCTGATCTCGTCGACGCGCTCCTTGATGTTCTTGACCACGGCCACCGTGTTGGTGCCGGACTGTTTCTTGACCACCAGCGTGACCGACGGTTTGCCGTTGTAGTAGGAGGCCGTGGCCATGCGGGCCCCGGTGTCTTCCACGCGGCCGATGTCGGAGACGCGCACCTGGGTGCCGTTGATGGTGGCGATGACGATGTCGTTGAACTCCCTGACGCTCCCGATGCGGCCGAGCGTGCGCAGCACGAACTCCTTCTCCTTCTGCTCCACCTTGCCGCCGGGGATCTCTATGTTCTGCTGGGTGATGGCGTCCTTGACCTGGCGGATGCTCAGGTTCATGGCGGAGAGCTTGAGCGGGTTGACCACCAGGTGTATCTCGCGCTCGCGGCCGCCCACGATGTCGATGGCGCCCACGCCGCTGACGGTCTCGATGTTCTCCTTGATCTGTTTCTTGGCGATATGGGTCAGGTCGATCAGGTCCCGGTTGCCGGAGACCACCACGTTGAGCACCGGCATGGCGCCGATGTCGAGCTTGCCGATGACGGGCGGGTTGGTGCCCAGCGGCAGCTGGGCCAGCACCGAGTTCACCTTGTCGCGCACTTCCTGCGCGGCTATGTCGCCGTCCTTCTCCAGCGCGAACTTGATCATCACCAGGCTCAGGCCCTCGTAGGAGGTGGAGTTGATGTCCTCGATGCCGGAGATCGTGTTGACGGCTTCCTCTATCTGCTTGGTGACGGAGGATTCCATCTCCTCGGGGCCGGCGCCGCGCAGCGTGGTCTGCACCATAACATAGGGGAACTCCACGTTGGGCATCAGGTCTATGCCCAGGCGCAGGTAGGCGAAGGCGCCCAGCACCACGATGGTGAGTATCATCATGGTGGTGAAGACGGGCTTGTTGATGGAAATTTCGGTGATTTTCATAAATTAGCTCTCTATAAACTGCACGGTGAAAAAACAAAAATGTCTGGCTGTCGGACAGTCAGGCAGTCAGGCTGCAGAATTCCCGGCTGCCTGGCCGCCTGACCGCCCGGCGGGTTTCGCGCAGCGAAACCCTGTCAGTTCTGCACCTTTATCTTGCTGCCGTCCTTCAGGCCGTAGAGGCCGAAGGTGATGACGTCCGCGCCTTCTTTTACGCCGCTGACCTGCGTGAACTCGCTGGTCTTTATGCCGGTCTTCACCGGCACCCTGGCCGCCAGGCCGCCCGCGGCGGGCACAAAAATAAAGTCGCTCCCGTCCTGGCTGACCACCGCGCCGGCCGGCACCGACAGCGCCGCGCCGCGCGAGGCCACTATCAGGCGCGCCTCGGCGAACATGCCGGATTTCAGGCGGCCTTCGGCGTTGTCCACCAGCACCTCCACCATCGTGCTGCGGGAGCGGGAATCCACCACCGGGCTGACGCGGTAGACGCTGCCGGAGAAGTACCTGTCCGGGAAAGCGTCCACCTTTATGCGCGCGCGCTGGTCCTGGAAAACCTTGCCCACGTACTTTTCCGGCACGTCCACGGCCACGCGCACCTTGGCCTGGTTCACGACCATGGCTATCGGGGTCTGCGGGGTGACGCTGGCGCCGGTGTCCTGGTAGACGCGGCCTATCACGCCGGTCAGCGTGGACGGCACCGGCGCCGGCTCGTAGACCACGCCGGGCTCGTCGCGCTCCACGAGGGCCACGGCCTGGTCCTTGGTCACGGGGTCGCCTTCCTTCAGCAGGTTGCGCAGCAGTTTGCCCGAAGTCCGGGGGTAAATTATGGCTTCGTCCATGGCCTTGACCGAACCGGTCAGCAGGATGTATTCCTCCAGGCTGCGGACCTCCGCCTTCTCGGTCTTCACCAGGAAGCGGTCTTTCTCCAGGCTGTTGAGGGCTTCGGCCTGCTTGTTCCTGCAGCCGGCGGCCAGCGGCGCGGCCGCCGCCAGCGCCAGGATCAATATTTTGGTGTTGATGTTTTTCATAGGTTTACCGTGCTCTTTGTCTCCGTGGATCAGTTTCCCAGGGCCCACTTCAGCTCGGCGTCGGCGGAGCAGACGTCGTGGCGGGCCTGGGTGTAAAGGGTCTGGGACCTGTTGAGCGCCAGGGTGGCGTCGTTGAGGTCGAGCTGGCTGGCGAGGCCGTTGCGGAAGCGGGTCTCGGTGGCCGAGAGCGCCTTGCGCGCCTGCGCCACGGCGGTGCCCTGCGAGGCCAGGCGCTCGGAGGCCTCGCGGCCCGCGAGCCAGGCCTTCTTCACGTCTATCTTTATCCTGCGCTCCAGCTCGGCCAGGTTGTTGCGGGCTATGTCGGCCTGGTATTTGGCCTGCGTCACGCGGGCGCTGACGGAGCCGCCGGCGAACAGCGGCAGCGACAGGCGCAGGCCGGCCACGGTGCTCCAGGTGTATTCGCCCGAGGAGGGGAAGGAGCCGTCGGTGGCGCCGTAGTACTGCCGCGAGGCGTAGGCGCCCAGGTACGGCAGGTGCGCGGCGCGCTCTACCTTCACCATCTTCTCGGAGAGGTCGAGCTGGTGCCTGGCGTTCCGGTATTCAGGGCGCGCGGCCAGGGCCTCCTTGTAGAGGGCTGCCGCTTCGGGGGGCAGGACGGGGGCGCAGTCCAGGTCCCCGGCCAGGGCCACTTCGGCCTCCGGCTCCATGCCCAGCAGGTTCTTCAGCTCTGTCAGGCCCAGGTCGTAGAGGTTGCGGGCCTTGGTCAGGGCCGGCTCGGAGTTGGAGACTTCCACCTCCTGGCGCAGGACGGCCAGGTCGCTGGCCACGCCCTGCTTGTACTGGGCCTCTATCATGGCCAGGTGCTGGCGGGCCAGGTCCAGCGTCTCGCTCTGTATCCCGGTCATGGCCCTGGCCAGCAGCACCGAGTAATATAGCTGCTTGACCGCCTTGGCCACGGCGTTGCGGGCCGTCTTGTACTGCTCGTCGCTGGCTTCGGAGTAGATGCGCGCCATCTGGATGGCGGTGTACACCTTGCCGCCCGCCCAGACCACCTGGTTGAGGTCCAGCGAGCCGGCGTAGAGGTTGTCGGTCTTGGGGCCCAGCAGCGAAGCGGCGGGCTTTGAAAGATAGTTGGTCCACTGCCCCGAGGCGCTGAGCTGGGGGTAAACGCTGCCCCAGTATTCGCTGACCTTCTCCTTATATATGCCGCGGGCGCTCTCCGCGTTGAGGACGGCGGCGTTATTGCGCAGCGCGGCGCCCACGGCGCCGTCTACGCTCAGCTCCAGGGGCGCGGCGGCGGCGCCGGCCGCCAGCAGGGCGGAAAGCCCGAGGGCGGCGGCCAGGGCCTTCATGTGGCGGGCGCCGGCGCAGATAAGGCGGGCGAGCCGGCCGGGCAGGTCCTTGCTCAGGCTGGCCACGCCGTTCTCCCGCGCCTCTATCATGAAATAGCCTATAACGGCGCTGATCATGTGGATGACGTCCGCCGCGCCCTGGCGGGGGAGCACCTCTTTCTCCAGCATCACGCGCAGGGACGCCCGGTTGCGCTGCTTGAGTTCCTTGGCCATGGCGGAGAGCACGCTGTCGGAGGGGGAGGCCATGATCTTCATGGCGCATTTGGGCATGTCCGGGTAGCGCCGTATGAAATCCAGGTGGTTGGAGAAGATCTTCTCCAGGCGCTGCTCCAATGTCAGGCCCGGCTTGCTGATATAGTTCTGCAGTTCCTGGAAATGCTTGGTGCCCTCCACGAAGGTGGCCTTGATCAGCTCGTCCTTATCCTTGAAATAGTAGTAGAGCACCGGCTTGGTGATCTTGAGCTTGGCCGAGATCTCGCGCATGGAGACCGCGTCGGGGCCTTTCTCGGCCATCAGCTCCACTGTCGCGTCCAGGATGCGCTGGCGTGTCCTGTCGCCTTTCTTGAGTTTGGGTTCTTGTTGTGGTTTCATATAAAACTTACCTACCGGTAGATAAAATTATAGCAGGCCCCGCGCCTCCCTGTCAATGCGCGGCGCGGGGCCAAAAGGCCCAAAAAGGGGTGGGTCCATTGATTTTAAACAAGTAGGCCCTTCGCGCCTATTGCTTTTCGTCAAATCTGTTCTATAATAACCTTGTAGTCGCAGCCCTTGTAATCCTCCGAACAGGCGGGGGAGCATCCACCGGCGGGCCTTAACCCGCTGTAACCAGGGGAAACGAATCTATTTCGTTTCCCTTTTTTTATTTTGGTAACATGGACATGACAATGAACAAAACCCTGCTCTCCGCCCTCCTGCTGGCGGCCTGTTCGCTCCCTGCCGCCGCCCAGGCCCCGCTGTCGGAAGGCGACCCGCTGGCCGGCTCCGGCCCTTTCGCCGATCCCGCTTTCCAGGACTGCCTCGAAACCTCCGAGAACGGCTACCTCAATTCCAAGAACACCATGGCCCTGCGCTCCGACTTCCGGGAATTCCGCGACGCCGTCATCTCGGCCCCCGCGCCCTCGCTGAAAACGACGCAGCCGGCGGCGCCGCGCGTCGCCCCCGAAGACAGGCCCGGCCTGCCGGCCCTGCCCCAGGGGCACTACAAGGTGACCTTCGCGGGCGAGAGCGGCCCGGTGGGTTCCTATGTGGGCCCGCTGGACGGCGGCTCCAAGCGCTACGCCCGGGAATACGTGCTGCTGGGCGTCTCGGTGAAGGCCGGGCCGTACGACTCGCTGCTGCCCAGGCTGGAGGCCGCGGGCCTGAAGTTCGCGGGCGAAAAAACCTCTTACGCTTCGAAAAAGAAGTCCACCGTCATCCTGGGCTGGGCCCCGCTGTCGGCCGTGGCCGCCCTCTCCAAGATAAACGGCGTGGAGGGCGTGGCCGTGGAAAAGAAGGGTTCCGGCGTCCCCATGCGGGCCCGCGTGCGCTTCACCCTCAAGGTCCCGTACCAGAACAAGCCCAACGCTTTCGTGCCCGCCTTTATAAAGCAGCTGTCCGAGGACGGCGGCTTCGCCGCCGAAAACTGGTTCCGCCTGCCGCAGAAGACGGCCGATTCAAAGTTCAGCGTGTTCGACGTGACCGGCGTGCTGCCCGTGGACATGATCGGCCCGCTCTCCCGCTCCCCGTTCGTGGCGGCGGTCGAGTTCCACGATTCATCGCTCTGAACCGGCCCGGGCCGGAGTAACGCGGGCCGCGCCAGCGGCCCGCTGTTTTTTGCCGCGCCCGATAAAAGTTATAATTACTTCCGGCAAATTTAAATAACGGCGGGATTTTCGCTATGAACGACCACAAGAACCACCACGAGGCGCCCCGGGCGCACAAGCCCCGCAAGGGCTACAGGGTCGCCTTCCTGCTGGCGTTTTCCGCCGCCCTGCTGGCGGAGATGCTCCTTTTCCTGCAGGCCCAGATGAAGGAGATCTCGCTGCTGCTCAAGGAGGATTTCCGCATAGTGGTGGTGCGCGACGAGCGGTCCAAGGAGACCGCCGAGGCCATCGGCGCCGCCCTCTCCGCCCTCAGCGGCACCGAGGAGGCGGTTTTCCTCAGCCGCAAGGACCGCCTGGCCCGCCTCAAGGGGGAAGAGCCCGAACTGGTGGCCTCCGTGCTGCCGCCCGGCTCCAACCCCATGCCCGACACCTGGGAAGTCATCATGAAGGAAGACGCCCTGGGCGACATGAATTCCTGGACCGACGCCGCCTGGCGGATCCCCGGCGTGGCCGACATCAAATATAAGCCGCTCGAAGCCTACGCCATCATGCATTCCGTCTTTTACGGGCACCTCATCACCCTCGGCCTGGCGCTGGCTTTCCTGGCGTTCATGATCATGGCCGCCATGGTGCTGACGCACGGCCGCACCCCGGCCGAGCTCGCCGCCTCGCTGGGGGCTGACCGCAACTGGTTCCTGGCCGGGGCCGGCGGCTCCGCCGCGGCCGCCCTGGTGTCCTACGCCGTGGTCTATCCCGTCAAATACCTCAGCCCCGTCTGGGTCTGGCCCAACCCCGTCTGGCAGGCGGTCCTGCTTACCGCCGGGGCGCTGCTGGGCTGGACCCTCTGCTGCTGGAAGAGCGAGCGCAATTGAAACCCATGAAGCCCGCCGTCGAGATCCCGCGCGGCCGCGCGCGCAGAGCCCTGGGGGCCGCCTTCGCGGCCCTGGCGCTGCTGCTGGCCGCGGCCTGCCTCACGCCCCCGGCTTTCAGCCAGTCGGCAGCGGCCGCCAAGAAGAAGGACCTCGAGGCCATCAACAGGCAGCTGGAGGAGAAGAAGCAGGAGCTGGAGAAATACCGCGCCGAAGAGGAGCGCATCGCCGCGGAGCTGTCCGGCCTGAAGAAAGAGGAGAAGCAGGCCGCCGCGCGCCGGCGCGAGCTGGAGGCGCAGCTGGCTTCGGCCAGGTCCCGCACCAGCGAGGCCCGGCAGAAGTATTCCTCCCTGGAAAAGTCCGGCAGGGAGCTTTCCGGCGCCATCCACGGCGAACTGGTGATGTATTCCCTCCAGAAGGATTTTTATTACCCCTACTTCGGGCTGCGCGACATTTCCAAGGACATGCTGATGCGCTCGGCCATGCTGAACAAGCGCGCGCTGCTCAGCCGCATTACCGGGGAAAGCGCCCGGGTCAACAAGGATATCCAGACGCTCGACCGCAAGGGCACGGAGCTCAAATCCCGCCAGGCCATCCTGGCCAGGCAGGTGGTGGCGCAGAAGAGCAAGGTGAAGACCAAGCAGGGAGAGCTGGAGCGCACCCGCGCGCTGCAGGCCCGCCTGGCCCGGGAACTGGAGAACCTGCAGAACGCGGCCCTGGGGCTGGACCGCCTGGTAAAGAAACTGCAGAAGCGGGCCCCCTACCGCAGCGGCGATTTCAGCGCCGACCTGCCGGTGGAGAAGGGCTCCCTGGCCTGGCCGGCCGACGGCAAGGTTATCAGCAAGTTCGGCCGGGAGAACGTGCCCGCCCTCAAGACCTGGATCGTGCGCGAGGGCATCCGCATCGCCACGGCGCGGTCCGCCCCGGTGCGGGCGGCCCTGGACGGCAAGGTGATCTACGCGGGGCCTTTCCGCACCTATGGCAACGTGGTGATACTGGACCATGAAAAAGGCTTTTTTACGGTTTACGGCCTGCTGGGCCGCATAGACGCCGCCAAGGGCCAGGCTGTGCAGGCCGGCTCGCCGCTGGGCCAGGCGGGGGAAGATACGCAGGCTATCGGCTCCGGCCAGAAATCGGCCGGCAGCGCGGTCTATTTCGAGATACGCAAGGGCGACCGGGCCATAGACCCCCTTAACTGGCTGCCGCCAGTCATGCGGGAGCCCTAGGCCCGCCGGCCCCCGTTAAATTAGTTATAATAGATATATTATCGTCCCCGGCCGCTTACGCTGCCGGTCTTTTCCGTTGCAGCCGGTTTCTAAGGAGCTTTTACAATGAAGAACGCGAGAAAACTGGTTTTTGTAACCCTTTCGGCGCTCACTATCGGGGCCGTCTTCCCCTATGTGAACTTCGCCCTGGACCAGACTTACCAGCAGCTCAAGGTGATAGTGGACGTGCTTGAGCTCATCAAGGACAGCTACGTGGAGCAGATAGACCCGCAGAAGCTGGTTTACGGCGCGGCCAAGGGCATGGTGGCCGAGCTGGACGATTTCTCCCAGTTCATGGAGCCGGACGTCTACGACCGCGTCAAGAGCGACACCGAGGGCGAGTTCGGCGGGATAGGCATAAGGGTGGACG
>Ga0209066_10005504_pt1 | contig 13321 bp, 17 predicted proteins | sample All_14_2_FD_187198 | JGI IMG/M metagenome (GOLD analysis project Ga0209066, IMG submission 187198) | Freshwater microbial communities in response to fracking from Pennsylvania, USA - Allegheny Zone_MetaG_DW_15 (SPAdes) (version 2) ...
CCCTGCCCGACGACACACTGCGCGAGATCGACCAGTACGCCGAGGCCCACGGCTTCACGCGTTCGGGCTTCCTGGCTCAGGCGGCCAAGCGGGCGATGGCGGCTTAAGGTCCTATCCCTAAAGGGAGTTGGTAGGCCCGGAGGGAAGACATCCCAAAATGCAGCCAACGTTGATTTTGTTGACCTTTTCGCTGCCTCCCCAGCGGTTTTTTGTAGGTGATTTGTAGGGACTTACAAAACGGCGGCACCGCCGCTGGTCAGCGTCGGCGTTTCAATCAGCTATCGGCGGTCAACTCCGGACGTCGGCGCGTCAGCTACTTGATGCTCACCGCGAAATCCTTGAGATCGGTGAGCCTGTGATCCCAGATGATATGTATGTCCTTTTGGGCTTCTAGGATGTTGTCAGGCTTGAACACGCCGCTGAGCACCACAGCCGGTATCACCTGATTTTCGCCCAACGCACGCCGCCAAACTACCGCCTTGCCCACCGAGTCATTCATGACCCGCTTGAAGGAATTCACTTCGGAGTTTGAGACCTTACACTCGATGGCGAGCAATCGCTTGTCGGGCAGTCGAACATAGAGATCGCCCTGCTTACTTCCAAGCTTGGTGCTGCCACATAGATGCTTTGGGTCGGGCGCGTCCGTTATCAGTTGGATCGGCTTTGCCCGAGCCTCGCTATACCCTAAGCCCATGAAGAGCAGCTTTACTGCCTTCTCCTGCTCTTCCTTCGCGCGATTACGACGGTCGGTTTGGACGCGCTGACTTGCCAACAGTGCTGCTGATGATGTGACGGCGACCTCAATTTCCGTTTGGGTCGCCTTTCTGCCCTCAGCGATCCACGGGAAGCGTCTCGGGTCTAGCAACGCCGATAGGATGCTATTCACAGCCCTAACCGCCCCCTTGGACGAGAGACCTGCGCGGGACAGCTTAACGTCGGCCAATGTGGCCATGTCGTCAGAGGAAACCGGCGGCCCGGCCAAATATCGAAGCACCTCTCCGTCACCGTTTTCGGCGAATTCTTCGATGATAAACTTGGGGTCAATCTTCCCTGCGTGAAGCTCCGGGAGAGCGTCTAATATACCCTTGAACGCTAGACTGTATTTGTCGAAGAAAGCGTTGTAGAGACTCTGCTCGTTAAGACGCGAATGCCGGAACGCTTCTCGCGCTGTCGCCACGTCGGCTGTGATTTCCTCTTTCGACCATACCGGCAGCAACTTCATTGATGTGCTCGACCTTTGGGACGAGGACGCGCTCAAGCTCCTTCGGCTCGAACTTCACGAGTCCCCCTGCATAAGCACGACCATCACCGATTTGCACCGCATTGTGAAGGTAGTGGACATAGGCATTGATCAACGAGTGCGAGAGTGGCTCACGCGGGTATAGGCCGTGCGCGATGTTAATGAAGCGAGCGCGCGCAGCATTGTGAGTAAACGCGGGCGGCCGCCTTCCCATGTAGGTCGCCAAGATTGGTGCAGGCGCGCGCAGGCCAACGCTCCACCAAGCGCGGCGATGTCTAGCGGTGTAGGTATCGTGGGCGCCAATGGCCTTAGCCCACTTAAGGAACTTCTCGACACGTTTGCGGTCCGCCGGGTCGAGTTGATCCAGAGAAGCAGGAATATCAATCACTGAGCGGAGAGACTCAGCGGTCGAAAGCGTCGCACCCGCCGCAATTATCTCACGCGCCTTGGTAATAGCGGGGTGGAGAACAGAGTCGGGAAGATTGACGCCCGCCCGCGCGATCCACACCTCGTTCAGCCCAGTTACCGTTCCGCGATGGACCCGGAAAATTTCACCAAGCTCGATGAGATCACCGTCCTTTTTAGTCGAGGACCGGACAAGGGGAGACCACCTCGGCGCCGAAGTGACCTGCTCCCAAGAGAAGCTTTCACCGGCGGACAGCGCGCCAAGCTCAGCGAGAGAGCCCACCATTCGCATAGTGAAATCCTGCGGCCTGTTTCCGACGCGAAAGCAGGTAATAGCCCCCGTCGCCATCGCATCGGGAAACGGCTGCGCCTTTGGGTCGATAAGGTGGAGCGCGACACCTCCCATACCGTCCGCCAGCATCTCGCGAAGGACGGAACCATAGTTTACATCGACCCATTCGGCGGCCGTGATAAACACGCCGAAGTCACCGCGCTTCGCTATCTGACGAGTTCGCAAAAAAAAGTGGATGTGCAGACCAGCCAATCGGCTTGCCTTAAACCCTAACTCTTTCGCAGATTTGTGGAGCCAATTCTTCCACGTTTCGCCAAGATCATGGTGACGCACATACGGCGGGTTACCAATGTAGAGCGTGCTTCCGCTAATGTCAGGCGGGGTGAAACTGCGATAGTCCTCAGCCACCAACGTCAAACGCTCGTTGACGCCCAGCACAGCAGCATTAGCCGCAATGAGTTCGCGTGCCAGCGGGTCTATTTCAACAGCAACAAGCTCTGCATCGGGGAACTTACGGGCGGCTGCCCACAAAAAGCGTCCCGATCCGCTGCCGGGATCAATTATACGGGACGGCTTAAAATGCTGATGCTCCGCCCACGACACCATCGCCGCCACAATAGCGGCGGGCGTGTAAGTCGCGCCTGACGAACGGCGATGCTCTACCGTTCTGAGACCACAGAACCAGTCACCAAGCGGGTCGCCGCCGCCACGTATATCGACGCGCACAGGTTCTAGAAGAACCCGCTCGCCGTGGAGCACTACCGCTTCGTCGCCTGTTTGCAGCGCGGTTGCGATCAAACGAAGCTCCGCTTCGTTGCGCGGCGAGATCATTTCCGACCGCCTTTGCGGCTTTGCTGATAAAGGCCCCAAAGCTCTTCCATCAGTTCGCGCAACGAGAGGCCACGATTTGCGGCCTCGGCCTTAATCGCTCTCGCCATTTCGACTGCCAAACTGAAACCAACGATTTGTCGCGCGCTCTTGGCCATTCCCCACCCTCTATCAGAAAGCCCTGCGGCATGTTGTCGACTCGTCGACTCGCCGTCAAGAACGTTGTGGGCACTCGTGGCGGACGTCCACGCCAGAATCGGTCACTGATCAACCCCAGTCGCGCAAATGCGGTCACTTTAACGGCCGCATTGGAGGCAGCCACGCGCGATCCCGACAACAAGGTCTCGGCGATGCAGAGCCCTAGTGGAGCGTCGCTGCTGGCCAGTGATCATCGACGAACGCCTGAATCCACCGTCGCACAGCTAGGTCGCGCTCGTGCGGCTTGGCGGCGGCTATGGCCGCGCGCAGGCTCTCCACGATTACGGTGATCGTCTCGCGAAGCTCGTCCCAACGCTCGACTGTTTCAGCGTCCGCAGTGCCAGCTTCAACCGCACACCGGATCGCCCAAAGGCGCCGGTAAAGGTCGTCCCCCATCAGACTGCCTTCTTCACCCGGCATGAACCGCCCCCGTGACGTCCAAGACACCCATACAGGCCAGTAAGGCAGCGATGACCAAGCAAACCCACCCCACCGTCGTTAGGGAGCCACAAGCCCCCAGAAAACGGCGCCAGCGCGCATCCTTCTCGCGCTTCAATTCGTGAGGTCGATTCGTCAAATCAGGGGCCAAGCTCAACTTCTCCGGAACAGTGACATGACCTGCCCCGGACAACTAGACATTCAAATCCTCGCAGCGCGAGTCGCGCAAGTTGCGTATCACACACTTTAGTTGACATTCCCATACATACTATAGTTGATAAACCCCGCTCGCCCGAACGGCGACGTTCCGCAGATGGACATGCGGGCGACGGTTGGAACGAATGTGCGGAAGGCTCGCGTTGCGCTGAGCCTGACCCAAGAACAGTTGGCTGACCTGTCGGGATTTTCTCAACAGTATATAAGCGACCTCGAAAGAGGTCGCAGAAATCCCACCATTGTGTCGCTGTGGGAACTTTCACAAGTATTGAATGTTACACCAGCAGACCTACTAAAGTAGGCCAGACACGTGAATTTTTCAAATACGCTTTGCTTTGCCCATGAACACTAATAGGCACGCCTCCATTCGGCAAGTAAATGCAGAAGAGGTTTCAATTCCGGGCGACGGTTGACGCAATCCTCCAACAACTCAAATAGTGTATTTCGAGCATTATCGGCATTCGATTTTGTAAGAACGACAGATATAGCAGCAACGACGATAGCCTCGAATAATACGTAGGCCTCTACATATCCGACCCCAATACGTTCTCCTGCGAACTTGATTGAGTTTATGCGTGAGGAAATTGCACGCCCCAGCTCGACAGGAATTTTTACTCTATACAAAGGCGACAAAAACAACGGCACGCCGCTCCGTTCCTCAACCTCGACCAGTTGGCTAGAACCCATCAAGTTCGCGAATATCACAAACTGCAATTCATGATCGTTCCATGGATACTTGACCTCTAGATTGCCGTCTTCGTCATAAAACGGCTCGGAGTCAGGGAATTCAATCACGATACAAAACTATCCATCTTATGATGTTGAATCTTTTCATCTCTAATTGATCACATCATGATCAAGACATGGCTTCGCCAATGCGCGGCCAGCACCCGCACACTCACCCTGCCATCTTGATAAATGCCTAAGTCGCGCTGGTTCAGCGAGCGACCCGTGCACCTATCACCCCTGCTGCGCGTAAAACTCCCGAAGAAAAAGCATCGTCTCAGGGGCGGACGAAGCAAACTGTTCTTTGGCAAGATACCCAGCGAATCCAGCAGGATCATGGGCATGTCTCAAGCACTGCGTCCCAGCCTTCCAGATTTCAGACCACGATCCGCGCCCATCGGTCGGGAATATCGACGCAAACCTGTCTACGGACCTTGGATCAACTTGGAGCAGTCCATGAGCGTGAATATTTGATTTCAAGTGCTCAAACACAAACACACCATCGACACGACCGGTCGTGTATCGGTTGAACCGCGCACCGAGCAATTTCCTATCAACTACCCCAAACAACTTCTTGACCGCGCCCCTAGCGTTCACGAGGGAAACCGGCGAGTTGAAGTTCAGCGTCAGCGCAATATTGTATGACGGATCACTTAGCCATTCCGAGAAACTATCGCGACGAAGCATATTGAACCTCGCCTCAAAACTTACTTCGTCCCTATAATTCGACATGATAATTCTATTTAGTCTACATCTCCAATGTAGCGGTAAGAGGAATTACCAGTCCATATAATTCGGCATCGGTCCAGATAAATACCAAGTCATACTTGGAGGACTCACAGTGATTGTTGGCGAACTTTACAACTATATGATCGAACGCGAGTTGACGCACTCTATGCGTTCATGGAGCGAGGAATGGGCAGGCCGCTCGCACAACTACTGTTCGACGAACTGGCACCGGCCGCTACCAGCAGAGGTGGGCATCCGCCTTCATCGCCTTTTGCTCAACGAGGGCCAACCCGACCTCGCGGCGCGACTTCTAGTCTCCCTTTTGGATGGCGCGAGCGATGACTGATGATGACATGGCGTTCAGCGTCACCGCGCTCACTGAGAGCCTCAGAGCCAAACCGACGAACAACGACATCATGGCGGAATACATCGCGCACGTCCGCCGGGTGATGGCTCAGACGCAGGCCGAGATTGACAAGGCGATGACCGAGCATCCCGACCTCCAGAAGCTGCGGTTCTAGGCCATGCGGTATCATGAGATCGTCGAGGCGGGCGAACAGGTAAGCACCCAGATCGCTAACCAACGGACACGCATCACCAATTCGTTTGGCACTCTTCAGTCCAAGGAAGCCAGCGCAGCCGACGCGCGTGCGGCTGCTCAGAAGCTCCCCTTTGGCCCGGAGCGGAACCGGCGGCTACAGAACGCCAGCCGCCGCGAGGCCGACGCCCGCCGCAACTACAATGACACACGGAGAGCCGCGAACGACAAGATCAGCGACTTGATGTCAAAGCGGTAGTCTCACAGACCATGGTCAAAAGAGACGTGGAATCCGTGTCTCACTGATCTCACATCGGGCTTTTGAGACTTACAATCTCACAGTATCTTAGATGTATGTGAGAAGGATATTTCCATTGACATTTCAGCACCGTTACATCGCGACTCGCCAATCGTATTGACTAATATCATCTAACTAGTATTTTGCATGACATGAATTCAAATGAATTATACTCCCACGCGGTCGTCGGATACGCGAGAACCAGCGGAGTAGAGCAACAACACGGCCTTGAGGCGCAGGTCTCAGAGCTTAAGGCAGCGGGATGCACTCGCATCTACTCTGAACAAATTTCCAGCATTGACGCCAATAGGCAACAACTCAAAGAAGCTCTTCTTTTCCTGCGAGAAGGAGACGAGTTTGTATGCACCCGGCCGGACAGACTTGCGAGGAACACGTCTGAATTGGTTCGTATAGTTGACGAGCTTTCCAACCGGGGAGTTCGTGTCAGACTCCTCTCGATGAACATAGATACTCAGACTTCGACCGGAAAGCTGTTGCTCACTATGATGGGCGCGGTAGCTACATTTGAACGCGACATCATGCTTGAAAGGCAGAGGGTCGCAATTGCGAGGGCGAAAGCCGAAGGGAAGTTCAAAGGTCGAGCCCCTACAGCGCGAAGAAAGTCTTCTGAGGTATACAAGCTGAATTCGGCTGGATTCAGCGCGAGCGAGATACAGAAAATCACCGGCATCAGTCGGGCCAGCTACTACCGGATCATGTCAGATGGATGCGCGACGGCTCACGCATGACATGATCTCTCTAAGTGATCCTTGACTAGAAGGTAGCAACAGGAAGAGCCGGAAAAGTCGGGAAGACAATCTTGGCCATGTCTCTAGCAAGCGGCTCGATGTCAGCCCCCTGTCCATACTGACGGCTCACGGTCGAACCCCTGTGGCCGGTCAACACGTCGTGCATCTCCTCCTTTACGTCAGACTGCCGCGCGGCCCGCTTGAAAGTGTGGCGCCACGAATGGTGGGTGATCGACGGATCAGTCAGCCCCATCGCGTTCATCCAGTTCCCCCACCACTTCGAGAAGGCGTGGCCGGGGCCGTGCTTCGTCTCGTGGTCGAGGTCAGGGAACAACCATTCCGAATTTCCCTCTCGCACCGAGGCCACGTAATCGAGGAATCCGAGGTCGATCATCTTCGGGTGCAAGGGAATAAGACGTTGGCTCGTCTCGTTTTTCACCTGACGGCGGGTCAAATCGAAATACCAGCTTTTGGCTGGGGATTGTTTCAAGTCTGAATGAGGCATCGCCGCGAACTCAGTTAGACGGCCGCCATGGAACAGAGCAAGTATTGGTAGCCAAAACTTAGCATCTCGGACGATATTCGGCCCCGGCTTATTGCGGTAACCCCGCATACCGTCACCTTCGAATCCGTTGAATGTCGGCGACTCAAAGATGAACTTAATCTCGGCCTCGGTAAACTCGCGCTTCTTGGTTGGCTCCGCACCCTTGACCACGTATTTCTTCGTCGCAGCCACAAAGGGGTTACTGTCGAAGTCCAGCATTACAACAGCATAGTCGAACATCCGACGATATGCCCCGAACCACTCATCAACAGTGGTTGCAGTCAGCGTGGCCGGTATCACTTCCAGCTTCGGCGTGACGCCCGTCGCTTTGGCCTGAGCGACCGCAGTGGCGTTGCGCTCGGCGATTGCTGCATTATTGGACTCAAATCGTTCGATTAGCTCCGCCATCGGCAGTGCGCTCAGTTCGGCCGAACGTTTCCTACCGGGGAAGCGCGCGACTAATGCCATAAAGTCGCGGACCTCCAGCTTGGTCAGATGATTGGCGGGTTTGTCACCTACAACCTCGATCAGCCGCCGCATTTGATGCTCAAGGCGGCCCTGTTCCTTCTCACTGACGGTTAGCGTTCCCTTCCACTGGTTGAACAGCTTCCTGAGCGTCAAAGAGGGTGCGGGGAGAGGCTTGGCAGGCGGAGAAATCTCAGGCGGCGGCCGGATGACCTCGTGCATCACGGTATGAGTCAGTGAATCTACTTTAGCCTTGCTCAACCGAAGCAAGCGAAGGTTCTCGTAGAATTGCAAAGCACCGGCCCGAATTTTTGCGGCGTCACGACGATACTTTGCGATGAACGCAGGGGTAAGCAGGTGTTCGCCACCCCCTGCCGTGATCATTTCCCGGAAAGTCTCGTCGAAGTCTGGCAGTGCCGTGAAGTCACCAGTTTCCGCCGCCGCATGGAGGCGGCGAATTTCGTCGGTTAATTGCCAAGGCGTATCGACAGGCCCGGCCAAATCCACAGCAGGATCATCAGATTCCACACCCCACTTGCCCATTGCGTTGCGAAAGGGAAGGTGCGCCTCGGTCGGCTCGGCGCCCGTTAGCGGACCTTGAACGGGACCACTAGTCCGCGCTTGGGAAATCGTGTTTTTGAACCGGCGATGCACCTCCGGATAGAACCGCTCGGCATCGCGCCGATCACCAGTCCTCAGCGACTCGATTAGCTCGCGCTTGCCGACCTTTTCGCGCACGTCGGCAGGCACCGCCATGCGGACGTAATACGTATAGCCGTCTAGATAGAGACCGGGGAACTTTCCCGCCATTTTGTAGGCCTTTTGTAGGTGCCTACAAGGCGCATATGCCCGTAAACAAAGGGTTTCAAGCCCCACAATGTTTTGAGAGGTGGTGGTAGGCCCGGAGGGACTCGAACCCCCAACCAGACCGTTATGAGCGGTCGGCTCTAACCATTGAGCTACAGGCCCCCAGGAACGCGCGCGTTCGGAGGAAGGGCGGATTAGCATGGGTGTAACGCGGCTTAAAGCTCCCGTTCAGGTTCGACCCGTCATCAGGGAACCATACAGGGTCGGTCAAGCTTACAGGACCACCCGACAGGAGACTTCAGTCATGACTTCGTTTGCCGCCCGCATCGCCTCGGCCGCCCTGATCCCCGCCGCCCTCCCCGTGATTCTGGGAGGCGCGTTCGCCCTCGCCTCGGCGCCCGCCATGGCCCAGAGCGCGCAGGACGCCGCCTTCCGCGCCACCACCTTCAGCCTGGCCGCCTCGGGCGAGACCAATGTGGCGCCCGACATGGCGACCATCACCCTGGGCGTGCAGACCGACGACATGACCGCCGCCGGCGCCCTGAAGGCCAATGGCGCGAAGATGAACCAGGTGATGGCCGCCCTGCGCAAGGCCGGCGTCGCCGATCGGGACATCCAGACCTCGAACCTGAACGTGAACCCGCAATATGTTTACGAGCAGAACCAGCCGCCCAAGTTCAACGGCTATCAGGTGACCAACCAGGTGACGGTGACCGTCCGTGATCTGAACAGGCTGGGCCAGGCGGTGGACGCCACGGTCGGCGCCGGCGCCAACACGGTGAGCGGCATCAGCTTTGGCCTGCAGAACCCGCAGATGGCCGAAGACGCCGCCCGCATGGACGCCGTCAAGGCCCTGCAGGCCAAGGCCGACCTCTATGCCAAGGCCACCGGCTACAGGATCGTGCGTCTGGTCAATCTGGGCGAAGGCGGCGGCTATACGCCCGCACCGCCGATGCCGATGTACGCCATGGCCAAGCGCGAGGCGGCCGACTCCACCCAGGTCGCCGGCGGCGAGCTGAAGGTGCGGATCGACGTCACGGCCACCTATGAGGTGGCCCGCTAAGCGACCTAGAAGCCGGCCCGGATGAAGGCGCGCTCGACGCGATCCTGAATCTCGCGACCCGGCAGGGCCCGCTCGCCTTCCATGACCGCCACATAGGTCAGATCGCGGGCGGGCTTGCCGTCGCCGGTCGGGACCGGGCCCATGGCCCAGCCGACGGTATTGGCGCCGCCCGTGCCCGTGGGACAGCTGGCGAAGCGCGCAGGCTTGCCGACCGCCTCCTTCAGCACGACCTCGGCGATCACCGGCTGGCCGCCGGCGCAGCTGGGCAGGTTGCGGGCGCAGGTGATGTAGCCGCCGGCGCGCCAGACGACCTTGCCCGAGGCGTTGGCCATCATCACGCAGGTCGAGGCCGAGCCGATGGCGCGGCCCACGCCGTCGGTCAGAGCCGCCTCGTCAATGCCCTCGGGCAGCTTGGGCGAGCAACCGGCCAGCAGGCCCGCGACAAGGATCAGTCCGACCAGGGCGCGCATCTACGCGGCCTTCTTGATCAGGTTGCCCGCCTCGAGCAGCACGACGTTGGGCGCATAGTTTCGCGCGTCTTCCGCCGGCAGCTGGCAGTAGGCGACCACAATGACCAAGTCGTTCTTTTGCACCAGGCGAGCAGCGGCGCCGTTGACGCCGATCACCTTGGAGCCGCGCGGCGCCTCGATGGCGTAGGTGGTGAAGCGCGCGCCATTGGTGATGTTCAGCACATCCACCTGCTCGTTGGGCAGGATGCCCGAGGCGTCCAGCAGGTCACGGTCGATGGCGATCGAGCCCTCATAGTCGAGGTCGGCCTGGGTGACAGTGGCGCGGTGGAGCTTGGCCTTCAGCATGGTGAGCAGCATGACGAACCTTACATCCCTTTGATTAAGCTGGGCTTTGGCAGGGCCGCCACACTCAGGGCGCCTGAACTACGGGTCATATAGACCACGAAACCGCGCCGGTTCAATCGCCGCCCCAGGCCGCAGGGCGAGTCGAAAGGGTTAACAGCCCCGCCAATCCGCGCTAAGGTTGAGATAACAGGGTTATGTGGTGGGGGCCATGCGCAACGGACAGCTGATAGTTGCGGCGGCCATTGTCGTCGTGACGGTGGGGCTTGGCGCGACGATGGCGTCCCGCGTCACCGCCCAGACACGCGTGGACCCGGCGACCGGCGCCCCGATCGGAGCGGCGCGCCCGCCCGTGGCCACCCGGCCGCCCGCGGCGACTACCGTACCGCCCCGCAGAGGCGGCCGGGTCGACTGGCAGGGCGCCGTGGGCGGGCTGCGCCAGAGCGGCGGGGCTTCGGAAACCCTGGGCGCCAATCTGGACAAGGCCGAGGTGGACGCCACCCGCGTGCCGATCCTGCTGCCCAATGATCCCAAACTGACCGCCGGGGCGCGGATCTACAGCTTTGGCGACTACTACACCATCACCGCCGACGCGCCCGGGGCCGGTATCTCGCTGAGCGGCACGACCGCCATCGTTCCCCTGCCCGCCTCCAGGCCGCTGAAGATCGAGCCCTTGGGCCCCGAGGGCCTGACGGTGCAGCGCACGGTCGATGGCCAACTGGCCAGCTTCCTGCGCTACGGGGTGCTCTACACCGTTGAGATCCGCTGCGAGAAGGCGGGCGACCTGCGCTGCGCCGACGACAACTACGTGCTGGGTCTGGTGGGCAAGACCACCACCGTGGTGCTGGGCGCCGCCGCCCGCGCCGAAGCCGGCCTGGGGGGTTGAGCCGATGAGCAAGCTGATCCCGCCCCTGGCTCTGGCCGTTCTGGCCCTGGCCCTCACCGCCTGCGATCCCAAGACGCCGGCTCCGGACGCGCCGCCCAAGCCGCCCTCGGCCGATCCCGGCCCGCCCCAGGCCGATGACGAGCCCGTCGACGGCGGGGCCGAGCAGGACCCTTCGGAGCCCTTGCCCCCCAGCCCCGGCGATCCGGTGCAGCCGGCCGAGCCGCCCGCCCCCTCGCCCGCCACCTTCGATCACGGCCCTGCCGGCCAGCTGCCCAGCGGCCAGGGTTCGGGCTATCTGGACCGCACCGTCTGGGCGCCAGCCATGTGCTGGCCGCTGCAGGAGGCCGGTTTCGCCAATTCCCAGGTCTATGGCCCCGGCGGCGGCATGGGTCCGCCCGGCAAGCCCAGCCAGTGCGACAGCCTCAATTACAGCCTGCCCTGGCGAGACAATTTCTGCGAGGCCCGCTCGCGCACCAGCCCGCTCTGCGGCTCGGGAACCGGCCACCAGGGCCAGGACATCCGCCCGGCCACCTGTAAGAAGAACGAGCACTGGGCGGTCGCCACCGAAGCCGGCACCATCACCGATATCGGGACCTACACCGTCACCCTCGTAGGCAAGGCCGCGCCGCACTACACCTACCGCTACCTGCACATGCAGATGTCGACCCTGGCGGTGGCCGAGGGATCCAAGGTCACCGCCGGCCAGAAGCTGGGCAAGGTGTCCAACGACTTTGGCGGCACGCCCACCACCATCCACCTACATTTCGAAATGCGGGCGGGCCTGGCCGGCGTGACCACGGACGGCAAGCCGGTGGCGATCAGCAGCTTCATACCGCCCTATCTGAGCCTCGCCGGCGCCTACCAGCGCAAGCTGGACGGCGGGACCTGCAGCTAGAGCGCCGAGGCCTTCAGGAACGCCGTCATCTGGTCCAGCAGATCGGTCTTGCCCCGGAACGGGCGCGACAGGGCCAGCACCGTGTCAGCGTGGTCCAGCCCTGGATAGTGGCGCTCCTCTACCGTGGCGCCGGCCTGGCGCAGGGCGGCGGCCAGCTTGCGGGTGTTGCGCGGATAGACGGTGGTGTCGGCGTCCCCCGAGGCGAGAAAAGCGGCCGGCGACCCTGCCGCTGCATAAAGTCCAGGCTGGGTGGCTGGCAGATCCGCCGCCGCGCCAAAGGTGCGCCGGGTGATGGGCCCATCCAGGGGCAGGAAGTCGTAAGGCCCCGACAAACCGGCAAAGGCGCGCACCACCGATCGCTCCACGCCGGCCGCCTTCAGGTAGCGCGGATCCAGGGCCAGCATGGCCGCGTTGTAGGCGCCAGCCGAATGGCCGATCAGGACGATGCGTTGCGGATCACCGCCCAGAGCTGCGGCGTTATCCACCGCCCAGCGCACCGCCGACGCGCCGTCATCCAGAAAGTCCGGAAAGACGACCTCCGGATAGAGGCGGTAATCCGGCACAAGCGTCAGAAAGCCCCGAGCCGCAAGGGCTCGGCCCGCCCACGCATAGTCGCCGCGCCGGCCGGAATCCCATGAGCCGCCATAGAAAAATATCGCCACCGGCTGGGCGGCGGCCGCGTTCGGCGGCGCATAGACGTCCAGCCTGTGGCGGGGGCCCGGTCCATAGGCTGAGCCTCTCAGGGGCGTACGGACTGCGTCCTTGGGCGTGAAGGTGGCAAACAGGCTCAGTGGCGAGCAGGCGCTCAACATGGCGCCTGCCAAAGCCGTCAAACCGACGCGTCGTGTCATCGACCCTCTCACCACGCTGTGCTCCGCTCTGGCAAATCAGATCAGCTACGTCCGGGTTCGCAACATGGACGTGAGCTCACCGTCTTCAACGCGCTTGCTGATCGCATCCAGAAAAGGCCGAGGGCCGTGTGGCCTATGGCAAAGTCTTCTTCAGAGCTTGTAGCCGCCCGCCACGATCTTGGCGTGGACGGTTTTGGTGATCTTCACATAGCCTTTGGCAGGGTCGCGGAAATAGAGCGGATCCCGGGTCTTGGCGGGATCGAAGCCCTCGGTGACCAGATCGATCTTGCGATACTTGAAGGTGCCCGTGGTTTCGATCTCGCGCTGCAGCCGTACAAAGA
>Ga0209066_10005508_pt1 | contig 13313 bp, 9 predicted proteins | sample All_14_2_FD_187198 | JGI IMG/M metagenome (GOLD analysis project Ga0209066, IMG submission 187198) | Freshwater microbial communities in response to fracking from Pennsylvania, USA - Allegheny Zone_MetaG_DW_15 (SPAdes) (version 2) ...
GCCAGTGATCGCGCACGCGGCCGGTGTTGAGGGCGAAGGGAAAGGCGGCGTCGACGGGCCGCGCCGGCCCCCTGGCGGGGGTCGGAACCATCCGCGCGCGGCCGTCCGGCGTCGGGAAGCGGCCGTCTGCGAACAGGCGCGCCGTCCCACCGTCGCCCCGCACCGGCCATTGCACGGGCTCCAGGGCGTCGTAGCCGGCGCGATCGAGGTCGGCGAGCGGGCCGAGGTTCAGGGCGCGCCCGCCGTCGTTCTCGAACCGCGTGAGCGCGGCGTACTCGGCGAAGACCTCATGCTGCGAGGTCCAGGCGAAGGCCTCGCCATGGCCCATGGCGGCGGCCACGTCGGCGACGATGCGCCAGTCGGCCCGAGCCGCGCCTGGGGCCGCGAACAGCGCGCGCTGGCGCGAGATGCGGCGCTCGGAATTGGTGACGGTCCCGTCCTTCTCCCCCCAGGCCAGGGCCGGCAGCTTCACATGGGCGAAGGCCATGGTGTCGGTCTGCGCCATGCAGTCGGAGACGACCACCACCGGGCAGGCGGCCAGCGCCTCTCGCACCCGGCTCGCGCGCGGCAGGCTGACGGCCGGATTGGTGGCCATGATCCAGAGGGCCTTGATGCGGCCCTCGCGGACCGCCTCGAACATGTCCACGGCCTTGAGGCCGGGCCCCTGGGCCAGGGCCGGCGCGCGCCAGAAGCGGGCCACCCGGTCGCGGTCGGCGGGGTCGAAGTCCATGTGGGCGGCCAGAGTGTTGGCCATGCCGCCGGTCTCGCGTCCGCCCATGGCGTTGGGCTGGCCGGTGATGGAGAAGGGCGCCGCGCCCGGCTTGCCGATCCGCCCGGTGGCCAGATGCGCGTTGATCACCGCCAGGCCCTTGGCCGTCCCCTGGGCGGACTGGTTGGAGCCCATGCTGAACAGGCTGACCGTTCGCGCCGTCTCGGCGAAGGCCATGTAGAACGCCTCCACCGCCGCGGGCGCCAGGCCGCAGTCGCGGGCCACGGCCGCAACGGCCTGGTCCTCAGCGCCGAGCGCGGCCAGGGTCGCCGCGAATCCGGCGACATGGTCGCGGACGAAGTCGCGATCCACGGCGCCGTGGGCGTCGAGCCAGGCGAAGAGGCCGTTCCACAGACGCACGTCGGTCTGCGGCGCGATGGGCAGGAAGAGGTCCGCGCCCTCGGCCGTGTCGGTGCGGCGCGGGTCGATGACGATCCAGCGCTGGCCGCGCGCGCGCGCCGCCTCCATGCGTCGGAACAACACCGGGTGGGTCCAGGCCGCGTTGTGGCCGGAGAACACCACCAGGTCGGCGAGGTCCAGGTCCTCGTAGCAGCCCGGCACGAGGTCGGCGCCGAAGGCCTGCTTGTGGGCGGCCACGGCCGAGGCCATGCACAGGCGCGAGTTGGTGTCGATGTTGCCCGAGCCGATGAAGCCCTTCATCAGCTTGTTTGCGGCGTAGTAGTCCTCGGTCAGCAGCTGGCCGGAGACGTAGAAGGCGACCGCATCGGGCCCGTGCTCGGCGATGGCGCTGGAGAAGCCGTCCGCCACCGTGGCGATCGCACGGTCCCAGCTCACGGCCTCCTCGCCGATCATCGGCGACAGGAGCCGGCCCTCCAGGCCGACGGTCGCGCCCAGCGCGGTTCCCTTGGAGCAGAGCCTGCCCAGATTGGCCGGATGGGCGCCGTCGCCGCGCACGGCGAGCGCGCGCCCGCCGCCGGCGGTTCCGGCCACGCCGCAGCCGACCCCGCAATAGGGGCAGGTGGTGCGCACGGACAGCGAGGCGACGCCGTCGGCCACAACCTAGCCCCTCGCCACGCCCAGGAAGAGCCGGCCCTCACGCACCTCGAGCGGCACGACCGGCGCGCATCCCGAGCCCCTGTCGGCGCCCATGGCCTCCCCGGTCGCCAGGTCGATGACCCGGCCGTGCAGCGGGCAGGTGACGGACGCGCCGTGGACGATCCCCTGGCTGAGCGGGCCGCCCTTGTGCGGACAGGCGTCGCGCAGCGCGAAGACCTGGCCGTCGCCGGTGCGGAAGATGGCGATGTCCCCGGCGGGGCCGGGCACGCGGCGTGCGCCGCGGCGGGGGATGTCGGTCACCGCGCCGACGTCGATCCAGACGATCATGGGTTCCTTGACGAGCGCGTTCATGGCTGGACGAACTCCAGTCGGCGGCTGAGCGGGTTGAACTCTTCGGCGTGGCGGCCGGCGACACGCTCCGCCCACGGATCGATTCGCGAAAAGCGCTGGGAATAGGCGAAGCGGTCGTAAAGCGCCCGGCGCTCGTCCGGGTCCTCGATGCGGGCGCGGATGCTCTCCAGCCCCACGCGGGCCATCCACTTGTAGATCCGCTCCAGATACCAGCCTTCCTCGCGGTAGAGCTGGGTCACCGCGCAGATCGTCCAGACAGCCTCGTCCTCGCCGGCGACCTTGGTCAGGATTTCCGTGCCCTGGATGTGCAGGCCCGCGGCACCGCCGACGTGGATCTCATAGCCGCTGTCGACGCAGATCACCCCGATGTCCTTGCAGGTGGCTTCCGCGCAGTTGCGCGGGCACCCGGAGACGCCCAGCTTCACCTTGGCGGGCGTCCAGGACCCCCACATGAACTTCTCCAGCCTTACGCCGAGACCGGTGGAGTCCTGGGTGCCGAAGCGGCACCATTCGGAGCCGACGCAGGTCTTCACCGTGCGCAGGCCCTTGGCGTAGGCGTGGCCCGACACCATCCCCGCGGCGTTGAGATCGGCCCACACGGCGGGCAGGTCGTCCTTCCTCACGCCCAGCAGGTCGATGCGCTGGCCGCCGGTGACCTTGACCGTGGGGATGGCGAACTTGTCGACCACGTCGGCGATGGCGCGCAGCTCCGCGGCGCTGGTCACTCCGCCCCACATGCGAGGCACGACCGAATAGGTGCCGTCCTTCTGGATGTTGGCGTGGACGCGCTCGTTGACGAAGCGCGACTGCTTGTCGTCCTGGTAGTCGCCCGGCCAGGCGCAGAGCAGGTAGTAGTTGAGCGCCGGCCGGCAGGAGGCGCAGCCCTCCGGCGTCGTCCACTCCAGCGCCTGCATGATCGCCGGGATCGACTTCAGCCCCTCGGCGACGATGCGCTTGCGGGTCTCGTCATGGCCGTGGCGCGTGCAGCCGCAGACCGGCTTGGGGCCGGTCTGGACCTCGAACGCCTCGCCCAGGCTCAGCGCCAGGAGTTGCTCGACCAGCGGCGTGCAGGAGCCGCAGGAGGCCGAGGCCTTGGTGTGGGCCCGCACAGCCTCCAGCGTGGTCAGGCCCTTGTCCGCGATCGCGCCGGTGATCGCGCCCTTGCACACGCCGTTGCAGCCGCAGATCTCCTGGGAGTCCGGCATGGCCGCAACGGCGCGCCTAGGGTCCACGCCGCGCAGGGCCTCCGTGACCGCCTGGCCGAAGATGAGCGTCTCGCGCACGTCCGAAACGTCGGCGCCGGAGCGCATCAGGTCGAAGTACCAGCCGCCGTCGGCCGCGTCGCCGAACAGGACCGCGCCGGCGACCCTGCCGTCCTCGATCACCACGCGCTTGTACACGCCGCGTCCGGCGTCGCGGAACACCACGTCCTCGCAGCCCTCGCCGCCCGAGAACTTGCCCGCCGAGAACACGTCGACGCCCGACACCTTCAGCCGGGTCTGCAGGAGCGAGCCCTCGTAGGCGCTCTCGGTCCGGCCGGTCAGCACGTCGCCCAGCGTGCGGCACATGTCCCAGATGGGCGCGACCAGGCCATAGGCGACGCCCCTGTGCTCGGCGCATTCGCCGATGGCGAAGATCGCCGGGTCGGAGGTGCGCATCTGGTCGTCGACGACCACGCCGCGGCCGATCGCCAGGCCGGCCGCGGCCGCCAGCCGCGTGTTCGGCCGGATGCCCACGGCCATCACCAGGAGGTCGCAGGGGATCGTGCGGCCGTCCTTGAGCTGCAGGCCCGCGACCCGGCCTCCGGTCCCCAGGATCGCGTCGGACTGCGCGCCCAGGATGGTCTCGACGCCGCGCTCCTCCAGCGCCCGGCGCAGCAGGAAGCCGGCGGACTCGTCGAGCTGGCGCTCCATCAGCACGTCCATCAGGTGGATGACGGTGGCCTTCATGCCCCGGCGGGCCAGGCCGTAGGCCGCCTCCAGGCCCAGCAGCCCCCCGCCGATCACCACCGCCTCGCCGCCCGCGTCGGCCGCCGCGACCATCGCTTCCACGTCGTCCAGGTCGCGGAAGGTGATGACGCCCGACAGCTCCGCTCCCGGAAGCGGCAGCCGCACGGGATCGGAACCGACGGCCAGGATCAGCTTGTCGTAGGGAACTTTCAGGCCGTCCTCGGCCTCGACGAGGCGCTGGTCGGCGTCGATCTTCACCACCGCCTTGCCGCTGTGCAGGGTGATCCCGTGACCGGCGTACCAGGCCAGGTCGTTGATGACGATCTCGTCGAAGGTCTTCTCGCCCGACAGGACCGGCGAGAGCATGATGCGGTTGTAGTTCACCCGGGGCTCGGCGCCGAAGACGGCGATCTCATAGCGATCCGGGTCGCGCGCCAGCACCTCTTCGATGGCGCGGCAGCCGGCCATTCCATTGCCGATGACGACGAGACGTTGCTTGGACATGACATCCTTCCGTCTTGGACTCCGCGTGCGCGGAGCGAGCCAAATCTGGATGGACGCCGTTGTCCGGTCCCGGCGACCTGGCCGGGATGTCCGCCTCGGGACGCTTCGTTGCGCCGCGATGCAGAAGTCCTGGTTAGCAGCCCGCCGGCCGCTCTCCCCGATGGTTTCGCCGCCTGCCCCGCGCGGGCGTGCGCGTAGATCAAGAAACGGGCGCCGCAGTGCAGCAGGCGCCCGCCAATTCAGCGTCGTCAGGCCGCGGCCTTGGCCGGGCCCGAGCCGTGCTCATACTCCTCAAGGAAGGCCAGCACCTCCTCGCGGTACTCGTAGTAGCGGGAGTGGTCGAGCAGGGCCTTGCGCGTGCGCGGTCGCGGCAGGTCCACCGGCATGATCTTGCCGATCCGCGCTTCCGGCCCGTTGGTCATCATCACCACGCGGTCGGCCAGGAGGATCGCTTCGTCCACGTCGTGAGTGACGCAGACGGCGGTGACCTCGCTCCTGGCCCAGACCTCCATCAGCACTTCCTGCAGGTCCCAGCGGGTCAGGCTGTCGAGCATGCCGAAGGGCTCGTCGAGCAGCAGCAGCTTGGGCGACAGCGCGAAGGCGCGGGCAAGGCCGACGCGTTGCTTCATGCCGTTCGACAGATCGCCGGCCTTGCGGTCGGCGGCGTCAGACAGGCCCACGCGGCCCAGGTAGTAGTCGACGATGTCGCGCCGCTCTGTCCGCTTCAGGTGCGGATAGACCTTGTCCACGCCGAGCGCCACGTTCTGGCGCGCGGTCAGCCAGGGCATCAGCGACGGCGACTGGAAGACGACCGCCCGCTCGGGGCCGGCCCCGTCGACTTCGCGCCCGTCCAGGATCACGCCGCCCCGGGTCACGTCGGTAAGGCCCGCGCACATGGTGAGCAGGGTCGACTTGCCGCATCCCGAGTGGCCGATCAGGCTGATGAACTCGCCCTTGCGGACCGAAAGGTCGACGTCCTTGACCACGGTCAGTTCGCCCTTGGCCGTGGGATAGGTCTTGGTCACCTGCGAGAACTGCAGGAAGCGGTCCGTGCGCCCGGAGCGCGCCTCGGCGGACTCCGCGACGCCCTTCGGCAGGCGCCGCTCGTCCAGACGGATTGGTTCGTGCGAAGCCAGTTCGCGCGGCGCTAGCGCGCTCGCCGCCACGCCCTCCGCGCCGATCTCCATCATCCGCGTCGTGATCTGCGCGCGCAGGCGCTTGAAACCCGGATGATGATTGAGCTCGGCGCGGTCGCGCGGCCGCGGCAGGTTGACCTCGAAGGCCTTGTCCAGCGTGGCGGCCGGCCCCTTGGTCAGCGGGATCACCCGGTCGGCCAGGAGGAGGGCCTCGTCGACGTCGTTGGTGACCAGGATGAAGGTCCTGTTGGTCGAGGCGCGGATGGCCTCCAGTTCGTCCTGCAGCTTGGCGCGGGTAAGCGCATCGAGCGCCGAGAGCGGCTCGTCGAGCAGCAGCACCTCGGGGCTCATGGCCAGGGCGCGGGCGACCGAGGTGCGCTGGCGCATGCCGCCGGACAGCGCCGCGGGCCGGCGGTCGGCGGCGTGGCCCAGGCCGACCAGCTCGATCGCCGCCTGCGTCATCGCCCGCCGCTCCGCCCTGGGCTTCTCCGGGAACACGCTGTCCACCGCCAGGCCCACGTTCTCCGAAACGGTCATCCAGGGCATCAGCGAATAGTTCTGGAAGACCACGCCCCGCTCGCGGCTCGGTCCCTTCACCGGCTGGCCGCGGAAGCGCACCTCGCCCGCGTCGGGGCTCGTCAGGCCGGCGAGCAGGGACACCAGCGTCGATTTGCCGGCGCCGGAGAAGCCCAGGATGGCGACGAACTCGCCCTCGCGGACGGTCAGGTCGACGTCCTTCAGCACGTCCTGGCGCGCCGCGCCGCGGCCGTAGCCCTTGGAGACGCCCTTCAGTTCGAGCACGTTCATGCGCGGAGCCCTCCTCAACGTCCGGCTTGCGGGCTGACGGCGGTCTGCAGGGCCAGCATCACGCGGTCGAGCAGGAAGCCGATCAGGCCGATGGTGAAGACCGCCACGAGGATGCGCGCCAGGGAGGCGGAGGAGCCGTTCTGGAACTCGTCCCAGACGAACTTCCCCAGCCCCGGGTTCTGGGCGAGCATCTCCGCGGCGATCAGCACCATCCAGCCCACGCCCAGGGACAGGCGCAGGCCGGTGAAGATGAAGGGCATGGCCGAGGGGATCACCAGCTGCCGCACCTTGGCCCACGGCGACAGGCGCAGCACGCGGGTCACGTTGACCAGGTCCGGATCGATCGAGCAGACGCCGACCGTGGTGTTGATCAGCGCCGGCCACAGGGAGCACAGGGTCACCGTGATCGCCGAGGTGACGAACGACTTGGGCACCGTCGGATCGTCGCTGACATAGACCGCGCTCACCACCATGGTGACGATCGGCAGCCAGGCCAGCGGCGACACCGGCTTGAGGATCTGGATCACCGGGTTGAGCGCGGCGTTCACCGTGCGCGACAGGCCGCAGAGCACCCCAACCGGCACGGCGATCAGGGTGGCCAGAACGAAGCCGGCGAACACGGTCTTCAGGCTGGTGACGATCTGGTCGATGTAGGTCGGCTTGCCGGTGTACTGGCGCACCTTCACCGTCGCGCCCGGATCGCGTTCCAGGATGGCGGCGTTGCGCGCGGCCTGCCGCTCATGGAAGGCCTTGGCCTTCTCGCGTTCGGCCACATGATCCTTCCACAGGCCGAGCGCCTGCTCGCCCACGGCCGCCGGGCCGGGCACGGCGCCCAGGCTGGTCTTGATGTTCGGCGCCGCCGCACCCCACAGGAGCAGCGCGACCACCAGCGCCCCCGCCGGGATCGCGAGGCGCTCGGTGAGCTTCTTCATCTCGCCGGCGGGGTCCTCGCCCGCGGCCAGGTTGAAGAACGGCGAGAAGAGGCCGAAGCCGAGACGCTCCAGCGCGTCGGCGGTCGCCTTGAGCGCGGGGGCGAGCCGGAACGGGCGGGCGGACTTGGTGTCGATGGCGAGCGTCATGGATGTTCTCCGGACACTGGGGTCTCAATGTTGCGGTGCAGCGCCGATCAGGTCTTGACGATTTTGCCGCCGGACACGGTCTCGCCGGCCTTGAGCCCGATTTTCAGGCTCTGCAGGTAGGCGTTGGGCTGGCGGCCGTCGTAGCTGACCTTGTCGATGAACTGGGCGGTCGGTTCGCGGTAGCCGTCGCTGTCCCATGGGAAGTCGGCCTTCTGCGCCTGCCCCGCGTCGACCAGGGCCTTGGCCGCGGCGAGGTAGAGATCGGGCCGGTAGACCTGCTTGGCCGTCGCCGCGAACCAGTCGTCGTCCTTGGGCTCGGCGATCTGGCCCCAGCGGCGCATCTGGGTCAGGTACCAGACCGCGTCGGAGTAGTAGGGATAGGTCGCGAAGTTCCGGAAGAAGATGTTGAAGTCCGGCGCGGCGCGCTTGTCGCCCTTCTCGTATTCGAAGAAGCCGGTCATCGAATTGGCGATCACGGCGGGGTCCGCGCCGACGTATTCCGACTTGGCCAGCATCTCCACGGCCTTCGGGCGATTGGCGCCGTTGTCGGCGTCCAGCCACATGCCAGCGCGGATCAGCGCCTTGGTCACGGCGGTGACCGTGCTCGGGTTGGCCTCGGCGAAGGCCTTGGTCATGCCGAACACCTTCTCCGGATTGTTCTTCCAGATCTCGTCGTCGGTGATCACCGGCACGCCGATGCCCTTGAACACCGCCTGCTGGTTCCAGGGCTCGCCCACGCAATAGCCGAGGATGGTGCCAGCCTCGAGGGTCGCGGGCATCTGCGGCGGCGGGGTCACCGACAGGAGCACCTGGGCCATCGTCTGGCCGGCCACGTCGTCGGGCGAATAGAATCCGGGGTTCAGCCCGCCGGCCGCCAGCCAGTAGCGAAGCTCGTAATTGTGCGTCGAGACCGGAAAGACCATGCCCATGTTGAAGGCTTCGCCGCGGGCGCGGTAGGCCTCCACCACCGGCTTCAGGGCCGAGGCGCTGATCGGGTGGATCGGCTTGCCGTCCGGACCGGCCGGGATGTGCTTCTTCATCTCCGCCCAGACCTTGTTGGCCACGGTGACGCCGTTGCCGTTCAGGTCCATCGAGAAGGGCGTGACGATCTCGGCCTTGGTGCCGAAGCCGATGGTCGCCGCGATCGGCTGGCCGGCCAGCATGTGGGCGCCGTCCAGTTCGCCCGAGATCACCCGGTCCAGCAGCACCTTCCAGTTGGCCTGGGGCTCGAGCGTGACGTAGAGCCCCTCATCCTCGAAGTAGCCGAGCTCCTGGGCGACGGCGAGCGGCGCCATGTCGGTCAGCTTGATGAAGCCGAACTTGAGCGTGTCCTTCTCGATGTCGCCGGTCGCGGCGGCGGGGGCCACATTCGCGCCCGCCTTTGGAGCCTTGGGCGAGCAGGCCGCGGCGGCGGCGGCCAGCGCGGCCAGGGAGCCGCCGAGCATCAGGCGGCGGGAGAGGCCTTTGGAGGCTTGGTCGGTCATGGGCCTGGTCCTCAGAGCTTGAAGTCGACGCCGATCCAGATCTTCTGGCGGCTCGGGAAACCGGGAACGCCGTCGTAGTCGGCGTACTTGATGACGCCCGACAGGCGCTTGGTGAGAGGGGTGGCGACCTGCACGTCGATCTCGTCGCCCAGGTCGGCGCCGCCGCGTTGGGCCTGGAAGCTGTGGGCCACGACCATGAACTGCAGCTTCGGCAGGGCCGTGATCCTGGGCGCCAGCGCCAGGGCGAGGCTCGCATCCTCTATGCCGTTGGCGGGCGTGGCCAGGAAGACGTCCGCCCAGCCCTGGAAGGCGTGCAGCGTGGCCAGCGGCGTGGCGAAGCCCTTGGTCCCGTTTCCTTCGAGCGACTCGAAGTTGGCCTTCAGCGTGGCGATCCCGTAGGTCGCCGCGCCTTCCACTATCCAGTAGTCGAGGTCGAAGTCCGCCGGATTGGAGGCGTAGTCGCTCTGGCGGGCGTAGCTGGCCGCGTAGGCGAGAGCCATCGCGCCGACCTTGGCCTTGCCGGTCGCCCGCACGCCCCAGGTGATCGAGGAGTTGGCCTTGGCGTTGTCGAAATCCAGCGCGTAGACGAACGCCGTCGGCTTGAAGGCGTCCGGCCCGGCGTAGGCGGCGTTGACGATCCAGCTGTCGGAGTCCCAGTCCGCGCCCTCGCCGAACACCCGATTGATGTTGCCGAGCCAGGCCGCTGTAGCCTTGAGCTTTCCGACGCTGACGTCGGCGCGAACGGCGTCGAAGGTCTGTTCGTCCTGCCGCCAGCCGACGGCGCCCACGAAGCGCTGGTCGTCGAGCGCGATGCGCTGGCGGCCCAGCGTTCCCGAGAACGCGCTGTTCGGCGTCCAGGTCAGCTGGAGCCGGTTCAACTCCGTCACCTCCGGGTCGGCGATCACCGGATAGGCGGTCTTGCCGTTGAGCGTGGAATTATAGTCCTCCGCGCCCAGCTGGCGCACGTCCTCGAACTCGACGAGACCCTTCAGGCCGTTCCAGGCGCCGCTTTCCCAGCCCAGCCGGGTGCGCGCCGTGAAGGCCGAGGCGGTCTCGGCGAGGTTGGCCTGATCGACGCCTTCGTAGCGGACGCGGACCTCCAGAATGGGTTTGCCCGCGGTGATCGCCTCACTGAGCGAGCCCCGCCCCGCCTCGGCCGCGGCGGGTCCGGCCAAGGCGGCGACGGTCGCCGCGCTCGCCAACACGCACCTCAGATCGGTCATGCCTTCATCCCCCAAAGGCCAAAAAAAAGACGCCCGGGCGGGGCGTAGCTCCCCGCTCGGACGTCGTTGTCCTGCTGCTCCGGCGCTTCAGCGCGCCGGCGGCCCTCTCGGGCCAAACCCGGGACGCCGTTGTCCCGTGTTGTCGCCCCTAGCCGGTCACAGGCGCTCGGCTCCCGCAACCGCGAAGACGCTCACCCCCCGCCGTCGTCACCGGATACAGGGGGTTTGCCGCCTGGCTGGGCGCCTTCTTGTGCGGCGCCGCACAAGGATTGGGCGGATCGGAGGTGTCGCTAGGCCTTCAGGCGGCCGATATCGAAGCCCGCGGCGTACTTCAGCGGCTGGGCCGCGTCGAACTTGCGGCCGTCGAAGAAGACATCGGGGGCCATGGCGATGGGCGCGGTCGCCTCGTCGAGCGTCCAGGCCGAGGCGTGCAGCCCCTCCACCTTCTCGTCGACCAGCGGCGTCGGCGCGCCCAGGTCCGCGGCGGCGGTGCGATAGAGGTCGGGGCGATAGGCGGCCTCCGCCGCGGCGGCGATGTCCGTCGCCGGATCGATCTGGCCCCAGCGCACCATCTGGGTGAGGAACCACACCGCGTGGCTGCGCCATGGAAAGCCGGCCGCGTAGCGATCGAAGATCAGGTAGTCGAGGCCCTCGGGGCCCGGTTCGCCCAGCGCATAGGGCGGCGAGCCCAGGAGCGAGCGGGCGACGACCTCCTCCGGCGCATCGACGTAGCGCGGGTGGGCCAGGATGGCGGCGAGTTCAGGCCGGTTGTCGGGCACGTCGGCCCAAGCCGCGGCGCCGATCAGGGCCCGAAGGACGGCCATCAGGACCTCCGGGTTCCGCTCGGCCCAGCCCTCGGTCACGCCGAACACCTTGTCGGGCCCCACGCGCCAGAGCTCCGCCGCGTAGATCAGGATCTCGCCGCGCCCCTCGGTCACGACCTGCACGTTCCACGGCGCACCGACGCAGAAGCCGTCGATGGCGCCGGCGGCCAGCCGGTCGGCCATGCGCGCCGGCGGGGTGACGACGATGCGCACGTCGCGGTCCGGGTCGACGCCGGCCTCGGCCATCCAGTAACGGAGCTCGTAGTTGTGGATCGAGAAGGGGAAGACCACGGCGAAGGTCAGCGGCGGCTCGCCCCGCGCGCGCCGCTCGGCGACCACCTTGGCCAGGGGCCGGGCGGTGCGCGGCCGCGCGGACATGCCCTGTGGATCGGCGTCCCGCATGGCCTGGGCGAGCGCCGCGGAGACCGTGATCGCGCTGCCGTTCAGGTTCAGCGACATGGGCGCGATCAGCCGCGCGGGCTCGCCGCACACGCCCAGGTTCACGGCCAGCGGCAGCGGGCCCAGCATGTGGGCGCCGTCGAGCGCGCCCATCGTCACCTTGTCGCGGATGTTGGCCCAGGACGCTTCCCGGCTCAGGTCGACGTTCAGGTTCTCGGCGTCGAAGAAGCCCTTCTCCTTGGCAACGACCAGCGGCGCGCAGTCGCTCAGCGCGATGAAGCCGAGGCGGAGATCGGTGCGCGCGGCGCTCATCTGTCGTCTCCCTTGAGGACGCCGGCGAAGGTCAGAAGATCGTTGGCCACGGCGCCGATCGGCCTGCCGGTGTCCATGGCGAGCTTGCGCAGCAGCCTGTAGGCCTGCTCCTCGGACAGGCCGCGTTCGCTCATCAGAAGGCCTTTGGCCCGTTCGATGGCCTTGCGCGAGGCCAGGTCCGCCTGGGCCTTGTGGAGGTCGGCGCGCAGCTTCTGCATCAGGCCGAAACGGCTCATCGCCACCTCGAGCACGGACCGCACCCGACCGGCCGAGAGTCCGTCGACGACATAGGCCGCCACGCCCGCCTCCACCGCCGCCTCCGCCAGGCCCGGCGAGGAGCGGTCGACGAACATCACCACCGGGCGCGGATTGCCGGCGTTGGCCTCGCGCAGGCTCTCCAGGGTGTCGCGGTCGGGACTTTCGCAGGCGATGACGATGACGTCCGGCGCCAGGCGCGGCAGATCGCCCTCGACCTCCTCGAAGGAGCTGACGCGGTGAACCTCCAGCGGCTTCACATCGGCCAGCCCTTCGGCGACCAAGGCGGCGCGCGCCTCGTCAGGGTCGATGATCAGGACCTTCATGCGCTCATTTTGACGTCTATCCCCGGCGGCGACATGGCGCGCCGGACGGCGCCGGATCAACGGCTCCTGGAAGATCGCTCACGCGATTGGCGGCAGGCGCCTGAATTTTGGGCGACGCGTCCCGTCTAGAACCGCGGCAGCTCGATCACCGCGTCCGGCAGTTCGTTCGGGTTGTCCGCCGCGTCGGCCGGAGCGTGTTCGGCCAGGATGTCGGCGCAGAGCCCGACCGCCTCGGCGAAGCCTGCACCCGCGTCCCCGCGTTTCAGGCCCGCGACCAGGGCGGCCATGGGCGGCTCCCAGGCCTTGGCGTCGACCTTGCTGGAGACGCCTTCGTCGGCGACCAGCTCGGCCATGTGCTCGGCCATCGAGACATAGATCAGCACCCCCGTACGGGCCCGGGTGGCGCTGAGGTTGCGGGCCAGAAACAGCTCCTGCGCCCGCTGGCGCACGTGGCGGCGCTTCACGCGGCGCGGCGTCAGGACGCGCCGCACCGGGCCGATCGCGGCGAACAGCGCCACGACCGCGAAGAGCAGACCCTGCAGCAGGATCGCCCCCATGAGGGCGCCGCGCGCCGCGGCCGAGGCCACGTCCCCGACCTGCGCCGCGTTCCAGCCGCGGTCGATGAGGTCGGGCACGGACACCTCCACGCCTGCGAGCAGCAGCACCGCCGGGCCCAGCAGCGCCGCGCCGGCCGCCCAGGCCAACGGAATCTCGCGATAGTCGCCGCTTTCCTGGGCCACCACGCAGTAGACTTCGCCGCTGGTGCGCAGTTCGGCGGCCCGCACCGCCGCCTCGATCTTCGCCCGATCGTCGTTGCTCAGCATCACCAGCTCCCCGAAGACCCGCCGCCGCCGAACGAACCGCCGCCGCCGGAGAAC
>Ga0209066_10005509_pt1 | contig 13313 bp, 12 predicted proteins | sample All_14_2_FD_187198 | JGI IMG/M metagenome (GOLD analysis project Ga0209066, IMG submission 187198) | Freshwater microbial communities in response to fracking from Pennsylvania, USA - Allegheny Zone_MetaG_DW_15 (SPAdes) (version 2) ...
CCCCACACACGCGGCCGCCTACGCGCCCTTTACGCCCAGTAAATCCGAACAACGCTCGCCACCTCTGTATTACCGCGGCTGCTGGCACAGAGTTAGCCGTGGCTTCCTCTTGAGGTACCGTCAAATCACCTTGGTATTAATAAGGCTCTCCTCTTCCCTCATGACAGGAGTTTACAACCCGAAGGCCGTCATCCTCCACGCAGCGTCGCATCGTCAGGCTTGCGCCCATTGCGAATGATCCTCGACTGCAGCCTCCCGTAGGAGTCTGGGCAGTATCTCAGTCCCAGTGCGGCTGGTCGTCCTCTCAGACCAGCTAGCCGTAAGCCTTGGTGGGCCGTTACCCCGCCAACAAGCTGATGGCACACGGACTCCTCCCCAGGGGGCAGGCCTTGCGGTCCCCGCCTTTAGCGGACGCGGCATGCGCCGCGTACGCCACATTCGGTATTAGCGCCGTTTTCACGGCGTTATCCCCACCCTCGGGACAGATTGTCCATGCGTTCCTCGCCCTTCCGCCACTGCCGCGCGCCGTATTGCTACAACACGCGACCGTTCGACTTGCATGCCTAATCCACGCTGCCAGCGTTCGTTCTGAGCCAGAATCAAACTCTCAGAAAAAAAATCCACGCTCCGCATCCGGCCTAGACCGGCGCGAACCGTTTCGTTCGGTTCAAATTGCTAGCACAAGTATTCTGTCTTCCGCATCCCCTCCGGATCGTGTCCGTCGGTTCAGCGCTTGAGCTTTCCGGTTGTCACAGAACAAGTTTTTCGCGTCGCGTCCCGGCGTCTCCACCGGTGCTCGGCGCGGGTTGGGACTTTAGCAAAACCGCCGCCGCCCTGTCAACCCCCGTCCGGAATTTTTCTTTCGAATTTTTTCCGTCCGTCTCGCGCCGCCCGTCAGCGTCTCGCGCTGCCTGGCGTCGTGAAGGAGCCGCAGACTTTAGCAGAACCGCCCAGCCGCGTCAACCCCCGTCCGGAAACTTTCTTGCGAAATTTTCCGTCCGCCCTCCCCCGCCGCCCGGCGCCTCGCGGCACCGTGTGGTGTGAAAGAGCCGCAAACAATAGCAGACCCGCCCCCCGCGGTCAACCGGGATTTTTAAGATTCCGCGCTTTTTCCGCCGGAACCCCCTCGACCAGCCTGACTTATATTTCACAAACAGTTTACGATTAACAGTTTACATATATTGAACCAGAACCCCTTCCGGACGCCCGCCCTCGCGCGTCACCACGCTCAAAAGGGCCGGATGCCGACGCCTCTCTCCGGGTGTGCCCTGCAGGCCAGGCCAATAACGGCTTCTGGATCGCCCTCTCCGCCCATGTCCGCCCCCCGCATTCCCCCTTTCGAACCGATTTTTTGCGGCCCAAATCCGCGTCCACGGCTCTTTTCAGGGGCGGACGCGCCGACGAGGAGCGGCCGCGGCTCTTTCGCCAGGGCCTGGGCCAGACTGATGCGCTCTGCCTATAGCGCGTATTGCGGCCAAGGCCTCTCTCATGGACTAAAGTTGAACAGGGACGGCAGGTTTTGTGACAGGTTTCTTTCCGGCAGGCTTCAAATCGCAGGGGCCGATGTCGCCCAAGAATAGGGGCAGGGCCCGCTTGAAGAACAGCGGAACGTTCTCGAGTGCGGGGGCACCCGCCGTCGCACCTGCGGCGCTAGGGCGGGGTGCGTCACCGCTAATCCGGGCTTCCATGAAAGCGGTGCCGCGCTGCGCGTGTCGCCGCACTCGAGGAGATCCCCATCCTGCCGCATGACCTGCAACACTGTTCAATCGCCCGCCCCCGAATGCCATTTCCAAAAAATTCCCGTTGACACCGGCGCCGTGTTTCTATATAAAGAAACGCCGTGAGAGGGCATCAGGCGCGGCGCCGGGTGCTCGATAAGGATTGAAGGCATGACAAACGGGCTCAACAAATCCGGTTACTGGTGGTGGCGGTTCCGCTCTTGGCGAAGCCGTTGACGGTTGTTGTGCGCGACGAAATCCTCTGACGCAAGCGAACGGAAACCGGCGGCCCCAAGCGAACCCCGGTTTCCGTTTTGTTTTACCCGTGAGCTTTTTTCAGTTAAATTGGAGTCCATCATGTTACTCGACACGTTTCCCTCAAGAGAGAACTTCCGCGAGCTCTTGAAAACGTCGACCGTTGTGCCGGTCGGCGCCAAGATTCTGGCGGACACCGAGACGCCCGTCTCGGTGCTGGCCCGCTTCGCCCACGACCACCCGAACGTCTTTCTGCTCGAAAGCGCCGAGGGCGGCGAGCGCTGGGGCCGCTACAGCTTCATGGGCATCTCCGCGCGCGCCAACATCACCGTCTACCGCAATGACGTCGTCGTGCGCCAGGGCATCGCGGAGACCCGCATCCCGCACCACCAGGATCCGCTGGCCGTGCTGCGCGACCTCATGAAGCCCTACACGCTGGCCGAGCTCCCCGGGCTGCCGCGCTTCTGCGGCGGGCTCGTGGGCTACTTCGCCTACGAGATGATCCACTTCTTCGAGCCGCGCGTGCCGAACAAGCTGCCCTCCGAGCGCCCCATGGCGGAGTTCATCATCCCCGACACGCTGCTCATCTTCGACAACACCGCCCACACCCTCGCGGTGCTCGCGCTGGCGTTCAAAGACGACGACGACCCCGACCGGCTTTACGACGCCGCCGTCGCCCGCGTGCAGGAGATCCTCGAAACGCTGTCGAAGCCGGCCGACGTCGCCATGCACCTGAACCGGCGCACCGTCAAGCTCCCCGAGCCGGTCCACGGCCCCGAGTACTACAAGGGCATGGTCGAGCGGGTGAAAAAGTACATCTACGAGGGCGACATCATCCAGTGCGTGGTGTCGCAGAGCTTCGTCGGCCCCGCCCCGGACGACCTCGTCAGCCTCTACCGCGCGCAGCGCTACGTCAACCCCTCGCCCTACCTCTTCTTCCTGAAGTCGCAGGGCTGCACGCTGATCGGATCCTCGCCGGAGACCATGATCCGCCTCGACAACCGCACGGCCTGCCTGCGCCCCATCGCCGGCACCCGGCCGCGCGGCAAGACCGAGCAGGAGGACCGCAAGAACGCCGACTCGCTGCTCCAGGACGAGAAGGAGCGCGCCGAGCACCTGATGCTCGTCGACCTCGGACGCAACGAGCTCGGCCGCGTCTCGCTCCCCGGCACCGTGCAGGTCACCGACCTCATGATCGTCGAGCGCTACTCGCACGTCATGCACCTGGTCTCGAACATCACCTCCGACATCGAGCCGCAGTACGACGCCTTCGACCTCTTCAAATCGTCCTTCCCGGCGGGCACGCTCAGCGGCGCCCCCAAGATCCGCGCCATGGAGATCATCGCGGAACTCGAGGACGAGCCCCGCGGCCCTTACGGCGGCGCGGTCGGCTATGTCTCGTTCGACGGCAACATGGACTTCGCCATCTGCATCCGCACCGCCATCGCCGAGCACGGCCGGCTCACGATCCGCGCGGGCGCGGGCGTCGTGGCCGACTCCGACCCCGATTACGAATACCGCGAGACCGTCAACAAGGCCGGCGCGATGGCGCGCTCCATCGAGCTGCTCAAGCTGGTCCAGGAAAAAGAAGCCAAGATCAAACGCGCGTAAGCCACGGAGTGTGCCATGATTCTGATGATCGACAACTACGACTCTTTCACCTACAACCTCGTGCAGTACCTGCGCGAGATGACGCCCGACGTGGTCGTGCACCGCAACGACGCGATCACCGTCGGCCAGATCGCCGAGATGGCGCCCGCCGCCATCGTGATCTCGCCCGGGCCGGGCCGCCCGGAAAACGCCGGCGTGTCGTGCGACGCGATCCGCACCTTCGCTGGCAAGATCCCGCTGCTGGGCGTCTGCCTCGGCCACCAGGCCATGGGCCTCACGTTCGGCGCGACGGTCACCTACGCGAAGCGGCTGATGCACGGCAAAACCTCGGACATCACCTGCGACGGCGAAGGCATCTTCAAGGGGCTCGGCGACCGGCCCTTCAAAGCCATGCGCTACCACTCGCTGGTGATCGACCGCGCCACGCTGCCCGACTGCCTGAAAGTCACGGCGGAATCGGAGGACGGCGAGATCATGGGCATCCGCCACACGGAGTTCCTGATGGCCGGCATCCAGTTCCACCCCGAGTCGATCATGACGCCCGTCGGCAAACGCATTCTGCGCAACTTCCTGAAACTCGCCAACGCCTAGGAGGCCCCATGAACCTCACCGCCGTGCTGAAAAAGCTCATCGCGCACCAGGACCTGACCGAGAACGAGGCCTTCGAAGCGGTCACGGCCATCCTTTCCGGAGAGCTGACCGAGGGCCAGATCGGCGCTTTCCTCGCCACGCTCGCGGCGAAGGGCGAAACCATCGACGAGATCTCGGCCGGCGCCCGCGCCATGCGCGCCGCAGCGACGCGCATCCAGTCGCTCAACGCCAACACGCTCGACACCGTCGGCACGGGCGGCGACGGCGGCATGACCTTCAACATCTCCACCACCGTCGCCTTCGTCGCCGCCGGCGCGGGCGCGACCGTCGCCAAGCACGGCAACCGCGCCAGCTCCGGCAAGAGTGGCAGCGCGGACTGTCTGGAGCAGCTGGGGCTCAACCTCAACGCCGCCCCGGAAATCATGGAGCAGGCGCTCAACGAGATCGGCATCACCTTCATGTTCGCGCCCGCTTTCCACAAGGCCATGCGCTTCGCCGGACCGGTGCGCAAACAGCTCGGCGTGCGCACGCTCTTCAACCTCCTGGGCCCGCTCACCAACCCGGCCGGCGCCCCCTGCCAGCTCATCGGCGTCTTCGCGCCCGAGCTGACCGAGACCTTCGCGGAGGTGCTCAAAAAGCTCGGCTCGCGGCGCGTCCTCGTGGTCCACGGCCACGACGGCATGGACGAGATCACGCTCACCGCCAACACCCGCTGCTCCGAGCTGAAGGACGGCAAGGTCAAAACGTACGACATCGACCCGCTGAACTACTTCGAAGACTTCTGCACCAGCGACGAGCTCGAGGGAGGCTCCCCAGCCGACAACGCGCAGATCACCCGGGCGATCCTCAAAGGCGGGCTCCAGGGCCCGAAGCGCGACATCGTGCTGATCAACTCGGCCGCCTCCCTGCTCGCCGCGGACCTCGTCCCCGACCTCGCCGCCGGCATCAAGAAGTCGGAGGAGTCGATCGACTCCGGCGCGGCCTTCGACAAGCTCGACAAGCTGATCGCCTTTTCGAAACAGTAGAGACGGCATACCGCACATGAGTTTTCTCGACACCATCCTGGAGGCCAAGCGCGCGGAGCTGCTGCGCGCGAAAGCCGAATGCCCCTTGGCCGAACTCGAGCGTCGGGCCGCCGCGCGCAACGACACCCGCGGCTTGGCCGCCGCGCTCGCCCGCCCCGGCGTGCGCATCGTCGCCGAGATCAAGCGCGCCTCGCCTTCGCTCGGCAACATCCGCCCCGATCTGGATCCGGCCGCGACCGCCCGCGCCTATGCGGCGGGCGGCGCCGCCGCGCTCTCCGTGCTCACCGAGCCCGCCTTTTTCAAGGGCTCGGCCGACGACCTGCGGGCCGCCCGCGCCGCCGTCACCATCCCCGTGCTGCGCAAAGACTTCATCATCGACCCCTACCAGGTCTACGAGACCGCCGCGATGGGGGCGGACGCGATGCTCCTGATCGTGCGCATCCTCGACGACGAGACGCTTCAGACGTTGCACGATCTCGCGCGTTCGCTCGGCTTGGACGTCCTGACCGAAGTCTTCGACGAGCGCGACGCCGCGCGCGCCAACGCGATCGGCGCCACGCTGGTCGGCATCAACAACCGCGACCTCGCCAGCTTCAAGACGGACGTGGCGCAGGCCACGCGCATCGCCGCCTCCCTGCGTCCGGGCACCGACGTCGTCGCGCTCAGCGGCATCCACTCGGCCGACGACATCCGCCGCACGCTGGCCGGCGGCATCCGCCGCTTCCTCATCGGCGAGGCGCTGGTGCGGCAGGCCGACGCCGCGGCCACGCTGCGCGAATGGACCGCGCTCGGCGCAACCGGCACCACGGACTCACGGCCATGATCCTGCACAACCTCAAAATCTGCGGCATCACCACGCGCGAGACGGCGCGCTTCTGCGCCGACTGCGGCGTGGAGGCGCTCGGCGCGGTCTTTTATGCGAAAAGCCCGCGCCACGTGACGCCACAGCAGGCGCGCGCGATGTTCGAAGGGCTGCCCCCGCGCGTCGCGCGCGTCGGCGTGTTCGTCGACCTGCCGGCCGACGAGCTGCTCGCGACCGCCCGCGCCGCCGCACTCGACACCGTGCAGCTGCACGGCAGCGAGCCCGCCGCGACCGTGGCCGCCGCGCTCGCGGCCGGCTTCCGCGTCATCAAGGTGCTGAAGACCACCGGCCCGGCCCTGCTGGACGCCGCGCGCGCGGTGCCCGACGCCGCGGGCCTGCTGGTCGAATGCGGCAAAGGCACGCTTCCGGGCGGCAACGGCGCCGCCTGGAACTGGGCCGACGCCGCGCCGCTGGCCGCCGTGCGCCCCTTCGCCCTGGCCGGCGGACTGACCCCGGACAACCTGGAGACCGCCGCGCGCCTCTCTCAAGCGTCGGCGTGGGACCTCAGCTCGGGCGTCGAAAGCGCGCCGGGCGTCAAAGACCACGCCGCCATCCGCAGGCTGGCCGAGAACTGGCGCCTGCCGCCAAACTTGAACGCCCCCTTTTGGAAAGCGTAGGCCCGCCGTTCAGGCCGCCTCCGCCCGCCCCGCAACACCGAGACCTTAACCGAAAACCATTATGAACTGCCCAAGACTCGAAAACGTAAACATCAAATCGGTCGTCCTGCTCGCCACCCCGCGGGAGCTGCAGAACGCCGTCCCCCAAACGCCCACCACGCTCAACACCGTGATCAAAGGCCGCGAAACCATCGAGCACATCCTCGACGGCGACGACCCGCGCCTGCTGGCCGTGGTCGGCCCCTGCTCGATCCACAACCTTGAAGCCGCCGAAGAGTATGCGCTCCGGCTGAAGAGGCTGAGCGACGAGATCTCAGACAGCATCTGCGTGGTCATGCGCGTGTACTTTGAAAAGCCCCGCTCCGTTCTCGGCTGGAAGGGGCTCATCAACGACCCCTACATGAACGACACCTTCCACATCGAGGAGGGCATCCGCATGGCGCGCCACTTCCTCGTGCGCGTCGCGGAGATCGGCCTGCCCGCCGCAACCGAAGTGCTGGACACGCTCATGCCGCAGTACATCGGCGACCTCATCTCGTGGTCCGTGATCGGCGCGCGCACGGCCGAAGCCCAGACCCACCGCGAAATCGCGAGCGGCATCTCCACGCCGGTCGGCTTCAAGAACGCGACCGACGGCTCCTTCTCCGCCGCCGTCAACGGCATGCGCGCGGCCATGGGCCCCCACCACTTCCTGGGCGTCACCGAGGACGGCCTGCCCGCCATCTTCAGCACCACGGGCAACTCCTATCCGCACATCGTGCTGCGCGGCGGCAAGCAGCCGAACTTCGACGCCCAAAGCATCGCGGCCTGCGAGGCCGAGCTGCGCGCCGCGCGCCTGCCCGAACACATCATCGTGGACTGCAGCCACGGCAACTCCAACAAGAAGCCCGAGAACCAGTGCGTGGTCGTCAAGGACATCCTCACCCAGATCGAGGGCGGCAACCGCTCGATCCGCGGCTTCATGCTCGAAAGCCACTTGGAATGGGGGGCGCAGCCCATGACCAAAGACCCCAAAGACCTGCGGCCGGGCACCTCCGTCACCGACGCCTGCATCGACTGGCCCACCACCGAGGCGCTGCTGCGCGAAGCGCACGACCGCTACGCCACCTGCATGAAAGCCCGTGCGGCCCACTAGTGTCCCCATACCCCGTCACTCTTCACCATTCACGACTCACCACTCACTCTTAACTCTTCCCTATGAAAACTCCCATCCAAGGCCAGTACCCCGATTCGAACGGACACTTCGGCTTCTACGGCGGACGCTTCGTCGGCGAGACGCTGATGTCCGCGCTCATGGACCTCGAAACCGCCTGGAACGAGGCGAAAAACGACCCCGCCTTCATGGGCGAGTTCCGCTCGATGCTGACGAATTTCGCGGGCCGTCCCACGCCGCTGGACTTCGCCGAACGGCTCTCCGACCACATCGGCGGCGCGCGCATCTACCTCAAGCGCGAGGACTGCGCCCACACCGGCGCGCACAAGGTCAACAACGTCATCGGCCAAGGCCTGCTCGCCCGGCGCATGGGCAAGAAGAACGTCATCGCCGAGACCGGCGCGGGCCAGCACGGCGTCGCCACGGCCACGATCGCCGCGCGCTTCGGCATGTCGTGCAAGGTCTTCATGGGCGCGGAGGATGTCCGCCGCCAGGCGCCGAACGTGCTGCGCATGCGCCTGCTCGGCGCGGAAGTCGTGCCGGTCACTTCCGGCACCAGCACGCTCAAGGACGCCATGAACGAGGCGCTGCGCTACTGGGTCGCGGAAGTCGAAAACACCTACTACGTCATCGGCACGGTCTCGGGGCCTCACCCCTATCCCGCCATGGTGCGCGACCTCCAGCGCGTCATCGGCGACGAGGCCCGCCGCCAGATGCTGGAGCAGGTCGGCCGGCTCCCCGACCTGCTGGTGGCCTGCGTCGGCGGCGGCAGCAACGCCATGGGCCTCTTCTACCCGTTCCTCGACGATCCGTGCGCCATGCTCGGCGCGGAGGCCGCGGGCGAAGGCCTCGACACGCCGCACCACGCGGCCTCCATCTCAGGCGGCTCGCCGGGCGCGCTCCACGGCGCCATGACCTATCTGCTGCAGAACGACGAAGGCCAGATCCAGGAGGCGTGGTCGATCTCGGCCGGCCTCGACTACCCGGGCGTCGGTCCGGAGCACGCGCTGCTGCACGACCTCGGACGCGTGAAATACGACGGCGTCACCGACCGCGAGGCGGTGGAGGCGTTCAAACTGCTCTGCAAGTTCGAGGGCATCATCCCCGCGCTGGAGAGCTCGCACGCCCTCGCGGCCGCCATCAAGGAGGCCAAGCAAAGGCCCAAGGACCAGGCGATCCTGGTCTGCATCTCCGGCCGGGGCGACAAGGACCTCGACCACATCACGGCCTATATGAAGAGCCATGGACTGTGACCGTCAGCCAGGAATCAGGAGTCAGGAATTTTCAATCTTAATGCCTGCCCCCGATTCCCCGACTGAACACCTCTTCTCCAAACTCCTAATTCCCAACTCCTATCGTGAAACCACAACCGAGTCATTCCTCCCGCAAAGGCGCAAAGGCGCCAAGCTATTCCAAACCACGTTGCGTCTTGGCGTCTTGGCGGGAAAATAACTTGTGGTTTATTGCTGTTGTTGGTCGGCAAGGCATGTCCAATCCCCAACTCCTAACTCCTAACTCCTAATTCCTAACTTCTTATGAACCGCATAGACCAGACTTTCAAGACTCTTGCCGCCGACGGGCGCAAAGCCCTCGTCGCCTATCTCACCGCGGGCGACCCCGACTTCGACACCAGCCTCCAGATCCTCCGTACCGCCTGCGCCTCCGGCGTGGACGTGCTCGAAATGGGCGTGCCGTTCTCGGACCCGACCTGCGACGGCCCCGTCATTCAGGAAGCCTCGGCGCGGGCCCTCAAATCCGGCATGTCGCTCTCCAAGAGCATCCGGCTCGCGGCGGAACTGCGCAAGACCGTGCAGACCCCGATCGTCCTGTTCAGCTACTACAACCCGATCTTCAAGTACGGGCTGGAGCGCGCGGCCAAAGAGGTCGCCGAGGCCGGCATCGACGGCCTGCTGGTCGTCGACCTGCCGCCCGAAGAGGCCGGCCCGCTCACAGCCGCGCTCGCGGGCAAGGAGATCCACCTGATCCGCCTGGCGGCGCCGACCTCGAAGCCCGAGCGCATCCGCATGCTGGCGGACGGCGCGGGCGGCTTCCTCTACCTCATCAGCCGCGTCGGCGTGACCGGAACCGGCGGGCTCGACTACGCCGACATCGCGAAGCACGCGGCCGCCGTGAAAGCGGTCTGCCCGCACCCGGTCTGCATCGGGTTCGGCATCAGCACCGGCGCGGACGCGCACGCCCTCGCGCCCATGGCGGACGGCATCATCGTCGGCTCCGCCCTGGTGCGGCTCATCGCCCAGGCCGCCGCCGGGGCCGACCTTCCGGCGCTCGTCGCCGCCAAGATCCGCGAGCTGCGCGACGGCATGGACAGCTAGTGCCCTGTCGGCAGACATGGCCGGGGTTCTGAGGGCGGAGGTCGGAGGCCAGAGGGCGGAGGTCGGAGGCCAGAGGGCGGAGGTCGGAGGCCAGAGGGCAGAGGACAGAGGACAGAGGGCTGAGGTCTCCGCGTTGAGCGTTGGACGTTGAGCGTTCCCGTCTCTGAACAGCGCTGCGGCCAACCGCGGACTGCTGCTGTCTTCCCCTTCGGAGTTCTGAGGTCAGCGGCCAGAGGGCAGAGGGCTGAGCTTCAGCGTTGGGCGTTGAGCGTTGGACGTTGAGCGTTCTCTTCCTTCGCCTTCAGCGCTCCCCTCCAGCTGCGCAAAAGGCCAGAAAACGCCTGACCCACCCGACCATGTACCGGCCGTGCTTCTCGTCCGCGAGCCGATTCTTGAGCAGGTGGTCCGCGAATCCGGCGAGTAGCCGTTCCGTGTCATGATCCGCCATAGAGGGCCTCCTTGATCGCTCATCGGCAAACGCGTCCTAAAAATGGCTCATTGCAACATGTTGTCACCTAAGATATTGCGACTGATCAGGCCGTTCGCGTCAGATTAGGCCGCTGCGGCCTAACATGGTGAAAACCCACCCATTGTGTCAAAAAAAGACCTGCTATCGCCCGCTTTCCTGCAGTTTGCACCCGTATTAGGCCGCTGCGGTTTAACATGGTCAGAACAGACGAATTGTGTCACTTTACGTCTGAATTAATGCAGAATCGGCTTGATTTGCCCAGAAGATTATGAAAATCTCACTTTGTAATTGGGCTGACACCATGAATTGTGGCAGCCGTCCAGAATACGTTCGGTTGATGTAACAAAATGAAAGCACTCTTCCAGCGCATAGCCATATTCGTCGGACTCCTAATAGCGGTAGGAGTTGCATGGGTTTACCGCCCCTACGAAAAGCCAAATATGGATAAGGTTCACCCCAGAGTACGAGACCTGAAGGAACCCTTGCGTATTCTGCAAGTCGGCTACTATTTGGACGGCGGGAGTATTTCGTTACGTATTGTAGATGCGGGCGGAACAAAACTGAATATCGCAATCCCCGCCTGGGGTGATGGCAAAGAATACGGCGAGATCTATTTCGACACACTCTACCACAAGCCTGATGCTACGGGAGTGAAGGTCGAGTCCCCTAGTCAAACAGTATTGAGACTGCAGGAACTACTGAGACAACAACGACCTTACGATGATATGATTGATCTCAGCCTTGCCAAGTTGAGCGGTAGGAGTCGAGATGGCATCCGTTTTTTTATCCACCTTATAGCTCGGAAACTTAAGTATCAAAAGGCGGAAAATGAAACCGAACAAGGCAGCGTGCCGAACGCGAGTACGCGTCGGTAGCTGCCGACGTTGGCTGAAAACAAGAAGGAGGATTCGATATGTCAGACACACGAGTGAAGATGGACATGGTGGCGAAGACGATCGAACTCGAAGGTAGCGAGGCGTTCGTCACCAAATATCTGGAGGAATTCAAGGTCATTCTCCTTGCTCAACCAGCCAAGCCTTCCAACAGGAAGACGGTTAGAGCACTAAGGCAGTCAAAGCAGAACATCGACGAGCCTTCCAGCTCAGACGGGGCAAAGCCGGTAGGCAAGCCCAAACGAGCACGTGCGCCGCGACTCGTTGCGGAAAAATACGACATCCACGGCGGCAACGGAAAGCCCTCTCTTAAGGAGTTTTTTGACCAGAAGAACCCCGGCAAGGCCAACGGTGACCGGATTGCAGTGATTGGTTATTACATTACAGAAATCCTCGGCAACCCTACCTTTTCAGAAGGCCAGGTCGAGTACTCTTTCAAGATGCTTGGTCTTGACCGGCCGGCTCACCTGCACCAGATCATGATCAACACAAAGAACGAGCGGGACTACTACGAGCAGGTTGATGGCGAACACGGAAGATGGAACATGACTCGTGGTGGAGATATCTTCGTGACCGACAAACTTCCGCCCAAGGAAAGTGAATGAATATAGAGACGTACTCACGCACAGTCGCGTTGGCGGACGCGAGCGAGGTTCAAAAGGTGGCGCTTCTGGCGTACTTCTTCTTCGCAACAAAGGATCAGCAAGAGTTTCAACCACGCGAAATGGGAGAAATCCTTGCCGCTTTGGGCTATGCGAGGCCCAATATCACACGCCTAGGAACGAGACTGCGCGAGTCACGTTATTTCATCAAGGGATCGAAGCCGGGGTTGTTCCGCCTCAGTATCACCGCGCGAACGAGACTCTCCAAGGAGTTTCCGGATGTCGGTAGCACGGAAGAGATTGTTTCAGACAGCACGCTCATTCCAGAGATTCTGTTCGACAGTCTTAGCCGTCCCTATCTCGCGAGAACGGTTCAACAGGTCAATGCAGCATTTGAGGCAAATCTATTCGATGCTTGCGCGTTGATGATGCGACGGCTCCTGGAAATCCTGCTCATCCACACATTTCAGAAGGCGGGGATTGAACAAATCATCTTGGACACAGATGGCACGTTCCAGAACCTAAAGACCCTCATCAACAAAGCCAAATCGCGCCCCGAGATTGCTCTATCTAGTGGAGTCCGCAACAGCATCGATCTGTTCCGTGAACTCGGCAATCTCTCTGCCCATCACATTCACTACAACTGTCGTAAAGACGATATTCGAGGTCTTCGTATGGAGTATAGGGCCGTGATTGAGGAACTGCTCTACAAGGCCGGTCTGAAATCATGAAAGCAGCCAACCATGAAAGGGTTTCACGCGTGAGCACGCCGTGAAACCCTGGTTGGACTAAGCTGGCCGAGGGCGGGCGCGCACGTGGCCCCATGGATTTATCAGGCCGCGCGGGTTTCGTATCCGCGCGGCCTGCTCGTTTTGCGGACCGCGGGCGGACGCCTGCGCGGCGCGGGGCGGCCTCCGGCGATGCGCGCGGCGGGTGCGGGGCGGCCTGCCGGCGCGCGTTTTCCGGATCGCGCGCAAAGCGGCGGCGGGACGGCCGCGTGCGTGCGGCGTCCTCCCGGAGGCGCGAGTAATGTGCGGGGCGCGCTCACGCGGGCGGGCCTCGCGCGGAGGATGCGCGGCGCGGCGCGGGCGGGAGGCGCTCCTCGGGGAGCATGGCCGTCTCGCAACGCCGGCAGGCCGGCGCGGGCATGGGCTCGCGGGCGGGCTTGCCCGCGAGCCCATGCC
>Ga0209066_10005510_pt1 | contig 13313 bp, 17 predicted proteins | sample All_14_2_FD_187198 | JGI IMG/M metagenome (GOLD analysis project Ga0209066, IMG submission 187198) | Freshwater microbial communities in response to fracking from Pennsylvania, USA - Allegheny Zone_MetaG_DW_15 (SPAdes) (version 2) ...
GTTCGCGCCTGCGTACCGCGATCAAGGCCGTGCGCAAGGCCGTCGTGGGTGGCGACAAGTCGGCGGCTCAGTCGGTCTTTCGCACCTCGATGAGCACCATCGACAGCATCGCTGACAAGAAAATCATTCACAAGAACAAGGCCGCTCGTCACAAGAGCCGTTTGTCCGCCGCCGTCAAGGCGATGGCTGCCTGATCTGTGCATGACCCGCGCTGTGGCCTTCGGCTGCAGCGACAATAAAAAAGCGACCAGAGTGGTCGCTTTTTTATTGTTCTCAGTGTTGGTTCAAGAGAAGTCCGCTTAAAGAGGCGTGTCGCCAATCCAGTCGATCTGCAAATCGTTGTCTTTTGCGAAGTTGATCATGAACTTGTACGCCATCGGCTCGATGTCGTAGAGGCGCGCATCGACCAGCACCGTCTTGTCGCCTTTCAGCGTGCAGCCAGGGCGGACATAAGGCGAATACATCATGCGATGGTCTGCCCCGAAGGCTGACATGACGCCGCAGAGGCGATCGGCCCAGTCACTGGGGCGGAATTTCTTCCCGTCATGGGTAATGCCGACGATGATGAAATTTTCGATCTTTTGAGTCATGTTTGCGCCCAGGTCGCAGAGGAGGAGCGTTGCGCGTGCCGATTGCCAGGTTGCGCGCAAAGCGGGGCGCATTCTAGCAGAAAACCGCTTTTTTGAAGGTCCTGTATAAGACTTGTCAGGTCTTGCATGGAGACGCCAGTGCCTGTACAGGGGGGGCGGTTTTGGCTTAAGATTCCGGCTCATTTCTGCACGGCGGCACATGCCGCCGTGCGCGTTTTCAGCTTCGTTTCGATCGAGGTACCCCATGTCCCATGTCATGAACACCTACGCCCGGCTGCCGGTTGCCTTCACGCACGGCGAGGGCGTCTGGATGTACGACGAGACTGGCAAACGCTATCTCGATGCCCTGTCCGGCATCGCGGTGAATACGCTTGGCCACAATCACCCGCGACTGGTGAAGGCCATTGCCGACCAGGCGGGCAAGCTCATTCACACGTCCAACCTGTACCGCATTCCGCTTCAGGAGCAACTCTCGGATCGTATTGCCGACACTGCGGGCATGGATGAGGTGTTCTTCTGCAATTCCGGTTGCGAGGCCAACGAGGCGGCGATCAAGCTCGCACGCATGTACGGCCACAAGAAGGGGGTGGAACTGCCGCACATCATCGTCATGGAAAGCGCTTTTCACGGCCGTACCATGGCGACGCTGTCCGCCACCGGAAACCGTAAGGCACAGGCCGGCTTCGAACCGCTGGTGCAAGGTTTCATCCGCGTGCCGTACAAGGACATCGACGCGATCCGCAAGATTGCCGAACACGACCACAGCGTGGTCGCGGTCATGCTGGAGATGATCCAGGGTGAAGGCGGCGTGAATGTTTCGGATGAAGGCTTCCAGCGTGATCTGCGTGCCCTGTGCGACGAAAAGGGCTGGCTGATGATGTGCGACGAAGTGCAATGCGGCATGGGTCGTACCGGCACCTGGTACGGCTGGCAGCACGCCGGCACCAAGCCGGACGTGATGACGCTGGCCAAGGGGCTGGCCTCTGGCGTGCCGATTGGCGCCTGCGTGACCTCGGGCAAGGCCAAGGGCCTGTTCGGTCCGGGCAATCACGGCTCCACGTTTGGCGGCAATCCGCTGGCCTGCGCTGCGGCCCTGGCGACCTTCGATGCCATCATCGAAGACAAGTTGATGGACAACGCCGTTGCCATCGGTCATCAGATCCGCTCAGGCCTGGCCGAGGCGCTCAAGGGCGTGCAGGGCGTGGTGGATATCCGTGGTCGCGGTCTGATGATCGGGATCGAGCTCGATCGCCCCTGTGGCGTGCTCATGGCGCGTGCGGCTGAAAACGGCTTGCTCCTGTCGGTCACGGCAGATCGCGTCGTCCGCTTGTTGCCTGCACTGACCTTCACCGCAGAAGAAGCACAGACCCTGGTTTCGATGCTGGCGCCGATGATTCGCGATTTCCTCGCGAACGGCTAAGGATTTGCCGATGACCCCGATCAAGCACTATCTGCAGTTCAAGGATTTCACTCGCGAGGAGTACGACTACGTCTTCCAGCGCGCCAAGTGGATCAAGGACAAGTTCAAGCGCTACGAGCCCTATCACCCGCTGTTCGATCGCACGCTGGTGATGATTTTCGAAAAGGCCAGTACGCGTACCCGCCTGTCCTTCGAAGCCGGCATGCAGCAGCTGGGCGGTTCGGCGATCTACCTCAACACGCGCGATTCGCAGTTGGGGCGCGGTGAGCCGGTCGAGGACGCGGGCCAGGTCATTTCGCGCATGAGCGATTTGGTCATGATCCGTACCTTCGAGCAGGAAATCGTCGAACGCTTTGCCGCCAACTCGCGCGTGCCGATCATCAACGGGCTGACCAACGAATACCACCCGTGCCAGATCCTGGCCGACATCTTCACCTTCATCGAGCATCGTGGTCCGATCCAGGGCAAGACCGTGGCCTGGATCGGCGACAGCAACAACATGTGCAACACCTGGCTTCAGGCTGCCGAGGTGCTGGACTTTAATGTCCATGTGTCGACTCCGCCCGGTTACGAAGTCGAGCCCGAACGCGCCGGCCTGTATGGCACCGACCACTTCGAGCAGTTCGTCGATCCGATGGACGCCTGCCGCGGTGCGGATCTTGTGACCACCGACGTGTGGACGTCGATGGGCTTCGAGGCTGAAAACGAAGCGCGCATGAAGGCCTTCGCCGACTGGTGCGTAGATGCCGAGATGATGTCGGTGGCCAACAAGGACGCCGTCTTCATGCATTGCCTGCCGGCGCACCGAGGCGAGGAAGTCACCGCCGAAGTCATCGACGGCCCGCAGTCGGTCGTATGGGACGAAGCCGAGAACCGCCTGCACGCGCAGAAGGCGCTGATGGAATACCTGGTGCTCGGCCGCATCGAGAACTGATTCAACGAACAATCACGGCGCGCACGGGCGTGCGTGCCGGCAACACAGCAGGAAACAGGAAAACAGCATGAGCGACGTCAAGAAAGCAGTGCTCGCCTACTCCGGCGGGCTGGACACCTCGGTCATTCTCAAGTGGCTGCAGGACACCTATCAGTGCGAAGTGGTCACCTTCACCGCCGACCTCGGCCAGGGCGAAGAGCTCGAGCCTGCACGCACGAAGGCGCTCAAGTTCGGCATCAAGCCCGAGAACATCTTCATCGACGATCTGCGCGAAGAGTTCGTGCGCGACTTCGTCTTTCCGATGTTCCGCGCCAACACCGTCTACGAAGGCGAGTATCTGCTCGGCACCTCGATCGCCCGTCCGCTGATCGCCAAGCGCCAGATCGAGATCGCCCGCGCCACCGGCGCCGATGCGGTATCCCACGGTGCCACCGGCAAGGGCAACGACCAGGTCCGCTTCGAGCTTGGCTATTACGCGCTGATGCCGGGCGTGAAGGTCATCGCCCCGTGGCGCGAATGGGATCTGCTGTCGCGCGAGAAGCTGCTCGCCTACGCCGAAAAGCATGGTATCCCCATCGAGATGAAGCACAAGCAGGGTGGCTCGCCGTATTCGATGGACGCCAACCTGCTGCACATCTCTTTCGAAGGCCGCCACCTGGAAAACCCGGCTGCCGAGGCCGAAGAATCGATGTGGCGCTGGACCGTGTCGCCCGAAGCCGCACCGGACGCCGCCGAATACGTCGACCTGGAGTTCGAGAAGGGTGACCTGGTCGCCATCAACGGTACGCGCATGAAGGCGCACGAGCTGCTCGCCAAACTCAACGAGTTGGGCGGCAAGCACGGCATCGGCCGCCTCGACCTGGTGGAAAACCGCTATGTCGGCATGAAGAGCCGCGGCTGCTACGAAACCCCGGGAGGCACCATCCTGCTGCGCGCTCACCGCGCCATCGAATCGATCACGCTCGACCGCGAAGTCGCCCACCTCAAGGACGACCTCATGCCGCGCTACGCCAGCATGATCTACAACGGCTACTGGTGGAGCCCTGAGCGCCTGGCCATCCAGGCCCTCATCGACAATACCCAGCAGAGCGTCAATGGCTGGGTGCGCGTCAAGCTCTACAAAGGTAACGTCATCGTCACCGGCCGCGACTCCAAGACCGACTCGCTGTTCGACCCGACGATCGCCACCTTCGAAGACGACCAGGGCGCCTACAACCAGAAAGACGCACACGGTTTCATCCGCCTCAACGCGCTGCGCATGCGCATCGCTGCCAACGCAAAGACCCAGCGCGGTTAAACGACACAAGGACCTGGAACCGTTCTGATGGACAACGAAGTACTGATCTTTGGCCTGACTTTCGCAGAGTTCGAGGACATTTCTCTCAAGGTCTGCCTGGCCGCGCTGATTCTGTACATGATGTTCATCATCTGGAACCTTGGCAAAGAATCGAAAGCCGGCCGCTACGGCATGATGTGGATGTTCATCGGCTTGGGGGTCGGCTTCGTCGGCTTTGTCGCCAAGGGCGTCATCCAGCGGCTTCTTGGCATCGAATGAGGACAATTGAATTCATGAGCATCACCGAAAAGTACGACGGCGTTACCGTCAACACCAAGGCCAGCGTGTATTTCGATGGCAAGTGCGTCAGCCATAGCTTTGTGCTGGCTGACGGCACCAAAAAGTCCGTCGGCGTCATCCTGCCGGCCTCGCTCACCTTCAGCACTGGCGCACCCGAAATCATGGAATGCGTCGCAGGTCGCTGCAGTATTCGTCTCAAGGGTGAGACCGAGTGGAAGACCTACGCGGCTGGCGAATCCTTCGACGTGCCGCCCAACTCCAGCTTCGATATCGAAGTGAGCGGCGAGCCTTATCACTACATCTGCCATTACGGCTGATCCGGCACAGGGAATTAAGCGATGCCGTCTTTCGACATCATGTCCGAGGTCGACCAGCCCTCGTTGCGTAACGCCGTTGAACAGGCCAACCGCAAGGTCGACGGCCGTCACGACTTCAAAGGCACCAGTGCCAAGATCGAACATGCTGAAAAGCTGCTCACCCTTTACGGCGACAGCGACTTCCAGCTCGACCAGATCAAGACCATCCTGCTGCCCGAGATGACCAAGAAAAACGTCGACGTTCGCTGCCTGGACTATGGCGATGTGCAGAAAATTTCGGGCAACAAGGTCAAGCAGGAAGTTAAGGTGCGCGTCGGCGTGGATCAGGATCTGGCCAAAAAGATCGTCAAGCTGTTGAAAGACAGCAAGATGAAGGTGCAGGCCGCCATTCAGGGCGACGCGGTTCGTGTGTCAGGCGCCAAACGCGATGTGCTGCAGGAGGCGATCGCGCTGGTGAAGAAGCAGGTCACGGATTTTCCGCTGCAGTATGGGAATTTCCGGGATTGAGGCTTCCTGAATCAACTCCACCAGCTTTTCACTCCCCAGTTTCCGCGCCAGCGATAGCGGCGTTTCTCCATCGCGGCGGCTGCCTGAGAGATCGGCGCCTTTCTCGATCAATAGCTCGGCGATGTCGGGGGTGCCGCCGCTGATCGACAGCAGCAGCGGTGTGTTGCCCAGGGGGGCGCGGACGTTAAGGTTTGCACCTTTCTGAACCTGCAGTTCGACTGTGTCAAAGACTTGAGCTCAAGCTTCTGCGCAAAAAGCCGTTATGCTCCAAGTGACCCTGTATGACTGGAGCCCATCATGGACGTCTCTTCCATCGCCGCTGCTGCCAGTGCTAACGCGGCAGCTCAACTGCAAACTCAAGTCTCGGTCTCTGTCCTCAAAAAGGCCATGGACATCCAGGAAAGCAGTGCCATGCAGCTGCTGCAGGCCATCCCTCAGCCCACCCCGGCGCCAATCGGTACGTCTGGTGGGGTGATCGACACCTGGGCTTGATGCGTCGGCTTGCGGTTTGCATCCTGCTGGCGATCACGCTTCCGCTGCGTGCGGAGGTGCCAGCGTGGATTGACGAGCCGATCGAAGTCGTTCGGCTCATCGAGCAAGCCCACCGGGCCGTCACTCAGCGTCGCCATTACGACGCAGCACAGCTTTATTGCGTGGCTGCCGCGCATGGCAGCCTGGAAGCACAGTTTCAACTCGGGCGCATGTATCTGGGCCCGCTGCGCGCCAGCCGGGGGCGTGAGTCAGGGCAGGTGTTGCTGGCCCTGGCAGCCCAGCGCGGACATGCGCGGGCGGAGGCGCTACTGACTTCAATGTCCACGCCGCCTCCGATGGATTTTGACCGCCATTTGCCGCCGTGTCTGTTCGCATCCGTGGCGCTTCCGCATGTCGACACCGAAACCGTCGTGCCGCACGCGGTGGTTGAACACTACGTCGCCAATCTCCCGCAGTCTCATCGCATACATGCACGGCTGGTCCAGCGGCTGGCCCCGCACTTCAATGTGGATGCCCGACTCGCCCTCGCCATCGCACGGGCCGAGTCGAACTTCGACCCTCGTGCGCGCTCACCGCGTAACGCGATGGGCCTGATGCAACTCATCCCGGAAACCGCCGACCGCTTTGGGGTTCGCGACCCCTTCGACCCCGAGCAGAACGTACGTGGTGGTCTGGCCTACCTGCGCTGGCTGATCGCTCGCTACGATGGCGACATAGCGCGCGTCGCAGGGGCCTATAACGCGGGGGAGGGCGCGGTGGATCGCTATGGCGGCGTGCCCCCGTTCGCGGAGACCGAAGAGTATGTGCGGCGGATTCTGGCCTTCTATCAGGCACGACGGCATGTGAGCGGTGGTTGATATCGGGTGATCGACATCTCGCTTCAAGTCCCCCAAAATCGTACCCGTACGTGACATATTCACGCGTAAGGCTTCAGGGCCTTTGCTATACGTGAATCAAAAGCCTTGAGGCACGTGGGCGCCAACTCGCACACTGCATCAACCCATTCACCACCTGAGTCGCGACCGGCCATGACTATCCAGGCACCTACCACGCTCCAAACCGAGTTGAAGCAGTTCTTCGACGCTTACCCCCATTTGCAGTCGATCGTCTCGCAATGGGGTACGCAGGCGGGGCGTGACCGCATCGCCAGTTTGATCATGGATACGCGAGATGGACAGCGGCAGGGGTTTCCTCCGCAGCATGCGGAGATTTTGCTGCGGCTGCTGAGGGAGCATGATGGGAAATTTCCGGCGTTTGAGCCGAAGCAGCGGTTTGACTGGGCTGCGGGAGCCTTGGATGGACGCGTGGATCGGCGTGAGCGTGGGTTTTGAGCGATTACCGATTGTATTGATACGGAATTCGGCAGAAAGGTGTGATTGTGCTTAAAAAGACGACTGGCAGAAGACTTCGGGGTAAAGGATTCACCTTGATTGAATTGATGATCGTCGTAGCGATTATCGGAATACTCGCGTCAATCGCTCTTCCCGCCTATCGCGAGTACGTGTTCGCGAGCCGCCGTGTTGACGCAAAGAATGCCTTGGCTGAGTTGAAGATGAAGCAGGAGAAGTATCGCGGCAATAATGCAACGTACGCGGATAGTCTTGATGATTTAGATATTTCAGCAAATTCTCCCCAAGGTTTTTATACCATAGAGATTGACGCCGACTCGGTGTCCGCAACCGATTACACCGCCACGGCAACTGTGAATGCATCGAGTGCTCAAAGTGATGACTCGGCAAAGTGTCCGTCGCTTGTGGTGACCAAGGCCGGTTTCGTTGCTGGGGAAGGTAGTGCGGCTTCCTGCTGGGGATTGTAATGAGAGCCGTTCGTGGCTTCACGCTCGTCGAGACAATGGTTATTGTCGCGATACTCGCGATCTTGGCGTCCGTTGCAATGCCCAGCTTCCTCGATAGCATCAGGCAGGCGAGAGTGCAGACAACCGCGGAACAAGTTATTCGCATGATCAACGTTGCAAGGTCGGAAGCACTGAAGACGAATTTTAATCATGAGTTCCTTATTAGCGACGCGGGTGCTCTCGTGGTGCAGCACGTAAACGGCACAGTAGTGGAGAGTGAAAACGTAGCAGATGGCGTCGCTGTGACGATCGGTACAGACAACAGCAAAATCACGTTCAAGGCTGCTTATGGTGTTCCCGATCCGCAGTCAAGTTCGGAGATTGATATCACTTACACCGGTGCAGCAATGAAAACAGTAAGAGTGAATATGCTCGGTGTTGCATCGATCTGTACCGATTGCGAATAGTGGTGGGTGAGATGTCAAAACAAAATGGCTTTACGCTCGTTGAACTGATGATTGCGATGTTGGTTGGATTGATTTTGCTGACCGCGACTGGCGCCTTTTATCTGGTGAATTTGCGTGCAAGCATGGATAGTGTGAAGGTTCAACAGTTTGATAAAACTGTTCAGGTTTTCATCGACAACGCGGTTAGTGAAATCCGACGAGCTTGTTATGTGCGGGGGGGTGAATCACTTCCTCCGCCTACAGACAAAATTATCGGCGGGAGCTGTATAGTGTTTTCGCATTCGGTGGAAGATGTGGATGAGCCGCAGTCATATGGCTTCAAATTTGAAGATCATAATATCTATATTTATGTTAACCAGACAGCAATAAGCTGTGACGGGGACGAGGGTGCTGGGTGGGAGCAGCTACCTGGCATCACGGCAAAAAATGCGAGCATTGGGCGTGGAAATGATTGCGAGACCCCTGGTGGTCCGGACTTTGGGGACGACACAGTCTGCGTAGAGTTTGATGCAGAAGGATCTATTGCGTTGAGTGACGGCCAGAAGCCTACTCGTCGCGTTGAGTTTGTTTCGATAATTAGAAATTTCAACTCTTGCGATGGAATCTGAATCATGAGAATGAATAGACAAAAACAGCGTGGATACGCAATTCTTGCGACCTCGCTTATTCTCACGTTTCTTGTTGCTATGAACGTTTTCGTGGGCTCGAAGGGAGTGTCGCTAGAGCAGACCTCCATCAACAATTTGTACCGATCCACACAGGCGTTTGAAAGTGCGGAGCGTGTTTTGGTGCAGGCTCAAAAGGCACTGTGTGCTGCGGATGTAAAGAAGGCCGCGGATCTGAATATACCCGACGCAGGAACTGCAGTTACCGGCGTTACTGACAGTTGGGTTTGTAATGATCCTGAAGATGATCCCGCGGATAGGAAAACACTAATTTTAAAAGCGCGAGGATCGACTTCTGGTGATGCTGGCGCTGTAAAAATTATTAGCGTGAAACTTTTAGCGAGATTTGAGGAGGGATCTGGCCCAGCGGCGCTTAACGCATTGGGTGATATTTACTTGGGTGGAAATGCTCAAGCGACTTCAATGAAAGCTGGTGGCACGGTTGAAGCAGGGAATAGTCCTGATGGTGCTTCTGTGTCGGAGGGGCAATTCAAAGTTCAGGTATTAGACCATGAAAATAAGCCGATTCTTCGCAATGGAGTGCCTGTAGAGCGGAGTTGGACGACAGAAGAGTATTTCATGTATTTTTTTGGCGGCTTGTGTCCCGAGGCTAAGAAGGACAGCGACCCGGTTGCTTGTGAAGTTGAGGCAGAGGCACTGATCAAATCTAGTAATGGTACGAACGTAGTGATACCGGAGGTGCCTGGCTTTAGTGAGGCTTTGGATCTGAATACAAAGGCTTTTTACTGCGAAAGCGATTGTGCCTCGAAGCAAAACGACGATGCTCTCACTGCAGCTTACAATGCCGGCGCCAGGATTTTCTGGCTTGATGAAGGAGGTCTTGACCACAAACTGGATATGGGTAGTGAGGAAGATCCAGTTCTTATTTTTGTAATGAATATCCCTAGTGGAAGTAAGGCCGCACAAATCAACGCTAACTCGACAATTTTTGGTGTTTTGTATGTCGATGTCGTTGATCAAACAAGGTTTGATTATTGCAGTTGCCGCGTAAATGCCACTGTTCAAAGTTTTGCGGAAGTTCCCATAAAGGTCGATGATCTAAGTAAGCCCATCTATACGGTCGCAGATTGCAAGGCGGCGGGTGCAAAAAAATGTAGTGCAAAATCTGGCTGTGTAGACTTTTTTGATAGATTGATTTCACAAAATAGTTGTTATACGACTACTTATGTGCAGAAGGATGGCGATACATTTGTGAGCCAGCCTGTATGGGGGGATTTTCGTGATCTTGCTCTCAACGAAACAACTCCCCCTCAGCCGGCTACTTGTACTGTTCAAGCATGTTCGGTTTCTTTAGCTGCTGGGGAGGAAAAAGTTTGCGACTCGTCAGCTGATCTGAAGGTTGGGGACTCAGGTGTTTGCTCTTTTGTGACCGAGGCCGTTTCCGGCTCTAGTAATACCCCGGTTGAAATCGAGCAAGTTGGTACTTGGGAAGGAAGCGGTACGGGCACTACTATTCTTGAGGGTGCGGCGATTGTAGCTGGTAGCTATACGGGGCAAGGTAATATTCGATTCAATCACAACGCTACAGTGCTTCTTAACCAATTACTTGAAGGTGCTGGTGGCGCTGGATTTGAAGAGCCCGAAGTTATTGAGTGCACCTCTCCTCTTCAAGGTTGGCCATCAAGTCGAATTAGCGAGTGGTCAGATCTTGAGCAAGGTTATCAGCTAACTTGTCCTGAGTGATTTTTCAAGGGCATAATCATGTCTGATGCTAGAGTTAGAGAGTCAGGTTTTAGCCTTGTTGAAGTGATGGTCGCAATGTTGATACTGAGTATAGGCCTGCTTGGTGCGGCGTTGATGCAGGCTAATATTTCTACGGCTGCACTCATTGCAAAGCAAAGGAGCGAAGCGCTTGCTCTTGCGACCAATAGGTTGGAGCTTAAAAGAGCGGAAGTCTCTGCGGAGGGTGCCGCATGTGTTGCAAGTGATACTGAGGAAACTGTTAATGCTGTGACGGCCACCTACACGGTAACGACCAACACTGTTTGTGATGGTGTTCGCTACGAGGGTGTGACGGTTACTGTTGAGTGGGCGGACTCTGATGGCGATGAGAATAATGTCGAGTTGATTACGGAGTTTTAGGTTCGATGCGTAGACGTCAAGTGAGTTCATGACCAAGAGCCAGGCTTTTATCGATTCGGCTCAAGCCTCGGGTGCAGTAGCTGCAGAGCGCTATCGTGGGGATGTCGATCGCATTCGTAACTTGCTTTTGCGAACGAAGGGTGAGTTGTTTTCGCCGTCGATCGGTGATTGGCGTGAACTTACGCAGCAACAATACGAGCCACGTCCGGCTGCAGTGCTACTGCCTTTGGTATTACGTACTGACCAACCGTCGGTGCTGCTGACCAAGCGTACCGAGCACCTGCATCACCACCCGGGACAGATCAGTTTCCCCGGTGGCCGAGTCGAAGGCATCGACTCTTCTCCTATTGAGACGGCGTTGCGGGAAACAGAAGAAGAAATCGGCCTCGATCGCAGCCACGTGGAACTGCTCGGCACCTTACCCGACTACCTAACCGGCACTGGTTTCCGTGTGACGCCGGTAGTGGGTCTGGTCCATCCGCCCTTTACGCTGACGCTCGACGCTTTCGAAGTAGCCGAGGCTTTCGAGGTGCCGCTGTCGCACTTCCTTGACCCGGCCAATCACGAGTCGCACACCATTGTTCACGAAGGCCACGAGCGTCGCTTTCATGCAATGCCCTACCAGGGCCATTTCATCTGGGGTGCGACGGCGGGAATCATCATGTCGCTTTACCAGTTGTTGCAGGCAGAGCGCCAAGCCGAACGCTAGTGCGCTTGCTGCTGGACACTCGCGGGCGATTTGCGTGGCGTTCGCTGTGGTATCTTCGTCGCAATTGATTTTCGTGTTTGTTCCATCCCACTGATCGCCTTGGCATGACGCTATTTTCCTTGATCATTGCGCTGTTGCTTGAACAGTTACGCCCGCTCCCTGTCGATCGGGTGGTATTCGCCCCTCTTCGAGCACTGTCCCGCAGCCTCACGCAGCGCTTCAATGACGGTCAGGCCGTGCATGGCCGTCTGGCTTGGGCGTTGGTGGTGGCATTGGGAACGTTGCTGGCGGCGCTTGTGTACTACATGCTCTGGGAACTGCATCCGGTGTTCGCCTTTGCGTTCAACATCGTGATGCTTTACCTGACGATGGGTTTCCGGCACGAGAGCCATTTCTTCACCGACATTCACCTGGCCTTGCGCATGGGTGAGATCGAACGTGCACGCACGTTGCTGGGTGAATGGCGGGGCGGTCAGTACCACGCGTCGAGTTCGAGCGAGGTGGCGCGGTTGGCGATCGAGCAGGCCTTGGTGGCCGCGCATCGCAATGTGTTTGCGGTGGCGTTCTGGTTCGTCATTCTGCCCGGCCCAAGCGGCGCTGTGATGTATCGCCTGGCGCGCTTCTTTGCGGACGACTGGGGGCGCCGCCCCGAGACAGAGTTCGGCGAGTTTGGCCGCTTTGCTCGGCGTGCGTTTGAAGTCGTGGACTATGTGCCGGTACGCATCACCGCTGCATCGTTTTCGGTGGTCGGTGACTTCGAGGACGCGCTGTACTGCTGGCGTACGCAGGCGGTGCTGTGGCCTGACAGGTCGTCGGCTATACTGCTTGCAAGTGGTGGCGGTGCGTTGGGTGTGCGACTCGGCATGCCGATCCATGAGTCTGGCGAGATCGTCGATCGGCCCGAAATGGGGCAGGGCGACGATGCGGATGCCGATCATATGCAAAGTACAGTGGGCCTGGTGTGGCGGGCACTGCTGGTATGTTTGTTCCTGCTTGCCTTGCTCGGCTTGGCCGGATGGGTGGGTGGGTAATCGTTCGATTTCCTAGGAGGGAGTTCGCATGGCAAATCGTGAAGTTGTGGTCCTGAGTGCTGTTCGTTCCGCTGTTGGCGGTTTTGGTGGTTCGCTGAAGGACATGGAGCCTTCGGAACTGGGCGCCGTGGTGGCGAAAGAAGCTTTCGCTCGCGCTGACGTGGACCCGAAGGCCGTTTCGTTTGCTGCGGTGGGTAACTGCATTCCGACGGACTCCCGTTACGCATATGTTGCACGCGTGGCGACGGTTAATGCCGGCATGTCGACCGACTCGGTGGCATTTGCGGTGAACCGTCTTTGTGGTTCGGCTCAACAGGCCATCGTCAACGCCGCGCAGGCCATCATGCTGGGTGACGCTGACTACGCCATCGGTGGCGGTGTGGAAGTGATGTCGCGTGGTGCGTATCTGATGCCGACGCTGCGCAGCGGCGCGCGCATGGGCGACACCAAGGCGATCGATGCCATGGTGGCGGTGCTGACCGACCCGTTCGGCGTTGGCCACATGGGTATCACTGCCGAGAACCTGTGCACCAAGTGGGGCATTTCGCGTGAAGAGCAGGACGCTTTCGCGCTGGAATCCCAAAAGCGCGCCGCAGCGGCAATCGCTGAAGGCCGCTTCAAGGATCAGATCGTTCCGATCACCTTCGAGACCCGCAAGGGCACCGTGGTGTTCGACACCGACGAGCATCCGCGCATGACCACCCTGG
>Ga0209066_10005511_pt1 | contig 13311 bp, 14 predicted proteins | sample All_14_2_FD_187198 | JGI IMG/M metagenome (GOLD analysis project Ga0209066, IMG submission 187198) | Freshwater microbial communities in response to fracking from Pennsylvania, USA - Allegheny Zone_MetaG_DW_15 (SPAdes) (version 2) ...
ATGCTTGAATGCGCTGGAGGCATCGAAGTGACTGATATTAAAAGAGAACTTGAGTTGATACGGCACAATGCTGTGGCGTTGGCACAGTATGAGGCCGCAAGCGAAGGCCTGTTGCGTCTTTGGTATGAGGCGCTGCGCGAGAGCGATGACTACGCTCGTGCGCTGCGGGGCGAGCTTGGAGAACCTTGGGCAAGCATGGCCAAAGACTTTGGACCGCTAGAGGACAACTTCCCACATTGGTGGGTCACTCGCGGTCGACACATCTTTGCGGACACGATCTACAAGGGCGAGGTGCGTCAGTTCGACCTCAAGCAGCCGCCAGACACAGAGCCCTCCCTGCCAGCTATCTATGTCGAAATACCGCTGGGCCTGCCACGGTCGCAGATCACCCGCGAACTGAACAAGCTGCTAGATAAAGTGCTGGGGAGCGACGATGACGAAGATCGACCCCGCCCACCCAAGCGCAGAAAGTTCTACAAGGACCAGCGGCTCAAGCTGCCAACCATCAAGAACATGTTGGCTGTTTGGCAGCTGCGCAAACAGGGTGTGGACTGGCATGTGATAGGAGAGCAGCTCAAGCTTAGCCCTACCCAAGCAGCCAATCCCAACGATGACGAGGACACTGCCAAGGAGAAGCGCAGGTTGATGAGCATCACAACCCAGCGGCTCTATCGCATGGCTGGGGCGTTGATCGAAAATGCTGCTCGCGGAGACTTCCCAAGGGTCAAGTGACCTGTATGCTGCAACCGTAACAGAGCGGAACCTACAGGCCGATGCAGCTTCAAGTCGTTTATGTGCTGACCAACCCAGCTATGCCAAATCTGGTCAAGATTGGCAAAACAGAGCTGCAAGACGTTAACGTCCGCCTTGCACAGCTCTACACGACTGGGGTGCCGTTCCCCTATGATCTTGCATTTGCCTGCAAGGTGCCCAATGCAGATGAGGTCGAAAAGGCACTCCACAAGGCATTCGCTCCCAGTCGCATCAACCCAAAGCGCGAGTTCTTCAACATCGACCCAGAGCAGGCAATTGCCATCCTCAAGCTGCTGCATGTTGAGGACGCCACGGTTGAAATTGCGAATATGGCGAGCTCTATCCCTGATGAAGAAGTTCAAGCGGCGAAGCAGTATAAGGCTCGTAGGCCGAACCTCAACTTTGCTGAAATGGGTATACCAACGGGCGCTATTCTAAATTTCTCTGAGAGCGATGCTACGGTCACTGTTGCTAATGACAAAAGAGTTTATCTGAACGGAGAGCAGCTGTCATTAACTGCTGCCACCCGTCAACTGCTTCAACTGGATTACAGCGTCGCGCCCGCGCCATATTGGACCTACGAAGGCAAGTCGCTGCGTGATATTTACAACGAGACATATGTTCAGGATAGCTGATGCCCAGTAACGAAGCCTTTGCCCGTGCCAAGATCGACGCTTTGCTTAAAGATGTGCGCTGGTCGCTGACCGACGGCAAGAGTGTGCGGTTTGAATATGTGCTGGGCAATGGGTTGAGGGCTGATTACGTGCTGGCTGACCGTCATGGGCGCTCGCTGGCTGTGGTCGAGGCCAAGCGTTCCTCCGTCAATCCAGCTGACGCAGCAGAGCAGGCGCTGAAGTATGCCAAGCAACTGGATGTGCCGTTTATCTTCCTGACTAACGGCGACGAAATTCGGTTTTGGGACTACGAGCGCGAAGCGCATCCGCGACTGGTTGCCACCTTCTTTACGCAGGCAGACCTTGAGCGGCGCAGGGCAGCTCGCAGTGTGCGCCGTGATCCGCTGACCATCGAAATCGATAAAAAGGTTGCCAGCCGTGACTATCAGCACGACTGCATCAACACGCTGTGCAAAGAGATCAACCTTGGCCGTCGCAAGATGCTGGTCGAGATGGCGACAGGCACAGGCAAGACACGCACGGCAGCAGCACTGATCAAGCGACTGTTCGAGGCCAATGCCGTTGGCCGTGTGCTGTTCCTCGTTGACCGCATCACACTGGCCAAGCAGGCCGAGGATGCCTTTGCGGAACACCTGCCAGACTACCCTGCCTATGTGCTGCGCTCAGCTCGCGGCGCGATGGATGAAAAGCGCATCACGGTTGCCACGCTGCAAACCATGATCAGCGAATACCCCAACTTCTCGTCGGGCTATTTTGACTTGGTGCTGACAGACGAGTGCCACAGGTCCATCTACGGCAAATGGAGTGGGGCGCTGAAACACTTTGATGGTGTGCAAATCGGCCTCACTGCCACGCCCTGCGTTGCTGACCCTGACACGTTGGGCGACGAAGAGGACGGCAAATTTATCCGCGACACGCTGCGCTTCTTCGAGGTCGACAAGCCCACCTTCAAATACACCATGAAGGAAGCTATCGAAGAGGGTTACCTCGTCCCCTATCAAATCTACAAGGCCAAGACGGTGAAGACCGCAGCGGAAGGCGGCTTTGAGGTCAAGCGCAGCGAAATCGACTGGTCCGCACTGGATGCTGACAGCCGCGCACAGTTCGAAGAGCTGTTTGGCGAAGACGACACGATCACGGTCGATCCATCTGCCTTGGAGCGCACCTTTACGATCCCAGAGCGCAACCGTGCCATCGTGCGCGAATTCCGCGAAGTCATGGACAACGGCTATGTGGCCAAAGACGGACGGCGCAGGGCACCGTTGATTGGCAAGACCATCGTGTTTGCCGTCACCAAGCGCCATGCTGAAACGCTGGCCCAGATGTTTGATGACGTCTATGCGGACCAGAAACCTGACCCAGCCACACGCTATGCGGATTACGTGGTGTCTGACATGGGCAATGACAGCACGGTCGATGCCTTTGCCAAGATCAAGCGGTTCAAGGATGAACCCTTCCCCAAAATCCTAGTCAGCGTGAACATGCTGGACACGGGCTTTGACGCACCAGAGGTCGTCAATCTCATCATGGCCCGCTTTACCAAAAGCTCGATCCTTTACCAGCAGATGCGCGGTCGCGGCACACGGCGGGCCGATCACATCTTCAAAAATAGCTTTACAATGTTCGACTTTGTTGGCGTCACGGACTTCCACAATGACGATGAAAGCGGTGGCGAAGGTGGCTTCGTCGTGGCCAAAGCACCTGCCGACAAGAGCAAGACGCCGCGCAAGCTGCTGATGCTGGACATCAACGACCATATCGACCCTGCCAGCCGTGATTGGGTGACTGTCGATGCGGCAGGCAACTTTGTGCGCAGCACAGAGGCGGAAGCTCGTGGCGCACAGCTCAGTGTCAAGTTTGAAGCATGGCTCGCTGAAAACAGCTTCCACAGCGACCAGATGCGCCTGCTGCGCATGATTGAACAGCAGATCAAGGCCGATGCTGACGACATCGCAGCTTGGGAAGATTGGCGCTTTACCAACCCCCCGTTCTCGTCTGTTGGCGGTATCCAACGGGCGCGGCAGACCTTTGGCGGCGCAGAGGGTTTGGATCGCATGATCGCCAGTCTCAACAGGGCTGTGTTTGCCGACACGGAGCCGCTAGACAGCACAGAAACGGCCACTGCCGCACCGCAACGGGAACACTGACCACATGCCTCTGACACCTCAACTGCGGCAGGGTATCGACCGCATCCGCGACTATCTGTTTGGCGGCGGCTACCCAGATCCCATGAGCAATGCCGAACAGCTCAGCTACCTCATGTTCTTCTATCTGATTGAAGGGCTGGACGAAGATAACAAGCTGCGGGCCAAGGGTGCGAAGCAGCACTATGAAAGCGTGTTTGCGGGCGACTGGACCATCCGTAACCCGCTGAACGCACCTGTTGCAGGGCAGACCACTGTTCCCGCCAATAACCTGCGTTGGAGCGTCTGGGCACGCGGCATGACGGGGCAGGCGCTGGTCAACTGGCTGCGCGATGAAGTGTTCCCCTTCTACGCTGCTATCGCAGAGCAAAGCGCCACCAACTTTATGGACGGCGCACGACTGGGCATTGATGAACCCACGGTGCTCACGCAGGTCGTGAACCTGCTCGACAACCTGCACTTGGACGAGGCGGATGCTGACACCAAGGGCGACCTCTTCGAACACGTGCTGCGCCAGATCAAGCAAGCGGGTGAACTGGGCCAGTTCCGCACACCGCGCCATGTGATCCGCAGCATTGTCGAGCTGGTCGATCCCAAGATTGGCGAAACCATCTACGACCCAGCAGCGGGCACGGCAGGTTTCTTGGTCGCGGCCTACAACCACATTCGACTAGCCAACTCGTCTGAGCATGCAATCGAAGAGGCAGAGCTGGACGGGAAACGTGTCACACGCGGCTGGGGCGATATGCTAAGCAGCAGTGCAGCCAGCTTGCTTGCCAACAGCACCTTCTACGGCAACGACGTCGACCCCAAAATGGTGCGCTTGGCCACCATGAACCTCACGCTGCGCGGTCTGCCCAACGTGCGCATCCTCAAGCGCAATGCGCTGACAACCGTAATGGATCGCAGCGAGAAGGCAGAGCTGGGCCTGCCCTTGGATGGCTATGACATAGTGCTGGCCAACCCGCCCTTCTCGGGCAAGCTGGACCGTGACCGCATCGTTGACGATGTGAAGATTGGCACCACGACCGCCACGGAACTGCTGTTCCTCAAATACATGCTGAACATGATGAAGGCAGGCGGGCGCTGCGGCGTTGTCGTGCCAGAGGGCGTGCTGTTTGGTTCAACAGGGGCGCACAAGGAACTGCGGCGTCAGCTTGTCGAAAACAACACGGTCGAGGCTGTGCTCACCCTACCTGGCGGTGTGTTCCAACCCTATTCTGGCGTGAAGACCTCTGTGATCGTGTTCAAGAAGGGCGGCAGGACGAAGCAGGTGCAGTTCCTGCATGCTGACAATGACGGCTACAAGATGGACGCCCAGCACGACACGCCTGTTGAGGCTGACGATCTGCCCGCACTGGTCCAAGCGTTCAAGGATCGCGCCCAGCTGCTGCCGCAATGGCAACAGCGTGATGCAGCGGCGGAATGGACAGAGAAATACTGGTTTGCGTCAGCAGACGAGCTGCGGGAAAACGACTTCAATCTCAGCGCAGGCCGCTATCGCCCCATGAGCAAAGCGCAGGCTGAGCATCGCAACCCCATCGAACTGCTGGACGAACTGCGGGCGATTGAGGTTGAGCTGCTCGAAGAGATTGATGGGCTTACTGAAATGTTGAAGGTGAGCAACTAATGCCTTCCTCATGCCTTGGTGACGTAGCGAAGTTTATTAATGGCGCGGCGTTCAAGCCAGAAGACTGGGGCGACGCAGGGCTTCCAATCATTCGAATACAGAATTTGACAGGAAGCAATAAGCAGTTCAATTACACCACTCGCACCGTCAAACCTGATTTGCACGTGAAGCGCGGCGATATGCTGGTTTCTTGGAGTGCAACCTTGGACGTATTTGTCTGGGACGGACCAGAGGGCTTGCTCAATCAGCACATCTTCAAGGTAATCCCAAACAGTAATGTTGACAGGCGCTTTCTGTTCCACACGCTAAAATCCAAGATAGCTGAACTGAACGGCAAGACGCACGGCTCGACGATGAAGCACGTTGTGCGAGGGGATTTTGAGGGAACGGTCATTAACCTTCCGCCCTTGGACGAGCAGCAGCGCATAGCAGATATCCTAGACCGTGCAGCAAGCATTCAGCGCCTACGTCAAGCCGCAGACGAAAAGCTCAAACAGATCATCCCTGCGCTGTTTGTCGATATGTTTGGCGATCCCGCGAGCAATCCAAAGGGTTGGCCCATGACGACCGTTGGCGACCTGATTGAAAGCGCCGACTATGGATCAAGTGCAAAAGCGCACGACGAAGCCACTGGCTTGCCAATGCTGCGGATGGGGAACGTCACGATAGGCGGCGCATTGGACCTGAAAAATCTCAAGTATGTCGAACTTGAGCCAGCTGAGCAGGCCAAGTGTACACTGAGAAAAGGAGACATCCTGTTCAATCGAACCAACAGCAAAGAGCTGGTTGGCAAGACTGGCATCTGGGACGGCAGCTGCGATGCAGTCTTTGCTTCTTACTTTATCCGCCTGCGCACGAAGCCTGACGTGATGACGGCAGAAGTTCTCTGGGCTTTTATGAACAGCAAGCACACCAAAGGGCTACTGTTTGGCATGGCAAGGGGCGCAATTGGGCAATCGAACATCAATTCAAAGGAGCTGAGAGCTATACGTTTGTTTGCGCCACCTATTGCCTTACAGGAACGGTTCTCACAGCTTTATTACGACTTGAAAGCAAAAGCAGAAATGAGCACGGCAGCCACGACTGCTGCAAAGAGTATTGCAGCAAGTCTCGCCAATGATATTTTCTCCGCAGCTTGATCAGTATTCCTCAGCTAGCATGATCGTCAGCACACGCACCGTTATGGTGTCGTCTGCTGGGTCAAGCGATGCCATCTGCATGTCGCTGTCATAGTAGTCGAACTTCCAAAACAGCAGCTCACCTGCAACTGCAAGGCTGCCAAAGTCATGTTCGCGATATGGATCGTTGTCAGCGTTGAACGTGCTGTAACTTTGCACGGCGGCAAGTACAGCATCAACGCAATCCAGCGCAGCAACGCCGCGAGTGATCATCACGCGACAGCCCGTCAATGTCTGTCGCGCTGCGTCGTTTAATTCTCGAACTTTATCTGCGTCATACATTACATACCCCACGACCACATCTGTTGATAAAACAGTGTGGTCAAAGGGTCATTAGAGCAACCAGTCTGAGATTGTCAGCGCTCAGCAAAAGATTGAGTTGGCGCAATCAAGCTTGAAAGTATCTGTCGGCCTCTGCTTAGATAACTTCTATTTTGACAGCATCAAAAGAACACTGTCCTGACTTGCCGAACCGACAGGACGCACCAAAAATGCTCCGCGTCCGTATTCATCAAGATAATCAGCCACAAGCGAATAGTTTGCTTTGATCTCTTTTATACTTATTGGATCAGGCCCGCTCCCTGTTCCGCAGTATGTTGAATATCCGTTCCACGCTGATACCTGAAGCATGCGCTGCATACCTTGACTTGCCAAAGCCTCAAGCAATCCCAACCCATAGCCTATGTGCTGCTGTCCACCACTCAAATCAGCACAGACAGCTACGATCGCTACATCCTCGTTGGCAGCTTGAGTTGAAGCACCCGCAGATGCAGATTGGTGGGGCGAACTCTGCTTGGTAAGTAAATTGCCCACAAAGGCTAACGCGAGCACCCCTGCAATAAAGTATAGCCATTTTCTCAACATGTGACCCTCGCACTTGCGTTGTTGTTCTTGAAAAAGCTACTTGGTGCCGCACCGTTGCGAGAGGGCAAGGTCCTCAACAGTAATTGTATTCACAGCGTCAGGCGCTGCCATGCGTGCTCGTAGGTCAACACATGCTGGGTCGCTATTCAGCTGGCTGCCGCCAGACGATGGTGAATGATCGCTACCGCCATAACCACATGCCCTAGCTATTAAACTAATTACAAAAAGTGCAGCGAATACTTTTAGGAAGCTTTTCATCTTCATCGCCTCATTGCTTTACCGTTTAGCATAGTAGCGGGCAGGAGGGGAAAAGTAAGGCAGCGATTACGTCGATTAGCTCCAACTATTAGAGCCAATTCCATTTGCTCATTTTGCAAAGTGACAAAACTGTGCAGCCCGTAACTGGGGGCATGAGTGCAGTCTGCAAGCATCGCAAAGAAGCTGCTGACAATACGGCGCTGGGAGCGTCTGCACATGCCATTGCCATCATCGCCTGTAGCCAACGAAATCATATACTTGGTAGCGTCTAGGGGTCGTGACGAGCCTGTATCCGTCAAAGAGCTGTACCTCGAACTTGGCTACAGCGAAGCACGTGTGAGCGACCTGCTACGTCAGCTCGTCGAGACTGGCTGGATCGTGAGCACTCCGTGTCAGAAAGATAAAAGGATACGCCGACTGTATCCTTCGGATAAGTTAACTCATTTGCTTATCGAAGCTGCATCAAAGCTCTGACTTTTACCCCAATCGCCGCATGCAGATTGCAGCGCGGTTAAATGTTATACAATACATAATCTATAATATTCGGGATTTAACCCCATAAAGATCAATGACTTACTGCGCAAGTTCTCTTCGGTAGCTCTGCGATATGTGTGACTTTATGCTGTGCATAACAAAACCACACATTAAAGGGCTTTTGATATGAAACAGGCCAAGCTGTTAAACGCACAGGAGTTCAAGCGTCTGTCAGCTGTGATCGACAGTAAGCGCCACGCAGTGCGAAATCATACCGTGGTGGCGCTCAGCTTTTACGCAGGCCTACGTGCATGCGAAATTTCGGGGTTGTGCGTAGGAAACGTTTACGAAGCCAACGGCACTGTGCGCGACAGCTTCTATTTGCGGGCAGAGCAGACAAAGGGCGGCGAGGGTAGCACGGTGCTAGTCAACAGGAAGCTCGCAGCTGCGCTGAAACGCTATGCAGAGCGTTACCCCAAGCACCTTGCCAAAGCTGATGCTCCGTTGATTTTCAGCGGCAAGGGCGGTGGGTTCTCAGCGCAGACCATCGTAAACCTGTTTGCAGTGCTCTACGACGCAGCGGGCATCACAGGCGCAAGCAGCCACAGCGGAAGACGTCAGTTTGTGTCCAGCATGGCAGACAAGGGCATCAACCCTCGCGTGATACAGGTGCTGGTGCGGCACAGACACCTCAACACCACCATGCACTATATTGATGTAAACGACGCCAAGCTGCGTAAAGCGGTCGAGCTGGTTGACCTGTAATTAAATTAGATTTTCGACCGTTTCGTCAGCAAAGCTTCGTATTCTTCTCTGCTTAGAGTGCATTCTACAAGTTTTTCAAACTCGCTCTTTGTTAACCCACACTGCTTAGCCATAGCAGCTACCAGTGGCGCCCCCAAGTCCTTGTACTTTGTTCCAAATGAAGTCTTTGTAAAGATTGGCGTCTTTTTACCATGCTTGTCATAAAAATTGAAATATGCATGGTCAGTGTTGCCTTGTGAAAACCCTTTCCTGAGAAGAGCGCCTTCAACTTCATCACGCTTTAGGGCCATCTTTCTAAACCCTATTAAATCGAGAAATAAGTCTTATTTTAAGAGATCGCGCCGCTTCAGAAAGCTCTTCTGTTTCCTCAGCAGCATATTCGAGCCAGAGCATCCTTAGTGCTTCATCAATTTCATCTTCTAATGCAGACCTAGTCTCGGCAAAGACAAAGATGTTGAATTCGCCTTCTGCTGAAAGAAAACTACTCTCTTCATCAAATTTGACAGTAAACGCCAAAGGCGGATCCACTTCAATCCGCACGTCAGAAACATCAAAATACTTCACAAGTGCATCTGAAACGTCCAGCTCTACAACTTCATCAACGTTCTGAACAGCAATAGGCTCACCGTCCGCACTGAGCTGAATGTCTCCATGTATCTGAATTATGTCTCGCGCATTCTCTAGCAGAACAGGTTCATAAGCATTTGCATAAGATGCCTGTATTGTTCGACCATTAAAAAGTTTAAGCTGCAACCAACGCTCGACAAAGTCCATGCGGGTCAGCGTACCCGTAAGATATCCAGGGGTTTCTCCAAGGACATGCTCTACTTCAGCCGCTTCGATTGCGGCAATCTTTGCCAAAAGTCCAGCCCCACCCAAAATAGGCGTCTTCCTATAGTCCTCAATAGAAAGGACGATACCTGACCTTTTCTGTGGCTGTGCAGACTTATAACTCTTTAGAATTGCTGAACGGTATGCTCCGTCTGGCAAGAGATTTTTGAGTGACTTAACATCGCTCTCTTCGATAGCCAGACAAACCTTCTGAAACTTTTCCGCTACAGCTACAATTTCAGCTGCATCAAACAGACCTTGACTATCATCTCCGATAACTTGTGGAATTGCATAGCCGCCATCTTCTGGCACCTTGCAAATCAGCGAGTAAATTTGTTCCAGCTCGTGGTTGAACCGCGCCCGTTGTCCTAGAGCTTCACCTCTGGTCAACTTAGCAATGAGGTATATAATACGCTGCACATTCTCAATTGATCGCACTAAGGTCTGCGCTGGCAAGGTATGACCTGCCGTTCTAGGCCCTTCGAAATGAAGGCGAATGTTGCGCTCTTGATCCATTGGTCCCGTGTGCTCAGCACGCCGTCACTGCACCACCGTTGTGCAGTGTATGGCTACCTGAGCAAGGGTGCCCAAGCAAGTACGTTGAAAGCTACGCAACCAAGGCCGTGAGCCTGTAGACTGGCATCCACCGCGTAAACATCAGGTGGACTAGTCTCGCACAGCGTGTCGGAGGCATCCAGAGCGGCCTTATCCACCTTGCACTAAGACCTCGACCCTGCTCTGTCAAATCATCGCCGCCTCCACCTCCTTCCTGACCTGCGACGTAACGATGTCCCGCTCTTGCACGGCAGCGGCTCGTTGAAGGCTTAGGTCCAGCGTGCCCAAAATACTGTCACGCTTGCTGCGGCGCTTGGCAGCTTTGGCATGCAACATCGAGTAGCGTTCTGCGCTGTTGATGCCGTTCAGCACGTCTTTGATGCGATTGCACGTAAGTACCATGAAGGCTGTATTTTCTTGCAGCTGCATGCTGAACCAAAACGCTGCCATGATGCCATCATGCAAACGCATACGGAGGTCCATTGCAAGTTGCCCCGCCACTTCAGCATCCAGTTCAACTGACACGACCTTAGGCGGCCACATATCCAGTTGCTGTACAATCAATGCACCTGCAATGCGTGCCGACTTAGCCAGCGAAACATCTTCGTATGTTTGACCAAGTTTCTTGCACTGGGTATCCCACTGCGCCGAAAGCTCCAAAAGCTGTTCCGTCGCTTCATTGTCGCGCAGCAGGATGATGGCACGTTCAGTCATTTTCTTACCCTTCTATATACTATGAACAACGCAGCTAAGGCAGTGTTGGCTGCGCCCCCTGATTAGTCCTTCGAAAGACGGACAACGGTCACAAATTCGTCCAGCCAAGCTTTGATCGTGTGGAGTTTTTCAATAGTTTCAGGTGTGCGATTGAGAAAACTCAAATCAACACTGTAAAAGCAGCTTTCAAATGCATCTGCGCTCCATTCTTGATACTGGTCATAAACATTGTCACTGGCAAAGGACGCTCGAAAATAAATCAATTCGTCTTTGTAAGGATAGGGTGTGAGCTTACCTCCAACAACGCATCCCTTGATCGAAAAGGTTTCGTCGTCATCCAGAAAACAATCGGTAGTCGTTAGCGCAAATTTTTCACTTACATCAGCATCGAACAGGATGTCAGTTTGCACGGCATGTTCGAGGTTCAGATAGGGCATGTGTTCAATCACATGCAGTATTGCAGCACGAAACAGTTCATCAACCTGACTACGAATTTGACGATGCAGCTCGTGACTGGTCTCAAGCGTCTTTGCCATTTCGTCGAGCGTAGCAACAGCGCCATCGAGCGAGACACCCCGTTCAGTTACCCCCTTGCACAGGATTACAATGTCACGTGCGTAAGCGGGACGCTGCTCACCCAGTTCGATAAGTGCTGCGTCAATGCCCACAACACTCTGCATTTCAGCGGTGTGTTTGCCGTTCTGTTCCATGGTGTATCTTTCTCAAGTCGTGGGGTTCTGCTGCCGCGAAAGCAGCTGCCAACGTTGCAGATGTTCGTGATTAGGCGCGACGGCCCGTCAGCGTGTCCGCTGCGGCCTTTGCGTCGAAGTGGTAATAGCTGCGCTCAAGCATCGCGATGCTGGTGCCCATGTTGGCCGCAAGCGCAGCAGGGTTCAGCTGCGCCGCAATGCGTCCAGTCGCGTATGTATGACGCCCGCTGTAGATGCCGCGATTGCGTCCCGTCTTGGGGCACGCCAGCAGCCCAGCCTGCGTGTAAAGACGGCGGACGCTGCTGGCGAAAGTGTTGAGCAGGGTGCCATCAGGAAGCGCCATGATGAAATCATCGGGCCGTGCATCAGGGCAGCGCAGCTTGCGGCGTTCCAGCACGTAGCGGGCTGCACGAAGCGGCACAGCTTGGCGCGGCCCAGTCTTGGTGTTGCCTGCGATGTTGAACAGCACCAGCTCGCAACCGCCCTTGGACGTAAACAGCTCTACGTCCTTCCAACGCAGCCCACGCCATTGTTTGCTCTTCTCGTCGCGCTTGAACAGCTCATGCTCACGCAGGCCGCTGTTGAATAGGATCAGCAGAAAGTCCTGCGTGGCCTCACGCCGCCAGCGTTCGCGCTCGCCAATCTTGGGATCGGCAATCCACTTGGTCATGTAGCGGCGCAGCTGGCGATACTCTTCCACGGTGAACAGCGGATTGGCACGCTCGCGAGCGTCACGGCGGGTGATTTCCACATTCTCAACCAGCGGCTGCTGATCCTTGGTCATCCAACCCATTTTGACCGCGTGTTTGAACACGCTGCGCAGCACAGTGTTCTCGCCGTTGATGGTGCTGGGGCTGGGTGCCTTGCGCTTGTGACGCTTGTTGCTCACAATCTCTTTGCCGTGCCGCATGTAGACATGCCGCTCTTGCGAGCCAGGACCAGTGATCCAGTAATCGCGCCGCCACACCTTCCAGCGTTCGATATCAGGCTGCTTGATGGTATCAATGCTCCGCTCACCAAAGAAGGGCAGCAAGTAGCGGTGCACTACAGGCTCGTAGTCAGCCAGATTGCGCGAATTACGGGCACCAGCCCGAATGTCGCCTTCAAGGTGCTTGAGCCACGCTTTGGCGGCTTCTGCGAAGGTCTTGGTCTGCATAGTCAGCCCAAGCCGCTTGCGCCACACCAGCTCGTCATAGAGCTTCAGCGCCCGCTCACGAGCGTCTTCAGCGTTCTTGGTGCGCAGCGATTGCTGCAAGCGGCCACCATCAGGCATGTGAATGCCAACCCAGTAGCTGGGGCTGTCGTTCCGTGTGTAAACGGTCACTTCCCCATCGCGCAGTTTAATCTGAACCATATCGACCTCCGCATCCCGTCGATGCCGCATGCATCAACAGCGTTGTGTCGCGATATAGCATCACGAAATACATTTGCAATACTTGATCATGCTTCATGTTTGCGTGTAATTTGTATCGTGACCATGCATGGTTTTGGTGTGGGAAGCAGTTGAGGGAACATGGTCTGAGCAGCGAAGCAGCTGCGTTTCTGTAACGGTCCTGTATCGAAACCAGCTTCTGCACAGCTGAGAGCGAATGCTGCTGTAACAGATTGTAACGCCTTATTTTGGATACAGCGAAAAACTGTAACAAACTAAGTCGTTGATTTTGTGTGTAAAGTGGTGCCCAGAGACGGAATTGAACCGCCGACACGCGGATTTTCAATCCGCTGCTCTACCAACTGAGCTATCTGGGCACCGTGTCGAAGCATCGCTTCGGGTGGGGGCGTGATACGTCAGGGTCGGGG
>Ga0209066_10005512_pt1 | contig 13310 bp, 12 predicted proteins | sample All_14_2_FD_187198 | JGI IMG/M metagenome (GOLD analysis project Ga0209066, IMG submission 187198) | Freshwater microbial communities in response to fracking from Pennsylvania, USA - Allegheny Zone_MetaG_DW_15 (SPAdes) (version 2) ...
TCTTTATATTCAAAATCGTAAAAGGTTTTAAGGGCAGCAACATTGAGAGAATTTTTGTATTTCTCTGTAAATTTCGTTTTAGCGACATACTTATAGTATTCAGAAGCAGACTCTAACCAATAATCCCACAGGCTGCCAAATGCCGGATCTTGATGAGAAAATGGTACACTAAAATAAACTAAGCAATATGAATTGTGGCCATTAGAATCAGTGAAGTAGTCGCTAGTATCATAATATGGATGATTTTTAGCAGACTCTTCGTATTCAATCTTAAGTAGTAATGCCCAAAGTAAATTTGAAGACTGTTTTTTAAGCAATAGAGTATATCTTTGGCCGAGTGTAAGATATAATCTGTTCTCCCGGCGAAGGCTAATATGCAAATTACTAGAAGTTATCTCAGACTTATTAATAAGTAACTCAACCTTATTATAATAAAGGTCAATTGCTTTGTCTAAATTGATTTCACTGAGTGTTTCAACTAATCTATATTCTTGAAGAGCAAAATCTGATAAATCTGAATCCAATGGATTGGAAGGATAAATTTCTTGATCTTCCATTACCTTCCCGGTGTTCCATAAATATGCTATATGAGAGATTTCATAAAAAGGCTTATCAGTTTTTCCCTTGATTTTCTCTAAAAGTTTTAAATATTCTGTCCAATTGCTGAATTCAGGATCTATTTGGAGGATTTCATTTAGATACGGCTTAGTTTGGCTATTAATAGGTAAATACTTTTCCGGCTTGACATAGAATAATACTTCAGTAAGACTCGCTTTTCCAACGTTTGCAATCGTAAGCACATCCTTGTATAACTCATTATCAATGTTTTCTGCCATAGTAGCTTCGAAGAAGTTCCATAACCTATCGACTTCTTTTTTTATTCTATCTTTTTTCCAAGGGAAAAACCACAATCTCTGTGGATTCGCTGATGGAACGCCATTAATATCCTCAGGTAAAATGCTAATGCCAAAATATGATGCTGCATTTCTTAACCGGTTGAGGCTCTTAACTGGGCCAAACTTGTGTAGATATCTTAAGAAAGTAAACGGGTCAATTTCATCTAATTGAATTTCAATACCATTTTCTCCTAAATCCTTTAACACAGTCTCTCCATCGTTCCTCAAGAACTGAATCAACTCACTTTGTCGAGTTCTAAACTGTAATAATTTTTGTGCAATCTCTTTGTGTGTCTGAACCCATGTATATTGTTTGTCCATAATCGTATCTTTTACATTTGATTTTTCGTTTGTTATATCTTACATATCTTGACACATTCACCCTAGTATTGAATAATGGTTATATAGTTTGTATGCCTAAAGACTTTAAGTAATTATAGGTTGCATTGTAGAACTCGCATTTTCTGGTATGATCTGAATCATCGCCTTGAGGAACAACTATAACCATTCCTTGTCGGGCTCTTGTCAAAAGTACCCTGTATGCATTTATTAGGTACTTTTTTCGTTCAGTACTATGAATATTTTGCCAGTTTTTTCCAACAAAACTATAGGTCTTCCAACCGTTTGTGGTGTATCTAAGATCGCCATCCCATGTAACACATGCCCAGTCGAGTTCTAATCCTTGAACATGGAATTCTGTAGCAACATCTTCCAAGTAGTATGAGGATCTCACATCGTCTTTTCCCTCTAGAAACCAATGAACGGGATTCATAGGTGATTTAACATCGATTGCAAATGGCTTCAACCTTAAGGCTTGAGAGGATACTATCATACCATAGCGTTCGCTTCCTCTAGCTTTTTCTTTTAACCACCTTTTTGCGATTTGCACATCTCTCGCTAGAACAATCGGATATTTATCAGCAATTAGTTGATAGGTGCGTTTAGCATTATCAATATTTAAATCTAATAAGTGCTTTATAAACAATGATAGATTTTCGGCTCGAAAGGAACGCATTGAAACAGCCAGGTGAAGATCTTCATCGAATTTAATAACGGTTTTCTTTGATAAAGTTTCTATTGCAGTTAAAGCATCATACTCCGAATCAGTCAAATTTGGTGAGATGTAAACTTGCCAATAAGGGTATTTTTTATTAATCGCATTTAACCATTCCGAAATTCCGGCTTCTCCAGTATTAATCTCCTGACCGCCACCCACAAGGCAAATAACAACGGCCCAATCTTGATGTCTATCGAGACATGAGATTAGAAAATCAGGCTCAGAACTATCGAAGTCTTTCTGGTTTTTCTTTTGACGCATAAACTTTACAGTCTGATCCTTATTCCATGCTCGTTGTGCTTCATCGAATATAGCTACATGATCATAAGGAGCTGTCTTATCAACTAAATATGCATCTCTGTAATGGTGTATAATCTGAATAAATAGTTTAACTTCCTGTTTTGCAGATGCTTTTGTGATTTTATTTCCATTCTGCTTTTCTTGAGTTACTTTATCTCTTGCTAATGCTTCTTGTAAAATAGCGACTAATGGTCCGTTACCAGATAAATAAACACTTGATGCACTCTTTTCTTGATCTAAATGAGTCGTTGCTACTTTAAGTCCTACTAAAGTTTTGCCTGCGCCAGGTACACCTGTGACAAAACAAATTGCTTTTTTGTTCTCTCGTTTTGCAAATTCAATTATTTCTGAAATTTTGGCTGTGGTTTTAGTAAGATTAACGGCATCGGCATCACTTCTAGTTATGTTTTCAACACTATGATTGTTATACAATGCCAACGCTGCTTCAATAATTGTTGGAGTTGGACAGTAAACTCCTGTGGTAAAATCATTAACTAACAAAGAGTCGGGAAAGAGTTTGATACAATCATTAATTACTTGCCTTAAGTAGTCTTTATTAATTTTTACTGGTTTCGTTAACTTATCATCATGAGAAGTAAATTCAATTTGTGTATAATTCTGAGTTGCTTCAGTTGCAATCAATATTGGAACTAGGACAGCTTCATGACTTGGTTTATAGAAATTCTTAAGATCTAGTGCATAATCCCATACTTGTTCCACATCCGAATTATAAAATATGCGTTCTCCAACTTTAAATTCAATAATGAACACTATATTTTCAACCACAAGTATTGTATCTACTCTTTTACCCATTCTTGGAATTGAAAACTCAAAATAAATCTCACCAGATAATCCAGACAGTGATTTCTTTAAAATTGGAATTTGCTGTTCCCATGACTTATTTTGCAGAATTGTACCATCAAACTGATTTGATAATGTAATAGAACCAATTATCTCATTTGTTGAGTCTAGGTTAAATTGATCAATGGAGTTATGGTAGTAACAGTTCATAATAATTGGTTGATTCTAACATGTGGAGATTTTTGCCTTTTCACTTTCAGATTGAAAGTGCTCATTGAGTGGATTCTTGATCAGTTTACTAAATAAGGCACCTCAGTCTCAACTATCTTCATGTCTTTGACTTCTCTATTGCCCCATTCCTGATCAACTACAACAGCAACCACCTTAATATCTATCGTAATAGTTTCTATCATGTTATCATTCATTAAGCCAAGAAAGACCTTACCCTTTAAAGGGTCACTGAGTTGAGATGCTTCAATTGTGACATCACCTCCTTTGTAATACTTGCAAGGATATCCCAAGTTAAAGAGTTCAGCATTCCGGTTATCTAAAAAATAATATCTGACATTGTCTTCACCTTGTATACCCCTGATTAATGGAATGTTATAAAGGGCAACAGAAGCAAGTGGCCCTATAAATTTCATTGCTGATGAGGCGGTCTGAGCAAACTCGGTTATAGCACGCTCATACTCCTTTTTAGCCTCTGAGCCAACCCCGATATAAAAACTCCAGGAGATAGTATTTTCAGGTAATACGAAATCTACTAACCTGCGGTTTGAATTCCCGTTAATTGCAGCCTGTGAAGATAATTGTACCTGACTTGAATATATTTCAATGCTGGATGTATCACTTTTAATGAGATATTTTTCTGTATGGGGAATATAGGTTGTATCATATCTAGACTTCCAGAAAACTGTGGAATTAAAATCCTTACTCTTTTCTGTTGCAGGAATTCTCTGAATTTTCAGATTGCAGATTCTACCAGTTAATGCTGAATTTGATAACCTGAACTCATAAATTCCTGTCCTTGAAACATTCACAATCTTGTTTTCTATTTTCGTGCACTTGTATTCCTGGTATCTCATGTTTGAGGGTAGTTCAACCACTTCAAATTCCTTAAGGGGATTCCCGTTTTTCTCCTGAAAATTGATTACAATCTGATCACCTTCGAAAAAGCCGTAGTACAATATCTTTTCTCCTGATACGCCATCAAGTCTGAATGAGGTTTCTGTGACATCAACAATACTTTGAGATGACACCTTAATACAAATCAGGACAAGAATGCAAAAGAGTAGCTGTTTTTTCATATTTTTTAATAATTGCTAAGCAAAGATAAGAATGCAGGTATAAAATTTAACATCCAATTAATAAAGTGATATGCATATCTGATCCCGCTGGAATTATGACCTTGAATCCTTGCATCAAACTTTATATCACTAGCTTGGCTATATATTGTTGAACATTTTCTCTGATAAACCTTATGTCATTTAAGGCTTTAGCTGCTATTTCGTCAGTAACTGCCACCAATGATTCGTGTTTCAACAGGGAAAAAATATCTTCCGAATTGAATGCTCTGAAATTTAAAAGTTTTGTAGGATACATCCAACCTAACCAGTTATCATAATCCAGATAAAAACTATTATCACATTGCTGTATGATAAGTTTGTATTCTTTGATATCTTCACCAGTGAGTTTCTTACCTGACTCATATTTAATGGTAAACCCGAAGTAAACATTTTGCTGTACTACGCATCCCCACTCTATTATAATGCCGTTTTCATGAATAACTTCTACCCATAATCCATAGTTAAGTGCTTTATTCCTTGAATCCACATAATAACTTCTAACCTTATTTTCATTTACGGTTTGAGGATGTTTGGTGTTTACTTCAAGACCTTTATCTTCTATTGATGCACGCAGTTGGTCCCAAAACTTCATTTGAGTTCTGATTTTCACAATAGTCAGCACACTATCAATTTCTAAAGCAACCTGAATATTTTCAGGCGATTGCATTATCAGGTCGGCTATTTCATTATTTGCTTCTTCCATTAAACTTGAATTTGTTAAGTGTTTTAGTAAATTGATATAGTGACTTATAGCTTCACGAACCAGAGGTAAATCGACTGCAATCTGCCTGCACTCCTCCAGCCATTTTATTATATTGTATTTGTATGACAGAGTCATGAAGGTAAATGAATTGCCTCCTGTGCTATAATCCGAAGGTTCTTTACCATCAAGGCTTAAATATATCAACCTTGAGCTCAAAAATTCTTTTGAATAGTTATAGTACCTGAGCATTTGTGATCCCTGATCTGCTGCATAAATTTTATTCTCTATAATGACGCTTCGTTTATGCTTGTCTCTGATAATAATATCAATACGGCCACCAGTGGTATCAGTTAATCGTCCAATGAAATATTCTACATTACATTCTGAGTCGGATGATTCAAATTCAAAATCAGCATCCAAAAACTTGCTGATAAATGCTTTTAAAGGCTTATCCTTCAAACCGTGACTACCTTTTACATTCAACAATTCAGCCAAAAACGCCGAATGAAGCCGTGTCTCTTCACTGGTCATCCCGATAATCCTGAATATATTAAAACGCCCCCCGGTAGCATCGAGAACTTTATTATTGCTTTGTACTATTGCAGAGACTTGTTGGAATAAGGAGTGAGGATTATTCATAGTATTCAAAGAATAGACTTTCAATAATGATTACACTTATCAGGTACTCATTGAATTCCAGATTGGTCATAGCAAATATAGGAAACTATTCTGATTTTATATTTTGGTCTTGTTTCATACATTTACGACATAATAAATAAGTAAAACTTAGGTCACACAAACAGATATATGCAACCAGATACTCAAACAGAAACAAAGGGATATACCGAAAAGCAAAAAGCTACCTGCTATACTTCAAAAGCAAATGACAGTTTCAGGACTAAAATGAAGATGTATCTCTTCCATAAAGCAATCACTCAGACTTGGGACTCATTTTCGCCAGAAGATTTCAATAGTTTTCAAATTGATCAGGAACTGGTTGATAGATTCACCACAGAATACTGGCAGGAACTTCATGATTACACCATAAATGGTTTAACAATAAGCCAGATTTATAAAATCATGGAGGAAAAAGGGGCGGAACACAAGTTACTAATCGAGAGTTTAAGAAAAGAGTATGTTCTAAAGTTTAACGATGTGTATGAGAAGGATAAGTTTTATAGATTATTGGAAAGTCAGAAGTGCGAATATTGTGAAATAACAGTGAATGATATTGAGCAATTAGCAATAAACCGCAAACTGTATAAGAAAAACGAACGTGGTTGGAAACTTGAGATTGACCGTATAAACTCTAATCTTGAATATAAACCAGACAATTGTGTAATGGCTTGCTATTGGTGCAATAATGCCAAGACTGATGAATTCACTTATGAGGAATTTAAGGAAATAGGCAAGGAAATAAGAAAGGTTTGGGAAACAAGATTAAAGAAATGATTTCAGACAACCAGACCAATACTGTATACCTTTCAGCCAGACTGCAATCGGATAGTCGCTTTACTGCATTCTGCAATAACCTGACGGCCATCCTTGAGAAACACAAAATCAGTTATCAATTCCTGGAGAACACCAGAGACATCTGGTGCAGGGACTATATGCCTGTTCAGATAACTGAGAATAAGTTCATCGAATACACCTATGATCCGGATTACCTGAAAGGAGAATATAGCTATTCCCGTTCAGATCCTTCTATCATCTGCAGGCTGGCAGGTATCGAAACTATCAAAACAGATATTGTCATCGACGGTGGCAATGTGGTCAGGTATGGCAAAAAAGTAATCATGACGGATAAGCTTTTTCTTGAGAATCCACAGTATACATCCTCTGAGTTGATTAATAAACTGGAAGCCCTGTTTGAATGCGAAATAATCATCATTCCCTGGGACAGGAAGTATGAAAATAGATACGGACATGCTGACGGACTAGTGCGGTTCATTGACGAAAAAACAGTATTGGTGAATGACTGGAACGGCTTCTGTGTACCCGGGGAAATAGCATTAAAGAATGCCCTGACATCACATGGCCTCACCATTAAGTCTCTGAAATACGACGTTCAGAAACGAACCGACAAATGGAACTGGGGTTACCTCAATTATCTCCAGCTGAAAGATCTCCTGATAATCCCGTTTTTCAAAATTGAAGAAGACAACCAGGCACTGGATCAGTTTCGTGAACTCTTCCCCAAAGACTTAAAGATTGAAACAATTGATTCCAGAGAAATTATAAAGAAAGAGGGAGTGTTGAATTGTATTTCGTGGAATGTAAAATTGTAATTCATACGACATGTTTTGACGATGTTCCAATCATGTCGCCATCGTAGAGACGCGATTCATCGCGTCTCAAGGTTGGATTATGCGAAAAAAGGTTATTAACTCCGTTGGTTATATGATGCGGAAAACCCATTCGCCATTTTTTGGTTATTACCAATATTCTAACGTGAGTCGCGATGAATCGCGCGTTGGTTCGTTGCCATAATTGATGAAGACGCGATAAATCGCCGTCTCTACGATCGTTAACTGAAAGGTGAATTGCAAATCTCAAATCTCGAATAAATTTTGAATCTGAATCTGAATCTGAATAAACAATCCACTGACTGCTGAGTGCTGATTGCTGACTGCTCAATCTCAAATCTCAAATCTCGAATAAATTTTCAATCCACTATAATTCATTAAATTCTTTCCTGAAATCAGATTTCAGATGCCCACGCTGATTACCAAATTCCTTCTTTAATCTTTCTTGTAGCGGGGCTAAATAGTTCCAGGCATAGAAAGCTCCCGGTTCTTCTTTAACTGCTATAAAAACACCATGTTCATCAATTTTAACATCGACCACTTCACAAAGGCCTCCGATAAAGTCATCGATTCCATGTGTTACATACAGTGACGTGTCAATATAAATTTGGTCACCAACTTTTGGTATCATTTCTTCCATCTTCATTAGCCTTCATCTCTCAAAAATTCATGCAACTAATTTACAACATCAGCTCACAGTAATAACCAATCTCAAATTTCGAATCTCAAATCATTCCGAACCCTTAAATGGGTACCAACCGAGTGAACACCACGGTGGTAAAACAATGCGGATCAAAACAGGTTAAAAAGGTTCATTCCTCTCATACCTCTCTTTTATCCTCCTCATCAAGAAAGAAAACATCTTCTACCTTCACTTGAAAAAAGTTTGCCAGTTTTAGGGCTAGAACAGTAGTGGGAATAAATTTGCCGGTTTCTATGGAATGAATGGTTTGACGGGATACTTTCACAGCTTCAGCGACCTCCGTTTGAGAAAAGCCATGAAGGTCGCGTATTTCCCTGAGTTTGTTAATCATACCTGGCTATTTATCAGAATATTAATAAGGCAATGATCCCTGCAAGATATAATGCAAAATATAGCAGGTAGATCTTTTTGTTGTTCTTGATATTTTCGAGCACTGTAAAGTCAAAAGATGCAGTATCGGAATTTGTCAATATGCGAAAATAAAAAACTATGATTTGTGTAATCAGGCCAAGGTTTATTAGTAACATAAACATCAGATATGCGGATGAAATGGTGATCAGTTTATCACCTGTATAACCTTTCATGAAAATCATTTGGGTAATTGGAACAACTATTAGAGCCGAAAAGATTACACTAAATGACAATCTGAAAGTTTTATCACGAATAATGGCTATCCTTTCATCTTCATTCCTCTCTTTGCTGAAAGCAATAAAATATAAAGCTATACCATTGAGGCACATCAGCAAAATACCGCAATCCCTTTGCGTATATCCCTGAAGTAAAGGTAATTGACAGATTCTTTCAGTAAAAAACAATAAAGTAACTGCCACTAAAGAGAGAAAGATACCAACAGGTTTAATTCTGTAGCCATACATTGGCATTAAAGTGTAATTGTCCATGATTTGTTAGTTTTATATTGCAAATGTAAAGTATACTTTACATTAATGCAAATAAATTAGTGGTTTTTGATTCGTCACCAACATTCCACGATGAGACGCGATAAATCGTTTTTTGGTTCGTTGTTATAATCCACGGTGAGACGCGATAAATCGCCGTCTCTACGATCGTTATCTGAAATGTTGACTGCTCAATCTCAAATCTCAAATCTCGAATCTCGAATAAATCTGAATCTGGCGCGATGAATCGCGCGTTGGTTCGTTGCCATAATTGATGAAGACGCGATAAATCGCCGTCTCTACGATCGTTAACTGAATGCTTCAGCTTTTTTTTTAGCTTTTGCTCTCATGCCACTCCATTTACCATCATATCATAATATTCTCCTGTTGACAGGTTTATAATCAGGTTAAAATAACAGTTTCCGCCGTCCATTACAAATACGGGGCTTTTTCTCCAATATTTATGAGAAAAACCACAGAAACAATTTACCCAAACTTCCTTTTCTCCTTTAGCATTAATGGTCGCAATATACTGTCTCTTATAACGGGCCATGTCAATCACAAAATGTATTTTGTCGAATTCGTAATCAGGATACTTCTTACTTATCTCTTGAAATTCTATTTCCTGCTTTGGATTATACTCATTTATACACCTGGTCAGTATTAACTCGATATTTTTCAAGTCTTCATTAGTTAAGGCAGTCGCTTTATTCCCCTTCTTTATGAAATAATACGCTGTGTCATATGGTAAAACGGCAATCTTTGAAGTATCAATTCGAAATGTATCTGCAGGTTTGTCTTGATCTTTAGAATCGTGTATCTGCCCACAACTCACGAAAATTACCATCATATTGAAAATCAAAACTGGAAGAAGTCTGGTCATTTTTAAGCTATATTTTGCGAGCAATTTAATGATTTTTTAGCATTCGGCTTTCAGCTATCGTTTATGTTCTAGTGCTGTAACCTCCGTTGCAAGCAACGTCGGCAACAAGTGGTGGGGGCCACCCATTAATCTCCGCCCTAAAGGACGGAGCTACTGTATTTTGGTATGAACCAACCCCGAACCCCTTCGTCTCCCGTTGGCCCCTGTTGTCCCCTTGTTGGCACTTTTCGTGTCAGTTAATTATTTCCTGCCACCATGTCAATCCCGGTGCCATCAGGGGACAATTTTTGGTTTTCGAATCTTTTGCATTGAAGTTGTAAAACAGGTAGCATCGGTGGCGATGTTGCCCCGATTTAACAACCAATCTAACTATGGCAAAATACCTTCAGGGGATCTTAGGCCCCTTCAGCGGAAGAATTGGTAACGTAATCGGTACTTTCTGGAAAGGAAGGTCGGTTATGCGTATCCGCGCCGCTAACTACACTAATCCGAACACGCTTGCCCAGCAAACCCAGCGTATGAAATTCAGGCTGGTGGCAAGTTTCATTAAAGCCAATGAGAAACTGGTGCGACTGGGTTTTGGCCTGCTCGACAAGTCAGTAACGGCTTTCAACAGTGCCATGAGGTACAATCTCGAAAATGCCATTAAAGGCGAATTCCCAACGTTGTCGATCGACCTCGCCAAGGTACGGCTGAGTGAAGGCAACAGAGAGAACCTGGCAGGTGTGAGTGTGACTGCACTCGCCGCCGGACAGGTTAAGATCGACTGGACCGACAATTCCGGAAACGGTATTGGAGAGTCAACCGACAAGATCTACCTCTCCATCGGGTCAGCCGAATCAGGTGAGGTGATGATCACCGATGCCAACGGTGCCAGCAGGCTCGACGAAACCGTAACCCTCACCATGCCGGCAGGCTGGGCAGGCCGCACAGTTACCGTCATAGGCTTTACCCTCAAAGAAGGAGTAACCGTCGAAGCCTCCGACCCCGACCAGGTGTCGACATCGGCAGTTTACGGAAGTGTAACCGTGCTTTAGCACGGAGCAGTCAGCAGTCAGCAATCAGCAGTCAGTATTAGTAAGTACTAAAGCTGAGAGCTGATAGCCGAGAGCTGATAGCCGAGAGCTAAAAAGAGCTTCCCTGACTGATTTACCTGAAAAAAGATCAAGGGTCGAAGATTTTTCCCCGGTCGCTATGACGACACACTGACGCGGGAGTCACAAGAGAAGCTCTTTCTTTTAACAACACAACAAACAACAAAGACATGCAGAATATTATAGTAACAACCATATCATCCATATTACTCAGTGTAATAACTTTTTTTCTTGCACGTAGGAAATACTTGAAGGAAGTTGATAAGGCAGAAACTGAAATTGTATCCAATGAGATCGATAATGTTGAGAAAGCTACCAGGATCTGGAGGCAGTTGTCGGAAGACATCACTGCCAGGTTAACAGCCGACATCGCGGCTTTACGTTCAGAAAATGAAAAAACCCGCGAAAAGCTAAATGCCCTGACAAGGGAAAATAACGCACTACGCAGTCAGATGTCATCCCTGCAGAAAGAACTCCGCCTGAGTAACACGGAGAATGAGAAACTGCTGCGCCAGTTGAAGGTACTCTCTGACCATTTAAAAGGATAGCACCACACCCCGGCACCTCACCCAAGGCACCTCACCCCGGCACCTCACCCCGGCCCTCTCCTCAAGGAGAGGGGGCCAGGACGTTACAGTAAGTAAGGCTAAAGGCTAAAGGCTAAAGGAAAAAGTAAGGCAAAAGGCTGTCAGCTGTCGGCTATCAGCTGTCGGCTAATGTGTACCACTTGAACTATTTGAACCACTTGAACCACTTGAACAAAAACAATGGAAGGCAAAAGGCAAAAGGCAAAAGAAAGAAGAAAGAAGAAAAAAGTAGTGAGTAATGTATAATAAGTTTGAAAGGGCGATTAGTGAGGCTGGCCCCCTCTCCTTGAGGAGAGGGCCGGGGTGAGGTGCAACGCCAAACGCCAAACGTCAAACTAACGCTGAACGCTGAACGCTGAACGCTGAACCAACAAAGCAAAAAACAAATCATGATAAGTCCCGTATTAGGTAAAATTACCTCCCGCTTCGGTAAACGCAAGCACCCGATAACCGGCGTTGAATCGTTTCATAATGGCATTGACATCGCTTGTCCTGCCGGCACTGCTGTAGTGGCTCCGATGGATGGGAAGATCCAGAGGCTGTGGACGGATCCCAGGGGAGGGATGTCGTTGTCGATGATCTCCACTGATGGCACCAGGTTTGGTTTCGCCCACCTGGAGCACCGGCTGGTAAAGCAGGGACAGGAAGTGAGGGAAGGCGACATCATAGCCCTCTCCGGCAACACCGGCCACAGCACCGGCCCGCATTTGCACTTCACCATGAGCAGGGAAGGGGAGTGGGTGGATCCGCTTGATCACATCACCCCTTCACCTCACCCCGGCCCTCTCCTCAAGGAGAGGGAGCCAGGACGTTACAGTAAGTAAGGCTAAAGGCTAAAGGCTAAAGGAAAAAGTAAAAAGTATTTTGAGTATCCAAATCAAAACAAAGTAATTGCGATGACCGTGAGGCTTCGACTAACCTGATCGTCTGGCCCCCTCTCCTTGAGGAGAGGGTCGGGGTGAGGTGACTTGAGAAACCCTGAAACAATGAAACATCTAACCATCATAGTTCTTCTAATTGGATTCGTCTCCTGCAAGCCAGCCCGCTTGTCGGAGAGAACAATAATCCGCGATACAACCATTTATGTTCGCATCCCCGGTGATACGATCCATGACACTGTTGTTGCTAAGGAAGGGGCATTCAGCATACTGACAACAGGCTATGGAAATTCCATTGCCTGGATAAACAGTGGTAAGTTATTTCACCGCCTGGAGCAGCAGGAAAAGTACCTGCCGGCCACACTCAAACAGGTTGAAAAAACAACCACCATCACGCCCCCCAAAACCCCCGCCACGCCCGGCAGTGGGAAGCAGGGATTGACAACATTGCAGAAGATCCAGGTTTTTTTGGGAAATGTTTTTTTGATTGTCGTGGCGGGATTGGTTGCAATGCGATTCATCCATCAAAAAGGCCGCCCTCCCATATGCCGGTGAGCTCGGTGACCACCCGTTAAAATACTTACACCCCTCTGGGGTTTGGATGCTTTTAAATTGATGTTATTCCCTTTAATACTTTCACCCCTCTGGGGTTTGTTTCCCTTCTGACGCGATGAATCGCGCGATGGTTCGTACCCATAATTGATGAAAGACGCGATGAAATCGCCGTCTCTACGATCGTTAACTTAAATGCTGGATGTTCTCTTGTCAGTGCCTGAAATACGTTGACCAAAATGGACAATGTTATGACAAAAGTATCCAATTTTGAAACAGATCTTCGGAGCCGTATTAACCGATCTTTT
>Ga0209066_10005513_pt1 | contig 13310 bp, 15 predicted proteins | sample All_14_2_FD_187198 | JGI IMG/M metagenome (GOLD analysis project Ga0209066, IMG submission 187198) | Freshwater microbial communities in response to fracking from Pennsylvania, USA - Allegheny Zone_MetaG_DW_15 (SPAdes) (version 2) ...
TACTTTATCTGCAGATGTCCCAATTCAGACGTCTTCCATTCACAATAAAGGGTGTGATCTGCAGTCAGAATAGTAGCTGGTTTCCGTCCGGAAACGGCTCTTCTGCCCTGACTCTTCGTTGCTCTCGCAATTTAATCCTCGGAATATTAAGCTCTATGCCTGCGGTTAAATTTATCGAGCCTCGATTCAGAACAAAATATCTTTTTTCCGGATGGAAACTTGCTACACGGGTGTATTAGAAGTTAGCGTCCGGGCCAGATTCAATCCCATAGTATGAATGGATTTTTTTCCCCCACGATACGTCTGCCATGTCGGGCCAATTGTCCTTGTCAAACCCAGGCGCATTTTTCAGCGTTTCTTTGTCCACCTTGAGGACGAACCGTTTGTTTTTCGTGTCTAGAGTCAACGCAGCCCACGGCACGGCAAAAAGTTTTTCCCCCATGCCAAGAAAGCCACCGAAGGACAAGACTGCGTATGCCACTTTGCCGCTACGCATGTCCAACATGATTTCCTTGATGTCACCCAAATTTTCTTCATTGTGATCATACACATCGTTACCAACGAGGGTGTTTGCTCCCATCAAATGAGGTCCCGGACCACTACTGTCGGTGCTGTTTTTGTAGATGCCTAAAGGGTCTCTGTCTTGATAGTTCATGTTTATCTCCTACAATAAAAGGTTTGTGTAAACCGTAGGCATCCCTGTCACGTGAACAGTTGAAAAATAAAGTTTCCAGCGTTCTTTGACAGACATTCCGCAGGCGTCGGATCCCCGAGAGGACGGAATCGGTGCTCTATGAAGACATTCACAAAACGCCGGTTTGAATATGAAGTGCAATTATTATTCCGTTTTTGTGTCGTAGGTTGTTATGATACTTATCGTTATGATATTATTGATTATAAAACATAGAAGCATACTGCGGAGCCATCATTGGCAGGGAGGTGAAAAAGGTCACATTAAACCTGTGGCTTTATATGACCGGCGATTTTGATCTGGCCCGGATCGGTATCCAGCCGGTCGTGCAAATAGATTGGGCCAGTGTTGATGTTGTCCAAGGCCGCTTTCACGACACCGTCTTTGACCGCACGGTGAAGGATGTCCAGGAGGCACGTATCGAACAGTTGCATGGCCCGATCCCATTCTGCAACTGCACCTGCCTTTTCGCCTGCCTTTTCCCAATTTTAAAAAATTGCGTGTGACACGCCGTCATTTGCCCACCTCCTTCCAGATTGGTTGGCGATTTTATTGAACCTGCTCCAGCTGGAGAAGGTGGTCATAATCGACCACCGGTTAAGTATGACCTTTTTTGTAGGGCTGACTGTGGCGTCCATGCGGTTGTACTTTCAGTATATTACTTATAAATATCGGAACAATGGACTGAGATAGGTTGAGGTGAAGGCAACTGGCACAAGAATTGAAATATGAGAGCGAAAGAGGAAAGCGATTTCTCGGCGCAAAGATCAATTCGCCGTGATCAAGGGGCTCTCCAAAACTGAAGAAAATGGAGGATCGTTATGCTGAACAATGAAGAAGGCAAGATCGGCTGGATACTGCTTTGGCTCTTGGGAATCCCGTTGCCGATTCTCTTGGTGCTGTATCTCCTGCGAGGCTGCACCTGAGAAGACTCCCTCTGGGGAGAGAGGATCTGCAAGTACTACGATTTCAGCCCGCCATGGAAGTCAAACCTGTCACAATAATTGGCCTTCGGAATATGCCGTGGTCAAAAATCACCCAACTATAGGAGAAACACCCGCATGAAAAACCCAATGTATCGCTTGGCACTGGTTGCCACTGTGGCCTCGACGTTTTTGCTCAACGTCCCGCTCTTTGCATCCGAAACGGATGACCGCATCGAATCGGCCGCCAAAGAAACCTACGTGTTCAAGACTTACCTCCAGGACGATAATATCAAGATGCAGTCTAAGGATGGCCTCGTCACCTTGACCGGAACTGTTTCCGAGGAATCCCACAAATCCTTGGCCGGGGAGACTGTTGCGGGCCTGCCCGGAGTTAAACGAGTGGACAATATGTTGGTGGAAAAAGATGGATCCCCTGCTGCAAAATCGGATGCATGGCTCATCGCCAAAGTGAAAACGACACTTTTATTCCATAGCAACGTCAACGCCATCGGGACTGAAGTTCTCGCTGAAAACGGCACCATCACTTTGCGCGGCGAAGCCACCAGCGTTGCCCAGAAGGACCTCACCACCGAGTATGCCATGGATGTGGAAGGCGTTACAAAAGTCAACAATGAAATGACAGTAGAGAATGCCGCAACAAAGACAGATAACAGTGCGATGACCAAAAAGGCGGATACGATGGAGGAAGCGATTGATGATATTTCCATCACTGCTCTGGTCAAAGGGACATTGCTCAATCATCGCTCGACCAGTGCCCTCAAAACCACGGTCAACACGGAAAATGGTGTTGTCACGTTGGGAGGCAACGCCACAAACGCAGCGGCAAAGGACCTGGCTGGCAAATTTGCAAGTGACGTTCGTGGGGTAAAGAAGGTCGTCAACAACATGTCCGTCGAGTAATTCGCATTCACGACCATCAGATACTGCCGACTGAATATGACCGGGCTGGTGTGGGATGACATGCGAATTGAATTGGTGACATCGATCTCCAATATTCCACCTGTCTGATGCAGATACCGATAAAGAGAAAGGCCCGGTGATGTATTCACCGGGCCTTTCTATTTGATAAAATGGACAGGTCTGTCACAACCTGTTTTTCAGCCATTTCCAGGGGAACAGCATCGATACCCGCTGTTGATAGGCGCGATACCTCTCGCCGTGACGGGCGATGATCTTGCGCTCCTCCAGCAGCGTGCCGATCACCAGATAGCAGGACAGGATGACCGCCGCGACAAACTTCGGCAGCGGGTAGACGGGCAACGCCGACCAGATGAGCAGCAGGGAGCCGAGATACCAGGGATGACGGACCAGGCCGAAAACCCCGTTGGCGCTGAAATCAGGAGTATCTGTGAGGAGAAGGGGGGTCTTGCCGGTCCGCAGTTGTTTGAGGCCGACAACATACTGGATGTCGTATTGTTTGGCGCCGCCGCGGAAGAGGAGGAGGGCACAGACAAGCAGGAGGATGCGGAGAATGTTCGCCCAGCCCTGCCAGGCAAAGACCGGCGGCCCCTCGGCCAGACCGGTGATGATTGCCAGCGGCATCAGCGTCAGGAAGGCCAGCGCGTTATAGAGCAGTCGGTAATACCTGGCCACCCCCGGCACCCGGCTCTCGATGGCGCCGATAACGACGGGATCGATCAGCAGGCTGTGCCCGGCACACCAACCGATCCATAAAAATGACAGCAGTATTAAACTCATTGCACCTTTCTCAAGCTTCCGTCCCTTCTGGTCTCACCGGATTCCGAGTTGCCCACAGTACAACTGTAGAGCAGCTGCCTCGACCACGCAATCCCGTTTTGCCTGTGAACCGATAACGGCCAGGAACGTCGGCCCAGTGGTCATATATGGCCACTGGTTGGATATGACCCTGTTTGCGATGTCGATCCTGACGGCACAGGAGTCGTCAGCATCAGATATTTCCCATGTAAACAATATCTTATATTGAAGAGCTGTGGCGGTGATAGCACGGCACAGAGATTGCTTTATATAGATTACTACCATGATAACGATCGCAACGATCGTCACAGGAACTCCAAAGAGAGCGTATCTTCGAGGAGTAAAGATTATCACCATTATTATGAGAGGTTAGCCATGAATCGACCAAAGATTTTCTCAGCGTTTCTGTCAATCATCCTGTTGACCATTTTCCTCGGCTGCGCCTCGACGCAGAAACAAGAGGGAGTTGGAGAGTATGTCGACGATACGGTCATTACCGCCAAGGTCAAAGCCGCAATCATGGGCGACGACTCCCTGAAAGCGACTGAGATCAACGTCGAAACATTCAAGGGTGTCGTGCAGTTAAGCGGCTTCGTCAATTCTCAGTCCGACATCAACAAGGCTATCGGCCTTGCCCGGGGAGTCAAGGGGGTGACATCGGTCAAGAATGACATGCGGCTCAAATGATATGGCGCTTCGCTCCGGGAAGTGCACGGACCCGGAGCGAGGGCTGCAAACGGATGCCGAAAGAGCGGCCATGACAAGAATCTTCTGTGCCGCGTCAGTCTGCATCCCCGGTGGTCGCTCATATCCTCCACGAATACATGGAGAGGCACGAACGGCTGATGTATCGCAAAAGGAGAACTCCAATGCTTGAAACAATTGCAGTAATTCTGGTTATCCTCTGGATTTTAGGACTTGTTTCCTCCTACACCATGGGCGGTCTTATTCATCTTCTCCTGGTGGTCGCCGTCGTGGTGATCATACTGCGCGTCATTCAAGGCCGACGTGTGTAAAGCACCATGGGCAAAGGATTTGAGTGTGCCGTTTATCTCTGCAGACAGGCCGAATTTTTCGAAGTGATGAACACAGGAGACATCCCGTATGAGCGAGAAAGATGAATACACCGAGAAGTTTGTTGCCGAGCTGGATGTAGTCCAGGCCAGGCTGGACGAGATGAAGAACCAGCGGAAGAAGCTTGCAGCCGATGCACAGATCAGACATGCCCGACAGGTTGAGGATTTGCAGAGGATGGCCGACGCGACCAAGGCCAAACTCAAGGAAATGGCTGAGGCCGATGACGACGCCTGGAATCTGCTCAAGGACGGAGTAGAAAACATCTGGGGCGACCTGCAGTCTACATTGGAAAATACAGTCGCCACTTTTAAGGAGTGATCCGACATGAATTTTTCTCCTCGACGTGGCGGCGCAGTTCGTTCAGGCCGGCCGCTGAGGAAAACCTGCACAGTGCAGCAACCAACACTCCAGCAAGGGGGATCAGATGAAATCAGGCACACAAGACAAAGTTGAAGGCAAGTTGCACCAGGTGAAAGGCGCGATCAAGGAGGCTGTCGGCAAAGCGACCGACAACCAGGATCTGGAAATCGAAGGCAAGATCGAAAATCTGGACGGCAAAGTCCAGGAGAAGGTCGGCCAGATCAAAAAAGTAGTGGAAAAGTAGCATACTGAAGCAGAGGACGTGTGCAGAGCTGCACAGTCCAGAACCGCAACCATCCGTATGCAAACTGAAGAACAACAGTGGAGAAGGAGTGTCTACCATGGGAGACAAGGGCGGCAAGAAGGGCAAGGATAAAAGTCAGAAGCAGAGCGACAAAAAGCAAAAACGGAAAGACAAGGACAAAGTCGACAAGCAGCCGAAAAGCACTCTTTTGCCGTAACTCCTTCGTCAGCAGATGGTGATCGGCGCGCCGGTCGCGGTTGCCATTTGCTTCTCAAATAGCCCTCGGGTTCAGGTGCAGCAGTACATGAACCCGATGACGTACACAACCCGGATTGAAGGAATTTCATGAATACTACCCACCCACCGGCACTTCTGACGCCAAATGAGTGTACGAAAACCATATTCGAACTCAGCGGAGTGGAAGTTGAACCGGCTGTCGCCGCTGACCTGTGGGCCAGAATATCGAAGCACAAGTGGCTTCTCTCGGAAAAGCTCGGCAGGGACGTCGGACTGCGGACGGCCTGCATCGATTTCCTCGAAAACACGGAGCAGGCCCCTGAAGAGTACCTGAGCTATCAGCGCAAGACAATTCTCGATGCAATGGGGGCCCAGACCATCGGTCGCGATATGTGGGATACCATCGCCGATTCGCAACCCCCCAAGCAACTGATTCAGCGGAGGATCATCCTTCCCCTTCTCGAACAGAACCTGGCGACCAAGCACGGGGTTGTTCCCCCCAAGGCCATCGTTTTTTTCGGACCTCCCGGCACCGGCAAGACCCATTTCGCCAAGGCGATAGCCGGCGTCCTGTCCTGGCGCTACATCGAGATCGTCCCCAGCATGCTGATGACCGACGGGGTGGAGAAGATCGGCGCCAAACTGCGGGCCGTCATGGAGGAGGCACGGAATCTTGATGAAGTCGTCCTGTTTATCGATGAATTCGATGAGATCGCCGGCAGTCGTGACGTTGCCGACCGTATCGACAAGTCGATCACCAATGAGTTCCTGAAGCAGATTCCCCTCTTCAAGAGCCAGCCGAACAAGATATTGCTCGTTTGCGCCACCAATTACATCCGCGATCTCGATGCCGCCATGCTGCGTCCGGGAAGGTTTGACTGCATCATTCCGGTCGGCGGATTGGACAGGGAGGGGCGGGCAACCATCCTTCAACACTATCTTGGCAAACTCAATACCGGCCGGATCGATCTCGATCTCCTGGTCGAGTTGACCATCGGCTTCACGCCTGCCGATATCCAGTATCTCTTCCAGCAGGTTGCCCTTACCGCCTTCGAACAGGAACTTGCCGACCGCAATGACTACCTGGTCACTGCGGCCACCTTCATTGACATCGAACCAAAGGTTCTTCCGTCTTTAAGCGCTGAGATGATTTTAGAATTTGAAAAAGACAGCATCAGTTTCTCGCGGGTCTGACACCTTGGATCCGGCACCAGCCGATCTTAGAAAAGGGGGTAAGTTTATGAAAAATGCATTCTGCGCCGCTGTCGTTGTTGCCGGCGCCTTCCTGTTCCAGTTTTCAGCAGCCCATGCCGCCGAATGTTCCGGGTCGTGGCAGGTCGTGCCGAACTACAACGCCGGAAGTGGCGGCCCCTGCGCAGCCATTGGCCTGGACACCCATCGGGCCACCTGCCAGCCCGGTCAGCGCTATGCCACGTATTGCGACGACGCCTCCGGCGGTCGGTACCGGGTCTGCCAGAGTGATGTGCCCTGCGGACAGGATCGGCACAGAGACTACCGCGATGATGACAGATACAGGGATGACCGGCGGGATTACAGAGGAGATCACTATCGCAACTCCGGCGATGGCAACCGGAATAATTGGTGAAACCAGGCTCCGGCGACAGATGGGACATCGCGGAAAGAGTGACCCCATCTCGTCGCAATCACCGGCTCGGGACTGTGAGGCAGGTTGCGGCGGCAGATGGCAATGGGTCTGGGTGCCGGTCTGCCTCGTGAACTTCAATGCATTGCTGGAAAACAGGGGATGAACGGACGATGGGGATCATAAGCTGGCGCAACTTTACCGGACGCCTGGCAGCAGGCACGCTTTTCCTTATGCTTTTCTTCGGCTCCTTTCCTGCAGCCGCAACCGACAGAACCGGCGATGCATTTCTTACCGGCTACGTTGCCTCCATCCTCGAGCGGGATCTGCAATGGCAAAGAGACAGCTATGTGTTGAAGATCAAAAACGGTATTGCCAGGATCACCCTGTTCGCGGATGACCCTGGGCGACGACAGGCGGTCGACCAGCACTTACGCTCGATCGATGGGCTGCAGGGGATAACAGTGGCGATACAGCCCGAACACGCTGAAAAACCGGGGATCGTCGGCAGGACATTGGGTATTTCAAGCGATGCGGAGGCATTTCCGACCGGTGACCTGTTCCGGCCCCTCATCGCCGACCCCAAGCAGCCGCAGTTCTTTGTCAGCGTCAACAGCTTCTCTTCACTGGGCGAACGATACCCCAGGGCCTCTGTCGGTTTCGGCGAAACCTTCGGGCTCTACAGGTACTTCGGCAATCGTGAGGGGGATGGCCTGCAGCTGAGTGCAGAAGGCGCCATCTTTGCCCAGTTCAATCTGGATACTCCATCCTCCGACCTGATCAATGCCGATTACACCATCGGTATCCCGCTCACTTACCGCTATGGCGACAACTCCATCCGCTCCCGCATCTATCACCAGAGCTCGCATCTGGGGGACGAATTTCTCCAGAGCGTCAATCCTCCAGAACGGATCAACCTCAGTTACGAGGCCGTTGATCTCATCTATTCACGTGAATGGCGGGCATGGCGGGTATATGGCGGCGGTGAGTACCTGATCCACAAGGAGCCGGATGACCTCAAGCCGGCAAGTGCCCACTGGGGGCTCGAATATCGCGGCAGCAAACCGCTCGTCCTGGACGGCAGGCTGGTTGCCGGTCTGGACATGAAAAGCCTGGAGGAACATGACTGGGACAACGATACCAGCGTCAAGGCCGGCCTCGAATTCGGGCACCCGAACCCGGGACAGCGCCGCCTGCGACTCATGGCCGAGTGGTATCAGGGTTTTGATCCATACGGCCAGTTCTACAGCAACAAGGTCGAATACTATGGCCTCGGGATTTCACTGGGATTCTGACGGGGTCATTTCAGGAAAATTGCATGGGAAACAGCATGCCGGCGCGTTCTTCCGACAGTCGTTCATCACCGCACCGGCCAGGGCGGCATGGGGTTCCGGCACACGCCTTGGCCGATGTGTGCAGCCGTTCGCGGCAGTTCAGGGTGTTATTTCTGCATGACGGCTCTGGTCTGAGCCTTAAAGCATGTGGTTGTGCCCGATGGCGGGCACGAAGAGTAGTCAAGATACCAACCCATCACACAAGGAGAACAGAGAGATGAAGAAACACGTTTTGCTGGCAGTAGGGATATTCCTGGTCGGGGTGTGCGCGTCACCTGCCTTTGCTGCCGTATCGCTGAAACGACTGGGGGATCACCCGTTTTATCGTCAGACCATGACCTCCGAGGCAGACCTTCGGACGATGGTTGATCAGAACGGCGCCGATCTGGAGGCCGGGTTTGTCAAGGCCGGTAATCCGGAGCTGTATCCGGATTTCATGCGCCAGTTCCCGACGGCGAAGATTGAAACCATCCAGGTTGGCCCCGGGGAGCGGCTAGACTGGATGCTCTTCAGGAAAAACGGCACCGGTCCGGTCACGGCAATCAAGGATGTGACCTGGGAGGGGGAGGCAGCCTTCGATGCCTACAGGTTCTACATCGACAAGGATGGCCAGCGGTACCAGTTTGTCGTTCCCGTTATCTGCGGCAACGTCAGCCTGAGCAGTGTCGAGGCGATTCCGCAGCCTGTCAACCAGAGTCCGGTCTGCACCATGACGCTGTCCAACACCGAGCTCAAATGCGGTCAGGTGGTCACTGTTGATGCCAGCGGTTCTACCGATGCTGATGGCACCATTGCCAGCGTGGTCTTCCGCCTGCTGGATGCCTCCAATCAGGTGGTGAGCGAGAAAATCGACACGGAAGCCCCCTATGTCCAGGAGTTCACCATCCCCTGTGACTCTTCCCAGTATACGATCACCGCTGTGGTGATCGACAATACCGGCGCCGAATCACGGCCTGACGATTGTCTGCAGACCATGAAGATCGAGATCGCGGAGCGCAAGGGAGGACCGGTGGTCGATATCGGTTACGCCCACCTGTCCGATCCGGCCAACTATGTCTTCGCCCGAGTCGGCTATGAGTACCCCTTGACGGAGAAATTCTCCGTGCTGGGAATGGTCGGCGGGTTTGCCCGTTTTGAGGGCGACGATGGCGAAGATGTGGCCTTCATTGCCGATGCCCTGCTCAATTACTACTTCAACGACAAGCTGTACATGGGTGGCGGGCTTGGTTTCTGGTCCGGCGACGATGGCGAGATCGATCTGATCGTCAACATGGGATACCAGATTCACGAGACAGCAGCCGGCATGAAGACCTCGCTCTTTGTCGAAGGACGCTGCTATGCCGAAGAACTGATTTCCAGCGATGCGAGCCGTCTGGGCGTGGGCCTGCGCTTCCAGTTCTAGACAAGAAACGAACAGAAAGAGAAAAAACCTCAGCAGGCATACCCCATCCAGCCTCTGATGGATGGGGTATGCTGTGCAAGGTATCGTCATCAACCGGCTGGAAAAAAATTACCCTGTGATATCGGCGGCTTTTGTTATTGTCCTTGCTTTCCGGCCGGCAATTATCCTACATTGACAATGGGAAGACTTTTCGCGATCTCGTCGGGCTAACCTTTTTCGGGGGTGGTATGGAGCGGCAGATCTATCTCGCCTACGACGGTTCGATCAATGCCGACTGGGTCTCCCGCTACGCCATCCGGATAGCCGCCAGCCTCCATAACCGCAGCATCATCCTGATCCATATCCTAGATCATTCCGCCTCCAGACACAGGATAGAAGAGAAGATTGCCGCCATCGCCGGTGAATGCGACGTGCATGGCGTCGAATGCCGGAGCGTGATCCATAGTCTCGACCGGGATGTTTTTTCCAGCCTGCTCCGGCTTATCCCCGCCGGCGACAACAGTTACTGCCTGTGCGGGGCGCGGATCGCCTCCCGGGGCAGAGGTTTTCTCGCCGGTACGATCTCGGAGCAACTGCTCCGCTCGCGGATGTTCAACGTCATGGCCATCCGGGTGGTCAACCCCGGCCTGATGGGCTGTCCGAGAAAACTGCTGTTCCCGCTGGCCGGTCATCCCCGCAGATTCGAGGCCGCCATGCCGTTTCTGAGGCTGTTCACCTCCGCCCCGATTACCCTGCATCTGCTGCGGGTGATGGTGGTCAACCCCATCCAACTCCGCTACATTCCAGCCGAAGTCGCAGCAAAAAAGCTCGCCGCAGGACGGGAGTACCTGTACCGGGTAATGAGCGAAATCGAGGAAGAGATCGCCGACGCCCCCTGGCATCTTGATCCCCATGTGGTGCTCTCGGATAACTGGGCCGAAGAAATTCTCCTCCAGGCCGGCAAGGTACGGGCATCGATGATCCTTCTCGGGGCTACCGAACGCAACCAGCCATCCCGTTTTTTCTCGAGCAAACGGCTCGAACAGATCCTCCGCAACCCCCCGTGCGATGTCGGGATTTACCGCAAGCGATGACACGATTGCCTCAGCATATCGGCACCATTGCGCCGGATCGGGTGTATGCCTCTCTCCATACCCGTCCGGAAGGCCTGAGCTCGGCCGAGGTCGCGGAACGGCAGGACCATATCGGGAAAAACAGCTTCGAGGTGATCGATCGCTGGAAACTGCTGCGGCTCCTGGGCCGGCAGTTCACCAATTTTTTCGCCATCCTGCTGATCATCTCGGCGGTCATCTGCTTTATCGCCCAGCGGATCAATCCCGGGGAAGGCATGGGGGTCCTCGGCTGGGCCCTGACCGGCGTGGCGTTGCTCAACGCCGTGTTCAGCTTTTTTCAGGAATACCGGGCGGAAAAGGCAATGGAGGCGCTGAAGAAATTTCTGCCCCACCTGGTCGAGATCTGCCGCCAGGGCCTGATCTCCAAAGTGCCGGCGGCGGATCTCGTTCCCGGCGATGTGGTCATTCTGGCGGAGGGAGACAAGATTGCGGCGGATATGCGGATAGTCGCCGCAGAAGGACTGATGATCGACAACGCCCCGCTGACCGGAGAATCGATTGCCGTCCGGCTTTCGCCCCAGGCCCAGGAAAAAATACTCGAGGAATGCGACAATATCGCCTTTGCCGGCTGCACCGTCGTCAAAGGCGGCGGGCGCGGGGTGGTGTTTGCGACCGGTCTTCGCACCCGGTTCGGCCGCATCGCCAACCTTTCCCAGACCATCCGCCGTAGCGATTCCCCGCTGGAACACGAGATTTCACGGATGATCCGGGTGCTGACGATCATCGCCTGCAGCATGGGGGGCAGTTTTTTTCTGTACGGCGTTGTCAGCGGCAAATCGCTGTGGATCAATCTGGTGTTCATGATGGGCATCATCGTCGCCAATGTTCCGGAAGGACTGCTGCCGACGCTGACCGTGGCGCTGGTCATGGGCAGCCTCCGGATGGCGCGAAAAAATGTCCTGGTCACCAGCCTCAATGCGGTGGAGGCGCTCGGGGCCGTACATGTCGTCTGTACCGATAAGACCGGCACCCTGACCTTGAACCAGTTGACCATCACCCGCATGATCGATCCGCTCTCGGGGGAGGCGATGACGGGGGCACCGGAACGGACTGTGACGGCCTTTGCCCTCTGCGCCTCCGACGTCCGGGCAACGGCGGAACAGGTGCTCGGCGATCCCCTCGATGTGGCGGTCGCCCGGCACTGGCTCGATCTTGCGCCCGGCGGATTGGCCGAGGTGCAGCAGCAGGTCCGCCGCTATTTTGCCTTTGATGTCGAGAAACGACGAGCGGCCGGGGTCTTCAATGACCAGGGCAAGACGCTCTTTGTCGTGAAAGGTGCCTTTGAGGCCATCCGGCCGATGGTGACGACGATCGCTGCAGCCGGGGCAGGTGCGACACCGATGAACGAGGCGCCGCTGGCGCGGCAGTTGGCAGACAGCGAAGCGATCATGGAGCGGATGGCGGCCCATGGCCTGAGGGTTCTCGCTGTGGCCTGCCGCGAACTTTCGGCGGCGGAGGCGGAGGCCTGCAGCGCCCCGGAAGCGACAGCCGATTTCCTGGAGCATGATCTGGTCCTGGCCGGGTTCATCGGGGTGGAAGATCCGCTCAGGCCGGAGGTCCCGCAGGCGGTGGCCAAATGCCATGCCGCCGGCATCGAGGTGATGATGATCACCGGCGATCACCCCGCGACGGCGCTGGCCATAGCGGCCAAGGCGGGGATGGTTCAGCCAGGCTGCAGCGATCATCTCACCGGCGACCAGCTCCGGCAGCTGACGGTGCCCGGCCTGGTCGAACATCTGGAGCAGGGTGTCCGGGTCTTCGCCCGGACCACGCCGGAGCAGAAGATGAAGATCATCACCGCCCTCAAAAGCATGGAGAAGGTGGTGGCCATGACCGGCGACGGGGTCAATGACGCCCCGGCCTTGAAAGCGGCCGACATCGGTATCGCCATGGGAAAAATGGGGACCGACGTGGCCCGGGAGTCGGCCCAGGTCATTCTGCTCGACGACAACTTCGCCCATATCGTCGACGGCATCGAAGAAGGCCGGACCGTTTTTCAGAACATGAAAAAGTTCACCAACTATGTCCTTGTCAGCAACGGACCCGAAATATTGCCCTACCTGCTCTATATCGTCCTGCCGGTTCCGCTTGCCCTCAACATCATTCACATCCTGGCCATCGATCTTGGCACCGACATCATTCCCTCCATGGGGCTGGGCCAGGAGCCGCCGGATCCGGAGATCATGAGCAGCCCCCCTCGGGACCGTACCGAGGGCTTGCTGACGCTGCGACTCATTCTCCACAGTTACGGCTTTCTCGGCCTGCTCGAGGGGCTGTGGTCCCTCTCTCTCTTTTTCCTTGTCCTGGTCGACGGCGGCTGGCACTACGGCATGGATCTGCCGACGGCCTCGCCGCTATACCGTTCCGCCACCGGCATCACCCTGGCATCGATCTTCCTGATGCAGATCGGCAACCTGATCGGCCGCCGCTCGCACCGGGGGTCCGGCCTCGACAGGGGAATTTTCCGCAACCGATTGCTCTTCGCCGGTATCGTCATCCAGATTGTCTTCGCCTGGGCGACCCTGTATTACCCGCCGCTGCAGAAGGTGCTGAACACCGGGCCCGTGGCGCCGGTGTTCTTTGGGCT
>Ga0209066_10005514_pt1 | contig 13308 bp, 11 predicted proteins | sample All_14_2_FD_187198 | JGI IMG/M metagenome (GOLD analysis project Ga0209066, IMG submission 187198) | Freshwater microbial communities in response to fracking from Pennsylvania, USA - Allegheny Zone_MetaG_DW_15 (SPAdes) (version 2) ...
CTGCTCTTCGCGATCTTCATGATCAAGCCCGCGCCGTTCTGCATGCTCGACGAGTTGGACGCCGCCTTGGACGACAGCAACATCGGCCGCTTCGTGCAGGCGCTCAAGGATTTCCTGACGCACTCGCAGTTCCTGATCATCACGCACAACCAGCACACCATCGCCGGCTCGGACATCGTCTACGGCGTAACGCAACAGGAAAAGGGCATCTCGAAAATCGTCTCGATGCGCCTCAAAGAGATCGGGCTCAAGCCGCTCGCCGTCGGCACCCCCGAAGCCGCTCCAGCCGTGTCTGTCGGCGAGGACACACCCGCCCGGCGCACCCGCAAAAAGAAGCCCGCTGAGGTAGGCTCCGAAGGCACCCCGGCCACCGCGGCCGTTGCGGACTAACCTCACTTCGTGCGCAGCAGCGGCAGCAGACTGCCTTTCTCATCCGTCGGCGCAGCCACATCGCGCACCTCTGACCACACGACCTCGCGCACCGCCCGGCGGGCCGGATAGCGGTAGTCCATCGCGCGCCGCGTCAGAAAAACCCAGATCGCACCGGAGGTCACGCTGTCTTCCTTTATCCCCACAACTCCGTAGGGAGACACCCCGAGCTCTGCCGCCACCGCCTTGCACAGCGGCAGCAGGTCGATATGCCAGTTGCTCACGTGCACGGCCAAAATGCCGTCTTGCTCGATCCGGTCAAAGTAAAGCGCAAACGCCTCGCGCGTCGCCAGATGATACGGCACCGCGTCGCCGCTGTAGGCATCGATCACCAGCACGTCGTAGAGCGGGTCACCTGCCGCACGCTCCTTCTCCAACATCCGCCGCGCGTCGCCCTGCACCAGGTCGATCGGCATCGGCGCATCCGGCAGGAAGGTAAAGAGCTGCGGGTCGGTCGCCACCTTCACCACCAGCGGGTTGATCTCATAAAATCGGTAGAGGTCGCCGCGCCGCCCGTAACACGCCAAGGTTCCCGCACCTAAGCCCACAACCCCGACCTTCATTCCCTGGCCCGCCCGATACTTCGGATGGGCGAGCAAGGCGATTCCGCCGCCTGTTTGTCCGTAGTACGCCGTGCCGCGCCCCTTGAAAAACGGCGCGCGCACCTGGATGCCGTGCGTGGTCTGGCCGCACCACAAATAGAAGACGGGGAATACGCCTTGCGTGCCAAACGCCTCAAAGGTCTGCGTCACGTTCAGGCATCCGTAGAAGTTGCGTCCGCGAAACAGCACGCGCGCCTGCGAGTGCCGCGCCGTTGCCGCAGCCAGCGCCAGCCACAGCGCACCGCAGCACAGGGCAACCGCCCGACGCCCCCAGGCACGCCTCAGCGCGAAGGCCGGACAAGGCGCGCGCCAGGCCGTCAGTGCCGCGCACACGCACAAGGCCAACGGGTACTCCGCCACGCGGTCGAAGACGAGCGGAGCGGCCAGTGACGCCAGCAAGCCGCCCGCCGCGCCGCCCGCCGCAATCGCAAGGTAATAGCGCGTCAGCCGCGCCACGTCAGGACGCTCCGCATACAGCCAGCCATGCAGCACCACCCCAACGCTAAAGACGACCCCGACACCCGCAGCCGCATTGGGATAGAAACTGCCCGTTCCCCATAGGCCGCGCGCCACCGCCGCGCCGGTCAGCGCGAGGCCGGCCATCGCACACCACGCCCCACGCCGCTCGCCCGCCCGCGAAAACCCGACCGCATAGCTCAGCAGGAAGGCGGCCAGCATCACCACCCAGATCAGCGGCATCGGAGTCACATCCGTAAACAGGTGCGTCACCACCGCATTCAGCAGGAACGTGCTCACCGCAGGCAACAGGAGCCAGAGCCACGCCCGAGGCACCGCTCCATCCCCCTCCGCACACCGCCTCTCCGACGCCGCCGACCGATCCGGCTGCACCGAAGTGCAACTCCCGCCTGCCACACGCGCCATCAACACGGCATAACCCGCGAGACACGCCGCGAACCCGCACCACTGAACAGTCAAAGGAACAAACGGCTCCAGCACGAACGGATAAATGAGCAGACCCGAGAACGATCCGAGGTTCGAAATCGCGTAGAGCCGATAGACATCCCGCCCCTGACTGTCACCCGTTCCCCCTTCGTCAACTTTCCACGCCTGAACCAGCGTGCTGCCCGCGGCCAGAAGCACATACGGCAAGCCCACAAAAGCCAGCACGCAGAACAGCACCTCGAGCGCGGGCACGGGAGAATCCCCGAAGAAGCCTTTCAGCGTGCCCCGCAGCGCCGCATAGGCCAACGCCCACACACCGGCAAACCCCAACAGGCACAGGTGCGTGCGGCGCTGAGTCCGGAACGTGCGTCCGGCAAGCACGTGCGCATACGCATAGCCCGCCAACAGCAACATCTGATAGGACGCCAGGCAGATGCTCCAGACAGCCGCACTGCCGCCGAACGTCGGCAGCAGCGTCCGGCCCAGCATCGGCTGGAGCAGGAACAACAGAAACGAACCCACGAAAACGGCTCCGGCCGACAACACCTTGGCTCTCTGGCGCACCGTCCCCATATCGCCACACCTACCCTTTGGCCGCATCGTTCTGGCGGATCGCGACACGACGGATCTTACCGCTGATCGTTTTGGGCAGCTCCGCCGCAAACTCCACGATGCGCGGATACTTGTAAGGAGCCGTCACGTGCTTGACGTGATCCTGCAGCGCCTTGGCCAGCGCGTCGGAGGCCTCGTATCCTTTGGCAACAACCACGGTGGCCTTGACCACCTGGCCACGGTCCTCGTCCGGCACGCCCGTCACCGCGCACTCCAGCACTGCCGGATGCTCCAGCAGCGCGCTCTCCACCTCGAACGGCCCGATACGGTAACCCGAGCTTTTGATCACATCGTCCGCACGTCCCACAAACCAGAAATACCCGTCCTCGTCGCGCCACGCCATGTCGCCCGTGTAATACGTGCGGTCATGCCACACCTTGCACGTCAGTTCCGCATCCCGGTAGTAGCCGCCGAACATGCCCAGCGGCTTGGATACCCCCGTACGCACCACCAGTTGCCCCTCCTCGCCGACCTCGCAGGAGCGGCCTTCGTGATTGATCAAGTCCAGCTCATACCCGGGGGCGGCGCGCCCCATCGAACCCGGCTTGGGCGTCATCCACGGGAAGGTTCCCGCCACCACGGTCAGCTCGGTCTGGCCATAGGCCTCATAGAGCGTGTGCCCGGTGCCCGCCAGAAACTTCTGGTAGACCTCGGGGTTCAGCGGCTCCCCCGCAACCACGCAGTGCGTCAGCCGCGAGAAGTCATAGGCCTTGAGGTCCTCCTTGATGAAGTACCGGTACATGGTGGGCGGCGCGCAGAACGTGGTCACACCATACTTGGCAACCACGTTCAAAACCGCGCGGGCGTTGAACTTCTCCATGTCGTACGCCATCACCGCGCACCCGCACATCCACTGTCCGTAAATCTTCCCCCAAGCGGCTTTGGCCCAGCCAGTCTCGGCGATCGTCAGGTGCAGGCCGCCCGCGGCACAGCACTGCCAGAAGCGCGCGGTGACAAGGTGCCCGAAGGGATACAGGAAGTCGTGCTGGACCATTTTCGGCATGCCGGTCGTGCCCGAGGTGAAGTAGAGCAGCATCAGATCGCCCGCTCCGGTCTTGCGCGCACAGTCAGCCTCGTCCAACACGTCAGAAGCAGCCGCCCACGCCGCGTTGAAATCCAGCCACGGCGTGCCGTCTCCTCCGCCGTTGACCAGCGCCCGGACCGCGACCGGCACCTCCGCGACGGCCTGGTCGACCGCCTCGCGAATCGACGGCTCATTCACCGAAAGGATCATCTTGACCCCCGCAGCCTTCACGCGGTAGGCGACATCCTTTCTCATCAGCTGATTTGTCGCGGGAATCGCAACCGCACCCAGTTTGCACAGCCCCATCAGCGCAAACCAATACTCGTAACGCCGCTTGAGGATCAGCATCACCGCGTCCCCGCGCCGGATTCCCAGCGACCTGAACACGTTGGCCGCCTGGTTGCTCGCGCGGGCGATCTCGCACATCGTGAAAACCCGCTCGGCGCCCTGATCATCGCACCAGACCAGCGCGCGCCGCTCCGGGTCCTTCTCCGCAACCTCATCCAGAACATCAAAGGCGAAATTGAACGTCTCCGGCAGCTTCACGCGGAAATTCTTATAGAAGTCCTCGTACGATTCGAAGGTCGTTCGTTCAAGCCAACGGCATTCCATAAACCAGGGCCCCTTCTTCACTAAGCGGTGATCACAGCCAGAAAGGTGGCAGGCCCAGGACCTTCGGATTGCATGCCGTGCGGTGTGGCGGCGTCGAAATAGATGCTGTCCCCCGGCGACAGCACCACCGTGTTCTCGCCGACCGTCAGCCGGAGCGTGCCGGAAAGCACGTAATTGAACTCCTGCCCGTGATGGGTGTTGAGGTGCAGTTCCTTCAGCGAGGGCTCGACCGTGACGATGAACGGCTCCATCGCCTTGCCTGTGAACTGCGCGCCGAGCGCCTCGTAGTGATAGACATGGCGGCGCTGGACAACCGGCCCGGATCCGCTGCGCGTCACGTGAAACACTCTCGCGTGCGCGTCCCCGCCCGTCAGGATCGCCGTCACGTCTACCTTGTAAAAAGCGGCCAGCACAGAAAGATAACTCATCGGAGCATCCATCGCGCCCGCCTCGTAACGGGTGTATGTCTCGACCTCAATGCCGGTCGCCGCCGCGACAGCCGCCCGCGTCAGTTCCGACGCGTCCCTCAGCCCCTTGATCCGTACGGCGATCTCACGCCTCTGGTTTTCCATGCGTGAACTTCCTTCCACTCAGCACGTGCGTCACCGGATGTCCAGATTCTTCTCCATCCACGCCTCGGCCTCGCTCAGCAGCAAACGGTTCTTCTCCACCAGCGCGGGCTTTTTCTTGAAACTCGCATCCAGCGCCTCCAGCAGATGCTCGTTCTTCAGCCCCGTCACATCCAGCTTCGCAAGGGCCGCCAGCATCATGGTGTTCGCGGCCTTGGGCACCCCCAGCTTGATGGACAGGTCGATCGCCGGCATGGCGACCACGCGCACCCCTTCGGGAGCTTTGACCGTCAGCGGCACCGTCGCGTCCACAATCACCGTGCCGCCCGGCTTCACGTCGCGTACAAAACGCTCGTACGAGGGCTGGTTCATGCAGACCAGCACATCGGGGTGATCCACCGCCGGAGAGCCGATCGGCTTTCCGGAAATCACGACGGAGCACGCCGCAGAGCCGCCGCGCTGTTCAGGCCCGTAGGAGGGGAACCAGGTGGCGAAGCGCTTCTCAAGCCGCGCCGCTTCCGCCACGCAGATGCCGAGGCTCAAAATTCCCTGTCCGCCAAACCCGGTGAACTTCAGGCGCAGCTCGCGGACAGACTCATTGACCTCCGCGGCCGGCGCCTGATGCTGCTCCGATTGCCGAAAGAACGCCTCCACCGAAGGCGCAGGAGGAACCGGCGCGCGCGGGACCGCCGTTGCGCTGCTGTCCCGCATGCACCCCAGCGGGAACTCCTTTTCCATCTCGTCGATGCAGAAAGCCGCCGCCTTGAGCGAGTCGACGCCCATGTTGGTCGGGCAGGGAGAGATAAACTCCACAAAGGCGTATCCTTTGCCGTCGCGCTGGATCTCGAGCGCCTTGCGCACCGCACGCTTGGCCTGCATGATGCGCTGGGTGTCCGCCACCGACACTCGCTCGATGTACACCGGCGCCTTGAGCTGATTGAGCACCTCGCACGCATGCAGCGGATAGCCGGCCGTCAGCGGGTCGCGCCCAAAGGGCGAAGTCATGGTCTTCATGCCCTCCAGCGAGGTCGGCGCCATCTGGCCGCCCGTCATGCCGTAGATCGCGTTGTTCACAAAGAAAACCGCCACGTGCTCGCCGCGGCTCGCGGTCTGAAACGTGTGGTTGAAACCGATCGCGCCTAGGTCGCCGTCGCCTTGGTACGAGATGACCACCGCGTCGCGCCTGACCCGGTTGATCGCGCTCCCCACCGCCGGCGCGCGTCCGTGCGCCGAGCCCACGTTGCCGCAGTCCCAGTAATAGTAGCCGAACACCGCACACCCGATCGGGTTGACCATAATCGTGCGGTCTTGAAGACCCAGCTCGACCATCGCCTCCGTGATCAGCTTGTGAATGATGCCGTGTCCGCACCCCGCACAGTAATGGGTCGCCCGCGTCTCTTTGCCGCTGCGGATAAACGACTCGTACATCCCGACTGTTTTCTTCTGTGTCATATCCAAACCCGTGTCTCTTTTCCTGAAGACCTAACCCCTCGTCGCCTTGCGCGCGGCCGCGACCACCTCGTCCACGGTCACGATCATGCCGCCCATGCGGTTGCAAAGGTCCACGGGCTGATACCGGCCGCCATCCTTCGCCAAGTGGAACAGGACATCGTCCCGGAACTGTCCCGAACTCAGCTCCACCACCATGGCTTTCCGCCCTTGCAGCGCCGCGCACAACGCCGCGGCCGGGAACGGGTTCAGCGACTGGGGACGGAACACGCCGGCTTTAATGCCCTCGGCCCGCAACGCTTCCGCCGCCGTCCGGGCAATGCGGCTCGAAATGCCGTACGCCACCAGCACCAGCTCCGCATCCTCGCACAGATAGGTCTCGTGCCGCGCATCCTCCCGCATGGTCGCATACTTCGCCTGCAGGCGCAAATTGTGCGCCTCCTGTGCCGGCGCATCCAAATAGATCGACGTGATCAGGTTCTTGCGCGTCTCCGCCGTGCCGTGGACCGCCCACGCGGACGTGTCGGGCCTCTCGCTCTCGCGCTCCGGCAACACCAGCGTCTCCATCATCTGCCCCAGCAGTCCGTCCGCCAGCACGATCGCGGGCGTGAAGTATTTGAACGACAACTCGAAGGCTCGGACCGTGAGATCACACATCTCCTGCACGCTGGCCGGCGCCAGCACCACGCACTGGTAATTGCCGTGGCCGCCGCCTTTGACCGCCTGGTTATAGTCGCTCTGCTCGGGATAGACATTGCCGAGCCCCGGCCCCGCGCGCATGATGTTGACGATCACGCCCGGCAGGTTCGCCCCCGCCAGATAGGAGAGGCCCTCCTGCATCAGGCTCATGCCGGGGCCGGAGGTGGCCGTCATCGCCAGCCGGCCCGCCGCCGCCGCGCCGAACACCATGTTGATCGAGGCGGTCTCGCATTCGGCCTGCAGGAACTCGCGGCCGACCGACGGGAACCAGTTCGCCGCCGCATGTGCGATCTCGCTGGCCGGCGTGATCGGATAGCCGAAATAGACGTCACAGCCGGCATACAGCGCACCGACCACCACCGCCTCGTTTCCCTTGACAAATTTCGTCATGCTCGCTCCTCATCCTTCCACAAACCCTGTTGCGCCCGCGCTCGGCTACCGCTTCTCAATCGTGATGGCGTACGGTTCGGGACAGTTGTAATAACAGATCGCACAACCGGTGCACCCTTCTCCCACATACTCCGCTGGCTTCACGCCGCGGCTGTTCAACCGAGGGGCGAGCCGCAGACATTTCTTCGGACACGCACTCACACACCGCCCGCAGCTCTTACACTCGTCGGCGTCGATCACCGGCCGCGGCAGCACAGGCTTTCCCGCTTGATTTTCGCACTCAGACATCGCCATCTCCTCAACATAGGTCCCCGGTCAGAAAAGGGTGTTAGTTTGACATGTTTGGCGGCGCCGCGCAAGCGCGCTGTCGCGCTCATTCAACCGCCCGTTCCTCGGCCTTCACCGCATCCCACACGGCATCCATCTCGGCCAGCGTACACGCCTTGAGCGACCGCCCTTGCCCCCGGATACGGCGCTCCACTTCGCGGAAACGGCGCGCGAACTTTTTGCTCGTCCCCTCCAGCACGCTCTCGGCGTCAACGCCGACGAAGCGGCAATAGTTGACCACCGAGAACAGCAGGTCCCCCATCTCTTCGGACACCTTCTGCGGGTCTCCGGCCGCCACGGCTTCCTGCAACTCGCCGAGTTCCTCCTCGATCTTTTCCGTCGCGCCGGTCGCGTCCTCCCAGTCGAAGCCCACGCGCGCGGCCTTGGACTGGATGCGTTGCGCCTTGAGCAGCGCGGGCAATGCCGCCGGCACACCGTCTATCGCCGATCGGTCAGGAGACTTGCCTTTCTCCGTCTGCTTGATCGCCTCCCAGTTGCGCAGAACCTCGCCCGACGAGTGCGCCGCCACATCGCCGAAAACATGCGGGTGCCGCCGGATCAGCTTTTCCGTCAGCGCTTCCGCCACATCGTCCAGCGTGAAGAGCCCCTCTTCTTCGCGGATGGCGCACTGGAAGACCACTTGCAAGAGCACGTCGCCCAGTTCCTCCACATGCAGGGCCAGATCCGATCCGTCCATCGCCTCCAGCAGCTCGTAGGTTTCCTCCAGAAGACACGGTTTCAGCGTCTGCAACGTCTGCTCCCGGTCCCACGGGCATCCGCCCGGCGCACGCAAACGCTTCATGACCTCGTAGAGCCGTCCAATCCCCTTCAGCCCGGTTTCCATTCGCTCGCCCTCCAAAAAAAACAGGCCCCGTTTCTCGATGAAACGGGGCCGCGTCAGTCAACTGTAGTCCTCTGACCGATCAGCCTCACACGCGTAAAATGCGGGTCACGTCGTCCACCAGCCCGGCCGAGAACTCGCTGATCTTGAGATCGCACCCGCTGATGTCCTGATACTCGGTCACGGCGTTATCTTTAACCAGTACGCCCATGCCGGAGGTCAGCGCACCCTTGACAGAAAAACCGCACCCCGCCACCGCCACGCAAAGCCGCTCGTGCAGATCGTTCTTGCGGGCCGCGCGCCGCCAGCCGTCCCAGCTGCAGAACCCGAAGCTGTTCGCCAAGTCATGCATGACGACCAGCTTATCCGACTGCACGTCCGCAAAAACAGCGCGCACGGCCTCACTGTCCGCCCGCGAAACGATCACGACCTTGATTTCTTTGGCGAGAAGCGCTTTGACAAACGCGATAAACCCGGCAGGCACCTTGGGCAGCGCGCCCTTCAGCGCCTCGGCGAACTGTCCGTTGCACTCTGCGATCACCGCCGGCACGTCCATGGTCTTCTGCAACTTGTTGCACATCGCGTTCAGGCCGGAGGAGAACGATTTCCCGCCCATGTAGCGGGCCATCAGCTTCGCGTCCGGTTTCAACCCCTCTTTCTCGAGCCGCACGCTGCAAATATCCTTCAAAAACGCATGCCCCGGCAGCACCGCAAAATCAAACTCCACAATCACACCGCGCTGCAACTGGGCTGCAGTTGAATTACTCATCATTTGCTCCTATCTGTGTTCTGACTACCTATGCTCGAAAAACATGAGTGCCTACTTTACCCGTTAAGCGCCCTTGCGGTCAAGCCCGTTGCTTTTAGCTAAGCCCTTGACCCTGTCCGTTATCGCGTTATACTCTACGGCGTCATGACAAACGTAGTTATCGCCAATGCGCGCGTGCTCGACCCCGCCGTCAACCGCGACGAATCCGCTGAGCTGATCATCCGCAACGGAATCCTACAGCCTTTTGGCGCGTCCGCTGACGGGCTTCCCCGCATCGAGACCTCCGGCCTTTTGGCCGCACCCGGCTTCTGGGACGCCCATGTCCATTTCCGCGACCCCGGCAACGCCCTTGCCGAAACCCGCCGCACCGGCGCGGCGGCCGCCGCCGCAGGAGGCTTCACCCGCGTCGTCACCATGCCCAACACCGTCCCCCCCGGCGACTCTCCCGCATGGCTGCGCGAGCAGATCGAAGACGCCCTTCCCGTCCGGATACTGCCCTCCGCGTGCATCACCGCCGGCCGCCAAGGACGCGAGGTCGCCGCCCTCGAAGCGCTCGCCGAAAACGGCGCGGCCGCCTTTACGGACGACGGCTCAACGGTCGCCGACGACGACGTGATGCGGGCCGCCATGCTCCGCGCCCGCGCCCTCGACCGGCCGGTGATGGATCACGCCGTGCTCCCGGCTCTCGCCCGGAACGGCGTCATCCGCGCCTGCCCCCTCGCCAGCCGCCTCGGCTTGCCGGTCTTTCCCCCCGAAGCCGAAACCGAAGCCGTCGCGCGCGACATCCGCCTCTGCCGCGAGACCGGCTGCGCCACCCATATCCAGCACATCTCCTGCGCAGGGTCTGTCGCCGCCATCCGCGCCGCCCGCGCCGAAGGGCTGCCCGTCAGCGGCGAGGCTTCGCCGCACCACCTCGCCTTCGCCGCAGAAGACATTTCGTCCGATGACGGCAACTACCGCATGAACCCGCCGCTCGGCACCCGCGCCGACGTGCGCGCCATCCGGGACGCCGTGCTGGACGGCACGCTGACCCTCTTTGCCACCGACCACGCCCCGCACACTGCCGAGAGCAAAGCCAACGGCTTTCTCCATGCCCCCTTCGGCGTCATCGGGCTCGAAACCGCCCTCGGCGTCACCTGGAAGATCATGGTCGAAGAGGAGCGCATGCCCCTCCTCGATTGGGTCGCACGCTGGACGCTCGGCCCCGCGGCCCTGCTCCGAAAACCCGCACCTGCCCTGACGCCCGGCACGCGCGCCGACCTCGTGCTGATTGACCCCCGTACGCCGTGGCAGGTCACTCCCGACGCTTTCCGCTCGCTCTCCCGCAACACGCCCTTTGCAGGCTGGACGCTACGCGCCCGCCCGCTCCTCACCGTGTGCGAAGGCCGCACGACCTTCGCCGACCCGCAACTCGGCGTGACGCACTGAACCCTGACCCGCAGCAGACAGGAGCTGACCACGATGAACGCAACCCTTTTCGATACGGCCGCCGCCGCCCTGCCTAAGGCCTGCTTTGAGCACCCCCCCGCCTGCGGTCTGATCCTCGGTTCAGGTTGGAGCCAGGTCCTGTCCGTCGGCGAGCCGCTGCTCCGCTTGCCCTACGGCGGCATCCCCGGCCTCGGCGCCAGCACCGTCGTCGGGCACACCGGCGAATTCGTTCTCTATGAGCGGCACGGACTCCGCGTCGCCGCCTTTCTGGGAAGGCGCCACTGGTACGAGGGCGCGGGCTGGGCGCCCGTCGTGCTGCCGGTCGAACTGCTGCGCCGCATGGGCGTGCGCGACCTGTTGATCACCAATGCGGCCGGCGGCATCAACCCCAACCTCAAGCCCGGCGACCTCATGCTCATCCGCGACCATATCAACACGGTCGGCATCAACCCCCTGACCGGGCCGGTCATGCCGGGATGGGGCGCGCGCTTTCCAGACCAGTCCCACGTCTACGCCCCACGCCTCGCCGAGTTCCTGCGCAAAGCGGCGCACGACACGGAGGTCTCGCTATTTGACGGCGTCTATGCCTTTACCTCCGGCCCCGGCTACGAGACCCCTGCCGAGATCCGCGCCTATGCCAGCATGGGGGCCGACGCGGTCGGCATGTCCACCGTGCCCGAAGCGATCGTCGCCAATGCCGCCGGGCTGTGCACCGCCGGCCTGAGCTGCATCACAAACATGGCGGCCGGCATCAGCGGGCCCCACCTGTCGCACGAGGAAGTGCTCGACCAAACCCGCGCGACCGCCCCGGTCATGGCCGCCCTGCTCGATGCCTTTCTCGCCCGTCTCGCCGCCGCCCGGCAGGCGTGAACGCTCGTTCGCCCCGACGTCCTCACCCTCGTACTTTTCAACTAACGCATGAACTTCCCCGCTAACCCCCTCCCCCTCTTCCCTCTCTCCACTCCCGCGTATGTGGTCGACGCCGCCGCGCTCGAACGCAACCTCGCCATTCTCGCCGAGGTCAAGCGTCGCACCGGCTGCCGCATCCTGCTGGCCCTGAAAGCCTTCTCGATGTTCAGCGTCTTTCCCCTGCTGCGCCGCGTGTTGGACGGCTGCTGCGCCAGCTCCGCGCATGAGGCCCGCCTCGGGCGCGAGCTGTTCGGCGGCGAGCTGCACGCCTTCGCCGCCGCCTTTTCAGAGGACGACATGCGCGAGATCGCCGCGCTCGCCGACCACGTGACCCTCAACTCGTTCGCGCAGTGGCGCCGCTTTCAGCGCATCCTTGCCGAGACCGGCGCGAAGGTCTCCTGCGGCCTGCGCATCAACCCCGAACACTCCGAGGGCGCGACCGAGCTGTACGACCCCTGCGCGCCGCAGTCGCGTCTCGGCGTGCGCCGCGCGCGCTTCGAAGGCGAGCCGCTCGACGGCCTCACCGGGCTCCACTCCCACACCCTCTGCGAGCAGGACGCCGCGCCGTTCGCCCGCACGCTCGCCGCCATCGAGTCGCGGTTCGGCGACCTGTTGCCGCGCCTGGCCTGGATGAATTTCGGCGGCGGCCACCACATCACCCGCCCGGGATATGATCTCGACCTGCTGTGCGGCACGCTCAACGCGTTCCGCCAGCGCCACCCGAACGTCGCCACCCTCTATCTCGAACCCGGCGAGGCGTGCGCCCTCAACGCCGGCACGCTCGTCGCCACCGTGCTGGACGTGGTGGAAAACGGCCTGCCGATCGCGATTCTCGACGCCTCCTGCGCCTGCCACATGCCCGACGTGCTGGAAATGCCTTACCGCCCCCGCGTCTTCCGCGACCCCGCGTGGAACGGCGAAGCGACGCCGGGACCGCGCGCCGACCGCGGCGCGGAGCCCGGCGAGAAAGCGCACACGGTGCGCCTGGCGGGCGCGACGTGCCTGGCCGGAGACATCATCGGCGACTGGTCGTTCGACACGCCGCTCAAGACCGGCGACCGCGTGGTCTTCGAGGACATGGCGCACTACACGATGGTGAAGACCAACACCTTCAACGGCATCCGTCTACCGCACATCGCCCTGCGTGAGAGCGATGGCGGCGTGCGCGTGGTGCGCTCGTTCGGCTACGACGACTTCAAAACGCGGCTGTCCTGATCCGCTGGCGAAAAGAATGCCCGCTGCCGGACGATCATCCGGTAGCGGGCGAGTTTATCACGGCGCAACTTTTCAGGTCTATTTCTCTTTGTGCGCGTACGTCGTGTGCAGGAGGTGATGCGACTTCTCGCCGAGCGGCTTGCCCAGAAACTCGGCATAGAGCTTCTGGACGTCCGGGTTCTCGTGCGACTTGCGCATCGTCTTGCTTTCGTCCTCGCTGTAGATGGCCGAGATCCGCTTCAGCCGCACCGAATCGTCCGTGAAGCGCGGCTGCCCGCCTCCGCCGATGCAGCCTCCGGGGCAGGTCATCACCTCGATGAAGTGATACGGCGAGCCGTTCGCCTTGATGTGTTCCAGCAGGCGGCGCGTGTTGCCCAACCCGTGCGACACCGCCACCTTGAGTTCGACGCCCTCCAGGAAGGACCACTCCTTTTTGGTCCCGGTGATGGTCAGCGCAGCCTCCTTCACGCCGCCTAATCCCGCGATGGCCGTGACGTGCAGGTTGTCGACCGGCAGCTCGCGCCCGGTCA
>Ga0209066_10005515_pt1 | contig 13307 bp, 4 predicted proteins | sample All_14_2_FD_187198 | JGI IMG/M metagenome (GOLD analysis project Ga0209066, IMG submission 187198) | Freshwater microbial communities in response to fracking from Pennsylvania, USA - Allegheny Zone_MetaG_DW_15 (SPAdes) (version 2) ...
CGTCCGGGGCGATGCGGCGCAGGCCGACCCCGAGACCGCCTTGGCCGCCGCCGGGCTGATCGCTGATTTTTGGGTGGCGCGCTATGCGCCGGTGGTGGTGAGACAGTCGGTCGGTAAGCGGCCCCAACAGGAGGAGACGGAAATGAATCACAGTAAAACAAGGGCGGTCATTGCGGCCGCCGCGGAATCCGCTGATCAGTCCGGGAACGGAGTGGCCCTCAAGCGGACGGCTCTCGCGGCCATGTTGCTGACAGCCGCGCCTCTGGCACAGACGGCGGCGGCGGCGGGTTTCACGTGGTTGCCTCAGACGGGGAGCAACGACTGGAGCGTGGCCGAGAACTGGGATCCGGCCGGACCGCCCGGAGCGAGCAACATTCTCGATACGGCCACGATCCCCGCCGTTGCGACGGGGACACTCAACTACAATAGTACGGGCCCGACGTTTGCCAGTCTGAACGTCGCCACAACCAACCCGGCAGCGTTGACGATCAACATCAGCGCGCCTTTGGTGTTGAAAGAGGGTGCCATTTGGGGCGGCGCCACAAGCCAAACTGGACTTTATGTCGTTGTGGCCTCGAGTGGTTCGATCACCTCCATCAGTTCCACGGCGAGTTACACAATGACCATGAACGGCGGTCGGTTTGACGTCGAGGCCGGCGGGACGATGATGGTGAATCGGGACACCAGTGTGTATAATGCGTGGAAAGTGAACGGAACGAAGGTGACGCTGCGAGGGGCTGTCATGATGCCGGGAGGGCGGACGTTCACGGGCACGAGCCCCACCCTGTTGGGGGACAACACGTCGCTGACCCTAGATGGTGGTTCGCTCGATACCGACGCGCTCGTCTTGGGGCATAACTGCAACGTTCTGTTCACGGCGAACGGCGGACGCCTGTGCACGCAACTGACGGGCGGCGGTATTTCGATGGGTGGTGCCGGAAGTTACACCTATCTGAATTATCTGACCCTATTGGCCGGTGCAATCACCAATGACTCACGTTTCATCGCTGGGTACGCCAACACGTGGGGGGGGGAAAGTCATACTGCCGGCGCGGGTTACGGCGGCACCGCCACAGTGACACTTTCCGGAGGCACGTTCATTCAGAGAGGATACACCGCTGTCGGAAACGGACGCATCGGGAATATGGCCGTGTCAGGAACGGTGTTCCTTGCCGCCAACGATTTCTACATTGGCGGCGGCGATTACTTAGGTGCTGTTCTGCCTAATGCGAATGTGATCGTGTCGGGCAGAGTTTCGATTGTCTCAGGATCTGTAACGGTCACAAATGCTCCGGAAACCCAGTCCTCAACAGCCGTGGCAAACCAGAATGTGTCTAGCCAGAATGGGGCTGCTCAGTTCTACATTGCCGAGTCCACCCGGCTGTGGACCGGTCAACGCATCGTTTTCACGAACCTGAGTGCCGAAATCACCGGCCTCAGCACGGGCGTCACTTACTACGTGAAGATGTTCAGGTATAATAACTATGCGAAATGTTTTAATGTGGCCGCCTACCCTGGGCCATTATCCCCAAGCTTGGGAACGGCCACCGGGGGGAGCGCACAATGGCAGACTTCTCCGGCGATATTGAGTGTCGGCAACACGGCAACTTTCAGTACCGGAACCCGCTTGGCCCCCGGAGTGCTTGACCTTGCAGGCGGCTCGCTGCTTGTGGATCAGCTGGTGGCGACCAACGGTACCCGCAGCGTGGTCCGTTTCACGAAGGGAAGCCTGAATTCGCTCATCGCGGTGGACTTCGCCACGGGCGTGCCATTCGTGGCCGGCAATGGGACGGACGCGGCACTGCTCGGCCTCGCAGGCACGGCACGTTTTGCTGATGGGTTGGTGGTGAACACGAACGCGACGCTGGCGGTGGGCGGCACGAACGCGGTCGGGACGGTCGCTGTCACCGGAGATGTGACGCTCCGGCCGGATGCGGTTCTGGACGTCGATTTCAACGCGGTGACCAACGATTGTTTGACGGTGGACGGGAACGTGATGTTGCCGGACGACGTGACGCTTACTCTCCGTCCGATGGACGCGGTGTTGCCCTCGCTGATGCCGGTCGTGCAGGTGACGGGTACGATCACCGGCACGGCGGTCGGCTGGCCGAAGGTCGTGGTCAACGGCGTCAAGTATAAGGCGGTCGTTTCTGACAACCGGCTTATGGTGCAGAAGATCGTCACGGGAACAATGATGAGCGTCTATTGAGCGCCGAGAGGGTCGAGACACGAACGCCGAGCGCGTAACGCCGAACGTCGAAGGTATGGATCCAAAACGTCGGCGTTCAGAGGTGCACGTTCAGTGTTTTCGGCAGAAGCAAAACGGGGGTAGGGGAACGTGATGAAGCGATTGCTGTGGGGGATGGCGGCAGCCGCGTGTGCGGCCGCCGCAGGCGGCGTGCAGGCGCCGGTTGTGTTCTGGGCTTCCGACCCGGTCGGGCCGGGCGAGGTTGTGGCGGTTCAAGGCGGCAACTGGGGGGCACAGCCCAAAGTCGAGCTGTTCCTTTCCGAAAAAAAAGACCGGTCCGTCATGCTTGCGCCGCTGCAGAATGACGGCGAGTCGTTGAAATTCCTGATTCCTGCAGATTGGAAACCGGACGTCTTCCGTTTTACGGTCTGTGCCGAGGGCGGGAAATCAGAGCCGGTGGCGCTGAACGCGCCGGATGTCTGGTGGCAGCAGGGCGACTGCGGCAAAGAGGCGTCGCCCGGCGGCTGGCTCCGCGTTTTCGGCAAGTGCCTGAGTTTCGGCGGCAAGGCTTCGGTGCGGCTGAGCGGTGCGGACGGCAAGGCGCGTACGCTCGAGCCTTCGCAGCAGGAGTGCTGGTCGCTGACGGTCGCACTTCCGGAGAATCTCCCGGCTGGCGATTACCGGGTGAGCGTGCACAACGGTCACAAGGGTCAGGCGGCGTGGCGTGAGGCCGGGAGCCTGCGCATCGCGCCGCACGCGCCGGCGTGGAAAGCGGATGTGTTCGACGTGACGCGTTTCGGCGCGATCGCCAGCGACGGCATGGACGACACGGTGGCTGTGCAGGCGGCTTTAGACGCGGCCGGCACCAACGGCGGCGGCACGGTGTCCATTCCCTGCGGGCGGTTCCAGATGAATGATCCGATCCGCATCCCCCGCTTCGTGCTGCTAAAGGGTGCGGGCCGGGAGCTGAGCCAGCTCTATTGGCGCGACACCGCCGAACCGTTCGAATCGCTGATCTATGGCGCCTCGTCGTTCGGGATCGAGGAGTTGACGATCATGGCTGGCAATCACCGGTACGGGATCAAGGCCGACACGGAAGAGGGGCCCGACGCGGGGAACATCGTCTTGCGCCGTGTGCACCTGCACTTGAACCGCTTCGACCAGCTCCAGACGACCCAGGCGTTGCGGCGTTTTCTGCCGATGCCGTGGGAACATGCGATCAGCCTCAAGGGCGGGAACCTTCAGGTGATCGGCTGCGAGATCTTCTCCTCGCGCAGTCCCTTTTTGGTGAGCGGCGACTACGTGGTGGTGCGCGGCAACCGGTTCTTCGAAGGCGACTGCTCGCATGTCATCGGCGGCGACCGGGTTATTTTCGAAGACAACGTGATCGAAGGCGGCCCGGTGGCGCGCGGCGGCGGCGATTACGCGTCGCGGATGTACTACGCGCGCAACACGGTCGGCATGACGCCGCTCGCGGACGGCGAGGGCTTCACCACGGATGGCGGCGGCAACGCGCCCGTGACGCTCGTCGCTTGCGAAGGGAAGCGCATGACGTTCGGCAACGCCGTCGACTGGAACCGGTGGACGCACAACGGAAAACGGCTGGCGCGCGTCTGCATCATGGAGGGGGAGGGCGCAGGCCAGTCGCGCCTGATCGTTTCGCGCGACGGCAAGAACGTCGAGCTGGATCGGCCGTGGCTTTTGCCGCCCGGAACGAACTCGGTGCTCCACGTGATCCCGGACTCTTTCTGCCAGAACCTGATCGTGGGAAACCGGTTCCACGACATCACCATGTTTCAGAGCTACGCGTGGGCGATCGACTGGGTGTTGTCCAAGAACCATTTCACGCGTGCGGGCGGCATCCATATCTTCACGCATCCCGGCGATCCGGCGTGGTACATGCAGTGTTTGGAGAACGAGATCGAAGTCGGCAACGCTTACCGGTCGTTCAACAATTCGCAGCCGCCATGCGATGCCGCGATCGCCGTCAACAGCAGCCAGGCCCGCGGACAAGTGTTGCGCCGCAATGTGCTTCACAACAACGCCCAGATCACGGTCAACGGGTCGGCGCGCAACGTGTTGGTCGAGCGCAATGAGATTCGCGACGTCGGCACCGGCATCCGGGCCGGCGGGCGTCAGACGCTCGTGCGGGGCAACCGGTTCACGCGGGTGGGCGAGCCCGTCTGGAGCAACGATGATGTGTACAGGCAGCCGGCGGACCGGATCGTGGAGGAGCTGTCCGCCGTGCGCGGTGAGTTGCCTCCGGGGTGCGGAGACGCGCTGGCCCGCTTGGAGAAGCTGGCGCTGCTTGACCCGCAGGAGCCGGGGTTCTCGAATGAGGTGCGTGCCTGTGTCCTGCATTTGGTGAGGCAGGCCGCCTCTGTGCCGGGCAAAGACTATTCGCCCGAATTTCTGAGGGCGGTCTACGGTGTCCGGCTCACGCCGTTTCTTCCCGACAACCAGAGGCCGGGACTGCCGCTCGACGGTTTTGCCGGCAGAGGGAACCTGTGGCTGCCGCTGTCGACTCCGGCTTACGCGATGCCTGCCAAGCTGTCGCTCGTGTTTCCGGCGGGGGCGGGATATCGCGTCGCGGCGCTCAAAGACATTCCGCTGGTTCCGGGTGTCGAGAAGGGCTACAGCATCGGTGTCTGGGTCGACGCGGGCGTGCTCGGGCCCTTCAGTGTTCCGTTCCAGTGGTCGGTCGAAGGCGAGGGGTGGCGTTTCGGCGGGACAGGCCGCATGCGGGTCGGTAACGAGTGGACCGGCTCCATCACGCAGTGGGCGCTCTGCGGGCCGTTCCCGAACGGGTTGCGGAATGAGCTGGAGGCGGCTGCGGTGCATGGGCCCGAGCGGCGCCTGGATGTGTCGGCGCGTTACCCGACGCTGCTCGGGGAACGGGGCTGGCAAACCGCTGTGACGCAAAAGGTCGATTTCGCGGCGTGCTTCGGCGCACAGCCGTCCGCGGTGGCTTATGCGGTGGCGGTGCTGCGGGCGAAGAAGCCGACGCCTGTGATGGTGACGTTCGTCGTGGCGGGGCACAACGTGCTGGAGCCGTCGCTCAACGGGCAGCCGTGGCGGGTGCCGAACCATTACGGCCGGTCGTTCTCTCGCACGCTGTTGCCGGGCGACAACATCCTGATGGCGAAGCTCGCGAATGTCGACGAGCGCTGGACATTGGAGGCCCGGGTGCGGATGGCCGACACGGCTGAGGCGGGCGATGTGTGTCTCGTGCCGGCGGCTGAGCTGGCTTCCGTGGCGGCGTTGAATCCGCCCCCGCGGGCACCGATACCGCAGGGGAAAGGGTTGCCGTTCGCCGACGGGCTGGACTGGCGGTTGGTGTATGAAGACGACTTCGACCGTACGCGGCTGGGAACGGACTGGGGCTTCGGTCCCGACGATTGGGATCGGCATCCGTTCGAGTTCGGTAACGGCGTGATCCAGGCGGGCGTGCAGATGCACTCTTACCTGACGTATGCCCGCAAGGTCGCGATGCCGTTCCGGGTCGAGTACGACGTGAAGGCGACGGGCTCTTGCGCGTCCGGCGTGCGCCTGACCCGTGCGCAGGATGTGGTGGGGCGCTCGGACGGTTTTCAGATCGGCGTTTCGCGGGGCGGCGTGTCGGTGACCCGCGACGGCAAAAAGATCGCGCAGAGCACGGGCGTGCCCGGCCCGCCTCCCGATGTCTGGCACCACGTGACGGTTCAGGCGGTGCCGCCGGAGATCAAGGTTTATCTGGACGGAAAACCGGCGCTGACCTGTCGGGTGGAGACCTGGCCGGCTGAGGCAGACACCTTCTCGTTTTCTGGCGATGCGTGGAACCGGCCACAGATCGACAATGTGAGGCTCTACTCAGCGGCGCCGTAACGTGTTTATTAATAAGCGAGGGAAGGAGGAATGAGATGGGGACGTTTCGTGGGATTTGTCTGACGATTGGGGTGGCTGCGTGCGGGCTGGCGCTCGGCGGAGAGCCTTCGGGAAAAACGCGGGAGGCCGTGTTTGCGGTGCAGGATCTGAAGGAGGCGCCGCTGAATCAGGAGATCATCGGCGAGGTCACTTCGAACGGGGTTGTGACGACGGAATTCTTCTTTTCCGGCGGCACCTTCAACGGCCAGCCCTCGCGGGTCCACGCGTTTTACTCGCGCCCGGAAAAAAAGGGAAACTATCCCGGTGTCGTGCAACTTCACGGCGCGGGGCTGCAGGTGCTCGGTTCGGGGGCTTCGGTCTATTATGCCTCGAACGGCTTTGCCTGCATCTCGATCGACTGGTGCGGTCCGGCAAAAGCCAGGAAAGAGCCTCGTAAGCCGCCCTATTCGGAATTCAACGAGACGGGCAAGATGGCGACGGTGAACGTGATGCCGGACATGATCGGGGCGAATGGCAAGAAACCTCGTCACGACTATCATGCCGTGCCCGTTGAGGCCGACGGGATCGGGGCCGGAGTCCGTTTCGTCCGGCGGTCCGTGCTGTTCCTGAAAAGCCGTCCGGAGGTGAACCGCAAGCAGCTCTTCCTGTCGGGTATGTCGGCGGGCGCTCATCTGTCGCTGCTGGTGCTCGGCGTGGAGCCGGCCTTTAAGGGTGCCGCGGTGAAATACGGGTGCGCGTATATCAGGGACTTCCCCGGTTACTTCGGCGGCTATTTCAGTCCGATGCTCCTCTGTCCGAAGCAGGAGCAGGATGTTTGGCTGAGCGTTTTCGAGCCGCGGCATGGCCTGCCGGATTACAAGGCGTCGGTCCTGATGCTTTCGGGGACGGATGACATTTTCTTCATGATGCCGCTGGTGCTCGAGACGTATCGCAACATCCCGTCCGAAAAGCGTCTGCTGATGCTGCCCAACGACAATCACAGTCAGGTCGGCAACGAGATTCTCCCGGCCCGGTATTTTCGATCCCTGTTGGACAAGGCTCCGGAGTTCCCGGACGCGAAAGCGCCTGCGGCCGAAGTTGTCGGGCAAGAGATCCGGCTGAGCTGTGCGGTCAAGGCGCCGTCCCCGCTGCTCAAGAGCGTGTTCTATGTCAAACGCATGCCGGTTGCGACTTTCGAGTTCCGCAAGAGCAAAGACGTGAAGTGGGAGGCGGTCCCGACCGTGCTGCAGAAGCGGGTCTGTTCGGCCACGATTCCCGCGCCCGCCGAGGGCGAACAAGTGATCGCCTACCTGTTGCTGGAGGACGAAACGGGAGCGAGGGTCACTTCGGACACGGTGGAGATTCCCGCCTATCCTAAGTGGCACGGCGTCACTAAATGAAACCTGCCGATTGGACAGCATGACGGTTTCTGGCTCCAAGATTGCTCTGACGATAGAAGGGCAAAGGCGCCTTCGATGTTCTAAAACGAGGATTGACGCGAACATTCCTACCTCGCATACTAGAACCCATAGTGCTGGTTTCACGAATGCTCTTGTTAGCAGGGTGAGATGTAGCACCCTGTTGGCATCCGGCCGGCGAAAAATGAAGGTGGCTTATGATGCGGTCATATGGTGCTTCGACGATGATTGGGGTGAGGGCCTTGACGTTGGCGGGCGCCATGTCGGTGCTCACGGTCAGTGCTGTGGACCGCACATGGGATGGCAATGGAGGCGTGGGCAACGTCAATTGGAGCACGGCGAACAACTGGGACGGGGATGTCACCGCGCCGGTGAACGGCGATGCGCTGGTTTTCGGGGGCACCGCAAAACTGGTTAACAGCAACGATTTCTCCGGCGGGGTGTTTTCTGGGATCACGTTCGCGAACGGCGCGGGCGCCTTCACGCTGAGAGGAAGCGCCGTCACGCTCGACGGCAACGTGACGAACTTCGATGCCGACACGCAGACGATCAGCCTGCCGTTGGTTCTGAGCGGCACGCGCGACGTTACCGCCTCCAACGGGGCGATCACGGTCGGTTCGGCCATCAGCGGCAGCGGTGGACTTAACAAATACGGCTCCAAGATGTTGACGCTCTCTGCCAGCAACAGCTACGAGGGCGTCACGTTGGTGGGCAACGGGACGCTCGCAATCACGCATGGCAACGCCTTGGGCAGCACCAATGGCAACACGGTGGTTACCTGTGCTGCGGGCGGATATTTCCAGCTTAGCGGCGGGATCTCGGTGGCGGAACCGATCACGCTGAGCGGCGAGCGCCCGGGCGGACTGGGAGGCGGTTCTATTCTGAACAGCAGTGGCAGCAACACGCTCTTCGGCCCTCTCACGATGTCCGGTACCATCCGCACCAAGGTCGACAGTGGGACGCTGGCCGTGAAAGGGGGGGTCCTCAAGGCAGGTAGCAGCGTAAGCTGGCTGATCCTGAACGCCTTGGGCACGATCGCTTTCTATGACACGCCGTTGAACATCGGCAACAATGTCTTTTTCTGCAACGTCACCGGCGGACAGGCCGTGTTGGGCGTGACCGGAAATGTTTGGGGCGAGACGTGGCTTCTCTCGGGGACATTGCGGATGGGCATTACGAATGCCCTTCCTCTGAGTGCGCCCTTGGTGGTTGGCAACAGTATGCAGGCGGACGGCATTATGGACTTGAACGGGTATGACCAGACCGTCTGCCAGCTCCTCGGGCCCACGCCGGATAAAGTCGCGAACGGATATCTGACCAGCACTCGACCGGCCACGCTGACCGTGGACCAGAGCGTGAGCACGCTCTACAACCGTCCGCTGTACGGGATGCTGGGCTTGCGCAAGATCGGTGCGGGAACGCTGACGCTCTCGAACAGCCTGAGCACCACGACGGGCGATATCACGGTGACCAACGGCACGTTGGTGGTGGCGATCGCCTCCAGCTTGGGCAGCAGCACCAACGTCACGGTGGCAGGTGCCGCCGCGACGCTGGAGCTGAAGACGGCGTCCGGCATTGCGGACACGGCAAGTCTCAACATCGCGGGCGGCGGCATTGTGAAGATCGGCGCTGACCTTGTCGAAGCGGTGGACAAACTCTATTTGGACGGCGAGCAAAAGCAGCGCGGCACATGGGGCGCGACCGGCAGTGGGGCTGCGCATATCGATGATGCCCACTTTTTCGGGAGCGGCAAGCTTCTCGTCGTGAGCGATCCCCCGGTCACGCCGGTCGATGCGCTCTGGGACGCGGAGGGCGCCGACACCCTGCTGAGCACCACGAACAACTGGGCGGGTGACGTGTTGCCCGCGTTCGACGGCACGACCTATGCGAAGTTCGGCACGGGCGGCAACACGGCGACGGTCGATCGGGCGGTCAGCCTTTTCGGCATGGCGTTCAATCGCGACGGCAACTTCACGGTTGCGGCCGGAGAGGGTGTCATCACCAACGGGGCGGGAGGCATTCTGGCCGCTGTGCCGAACACGACTTCACGCACGTACACGTTGGCCGAGGATCTGACCGTTGCCGCCAACCAGGTGTGGAACTTCACCAACAACGGCGCCGGTGCCGCCACCCTGGCGGTCTCCGGCTCAATCAGTTCCGACAACAGCGTGTATCCGTTCAGCCTCACGAAAGCCGGCAATGGGACGCTGTTGCTCTCGGGCAGCAACACGTATGAGGGTGTCACCGCAGTTGCAAACGGGACGCTCGAGATCTCAAGCGCAAGCGCGCTGGGCAGCACGAACGGCAACACGGTGGTGACCTGCACATCGGGCGGTTGCCTCCAGTTCAGCGGCGGCATCACGACGGATGAGCCGATCACGTTCAGCGGTGAGCGGCCGTCTTGGCAATCGTCGTTTTTGAACAGGGCGGGCAGCAACACGCTGAACGGGCTGGTCACCACGATCGGCGGGATCCGCACGGGGGTCAACGGCGGGACCGTGCTGGTCTTTCGTGGCGGTGTCACCAACGGGAGCGGCGGAAGTTACGGCATGGTGTTGAATTCGTCCGGCACGCTTGCGTTCTACGATAAACCGCTGAACTTGGGCAGCAACACCTTCTTCTGCAATCCCGCCATCGGCGGAGGTGTGGTGGTGTTGGGCGTCGCCGGGAACGTCTGGTCTAACACGGAGCTCTATTCCGGTCTGTTGCGGCTGGAGGCCGTCAATGCGCTGCCGTATTTCGCTCCTCTGAAAGTGGGGCTGCCAGCGCAGGCCGACGGGATTTTGGATCTGAACGGCTACAACCAGACCGTCTGCCGGCTCGAGGGGCCTCCTGTCGGCAAGGTCGGCTCCGGCTATCTGACCAGCACGAAGCCCGCCACGTTAACGGTGGATCAGAGCGGCAGCACGCTTTATAACAGGCCGCTGAACGGCTTCTTGAGTTTGGTCAAGACCGGGACGGGGACGTTGACGCTCTCGAACGAGCTGAACACGACCACGGGGGACATCACCGTGAGCAACGGCACGCTCGTTGTGGCCGTGGCCTCAAACCTTGGCAACAGCACGAATGTGACGGTGGCCGCGGGCACGCTGACGCTTCAGTCCTCTTCGGCCATCGCGGACACCGCTGATCTCAACATCGCGGATGGCGGCGAGGCCAAGGTGAGCCTGGCTGCCGGCGTGAACGAGACTGTTAGCCGTCTGTACTGCGGCGGCAAACAGCGTAGCAAGGGGACCTACAGCGCCGCGGCCGCGCCCGGCGTGCTGGTGGTCGATACGGTGCATTTCGCGGGAACCGGTGTTTTGACCGTGCTTCACGACAGGACGGGGACCCTGATCGGACTGCATTAGGAAGAAGCGGATTGCTTCCGCGAAAAGGGTCGCGTACACTTTCCCCGCAATGAGACAGAGAAACAAACAGTTTAAAGATTTTCGCGGCGACCGCGCCGAAGTGCGGCGCGAGCCGTCCGACCGGGGAGACTGGGTCTATGGCCGCCGGCCGGTACTGGAGGTGGTCAAGTCGGGCCGCCGCCACCTCTATGAGGCGGTGCTTCCTGTCGAAGGACGCGACGCGCCGGAGGTGGCCGAACTGCGCGGCCTGCTCTGCGCCAAGGGCGTGCCGTTCAAGACGCTGGAGCGCGAGGAGCTCGACGCGCTGTGCGACGGCGGCAACCATCAGGGCGTGGCCGTGCGCACGGGCGGTTTTCCTTACGTCTCGATCGACCAGGTGATCCATGACGTGAAAGAGGACGCGAACGCGCTGGTGCTCCTGCTCGACCACATCGAGGACCCGCAGAACGTGGGCTCGCTGCTGCGCACCGCCGACGCGGCGGGCGTGACGGCGGTGCTGATCCCGGAGGACCGCGCGTCGGGCGTGACGCCCGGCGTTGTTCGGGCCTCGGCCGGCGCGTCGGAGCACATGCGCGTGGCGAAGGTCGTCAATCTCGTCCGGGCCATGAAGGAGCTGCAGGAGTGCGGAGCGTGGATCACGGGTCTGGACTTCGGCCCTGACGCCAAGCCGTACACGGCGGTGGACTTCAAGGGCCGCGTGGGCCTGGTGGTGGGCAGCGAGGGCAACGGCATCTCGCGGCTGGTCCGCGAAACCTGTGATTTCATCGCGTGCCTGCCCATGAAAGGCCGCGTCGAGTCGCTCAACGCCGGTGTCGCCGGCGCGATCGCGCTTTACGAGATCGTGCGCCAGAGAGGCGCGTGAGAGCAGGGGATGTCGAGCGCATCGATTCGGCCGGTTCTTCCGCTGCCGTCGATTCTAGAGAGAACATGCAATCGCCTTTAGAGAGTCTGGTGCCCAGGCCGCGCCGGGTCGTTCCGGGCGCAGGCGTTCTGCCGCTGGGCGCGGCGGGCGCCATCGTGGTAGAGGGCGCGCCGGACGACGTGCGGCCCGCTCTGGACGCGTTGCAGCGTGCCCTGGGGCCGGGCTGGCAACCGCCGGGAGCGCGGGCGTCCTTGCCCGCCGGAGGCTCCGGCCTCGTGTTCCGCATTGTGCCGCAGGTGGCCGGGCCGCAGTCATACCGCCTGCGCATTGCGCCGGACGGCGTCTGCGCCGAGGCGCAGGACCGCGCGGGCCTGTTCTATGCGGCGCTGACCTTTGCGCAGCTGCTCCGCCTGTCGGACGGGCGGCTGCCGCTCTGCGAGATCGCGGACGCGCCCGATTTTCCGGCGCGCGGCGTGATGCTCGACATCAGCCGCGACAAGGTCCCGACGATGGCGACGCTCTTCGGTCTGGTGGACACGCTCGCGGGTCTCAAGATCAACCAGTTCCAGCTCTATACCGAACACACCTTCGCCTATCGCGGGCACGAAGAGGTGTGGCGCGACGCGAGCCCCATGACGGCGGAAGAGATCCGCGCGCTCGACACCTACTGCCGCGAGCGGTGCGTCGAGCTGGTGCCGAACCAGAATTCTTTCGGGCATCTCGAGCGCTGGCTGACGTTGCCGCGCTACAACGGTCTGGCGGAACTGCCTCAGGGCGGTGCGCCATTGCCGTGGGGCGGCACGCACGAGAAGCCGACCTCGCTCTGTCCGACCGACCCGCGCAGCGTCGGTTTCCTGGCCGGGCTCTATGGCGAGCTGCTGCCGAACTTCTCGTCGCGGCTGTTCAATGTCGGATGCGACGAGACCTTCGACCTGCGGGGCAACGGGCGGTCGCACGCGCTTGTGAAACAGGCGGGCGAGGGGCGCGTCTATCTCGATTTCCTCAAGAAGATCCATGGCCTTGTGGCCGGGCATGGCCGGCAGATGGCGTTCTGGGGCGACATCATTATCCGGCATCCGGAACTGGTCGGGGAGTTGCCCCGGGACGTGCTGGCGCTGGAGTGGGGGTACGAGGCAGACCATCCTTTCGATGCGCACGGAGCGCAGTTCGCGGCGGCGGGCGTGCCGTTCTACGTGTGCCCCGGCACTTCGTCGTGGAACAGCCTGGCGGGGCGCACGGCGAACATGATCGGAAACCTGCGTTCGGCGGCCGAGAACGGGCTCAAGCACGGCGCGTGCGGTTATCTGGTCACGGACTGGGGCGACGGCGGGCACTGGCAGCCGCTGTGCGTCAGCTACGCGGGCTTTCTGTACGGGGCGGCGCTGTCGTGGTGCGTGAGCGGGAACCGGGATCTCCGGCTGGCCGAGGCGTTGGACACGCATTTGGCTGAGGGGTTCGGGCAGGCGCTGCTTGAGCTGGGAGACGTCTACCGGGTGTGCGGCGCGCTGCGCGGGAACGGCACCGAACTGTTTCAGATCCTGTCGAAACCGCGCACACGGGCGGTGGCGCAAGGGGTCACCCCCGAGACGCTGTGTGCCGTGCTGGGCAGCGTGGCGGAGGCGGAGCGTTCAATGTCCCACGTCCAC
>Ga0209066_10005516_pt1 | contig 13307 bp, 13 predicted proteins | sample All_14_2_FD_187198 | JGI IMG/M metagenome (GOLD analysis project Ga0209066, IMG submission 187198) | Freshwater microbial communities in response to fracking from Pennsylvania, USA - Allegheny Zone_MetaG_DW_15 (SPAdes) (version 2) ...
CGTGCGTGGCCTTGTAGATCAGGATGTCGGCCGCCATCAGCGCCGGATAGGCGAACAGGCCCAGCGACACGTTCTCGCGGTCCTTGCCCGCCTTCTCCTTGAACTGCGTCATGCGGCTCATCCAGCCCATGCGCGCCACACAGTTGAAGATCCAGGCGAGCTGGGCGTGCTCGGGCACCATCGACTGGTTGAACACGATCTGCTTCGTGCCGTCGACGCCGGCCGCGAGGAAGGCCGAGGCGATCTCGCGCGTCTGCGCGGCGAGCTGGGCCGGCTCCTGCCACACGGTGATCGCGTGCTGGTCGACCACGCAGTACAAGCATTCGTAGTCGTTCTGCAGGCGCGCGAAGTTGCGGATCGCGCCGAGATAGTTGCCGAGATGCAGGTTGCCGGTGGGCTGCACGCCCGAAAGGATGCGGCCCTTGAGGCCGCGCGCCTCGTAGGCGGCGAGATGCGGATTGGGCGCGCCGGTCGCGGCGGTCGACGTCTCGGTCATGGATGTGGACTCCGAATAAGGTCGATGGCGCGGGGTTTGGACCTCCGCGCACCCCGCCGGTGGAAGGCCAGGGGCGGGCGGGTATCGCGCAGGTGGCCGCGTTAATCAAGGCGGAGCGGTTGACGATACCGGCTCAAGCTGTTGCCATCGAATTGCACGCATCTTGCAGCATGGCAGGAGCGCCGGGGTAGCTTCGACGATCGCGATGGAGGCATCGATGAACGAGCGTGGCTTGCGGAGTCTCGTCGACAAGGTGAAGGCCGGCCGCCTGTCGCGCCGCGGCTTCATCCGGCGCCTGACGGCGGCCGGCCTGACCGCGCCGATGGCGACCCAGCTGCTGGCGCTGTCGGGCCTGGCGATGGCGCAGTCCAAACCGGTCTATAAGCCCACGAAGCGCGGGGGCGGCGGGCTGCTCAAGGTAATGTGGTGGCAGGGGCCGACGCTCCTCAATCCGCACTTCGCGGTCGGCACCAAGGACCAGGACGCGTCGCGGATCTTCTACGAGCCGCTGGCGGCCTGGGATCGTGACGGCAATCTGAGGCCCAAACTCGCGGCCTCGATCCCCAACCGGTCGGACGGCACGCTGGCGGCCGACGGTCTCTCCGTCGTGTGGAAGCTGAAGCAGGGCGTGCGCTGGCACGACGGCAAGCCCTTCACCGCCGACGACGTCGTCTTCACCTGGGAGTATTCGAGCGACCCGGCCACGGCGACGGTGTCGAACGGCTCCTATCGCGACGTCACGGTCGAGAAGGTCGACGACCATGCCGTGCGCGTGAGGTTCAAGCAGCCGACGCCGTTCTGGGCCGACACGTTCGTGGGCTGGGCCGGTTGCATCATCCCGAAGCACCTGTTCGGCGACTACAGGGGTGCGAAGTCGCGTGAGGCGCCGACAAATCTCAGGCCGGTCGGCACCGGCCCCTACAGGTTCAAGGACTTCAAGCCGGGCGACCTCGTCGCCGGCGAGATCAACACCGACTATCACGAGCCCAACCGGCCGCATTTCGACGCGATCGAGATGAAGGGCGGCGGCGACGCGGTGTCGGCGGCGCGCGCCGTGCTGCAGACCGGCGAATACCACTTCGCCTGGAACCTGCAGGTCGAGGACGAGATCCTCGTGCGCATGGAGAAGGGCGGCAAGGGACGGGTCATCGTGACCCTGGGCGGCGGCATCGAGCACATGCAGCTGAACAACACCGATCCTTGGACCGAAGTCGATGGCGAACGGTCCAGCCTCAAGACCAAGCATCCGATCCTGTCGGACCGGGCGGTGCGCGAGGCGCTCTCGCTGGTGATCGACAAGAAGTCGATCCAGGACCACATCTACGGCCGCATCGGCATCGCGACCGCCAACTACATCAACAATCCCGAGCGCTTCCGCTCGACGAAGACCTCCTATGAGTTCAACGTCGACAAGGCCAATGCCGTGCTCGACAAGGCCGGCTGGCTGCGCGGCGCCGACGGGGTGCGGGCCAGGGACGGCAAGCGGCTGAAGTTCGTCTACCAGACCTCGATCAACCAGCCGCGCCAGAAGACGCAGCAGATCATCAAGCAGGCGGCGCAACGGGCCGGCATCGACATGGAGCTGAAGTCGGTGACGGCCTCGGTGTTCTTCTCTTCGGACGTCGCCAACCCCGATACCTACACCAAGTTCTATGCCGACCTTCAGGAGTACAGCAACGGCATGAACGCGCCCGATCCGGAGGTCTTCCTGCGCCAGTTCTGCTCGTGGGAGGCGGCGACCAAGGACAACAAGTGGCAGGGCCGCAACATCACGCGCTGGCAGAACAAGGAATATGACGACGCGCACAAGGCAGCGCAGACCGAACTCGATCCGGTGAAGCGCGCCGCCCTGCTCATCCGGTGCAACGAGCTGGTGATCGAGAACTACGTCGTGATCCCGCTCGTGATGCGGCCGAACGCGGCCGCCGCCGCCTCGGATCTCACGCTCGAGATCAGCGGCTGGGACAACAACACCTGGGACCTCGCGAACTGGTATCGCGAGGGCTGACGGTCAGGTCCTCTCACGATCCCGGTCGGGATGGTGGAACAGGAGGACCACCAGCACCGACGAAAGAGCGAGCGCGGTCATCAGCAGAAAGCCGTCGGCGAAGGAGCCGCGCAGGCTCAGCACCCAGCCGGTGATGAGCGGCGCCAGGAAGCCGGCGATGGCGAAGGCGAGATCCATGAGGCCGAGCGCCGTCGCGGCGCGCTGCGGCACGATGTCGACGTTCACCGCGAAGTAGGCGGCGTTTGCCCCCATCGACGCCGCGACGGCCACGGTGATGCCGGCGACCGCGACGGTGAGATTGTCGGTGAGGGCCACCGGCACGACCGCGAGGGCCGCGACAAGCTGGCTGCCGGCGATCAGCCAGGACCGCGAGAGGCGCATGCTGCCGGTGGTCTCGAGCAGGTGGTCCGACCAGCGGCCCATCGCCCCCAGCAGGATGGCGGCCGACAGCCAGGGCAGGACCGAGAACAGGCCGACGGAGGCGAGGTTGAGCCCGTACTGGCGTTCCAGGTAACTCGGCAGCCAGGTCATGAAGAAGAACAGGAAGTAGCCGAAGACGAAGAACGCCCAGTAGTTCGCGAGAAGCGTGCGGTTGGTCAGCAGTTGCTTCAGCACGCCGGGCTCGGGCCAGGATTTCAACGCCGCGTGCGGGGCCTCGGTGACGCCGGAATCCACTTTGCGGATATGGGCCAGTTCGGCTGCGTTCACGAAGCGCGATTGCGACGGGTCGTCCCGGAAGAAGAAATACCAGAGCGGAATCCACGCGGCCGAAAGCGCGAACAGCACCGCGAAGGTGAGGCGCCAGTCGAGCCAACCGAGGAGCAGCGTGACCAGCGGCCCGCCGATCGCCAGCGCCAGCGGCACCGCCAGCAGCGCATTGGCCAGCGCGGTCGCCCGCTCGTGCGGTGACAACCAGTGGCTGACCGCGCCGGTCAGAGCCGGGAAGTTGGGCCCTTCCGCCACGCCCAGCAGGACACGGGCCGCATAGAGGATGCCAACGCTGGTCGCGAGCGCCGTCGCGCCGATCGACAGGCTCCACAGTACTGCGGCGACCGTCAGCACCAGCCGAGCACCGTAGCGGTCCACCGCGAATCCGCCGAGCAGGGTGGTGATGGCATAGCCCAGTCCGAAGGCACCCAGGATGCCGCCGGTCTCGGCCGGCGACAGGCCGAGATCGCGCTCGATCATGGGGATTGCGTAGGAGAGGGCCGCCCGGTCGATGTAGTTCACGACCGTGATCGCGAACAGCAGGAAGACGACGAACCAGCGATACCGGCTGCGCGGCATGGGCTTCTCCTTGTTCCTCGCAAACTAGCATGCGAAGGAACGGTGCAACCTGCCGATGGTCCGAAACATGTCCGATAGTCCGCCGATCGAGTTCGCCTTCCCCGACCTGCGCCGCTGGGAGAAGGGCGCCGCGCCCTACATCCACGTGCTGGAAAGCGGCGAACCTGGCCCCACGGTGATGGTGGCGTCGCTGACCCACGGCAACGAGGTCTCGGGCGCCGTTGTGGTCGATGCGCTGCTCGCAGCGAAGGTGAAGCCGCGCAAGGGCACGCTGATACTCACCTTCAACAACATCGAGGCCTATCACGCGTTCGATCCGCGCACGCCGTTCAAGTCGCGTCTGGTCGACGAGGATTTCAACCGCGTCTGGGGCCGGCTCGACCAGCCGGCGACCACGGTCGAGACGCGGCGTGCCCAGGTGCTGAAGCCCTTCGTCGAGCGCGCCGACCTGCTGCTCGACCTGCATTCGATGCACGACGATTGCGTGCCCCTGATGCTGTCAGGTCCGCTCGACAAGGGCGTCGCCTTCGCAAAGGCGATCGGCACGCCGGTCGACATCGTGCGCGACGCCGGCCATGCCGCCGGCATGCGCATGCGGGATTATGGCGGGTTCGGCGACCCGAAGAGCCCCAAGAACGCGCTGCTGATCGAGACCGGCCAGCACTGGCGGGCGTCGTCGGTGGTCGTCGCCAAGGACGTGACCGCCCGCTTCCTTGTCGAGACGGAGGTTCTCGAAGCCTCCGACCTGCCGGCCGACTGGCGTCAGCCGGATCCCGGGACACAGCGTGTCGTCGAGGTGACGCATGCGGTCGCCACCAGGCGCGGGAACTTCACGCCGGCGGGGCGCTTCGAAGGCCAGGACGTGATCGCCAAGGCGGGCACGGTGCTCGGCCATGACGATGGCGAGCCGGTGACGACGCCTTACGACGATTGCGTGCTGGTCATGCCCGCGTCGAGCCGCCCGCTGCGGCCCGGCGTCACGATTGTTCGCCTGGGTCGGCTGACCTGAGGCCGGGCTGGCGGCGCATCACGTAGCGCAGCTCGGAGATCCTGATCACGCCCAACGCGGCGCCCGCCAGCGCATAGGCCGCGATTCCGATCAGGCAGATGCCGGCCAGGGCCACGCCGCCTTCGATGTCGGGGCGGGACAGCGGCCGTGCCAGCCATTGCAGGCCAAACCAGAGCGCCACGCCCATCCCGGCGCTGGCGCCCGCGATGCGGAGGCTGCGCGAGATCAATCGCCCGTCCGGAATCCACTGGCCGCGCCGACGCAACACCGCGGCCAGCAGTGCCGCATTCAGCCAGCCCGAGAGCGACGAGGCGAGGGCGATGCCGACCAGCTCCAGCGAGGTGGCGAACAGGAAATAGACGTTCAACAGCACGTTGGCACTGATTGCGGCCAGCGCGATGTAGAGCGGCGTGCGCGTGTCCTCGCGGGCGAAGAAGCCCGGCGCCAGCGCCTTGACCAGCACGAAGGCCGGCAGGCCGACGGCAAAGGCGGCCAACGCGCTCGCGGTGCGCAGCGTGTCCTCGGGCAGGAAGCGGCCGCGCTCGAACAGCACGCGGATGATCGGATCGGCCAGCAGCCACAGCGCCACCGCGGCCGGCAGGCTGAACAGCAAACCGAACTCGAGGGCGCGGTTCTGGTTGGTCATGGCCGACTGCGTGTTGCCGGCGCGCAGCTCGCGGGCGAGCAGCGGCAGCAGCGCCGTGCCGATGGCAATGCCGACGACGCCCAGCGGCAGCTGCGCGATGCGGTCGGCATAGTAGAGCGCGGAGATCGTGCCCACCGGGAGCAGCGAGGCCCAGACCACGTCGAGCACGACGCTGATCTGCTGCACGCCGCCGCCGATCGCGACCGGCGTGGCGAGCTTGACCAGCCGCGCCACCCGCGGCGTCCAGCGCGGCCGCACCAGCGTCATGGCGACTTCTTCGCGGCCGCAGGCGACCAGCAGCCAGAGCCATTGCAGCACGCCGGCGATCGCCACGCCGATCGACGCGGCATAGCCCGCATTGGGGAGAAGCGGCGTCAGCCCCAGCACCGCGGCGATCAGCGTGAGGTTGAGAAGGACCGGCGTCGCCGCGACATGGGCGAAACGATCGATGCCATTGAGCACGCCGCCGTAGAGCGAGGTCAGCGAGATGAAGAGCAGGTAAGGGAAGGCGATGCGTCCGAACTCGACCGCCAGGGCGAAGGTCGGCGGCTCGTCGCGCATGCCGGGCGCGAGCAGGGCCATCACCCATGGCATCGCGAGGATCAGCAGCGCGGTGAACGGGACCAGGACCAGCAGCAGCGCCGCCTGCGCCTGGCGCGCGAAGGCCATCGCCTCGTCGCGGCCGCCTCCCGTCAACTCGCGCGCGAACAGCGGCACGAAGGCCGCCGAGAAGGCGCCTTCCGCGAACAGGCGGCGGAAGAAGTTCGGAAGCTTGAAGGCGACGAAGAACGCATCCGCCACCGCGCCCGAGCCCAGTACCGCCGACAGCACGATGTCACGCACGAACCCCACGATGCGGCTGAGCAACGTGAAGCCGCCGACCGTCGCGATCGCCCGGGCGAGGCTCATGCCTCTCTCGTCATTCTCCTCTCCCCCGAAACAGGGGAGAGGAATGAAAAGGCTGATCCGAAAGCCATAATTCTGTCATCGCCCTCTGGCACATTATCTCCCGGTGGCGGCCGGCGATGTGATGGTCGGTTTAAACCGCTGCCACGGCCGGTCCCGAGAGGGGCCGGTTTTCTTTTGCCCGGATCACTGCGCGGCGGCGAGCTTCAGCAGCGTCTCGCGGTCCTGGGTGACGAGTTTCTTGTAGTCGCCGACGATCTTCTCGAGTTCGTCCGCCGGCAGCACGCTTTCGAGATCGGTGAAGCCCTGCGGCGCGCGCTGCTCGACGATGTCGAGCATCACGTCGATTCCCTTGCGCCGGTTGCTCTCGACGATGCGTGCGGTCGGCGGCAGGCGGCGCTCCTCGTAGCGCTTGAGCGCGGCCTCGGGATCGTCGCCGACGGCCAGCTCCTGCGTGATCGCCTCGCCGTCGAGGATCGCCTGCGAGGCGCCGTTCGAGCCGATCGGATACATCGGATGCGCGGCATCGCCCAGCAGCGTGATGCGGCCATGGCTCCAGCGCGGCAGCGGATCGCGATCGACCATGGGGAATTCCAGGATCGTGTGCGCGTTGCGGATGACGTCCGGCACGTCGAGCCAGCCGAAGTTCCAGTCGGCGAAGCGCGGCAGGAAGTCTTCCAGCCGGCCCGGCTTGTTCCAGTCCTCGCGCGAAGGCAGCGCGCCGTCTCCCATGTGGAGGTCGCAGATCCAGTTGATCAGCGCCTCGCCGCGTTCGGCATGGGCACGGCTGATCGGATAGCAGACGAATTTTTGATTGTGATGGCCCGCCTGCACCATCGTGTTGCCGCCGAGATAGGGCTTGCCGACGGTGACGCCGCGCCACATCAGGATGCCCTGCCACTTGGGCGGACCCTCGTTCGGATAGTAGCGGGCACGGACCGCCGAGTGGATGCCGTCGGCGGCGACCAGGAGATCGGCCGTCGCTTCCTCGACGAGCGCGCCGTCGCGGTCGGCGAAGCGGGCGGTCACGGTCGCGCCGTGCTGCGCGAAGTCGGCGATGCGCCGGCCCATTCGAATTCGATCGGCCCCCAGCATGTCCTGCGCGGCCCGGGCCAGGATCATCTGCAGCTCGCCGCGATGGATCGAGAATTGCGGCCAGGGAAGGCCGGCATGGCGGCCGCGCGGATCGGCCCAGATCGTCTGCCCGTGCCGGTTGGCGTAGCGCAGTTCGCGCGTTTCGATGGCGGTGGCGGCGAGGGCCGGCTCGAGGCCGAGGCTGCACAGGATGCGCACCGCGCCGGCCTGGATGTTGATGCCGACCCCGAGCGGTCGCATCTCCGACACGGCCTCGTACACCGTCACGTCGTGTCCTGCACGATGCAGGCACATCGCTGCAGTCAATCCGCCGATTCCGGCGCCGGCAATGATGATCTTCATGGGAGGCTCGTCAGGTTGATCAGGTATCCCGGCTCAGGCCGCGCTGCGCCAGGGCGGCCTCGTAGGCGGCCCAGCGTTCGGTCCGCGTCTCGCTGAGCTCGCGCAAATAGGCCCAGCTGTAGATGCCGCTGTCGTGGCGGTCGTCGAACACGATGCGGATGGCGTAGTGGCCGACCGGCTCGACCGAGGCGATCTTCACGTGGCGGCGGCCGCCGACGATCTTCTTCTGGTTGGGCCCGTGTCCCTGGACTTCGGCAGAGGGACTCTCGACGCGCAGATACTCTGCGGGAAGGGCGCAGGCGTGGCCGTCGGAGAAATCGATCTCCAGCCGTCCTTCCTCCTTGAACACCCGCAGTTCCACGGGCCACGGCGCGGCGTCCGATTCGTAGCTGCCGCCGTCCGGCACGGCCTTGGGAAAGTCGGCCGTCACGGCACGTCCCGCAGCGGGCGGGCCTCGCTCACCAGCATGATCGGGATGCCGTCGCGGATCGGATAGGCGAGGCCGGCCTTGCGGCTGATCAGCTCGCCGGCGGCGGCGTCGTATTCCAGCGGACCGTGCGTCGCCGGGCAGACGAGGATCTCGAGCAGCTTGGGGTCCACGCCGGCGCGGCGGGAGGCTGCGGACTCGTCCGAGGGGAGGCTCATCGTCGGGGTTTCCCTGATTTTTGTGCCGGTCTTATAGCACGGCGCCCGTCGCCGCCCCTAGCCCGCGCAGGCAGGCTTCGGCCGGGTTTCGGAGCCGGCGAAAATAGTATAGGGGGGTATGCTATGGCACATCTCCAGAAGAAGAAGGCGCAACTGGTCGCGCGGGTCCGCCGGATCGCGGGACAGATGGCGGCGATCGAAAAGGCGATCGAGCAGGATGCCGATTGTTCCGCGGTCCTGCAGCAGGTCGCCGGCGCGCGCGGCGCGCTCAACGGGCTGATGGGCGAGCTGATCGAGGATCATGTGCGCGAGCATGTCGCCCGGCCGGGTCTCGACGCCGCAGCGCGCGCCGCGGGCGCGGAGGAGCTGATCGCCGTCGTCCGCCGTTATGCGAAGTAACGAGGGCGGCATGAGAGCGGAGCCTTCTTCCCACGATCACGTGTTCCTCGGCGAACGGCATGACGAGAACGCCCGCCGCACGCTGTGGGTCGTGGCGCTCACCGCCCTGATGATGGTGGGCGAGATCGCCGCCGGCATCGTCTTCAATTCGATGGCCCTGCTGGCCGACGGCTTCCACATGGCGACCCATGCCGGCGCGCTCGCCGTGGCGGCCGCTGCCTACGCCTTCGCGCGGCGGCATGCGGCCGATCGCCGGTTCAGCTTCGGGACGGGCAAGGTCGGCGATCTTTCGGGCTTCGCCTCGGCGCTGGTCCTGGCGCTGGTCGCGCTAGGGATCGCCACGGAATCCGTTGGCCGCCTCTTCGATCCCTCGCCGGTGGCCTTCGGCGAGGCGACCCTCGTCGCGATCCTCGGCCTGGTCGTCAACGTGGCCAGCGTGTTCCTGCTGTCGGGCGGGCACAGCCATGGCCACCAGCACGATCATGACCACGACCATGGACATGACCACGCCCATCACGACAACAATCTCCGCTCGGCATTCGCTCACGTCCTGGCCGACGCGCTGACCTCCGTCCTGGCGATCGTCGCCCTCCTGGCCGGCCGCTATCTCGGCTGGGTCTGGCTCGATCCGGTCATGGGCATCGTCGGCGGCCTCGTGATCGCCCTCTGGGCGTGGAACCTGATGCGCGACACCGCCGCCGTACTGCTCGACACGAGCGATCCCCATCTCGAAGCCGAGGTGCGCGAACAGGTCGAGGGACCGGGCGATGCGCGCATCACCGACCTTCATGTCTGGCGGATCGGTCCCGGGGCCCATGCCGCGATCGTCAGCGTCGCCGGAACCGTCGACCGCGAGACGATCCGCGAACGCCTCGTACCGGTGCACGAACTCGCCCATGTGACGATCGAAACCCGATGAGGCATGGTCGGGCCGGGTAAACCGCAATCGATCGGGGATCTGGCCATGGACCACGACAGCGAGACCGCCGCCATCCAGGGCGTGGCTTACATGGACGGGCGCTGGATGAAGCTGTCGGAGGCTGCGGTGCCCATTCTTGACCGCGGCTTCGTCCGCTCGGATGCGACCTACGACGTGGCGCATGTCTGGAAGGGCCGCTTCTTCCGGCTGATGGACCATGTCGAGCGCTTCCAGGCTTCGATGGCCGCTCTGCGCATGTCGCTGCCGCTGACGGGCCAGCAGATCGCCGACGTCATGATCGAGTGCGTCCGCCGGTCGGGCCTGCGCGACGCCTATGTGCAGGTGACCTGTACCCGGGGACTGCCGCCGGCGGGCACGCGCGACCCGCGCCTGTGCCGCAACCGCCTCTATGCCTTCGCCCAACCCTTCGTCTGGATCGCCGACGAGGCCCAGCGGCGCGACGGCTTGCGCATGATCCTGTCGCACACCCAGCGCATCCCGCCCGAATCGCTCGACCAGCGGATCAAGAACTTCCACTGGCTCGACCTGACCATGGGAATCTTCGAAGCCTACGATCGCGATGCGACCGTCGCGCTGTTGCCGGCCGCCGATGGCAGTGTGACGGAGGGGCCGGGCTTCAACGTCTTCGTCGTCCGCAATGGCACGCTCGCGACGCCGGCGCGCGGCCTGTTCGAGGGCATGACGCGCCGCACGGTGATGGAGATCGCCGAGACGCTCCAGGTGCGGTGCGACGTGCGGCCCGTGCAGGCGCGCGAGGTGGCGGAGGCGGACGAAATCTTCATCAGCAGCACCGCGGGCGGCATCATGCCGGTGGTGAACTACGAAGGCCGTCCCGTCGGCGACGGCCGGCCGGGCCCGCTCAGCCGTCGCGTCGAGGAGCTCTATTGGGCGCGACACGAAGATCCGGCGCTGTCCACGCCGGTGCCTTACACCGACTGATCAGTTCTTGCGGCTGGGCGGTGTATCGGACGGATCGCCGAAGGCGTTCATCTCGAGGAAGGCGATCAGCAGCTTGGCGCGCGCCGTCGAGTCGGCGGCCTCGAGCAGCGCCTGCTTCTCGGCCGGGCCGAAGGGCAGCACCATCGACAGCGAGGTGACGAGGTTGGCGTCGGCCGCCTTGTTCACCGCGTCCCAGTCGGTCGAGAGCTGGCGGCCGCGGAAGAAGGCGGCCAGGGCCGCCATCAGCCGGTCGCGGTCGAGATCGACGACGTCGTCCGCATGGTCGAGATCGGCGCGGTAGGGCGAGAAGACCGAGGAGACGCGGCGGTAGCCGCCCTGGGCGAGGTCGAGCTCGCGCACGATGTCGAAACGGCAGACGCCGCTCAGCACCAGCATCAGCCGCCCGTCCTCGGTCTCGTTGAAATTGGTGATGCGCCCGGCGCAGCCGACGCGGTGCACCTTGGGCGGTCCGTCCTCGGTTGCCATCCCGTCGCCGGCGAAACCGCCGGGCTGGAGCGGCTGTACCATGCCGATCATGCGCGACCCCGCCAGCGCATCGGAGATCATGGCGAGGTAGCGCGGCTCGAAGATGTTGAGCGGCAGCTTGCCGCCGGGCAGCAGCAGCACGCCCGACAGCGGGAAGATCGGCAGCGTCTCGGGAAGCTGCTCGAAGGTCGGCTCGAACGGATTGCGCGCCGGCCTCTGCGAGGAGCGCTCCTCGTCACTCATGAGAAGAGAATGGTCGAAAGCCGCTTGCGGCCGTCGACGGAAATGGGGTCGGTGAAGCCCAGCGCCTCGAAGAACTTCAGCAGCTGCTGGCGGGCGGCGGCCTCGTTCCAGTTGCGGTCGGCCTTGATCATGGCGAGCAGCTCGTCGACCGCTTCCTGCTTCTGGTTGCCGGCCCAGTAGGCCATGGCGAGGTCGAGGCGGGCCTGGAAATCCTTCGGGTTCGCCTCCGCCTTGGCCTTCAGCTCGCCGATCGGGCCGGCATCCTTGGCCTTCTCGGCAAGGTCGATCGCCGCCTGCGCGGCCACGACGTCGGCGCCGGTGCGCTCCTTGGCCGGGATCTGCTCGAGCAGTTCCTTGGCCTGCTCGACGTCGCCGATCGAGACCTGGTAGCGCGCGAGACCCGCCAAGGCCACGACGTTGGTCGGCTCGACGCCCAGGATTTCGCTGTAGATCTGTGCCGCCGTGTCCATGTCGTTCTGCGCGACCGCAGCCTTGGCCTGCTCGAGCAGCTCGGCCAGTTCCATCGCCGCCGGATCGCCCGCGCCGCCGGACGCCTGGACGAGGCGCGCGACGAATTCCTTCAGCTGGCTCTCGGGCACCGCGCCCATGAAGCCATCGACCGGGCGGCCGCCGAAGAAGGCATAGACCGCCGGAATCGACTGGATGCGCAGCTGCTGGGCCAGCATCTGGTTCTTGTCGATGTCGATCTTGACCAGCTTGACCGCGCCCTTGGCCTCCTTGACGACCTTCTCGATCATCGGCTGAAGCGTCTTGCACGGCCCGCACCACGGCGCCCAGAAATCGACGATGACCGGGACGGTCCGCGACGCTTCGAGCACGTCCTTGGCGAACTTCGTCTGGTCGCTGTCCTTGATCAGGTCGGCGGGGGCAGCCTGCGGCGCGGCGCCCTGCAGCATCGTTTCCATAGGTCCTCGAGCGGAATTGGGAAGGTCGCCTGCAATGTGGCGTCGGCCCCCCCGGGAAGCAAGGGGAGGGTCCGCCGTTCTATGGCACGCGGACCTGATGTTTCATCAACTCGTCACCGAGGCGGCCGGTCAGGAACAGGCCGCACATCCGGTAGTCGCTGATCAGCGACCAGACCGGCGCCTCGAAGGTCGCGGGCTTGTTCTTCTCGATGAAGAAGTGGCCGAACCAGGCCGGTCCGTACCCGAACACCGGCACGCCCAGCAGCCACCACCAGTTCTGCGACGCGATCGCCCAGACGAGGAGCGCGGCGGAGGCGATGGTGCCGACATAGTGGACGGCGCGCGTCGACGGCTTGGCGTGCTCGCGCAGGTAGAAGGGCCAGAACTCGGCGTAGGTCCGGAAGCGGGAGGCCATCCGGGTAGACTACCCCAAAGCGCCGGACTTTTTGAGGGCGTCGATCTCTTGCTCGCTGAAGCCACTCTCTCGCAGCACCTCGTCATTGTGCTGGCCGACCTCGGGGGGCGGGCCGGCGGGGCGGGGCGCGGCGAAGCCCAGGCGGATCGGCGTGTTCACCGTGCGCGGGATCTCCGGGTTGGTCGTGTCGGCGAAGATGCCGGCATGTTCGGCCTGCTCGTCGTCGATGACGTCGGCCAGCCGTCCGATCACCCCGAAGGGGATGCCGGTGCCCGACAGGCGCTTCTCCCAGTCGGCATAGAGGCGCGCCGCGAAGACCGGCGCCAGCAGGTCGTAAAGGTCCTGGGCATGGGCCCGCCGCTCCGGCCGTCCGGCGAACCGTGAATCGGCCGCGAGATCGGGCCGGTCGATGATGTCGCAGAAGGTGGCCCACAGCCGGTCGTCGCGCACCATCAGGAGCTGCAGCCAGCGATCGTCCTTGGTGCGGTAGAGGTTCGTCAGCGCGTTGCGCGGCTTGTCGGGCGG
>Ga0209066_10005517_pt1 | contig 13302 bp, 13 predicted proteins | sample All_14_2_FD_187198 | JGI IMG/M metagenome (GOLD analysis project Ga0209066, IMG submission 187198) | Freshwater microbial communities in response to fracking from Pennsylvania, USA - Allegheny Zone_MetaG_DW_15 (SPAdes) (version 2) ...
GATGTCCATGGGCTTACGCTCTCTTCAGGGCGAATTTGAGGGAGTCGAGCTTCGAACGCAGCGAAGCATCGAACAGACGGGAACCGACCTTCACCTTGATGCCGCCCAGGATGGACGGATCGACGCGGGTCGAGATTTCGGGATCCTTGCCGAGCGCCTGACGAAGCGCGGCGGCCACGCCCTTGGCCTGGGCGGCGCTCAGCGGCAGGGCGCTGGTCACCTCGGCGGCGACGACGCCCCGGGCCTCGGCCGACAGAGCCTCGAACGCGGAGATCACCGCCGGCAGGACCGAGGCGCGGCCGTTGGCGGACAGGAGGCCGAGGAACTTGCGGGTCGTCGGGTCGAACTTGGCCTTGGCGGCGATAGCGCCCAGGCCCTTGGCCTTGTCCTCGGCGCCGAAGGCCGGCGAGGACAAGAGAATGCGCAGATCGCGGCTGTCGGCGAGCATCGCCTTGAGCGACTTTAGGTCCGCCTCGACGCGGGCGACCTTCTTCTCATCGTTCGCAAGATCGAACAGGGCCTGCGCGTATCGGCCGCCCACATTCGAAGAGTTGGAATCATCCGCCACTTAATTGTCCGCCCGATGCGTGTCGAACGCCGCTGCGAGGTCATTCCTCGCTGCGACTAAAGGCTTGAAAGCGCTTGGGAAAAGCACGTCACCGCTGAGCCCGTAAGGCCCCCCGGCTGTCAGCCGCGCGCCTGATAGCACGCGATTTTGGGCGCCGCAACCGAACGCCGGGGCTAGAGGCTTGCTTTTCAAGGGACGGACCCGTCCGCCGCGGCGCGCCGGAACACCGCCGAAGCGGTCGCCACGAGCCCGCCGTCGGCCTTCGACAGCAGGCGCCCATGGGCGAAGACCAGCGTGCGCGTAGCGCGATCGACCCAGGCCTCGACCGTCACATCGTCGCCGGCGGCGGCGGTTGCGCCATAGTCCAGCGTGAGAGAGACGGGCGTGACCCCGGCGCCGGCGGCCTCGGCCACGGCGGGTTCGAGCAAGGCCGCCGCTGCGGCGGGTCCGGCCGGGAATCGCGCCTGTCGCGAAAGAGGTTCGGGGGAGGAGGTCATCGGCGCGCTCCTTTAAGGAGCCTTCGCGCGGATTGAAAGAGCGAGGCCGGTCAGGGATCGAGCGTGACGCGAAAAAAGAAGGGCGCCGGATGGCTCCGGCGCCCAGGGTCGACAGGCTCGAGATAGAGCGGGCTGGGAGGCGCGCCTACCGGTTCGCGACCTGCGTCGCAGGTTTGGCCGCGGCGTTGCACTGGTCGAGCTTCGCCTCGTCGAGCGTCTTGCGCTCGTTGCCGTAGCCCGCCAGCGGACCGACGGCCTTGGCCAGGTCCTTGCACGCCGCCGTGGCGAAGGTGCGCGAGGTGGCCGCGTTGGCGATGCAGGAGTCGCCTTCGCAGATGAACACGGCGCCGCCGGCGATCAGCTTGGTCTTCTGCGCGACGGGTTGCTGCAGCTTGGCGGCGAGCGGTTCGGCGAGCGCGGCGCCGGCCACGGACGAGGTCAGGATGACCGCCGCGGCGGCCGCAAGGAATTGGAGCTTCATGGAGCCCTCCAGCGTTTCGGGGAGATGTCGAGGCGACAGCCTCGGCCAGCCTGTTCCGGGGATCGCCAGCGGTATCCCCACCCCCGGCGCGAAACGAACTAAGCAACGCTAAGATAACACTGTTAAGATCGACTACAACTAACAAAAACGCACGACGGGTATGCGCGATTGCAGACCCCGGCGCGATTGCCCCCGAGGTCAACGCCGGTGGAGCCGCCGGCTGCGGCCCCGTTCATCTCTCGTCAATCTTGTCGCGCGTTTCGTGCGCCTGAGGTAAAGGGGCGCCCGGGCGGGGCGGCTCATTTCGCTGACTGGGACTAGAGAATGGCGAAGGGCAAGGCGCCTGAACCGAAGCGCGACGGCCGACCGGAGCCGCGCAAGCGCCGCACGCCGCTGCAGGCGCTCGCCTACTGGACGATCGTCATGGGCGTGTGGGGCCTGATCTTCGCCGCGGCGGTCTTCGCCGTGGTGGCCTCGGACCTGCCCGACACCTCGAAACTCTATGACGTCGAGCGCCAGCCCTCGATCTCCTACCTCGACCGCTCGGGCGCGATGGTGGCCGTGCGCGGCAGCCAGTACGCCCCGCCGGTCGACCTGGACACCCTGCCCCCCTACGTGCCCAAGGCCTTCGTGGCCATCGAGGACCGCTGGTTCTACTGGCACTTCGGGTTCAACCCGTGGGGCATCGCCCGCAGCCAGATCTACAACCTGACCCACAAGGGCGGGCCCCTGCGCGGCGGCTCGACCATCACCCAGCAGCTCGCCCGCAACCTCTTCCTGACGCTCGACCAGACCTACAAGCGCAAGCTCCAGGAACTGATCCTTGCGGTGTGGCTGGAGGCCAAGTTCTCCAAGAAGGAGATCCTGGAGCTCTATCTGAACAGGGTCTATTTCGGCGCCGGCGCCTACGGCATCGAGGCCGCCTCCCAGCGCTACTTCAACAAGAGCGCCACCGAGCTCAGCGTCGGCGAAGCCGCCCTGCTGGCCGGGATGATGAAGGGGCCCTCGCGATACAGCCCCGTCTCGGCGAGCGACCGCGCCGCGCGCCGGGCCACGATCGTGCTCGACGAGATGGTGCGCATCAAGGCCATCACGCCTGAGCAGCGCACCGAGGCCTTCAAGAACCCCGTGCGGGTCAATCCCACCCTGGCCAACCAGCGCGCGCAGTACTTCACCGACTGGGTCGACGACCAGGTCCGGGCGCTGGTGGGCGAGCCCACCGAGGACCTGGTGGTCGAGACCACGCTGGACCTGCCGATCCAGACCGCCGCCGAGACGGCCCTGCGCCGCGGGGTGCTGGCGGCCGAGGGGCAGCGGGTCGAGCAGGGCGCGCTGGTGGCGCTCGACGGCGAGGGCCGCATCCGCGCCTATGTCGGCGGGACGTCCTATGTCGACAGCCAGTTCGACCGGGCGACCATGGCCCACCGGCAGGCGGGCTCGGCCTTCAAGCCCTTCGTATACCTGACCGCCATGGAGCAGGGCCGCACGCCCAACATGATGGTCGTCGACGAGCCGCTGAAGATCGGCAACTGGGAGCCGCGCAACTACACGGGCGACTTCCGGGGACCGATGACCCTGCAGACGGCGCTCGCGCAATCCATCAACACCGTGGCCGCGCGTCTGGCCAACGAGGTGGGCACGGGCAATGTGGCCGCCACGGCCCGGCGGCTCGGCATCGCCTCCAAGATCCAGCTCGACCCCTCCATGGCGCTCGGCGCGGTGGAGGTCAGCCCGCTGGAGATGGCTCAGGCCTACGCGCCCTTCTCCAACGGCGGCGCGCAGGCGCGCGCCTATGGCATCGAGCGCATCCGCACCGCCGACGGCCGGGTGCTCTACGACCACAACGTCGACCTGCCCGAGCGCCGCGCCGTGATCGGCTCGCCGGCGCTGCAGTACATGAACCAGATGCTGCGCCAGGTGGTGGCGGCCGGCACCGGCACGCGAGCGCGGGTCGCGGGCTATGACCTGGCCGGCAAGACCGGCACCACCAGCGACTACCGCGACGCCTGGTTCGTCGGCTACACCGGCGGCTTCGTCACCGCGGTCTGGCTTGGCCGCGACGACAACAAGCCCATGCGCGGGGTCACCGGCGGCGGCGCGCCGGCCGCGGTGTGGCGCGACTTCATGAGCGCGGCCCTGCCCAGGCTGAACGTCCAGGCCATCCCCGGAGGAACCGTCGAGCCGCCGCCGGTCGACGATCCGATCGGCGATCTTCTGTCTGCGCCGACCGACCAGCCGCAGCCCGCGGCGACGCCCGCCGCGCCGCCGCCGTCGCCCGAACCCGAAAGCGTGCCCTTCTAGATCGTCGCGGACGCCTGCGGGCGGCCGAACGCGTGCAGCCGCGCGCCCTCGGCCCTCAGCCAGGCGCGATGCGGGCGCTCGTCGCCAGCCAGGTTCCGCACGTGGGCCCAGAATCGCGGGCCGTGGTTCTGTTCCAGCAGGTGCGCGCACTCGTGGACGGCGACGTAGTCGGCCACCGCAAAGGGTGCGAGCGCGAGGCGCCAGGAATAGCGGATCGCCGCCCGTCCGCCGCGCGGGTCGACCTTGCACGAACCCCAGCGGGCCTTGGCGTCCATCACCGCGACGGTGGGCATGGCGCAGCCGAGGGCCGCGGCGTGCAGCGCCGTGCGTTCGGTGAACACCTCCAGCGCGCGCCGCTTGATCACGCGCTGGACGCCCATGGCGAAGACGTCGCCGTCGCCGGCGGCGAGGATGCGGGCGGGCGCCTCCCCGGCCGCGGGGCTCCATCGGGCCCGCGCGCCGGCGGCCTCCAGACGGCAGGGCTCGCCGAAGACCTCCAGGCTCATCCCGGACGTCAGGACGAAGGGCGCGGGCAGCTCGGCGAGCCGGGCGGCGATCCAGTCGGCGCGGTCGCGGGCGAAGGCCGCCGCCTCGCCGAGGCGGCGCGGCGACGGCGCAACCGCCACCACCTCGCGGCGGGTGCGGTCCAGCCGCAGGGAGACGCGGCGGGCGCGGGCGTTGACTTTCAGGCGGACCACGGCCCCGGCGACGCTCAGCCGGTCGCCGTCGGCGGGCGCGCGGCCGAAGGGACTCATGGCGCCGAGCCTAGCCCGTTTCGACGCGCGGCGGGAGACGCCGCGGCGAGGCGGCGCCTATTCGGCGGCGTTGGCCGCGGCGATGCGGTGATCCATCTTGCCTTCGAAGCGGCGGATGAAGCCGCGGACCCGCGGATAGATCTCGTCGCGGAAGCGCCGGCCGTTGAAGACGCCGTAGTGGCCCACATGCGGCTGGATGTAGTCTTCCTTGAGCGTGTCCGGCAGGCCCGAGCAGATGGCGTGCGCAGCCTGCGTCTGGCCGATGCCGGAGATGTCGTCGTTCTCGCCCTCGACGGTCAGGAGCGCGATGTCGCGGATCTTGTCGGGCCGGACCTGGCGGTCGCGGTGGACGAGCTCGCCCTTGGGCAGGAGATAGTCCTGGAACACGTTCCGCACCGTCTGGAGGTAGAACTCCTCGGTCAGGTCCAGGACCGACAGGTACTCGTCGTAGAACTCCAGGTGCTTCTCGGCGGAATCGCCGTCGCCCTTCATCAGGTCCTGCAGGTACTGCAGGTGCGCCTGCTGGTGGCGGTCCAGGTTCATCGACATGAAGCTGTAGAGCTGGACGAAGCCGGGATAGACCCGCCGGCCCATGCCCGGGTAGGGCGCCGGCACCGTGTAGATCATGTTCGAGGCGAACCAGGCGAAGGGTCGCTCCTCGGCCAGCTTGTTGGTCACGGTGGGCGACAGGCGCGCGTCGATCGGCGAGCCCATGAAGGTCATGGTGCCGGGGCGAGAGGGCTCGTCGTCCTCGGCCATCAGGGCGGCGGCGGCCAGCACCGGCGGGCCGGGCTGGCAGACGGCCACAACGTGCGGGCGCGGCCCCAGCAGGCGCAGCATCTCGCGGATGTGGTCGATGTAGTCGTGGAAGTCGAAGCGGCCTTCGAGCATCGGCACGTCGCGGGCGTTGGACCAGTCGGTGACGAACACCTCGTGGTCCTGCAGGAAGGCCTGCACGGTGCCGCGCAGCAGTGTGGCGTAGTGGCCCGACAGCGGCGCGACGATCAGCACCGGCGGCTCGACCGTCGTGCGCCCGGCCTTGCGCATGTCGGCCATGTTGCGCGTGAAGTGGATGAGGCGGACCCAGGGGCTGCGCCAGACCTCGGTCTTGCGGACCCGGACCGGCTCGCCGTCGATCTCGACCGTCTCGATGTTCCAGTCCGGCCGGCCGTAGCGGCGCGTCAGATTGGCGAAGAGGTCGGCGGACGCGAACAGCCGGCGCCCCAGGGGAGTGTCCTTCGCCGGATTGAGGGGCGAGCCCCACACCTCGCGGGTCAGGCGCGCGCCGAGACGCAGCGGCGTGGAGCCGTAGTAGCCGGTTTCATAGAGCGAATAGAGCATCGGACGCCGTTCCCTGCGCGCGCCAGGCGGACCGGAGTCCGCATCGCTGACCGCGCCCTTGTGCATCGCAACATAACATGCCGACCTTTAACGAAGTCCAGCGGCAAAGGCTGCACATCGTCGCAGCGAGGACTCCGATCTAGCCGCCGCGCATCGCGTCGGCGATCTGCCGGGCCACCTCTTCCGGCGGCAGGTTGTAGGGGATGATCCGGTTGAACCGGCCCTTGGGGTCCATCAGGTAGGTCGGCGTGGAGTGGTTGACGAGATATCCGTCCCCCTCCCCCGCCACCTCGTAGAAGACGTGATAGGCCTTGGCGATGGCGGCGACCTGCTCGGCCGTGCCGGTCAGGCCCACCGTCCCCTTCGGGAAGGAGTCGGCCGACAGATAGGCCTTGAGCTGGGCCGGGGTGTCGCGCTTCGGATCGACGCTCACGAACACCACCTGAAGGTCCCGCGCCTTGGGCCCCAGCCGATCCTGGGCCGCGGCCATGGTCTGCAGCGTCGTGGGGCAGACGTCGGGACAGTAGGTGAAGCCGAAGAAGACCGCGCTCCACTTGCCCTTGAGCAGCGCCTCGTCGACCGGGCGGCCCTCCTGGTCGGTCATTTCAAAGGGTCCGCCGACGCCGCCCTGCGAGGCCTGGGGCTGGAAGCCGCCGTTGCGCGCGGCGACGACGGCCAGCACCACCGCCGCCACCAGTCCGACGCCCAGGATGATCGCCGATCGCGTTCGCATATCTTCCTCCGGTGATCGATAGAGGCTCGTCAGGCGCGGCGAACTCGTCGATCCTGCGGCCATGGCGCAAGCGGCGACACAGGGCCCCGCGGACGCGACGGCGCTCGCGGGCCTCGATAGGGCGGACGCCGACCCCACGCAAGCGCGGCCCGCCTGGGACATGGGCGTGGCGCGCCGGGGGCGGTTGCGGGTGCGCACCCTCACCGCCTCGCGCTGGCTGGTGATCGCCGGCGAGGTCGTGATCCTGGCCCTGGCGCGCACCGTGCTGGAGCTCGAGGCGCCCTATCTCCTCTGCTTCGGCCTCGTCGGCCTCGCCGCCTGGATCAATCTCCTGACCAGCGTCGCCTCCCCCGGCCAGCGCATGACCAGCGACTTCGAAGCCACCGTCCAACTCGGCTTCGACATCGTCCAGATCGGCGGGCTGGTCTACCTGACCGGCGGCGCGGCCAATCCATTCGTCGTGATGTTGATCGGGCCGGTCGTGCTCGGCGCGGCGACCCTGCCGCTTCGCGTCGTCGTCCCGCTGGGCGTGCTGGCCATCGCCATGGCGCTCGGGCTGGCCTTCCTGGCCTGGCCGCAGCCCTGGGGCCCCGCGCCGGCCGGGGGGCTGGGCCTGGGCCATCGGCTGAGCGCCGCCGCCGCCGCTGCGGCCGGCGTGGTGCTGATCGCGGGCTACGTGCGCCAGGCCGCCGAGGACGCCGCGCGCATGGCGCTGGCGCTCGACGTCACCCAGGCGGTCCTTGCGCGCGAACAGCGCCTGTCGGCCCTGGGCGCCCTGGCCGCGGCGGCGGCGCACGAGCTCGGCACGCCGCTGGCCACCATCTCGATCGTCGCCAAGGAGATGTCGCGCGAGGCGCCGACCCAGGAGGTGAAGGAGGACGCCGCCCTCCTGATCGCCCAGGCCGAACGCTGTCGCGAGATCCTGCGCCGCCTCGGCGAAACGCCCGACGCCCAGGACGAGGTGCACGAGCGCATGAGCCTCCTGCAGTTCGTGCACGAGGTCATCGAGCCACACGCCGACAGTCCGGACGTGCGGGTGGAGGCGATCGTGACCGGCGCCCCAGGCGTCAAGGCGCCCGACATCTGGCGCATGCCCGAGGTCATGCACGCCATGACCTCCTTCGTGGAGAACGCCGTCGATTTCGCCACGTCGGAAGTGCTGGTGACCGCCCGCTTCGACGCTCAGACGATCTCCGTCGAGGTGCGCGACGACGGACCCGGCTTCGCGCCCGAGGTGCTGTCCAAGCTGGGCGAGCCCTATGTCACCACCCGGCCGGGCGCGGAGGGCTCGCGCAGCGGCCATGTCGGAATGGGGCTGGGCTTCTTCATCTCGAAGACTCTGCTGGAGCGGACCGGGGCGCAGGTGAAGTTTCAGAATGCGCGGCCGCGCGGCGCGTCGGTCTCTGCCCGATGGCCCCGCACACGGATCGAAGTGCCTCAAAGCTGACAAAGACTTGAACCGGCTTGCCACATGGAATCAGATGCTTGCACTGCAGCCAGAAGCAGCGACATGATGTCGCATGCGCGCGTCGAGGGAGCCCCTAGGGTGTTGTCCACATGACCGATCTGGCCTCTGAAGTCGCCCGCCTTCCCGACAAGTCGCTGCTTGTCCTGGACGACGACGCCCCCTTGCGCACGCGACTCGGGCGCGCCCTCGAGCAGCGTGGATTCGAGCCCACCCTGGTGGGCAGCGTGGCCGAGGCGCTGGACGCCGTGCGCGCCTCCGCCCCGGCCTATGCGGTGCTCGACATGCGGCTCGACGACGGGTCCGGCCTGAAGGTGGTCGAGGCGGTGCGCGAGGCGCGCCCCGACGCCAAGATCATCATGCTCACCGGCTACGGCAACATCGCCACGGCGGTGGCCGCGGTGAAGGCCGGCGCGGTGGACTATCTCTCCAAGCCCGCCGACGCCGACGACGTGGCGCGCGCGCTTCTGGCCCGGACCGACGAGTCCCCAGCCCCGCCCGAGAATCCCATGAGCGCCGACCGCGTGCGCTGGGAGCACATCCAGCGGGTCTACGAACTCTGCGGCCACAACGTCTCGGAAACCGCCCGCCGGCTCAACATGCACCGGCGCACCCTGCAACGCATCCTGGCCAAGCGCGCGCCGCGCTGACCTTCGATCCTGCGAGGGCCGGCTTCTAAGAGGGCCAGGTCTCCGGGCTCATGGCGAGCACCTCGCCGGCGAAGTGCAGGCCGCCGCAGACCAGCACGTGAGGCGGAGGCCCAGGCTCGGCGAGCACGTGCTCCAGCGCCGCGGTCACGTCCGCCATCGTCTGCGCGTTCAGGCCCACGTCGCGCGCCGCGCCCGCCAGGTCCTCGGCCGAGGCGGCGTTCGGCGAGTCGAAGCCCGTGGTGAAGACGCGCGGGCCCAGGGCCGCGAAGGGCGCGAAGAAGCCGTGGGCGTCCTTGCGCGCGAACATGGCCACGATCAGCACGAGCGGCCGCGGGTCGCGCGCGACGAGCCGGCCCGCGGTCTCGGCCAGGGCGCGGCCTGCGTGGGGATTGTGGCCGCCGTCGAGCCACAGGTCGGCGCCGCGCGCCGCGGCCATGCGGCCCATCGGCCCCGTGGTCAGGCGCTGGAAGCGCGCGGGCCAGACGGCTGAGGCGACGCCCTTGCCGAGCGCCGTCTCGTCGATGCGCGGGTGCTCGAGCGCCAGGGCCGCGGCCACCGCCAGGCCCGCGTTGGCGAACTGGTGGCCGCCGAAGAGGCTGGGCGGCGGCAGGTCGAACAGGCGGTCCTGCGTCTGCACCATCAGCCGGCCGCGTTCCTCCCAGGCGTCGAAGTCGCGGCCCATCAGGGCGAGCGGCGCGCCCTGGATGTCGGCCTCGGCCTCGATCACGGCCAGCGCCTCGTCCATCTGGCGGGCGCAGACCACCGGACGGCCGACCTTGATGATGCCGGCCTTCTCCCAGGCGATCTTGGCGAGCTCGGGCCCCAGCATCTCCAGGTGGTCGTAGTCGACCGGCGTGATGACGCTCAGCGCCGGGGCGTCGAAGATGTTCGTGGCGTCGAAGCGCCCCCCCAGCCCCACCTCGATGACGCAGAGATCGGCCGGCGTGCGCGCGAAGGCGGTGATGGCCAGGACCGTGGAGATCTCGAAGAAGCTGATGGGCTGGCCGGCGTTGGCCGCCTCGACCTCGTCGATCAGCGCCGAGAGCGCCGCATCGCCGATCAGGTCGCCGGCCACGCGGATGCGCTCGGAAAAGCGCACCAGATGCGGAGAGGTGAGCGCATGCACCTTCAGGCCCGCCGCCTCGCCGATCGCGCGCAGATAGGCGACCGTCGAGCCCTTGCCGTTGGTGCCCGCCACGTGGACCACCGGCGGCAGTCGCCGTTCGGGATGGTCCAGCGCCGCCAGCAGGCGCTCGACCCGGCCGGTCGTCAGGTCGATCAGCGTCGGGTGGTTGGCGCGCAGGCGCTGGATCACGGCGTCGGAGGCGCGGATCGGGTCATACATGCGCGCGAACTCCGCCGGCGACGGCCGGCCTCACTGGACGCTCAGGACGAAAAGGTGGGGTCAGGCCGCCTTGGAACGCGCACGCCCCATCATCAGGGTCTTCAGGATGGAGCCCAGCACCGCCGGGATCTCCTTGCGCGTGACCACGCGGTCGACCTGGCCACGTTCGACCAGGAACTCCGCGCGTTGGAAGCCGGGCGGCAGGGTCTCGCGGATGGTCTGTTCGATCACCCGGCGGCCGGCGAAGGCGATCATCGCGTTCGGCTCGGCCAGGTGGATGTCGCCCAGCATCGCGTAGGAGGCGGTGACGCCGCCGGTGGTGGGGTCGGTCAGCACCACGATGTAGGGCAGGCCCGCGGCCTTGACCTCGTTCAGCGCGAGCGTGGTGCGCGCCATCTGCATCAGCGAGAGCGTGCCCTCCTGCATCCGCGCCCCGCCCGCCGCCGTGAAGATCACGAAGGGGCACTGGCGCGCGATCGCCTCGCGGGCGGCCTTGATGAAGGTCTCGCCGGCGGCCATCGACAGCGAGCCGCCCATGAAGGCGAAGTCCTGCACGGCGACGACGGTCGGCACGCCCTGGATTTCACCGAAGCCGATGGCGATGGAGTCCTGTTCGCCGGTCGCCTTGCGGGCGGCCTTCAGGCGCTCGGGATAGGGCTTGTCGTCGGGGAACTTGAGCGGGTCGTCGGCGACGACGGGCGAGGCGATGCGCTCGTACTTGCCCTCGTCGAAGGTGTAGCGGAAGCGGAGTTCCGTGCCGATCCGCATGTGGCTGCCGGCCGGGGTCACCCAAAGGGCGGCCTCCAGGTCGGGCCGGTAGATCATTTCGCCGGTGTCGGGGCACTTGACCCAGAGGTTGTCGGGCGTCTCGCGCTTGGAGAAGGCGTTGCGCACGCCGGGCGCGATGCGGGCCAGCCAGCCGCCGCGTTCGCGAGGCGTCTGGGGCCGGCCGGGCTTGTCGTTTCGCTGCTCAGCCATCGCCATGGTCACACCGTCAGGCTTTCCGCACGCGCGGATCGCACAGCCTTAGCTAAGGTTTCGACTTTGGAAAGAACCCGGCCGGTCACGGTTTCGTTGCCGGCCTGGGCCTGGGCCACTTCCTCGACCAGGGCCGAGCCCACCACGGCGGCGTCGGCGACGCGGGCGATGGCGGCGGCCCGCTCGGGCGTCTTGATCCCGAAGCCGACCGCCACCGGCAGGCCCGAGGCCGCGCGGATGCGCGCCACGGCCGGGGCGACGGCCTCGGCGTCGGCTTCCTTGACCCCCGTCACGCCGGCGACGGAGACATAGTAGACGAAGCCCGAGGTGCGCTTCAGCACCATCGGCAGGCGCTTGTCGTCGGTGGTGGGCGTGGCCAGCCGGATCAGCGAGACCTCGGCGGCCTCCAGCGCGTCGGCCAGCGGATCGGCCTCCTCCGGCGGGCAGTCGACGATGATCAGCCCGTCGACGCCGGCCTCGCCGGCGGCCTTGGCGAAGGCCTCGTAGCCGAAGCTCAGCACCGGGTTGAGGTAGCCCATCAGGATCAGCGGCGTGGTCTGGTCGACCTGCCGGAAGCCGCGGACCAGCTCGAGCGTCCCGCGCAGGGTCATCCCGCCCTTGAGCGCTCGCTGGGCGGCGCGCTGGATTGGCGGGCCCTCGGCCATGGGATCGGAGAAGGGAAAGCCCAGCTCGATCACGTCGGCGCCGGCGCCGGGCAGACCCTTGAGGATCTCCAGCGCCGTGGCCGCGTCCGGGTCGCCGGCCATGACATAGGCCACGAAGGCCGCGCGATCCTCCGCCTTGAGGGCGGCGAAGCGGGCGTCGATGCGCGAGGTCGTCAAATCTTGCGTCCCAGGTGCTCGGCGACGGTGAAGATGTCCTTGTCTCCACGACCGGACATGAGCAGCACAACCACGCCGTCCGTTCCGATTTCCTTAACGATATCCGGAAGGCGCGCGACGGCGTGGGCCGCCTCGAGCGCGGGGATGATGCCCTCGAGCTCGGCGCACAGCTGGAAGGCGGCCAGCGCTTCGTCGTCGGTGGCCGAAAGATACTGCGCGCGGCCCACGTCGTGCAGCCAGGCGTGCTCGGGGCCGATGCCGGGATAGTCCAGGCCCGCGGAGATCGAATGGGCGTCGGTGATCTGCCCGTCGGCGTCCTGCAGCAGATAGGTCTTGTTGCCGTGCAGCACGCCCGGGCGGCCGCCGGTGAGCGAGGCGGCGTGCTTGTCCGTGGAAAGCCCGTGGCCCGAGGCCTCGACGCCCACCAGACGCACGCCCTCGTCGGCGAGGAACGGGTGGAAGATGCCGATGGCGTTGGAGCCGCCGCCGATGCAGGCGACCAGCGCGTCGGGCAGGCGGCCCTCGGCCTGGAGAATCTGCTCGCGGGTCTCGACGCCGATCACCGACTGGAAGTCGCGGACCATCGCCGGATAGGGGTGCGGTCCCGCCGCCGTGCCGATCAGGTAGTAGGTGTCGTGCACGTTGGTGACCCAGTCGCGCATCGCCTCGTTCATGGCGTCCTTCAGCGTGCCGGTGCCGCTGGTCACCGAGCGCACCTCCGCGCCGAGCAGGTTCATGCGGAACACGTTGGGCTTCTGCCGCTGGACGTCGGTCTCGCCCATGTAGACGACGCAGGGCAGGCCGAAGCGCGCGCAGACGGTGGCCGTGGCCACGCCGTGCTGGCCCGCGCCGGTCTCGGCGATGATCCGGGTCTTGCCCATGCGCTGGGCCAGCAGGATCTGGCCCATGCAGTTGTTGATCTTGTGCGCGCCGGTGTGATTCAGCTCCTCGCGCTTGAAGTAGATCTTCGCCCCGCCGAAGTGCTGCGTCAGGCGCTCGGCGAAATAGAGCGGCGAGGGCCGGCCCACGTAGTGGGTCATGTAGCCGGCGAGTTCGGCCTGGAAGCCCTCGTCGGCCTTGGCCGCCGCATAGGCCGCGTCCAGGTCGAGCACCAGCGGCATCAGGGTCTCGGCCACATAGCGGCCGCCATAGTCGCCGAAGCGCCCCTGGGCGTCGGGATAGGCGGAATAGTCGTTCGGTCTGGAGGGCGCGTTCACGAGAATTCCCGGGGCGACAAAGGCTCAGGCGCGGCGGACGGCGTCCAGGAACGCCGTGATCAGAGCCGGGTCCTTTAGTCCGGGACCGCGCTCCACGCCAGAGGAAACGTCCACCAGGGGCGCGGTCCC